>Ga0210406_10008296_pt1 | contig 10405 bp, 9 predicted proteins | sample IncBWC30MmetaG_FD_155454 | JGI IMG/M metagenome (GOLD analysis project Ga0210406, IMG submission 155454) | Forest soil microbial communities from Barre Woods Harvard Forest LTER site, Petersham, Massachusetts, United States - Inc-BW-C-30-M | ecosystem: Environmental > Terrestrial > Soil >... | reverse complement strand
CAACTCCGCCTTGCCCCGCGCGGTGATTTTTGTTCCGGGACACGGCGACGTGGGCAACGCGGAGGATATGCAGGAATTTCAGGCGTATCTCATCTGGCTGCGCGCCGCCGTGAAAAAGGGCGTGGACGCAAACAAAAAGGGTGACGCGCTGGTCGCCGCGGTTACGCCGGAGCTGGCGGAGAAATACGGCAACTGGGAATTTTTCAAGGATTTTTCGCGCTCGAATATTCTGGATGCGGGCGCAGAGCTTGAAGGCACCAAACGCATTCCAGTCGCTCAGAAAAAGTGAGGAATCATGCTGGTCTCTTTCCGTTCCTGCGGCCCCAAGGATCACGCGGCTTTGTTGAAACTGGTGATGGCTTACAACCGGTTTGAGAAAATCTCCGCGCATCGCAAGTCGCTGAGCCAGGGGCTGGATGTGCTCCTGCGGAATCCGTCGCAGGGGAAAATGTGGCTGATGGAGAATCACAAGAAGCCGGTGGGCTACGCGCTGCTGACTTACAACTTTGAACTGGAATATGGCGGCGCGGAGGGCGTGCTGCGCGATTTATTTGTGGAGAAGAGCTTTCGCAACCAGGGAATCGGGTCGCTGGCGCTTTACGAGATTGAAGATTATTGCCGGGAGCGCGGGATGCGAGCGTTCCAGTTGCAGCTTCCCCGGCGGAATAAAGCCGCTGAGATTTTTTATCGCAAGGCGGGATTCCGCGAATTGCCGCGGCGGGTCATGCTGATGGAGGTTCGGCCGGAAGAGGTTGTGCAGGCCCGCCGGGCTAGCGCAAGTAAGCGTCGGTGATGTACTGCTGCACCATGCGCTGGGTGTTGAAAAAGGAGCCGTTGATGGCGATGGCATGGCGCATGATGTCCAGGTACCGTTCTCGACTGCTGTAATATAAAGGAAGAATCACGCCCTCGAGTTTCGCGTAGAGGCTCTCCGCGTCGTAAGCGTTGTCCACAGGCGTTTCAGGACCCGGGTCGCCGCGATGCGCTTCCCCGATAGCCCACCCGGTGACGCCCTCGATGTTGCCCTCCACCCACCAGCCGTCGAGAATGCTGAGGCTCGGCACGCCGTTCAGCGCCGCTTTCATACCGCTTGTGCCTGAAGCTTCCAGGGGATATTGCGGCGTGTTCAGCCACAAATCGCCACCCGCGGTCAGTATCCCGCCGAGGTTCAGATCGTAATCGTCCAGAAAAACAATGGTTATGGCTTTCTTCAGGGCTTTCTTGGCTTTGAAAATCTTCTTGATGATATCTTTGCCGCCCCCATCGCGCGGGTGCGCTTTGCCCGCGTAGACGATTTGAAACGGTCCGGCGTTTTTCGCGATCTGGCGCAAACGATCCAGATCGCTGAGAATCAGGTCGGCGCGTTTGTATCCGGTGGCTCGGCGGGCGAATCCGATGGTGAACGCATCGGGGTCCAACTTGAGCCCGGTCTTTTTGCGAACTGTCTCCAACAGGTCGTGCTTGGCGAGGAGATGCGCGGCCCACACTTCTTCGGGCGGCAGACCCAGGGCGCCCCGAAGGCTGTAATTGTCTTCGCGCCAGGATGGAATCATGCGGTCAAAGAGTTCCTTGAACGAGGGAGAGGCCCATGTCGCGGCGTGCACGCCGTTGGTGATCGCTTCAATCGGCACGTTTGGAAACATTTTGCGGGAAACTTCGCCGTGGAGCTTGGCAACGCCATTTACATAATTGCTGAGGCTGAGCGCGAGATAGGTCATGTTGACGGAGGCGCCGCGCTGCGCTGCTTCCGCCAGGTCGGGATAATTCTGCTCGACTTGCAAAACACTCCGGACCAGATCCGCCGAGGAAGCGTCTTTCACGTCGAAAAACCGGTTCTGGGCTGGGAATAAGCGGGTCATGTACTCCACAGGGAATTTGTCGTGCCCCGCGGGCACCGGAGTGTGCGTGGTGAAAACGCACTTGGCGCGAACCTTTTCGATGTCTTCTCCCTTGACGGACGTGCGGCCCGCCTGGCTGGCCTCTTCCCCCAACAATTCCAGCGTGAGCAGTGCGGCGTGGCCTTCGTTCATGTGATAGCGCATCAAATCGTCGTGCCCTAGCGCGCGCAACATGCGCACGCCGCCAATTCCGAGCAGCACTTCCTGTGAAAGCCGGTAGTAGGGATCGCCGCCATAGAGCTGCCCGGTCAATTCGCGATCGCGCGCGTCATTGGAGGGCAGGTCCGCATCGAGAAAATAGACCGGCACTTCGTAGCCACGAACTCCCTTGACGGTATAGCGCCAGGCGCGCAATTCGACTTTGCGCCCTTCGAGGGTGACCGAGACGCGCGGCTGTTCTTCCTGCAGGTGCTTTTCAACCACCCAATCCACGACTTCTTCGGTCTGCGCCCCCTCTTCCGAGAGGCGCTGGCGAAAATACCCCTTTCGGTAAAGCAGCGAAACCGCCACCATTGGCAGCCGGATATCGGCCGCCGCGCGGATGGTGTCTCCCGCAAGAACTCCCAGCCCTCCGCTGTAGGTGGGTATCTGATTTTCCAGGGCAATTTCCATCGAAAAATAGGCGACAAATCGTTTTGGTGGGCTCGTCTCGTTCGCCATCGTTCCGGGATCTCCATCCGGCGCGTTCAGTTGCGCCGCCACATGTTCCGTATTTTCTTCGGTAGCCATATTGTCCGGGAAGCGCTCCTCTCAGGCAAGGAAGGACATCGTGTTGCGTTCCAAGCTGTTGCTTGACGGCGGACTTGCGGATTGTCCGCTATAATTCATTTCCATGAGCATGGTCCTCGATGGGATCCGAGTTGTTGAACTCGCGGAAGCCTTGGCTGGCCCCTATTGCGCGATGCTGCTTGGCGATCTCGGCGCCGACGTGATCAAAGTCGAGCGCAATGCGGGTGGCGACCAATCGCGTGGCTGGGGACCGCCATTCGTCGGCACGGAATCTGCTTATTATCTCGCCACCAATCGCAACAAACGATCCATCACTCTGAACTACGACCATACCTTGGGTGGAGAAATTTTACAGCGTTTGCTCTCCACCGCCGACGTTTTTATTTGCAATCAACCATCCAAGCTTTCGCTGCAGCGCCGCGGAATCGATCCGGAAACGTTGCGGGCAAAAAATCCGCGGCTGATCTACTGCAGCATTTCCGGGTATGGCTTCACAGGTCCCAAAGCGGAACAGCCCGGTTACGATATTCTCGCTCAGGCCGAGGCAGGAGTGATGAGCTTCACCGGTGAGCCGGGGGCCGGCCCATTGCGTTTTCCCATCGCTATCGCGGATATGACAACGGGAATGTATTCCGCAATGGGCATCCTGGGGGCGCTTTTCGCGCGCGAACGCAACGGGAAGAGCGAGTATCTGGACATGGCGCTGTTTGATTCGCAACTGACGTGGCTGGCAAACGTCGGCAGCAGCTATCTGAATGCCGGTGTGTCGCCGCAACGGTGGGGCAATGCGCACCCGAATATCGTGCCCTACCAGCTTTTCCACGGGAGCGACGCCCGTTATTTCGTTGTCGGGGTAGGCACCCAGGAACAGTGGTGCCGGCTAGTGAGGATTCTTGGCGCGGAGGAACTTGGGAGCGACGCGCGATTCACCACCAACGCCGCCCGCAATCAAAATCGTGAACAGCTGATCCCGATTCTTCAGCGGCATTTCGACGCTTCAGCAAGTGACACCTGGTTGTCCAGACTTAGGAGCGCTGATATTCCGGTTGCTCCGATCCAGACGGTGGGTGAAGCGCTCGGGGATTCGCAAACGCTGGCCCGGGGGCTGGTGGTCGAGTTGGAACATCCTACGCTGCAAACCGCGAGAAGCATTGCCAACCCTATTCGGCTGAGCGAGCAGCCGATCGTGTACCGGATGCCGCCACCTCTGCTTGGAGAGCACAGCAGGGACATCCTTCGCGAGCTGGGATACTCTGAAAGTGAAGCCGAGGCGGCATTGAAGGAAGCTTGCCGCCCTGATGCATGATTCCAGCCTTATGCTAATTGATAGAGCTTCTTCTTGACGCCGTTACTATATTAATAAGATACTCCGCCTATCGGCCCTTGCGTGCACTCCGCCCATGAGCGCTCGCAGTTACTTTGACGCTCGCATTCGAGGTGTATCTTGCTGAATCCTGTATTGGAACCCTACCGAACTGAATTCCGAAATTTCAATGTCTGCCCGCATTGCGAATGGAATGGCGAAGAGGCGTTGCTCTCCCGATTGTCAGAGGGGATGCCGATGATCTCGCGCTCTGACGGCAGGAATTTCCATCTTCTGCTTGCCGATCGGCCGCTTGCCTACCCGATGGAGCGGGGCGAGGACCCCAAGCCAATGACTTCGGTTTGCTTCTGGTACGTGTACGGGGCGGGGGGAGTTGCGACGAAGAGCGCGGTGGTGCTTTTTGAGTGCGGCGCCGACTCCAGGGAAAAGATATTCCGGCAAATTGAGTTTATAGCCGACGTTCTTGCCGATGAGCTTCGGCGCCGCCGGAGCCTGGCCCTTTTCTACAATCTGCAAGGCGATGTAATTCTGGAATTAGCTTACTAATTTCTATTTCGGAAAATCAGTTAGAGGCCTTGCCTCTCTAGCCGCGCCTCTTCCCTCTGTATTTGACCTTTTTCTTCGCGCACGGTAGAACCGTAAGCCAGCACCTCAGCGTTGGCTTTGCATCACGCGTTGAGTCGCTGGCACCGCCCATGCGACAAAAGATTCCGCAACTCGATGCCGTCCGCGGCATTGCCATTCTGGTTGTCCTTGCGCATAACCTTCACGGGTTCTCCTCCCCGCCATTGTCGCTGGTTTCCAGTTACGGCTGGATGGGGGTGGACCTCTTCTTTGTGCTCTCCGGGTTCCTGATCACGGGCATTCTGCTGGATTCGAAATCGCCGGAGAACTATTTCCGGAACTTCTATGCCCGGCGTTGCCTCCGAATCTGGCCGCTGTATTATTCGGTGCTGTTGTTGACGTTTGTAATTCTCCCGCTGGTGCGCCCGCAGGATGCACTCGAACTATTTCAACGAGCCTCGCCCTGGTGGTCGTACCCGATCTTTATGCAGAATTTTCTGGTAGCCTCACCGGCCCTCGCTGTCGGGCCGCTCGGAGTGTCCTGGTCCCTGGCCGTGGAGGAACTCTTCTACCTGGTCTGGCCGCTTTTCGTCAGGTTTGTTTCGACGGAGCGCTTGCAGCTGATTGCCTGGGCCGTGCTGCTTCTCTCGCCGGGGCTTCGACTGTTCTTTCTCACTCGCCACTGGATCATCTATTCTAATCCGTTTTGCCGCCTGGACGGCATGATGGCAGGCGCGCTTCTAGCGATCCTTGTGCGAAAATCCTGCTTTGCGCCGGGACGGCTTCTCAAGCCGGCGTGGATTGTGTTTCTGATTGCCGCTCCACTGGCTATAGCGACAGCCGCCTACGATGTAATGTGGCTGGCTTTTTCCATGGCGGTCCTGGCTTCGGCTTCGTTCGTGTTTGTGGCTTTATTCTCGGCCAGCACGTGGTTACGGGCGTTTCTCACGAATCGATTCCTCGTGTTCACCGGCACGATCAGCTATGGGCTATACCTGCTGCACAAAATTCCGGATGACGCCTTGAAGCGCCTTCACTGGAAAGAAGCCCACCCGAGTGCGGCGTTCTGGGTGGCCGTTGCGGCGTCCTATCTGCTCGCCATCGCTTCGTGGAATCTGCTGGAAAAACCATTTCTCGGCTTGAAGAAATTCTTTGAGATCAAGCCGGCCGGCAAATGGGAATCGATTGTTCCTCCGCCGGCGGCAAAGGATTCCGGGACAAACTGAAGGATTGGGAGTTTTTTCAGTTCAGTTGCTGCCCACGGTAACCCAGGAGCGCGTTCTTGAACTTTGTTCAATCGCTTCGCAGAGAACCATCTCGTCGTTTCCGGTTTCGAAAGTGGGGAACGTTCGCGGGGCCTTGAAATCGTCAGCTTCGATGTACGCGTAAAAATCGCCGAAGAGTTGAACGAACGTGTCCGGATAGCCCTCCACGTGGCCGCCAGGATACGCGGCATATCGGCGCGCCTGTGGACTCAGGAGCGCGGGATCCTTCGGCAGTTCTTCATTGGCGCGGTTGCGGCGGCCGATCCATAGCGTTCCCGGCTCCTCGGAATTCCACGCCAGCGAACCTTCGGTGCCATCAATTTCAAACCACAAACGCGCCCGGCGGCCGGCGCTGACCTGGGACACTGTCATGACGCCGCTCAAATCACCTTCCAGATGGAATAAAACGGAGGCGTAGTCGTCGCTCTCGATGGGTATCGGATCTGAATTCGCCGGATCGACTTTCTGGAAAGTTTCCACGCGGCCGCGGGGCCTCTGCCGCACCGGCACCACTGTCACCAGATCGGCGCAAAGCTCCATTACCTTGCGGCCGGTAATCCACGTAACCAAGTCCAGCCAGTGGGTGCCGATATCCGAAACGGCGCGGAGCTGGCCACCGAGTTTCGGATCGAGCCGCCAGTTCCAGTCGCTTGGATAGAGCAGCCAGTCCTGCAAAAAGCTGCCATGCACAAGCTTGGGGTGACCGATGGCGCCTTTTTCAACGAGCGCGCGAGCTTCCTGGCAGAGCGGGTAGTAACGCAGGTTGTAAGCAACGCCGCCAACTTTTCCTGTTTCGCGGGCGAGCGCGACAAGCAGTTCCGACTCGGCCGAATCTATCGTCAGCGGCTTTTCGCAGAGAACATGTTTTCCCGCGCGCATCAGGCGGCTGGCCTGATCGAAGTGGAGATAATTCGGAGTGCAGAGGTGAACAACGTCAACGGCTGCATCCGCGGCGAGTTCGTCGAGCGACACGTAGGCGCGTTCCAGATTGAGGGATTTGCAAGCCGCGGCCGTAGTCTCGCCGGAACTTCCCAGCGCGCCGCGAACCGGGATTCCCAACCGCCGTAGAGATTCCACGTGCGCCCTGCCAACGAATCCCAGGCCAATCACGGCGGCGTTTGGTTTCATACGGTTGACTCCCCAATTCCTGTCCGCTTAAACCCGAGAAGGTGCGGATGCCTTCGGGATTATATGGAACATTCCCCGGGGGAGTCGACTGTCTAAGCTAATTGGGATAGTTCGTATCGGGGGGACAGCGCTGCGAAATGTCGGCGCGGGAACCTGCCCCGATGCAAGCCGCTCCCAAGATTCGCCGTGTGTTTGCCTGACGCCTTCTCAGTTGGGTGTCCGATCATGATTTCGCGGGCGCAGACTCCGGGAAGCCCTCGCAAACGGCTAAACTCCCTAATAACCGGGCATCAGTAGGTTTCGAGTCTTCCCTTTTCTCGAACAGTTGAAGAACGCCACCCATGGTGCACTCGCATCCGATCGCATACAGGCCGGCCAAGAGCGTCTGGCAATAAACGACGCGCGCCACCGTCGAGTGGAAGGGCGGAAACCTGGAAGTAATCAACAGGTGTTCGCCCGACCTCCACCGGCGCCGGCTGATTATGCGCGCCCCGTGATCGCTGATGTTTTCAATCCACGCACACTCCGAATCGCGCGGTTTGCCCAGAAGTTCAAGTTGCCCCAGACCTCCGATCTGAGTCCTGGCTTCCATGCGTGGACTTGTCATCATTTGTTTGACCACCTTCTGCCGTTGATAAGCCTCAAGCCTTCTCATTGCCTTGCCTGCGTGTTCCCAAATGTGTGGAGACTTCCAATTAATTTACAAAGCGCCGGTGGAAGATTTCCGAATTTTTCCCGGCGATCGTCGGGACGCGGAAATCCCGGGGGCACGAAATCCGTACTGGGAGAAGCCCTGGCGGGATCCCGGAAACATCACGGTGGAATTTCCTCGGGTTGACGCGTGGCTCGCCTGCTTCTGCTTGTAGAGGGCCTGATCCGCTTGAACAAGGAGTTTCTTGAGAGAAGAGCGCATTTCTGCGGCGTAGCGGGTCATGCCAACGCTGAGAGAAAGGGGGTATTGGGTGTTGTTGGCGGCGAGTTCCGCCATATTGTCCTGCAAGCGCTTGGAGATGGTGTCCGCGGTTTGTCCGAATTCCTCAATGACCAGGGCGGTAAACTCGTCGCCGCCAAAGCGACCGGTAATATCGGAATTGCGGAAAGTGTTTCGGAAAATTTCCGCGGTCTTCAGGAGTGCCTGGTCGCCTTCCTGATGGCCGAACTGGTCGTTGATTTGTTTCAAATTATCCAGGTCGGCAAAAAAGAGGAGAAGATTCTTTTTCATGCCGTGAGCCAGCTTCATGCGTTCGCTGCCGAGCAGCAGAAAGCCGCGCCGGTTATACAAGCCGGTGAGCTCATCGGAAAGCGAGAGATGCGAGAGATGTGATTCCACCTGATTTTGCCGCAAGCCGCAGCGAAGGATGCGCGCAAGCTTTTTCAAGTTCAGGCGGAGATGCCCGTTGCTTTTTGCGCCGTCGCCGGAGGGCGCAGTGGGCAGGACCAAGCCGTTTTGACTGTTGGGCAGCACCAGCACCGGCATATTGGAAGCGATTTCCCGCACCCGCTTCAGATTTGCCGAGAGTTGCGCGCTGGAATCGCCCGAACGCAGCAGGATGATTGGCGGCTCTTCATCTACGGCAGAGAGAGCTTCCTCCAGCTTCTCCATTTTGACCAATTCGCAATCGAACGAGCCCCCGTCGCTGATGGTTTTCTGCAGCAAACGGGCCTCTTTGCAGCCGTCCTCGAGCAGCAGGAGTTTGAGCGGCTTGCCGTTCATGGCCTTCTCCCTTAGGGGGGTTACCCGTGGACCTCTATCGTTCCGTTGCACAGCCGCGCTGTTTTTCCGTCCAGGTCATACTCCCGGAGTTTTCGCAGCAGCCCCTTGTAGCTGATTTGCAGCCGGCGGGCAGCGGCTTTGCGATTGAACCGTGTTTCCTGGAGTATTTTCTCGATGGCTGGTTTTTCGGCGCTGCTTTTCACCTGCTGGCCCAGTTTTTTCAAATTCGTCAGGGAGGGCGCCGCGGGTGAATCTGCTGCGACCGGATGACCCGTCATCACGCGGCCCACTCCCTGCAATTCCTGAAGCGAGCGTTCCTCGTCTCCCTGGATCAAGAAGCGTTGCGTGAAGCTCTGTAGCTCGCGAACATTGCCGGGCCATGAATATTCTAGGCAAGCGGCGACGAGCCGTTGCGATGGGGGAACCACCGGGCGGCCATAGAGGCGCGCAAATCGCCGGAGGAAATGCTCGAGCAGGAGAGGAATTTCCTCCGGCCGGTTCCGCAGCGGCGGAATGCGAAAAACGAAAGTATTCAGCCGGTAATAGAGATCCTGCCGCAGGGCGCCGGATTTCAGCGCCTCGCAAACGTCCACATTGGTGGCGGCAATGACGCGGGCTCCGACTTGGATGGGAGTGCTGCCGCCCAAACGGCAGACGGTTTTATCCTGCAACACTTGCAGGAGTTTTGCCTGCAGTGCTGGCGAAATCTCCCCGATCTCGTCCAAAAGGATGGTTCCCGAGTTGCAAATTTCAAATTTGCCGGGATTGCTGCGAACCGCGCCTGTAAACGCACCTCGCTCGTAGCCGAAGAGTTCACTTTCCAGCAAGGGACCCGGCAGCGCGGCGCAATTGACCTTCAGGAAGGGGCGGCGCGCCCTACTGGAACGGGTATGAAGAAGCCGCGCAACCACCTCCTTGCCCGTGCCGCTCTCGCCCAGAATCAGGACGGGAATGTCGTATTCGGCGATTTTCTCAATCTGTTGGCGGATGGCGAGCATTGCGGGGCTCGAGGACACGAAGATCGATCCGTCGTTAAGCACTTCCGCCTCGTCGTACACGACTTGCTCGACTGAACTGCTTCGAGAATTTTGCCAATCCTTGGCCGGTGCAAGGAGCGATTCCTGATCGTTTCTTGCGATACCCTCTTTACTCGGGCCCCAGCTCTGAGTTCTCATCGACAATTTCTCTTCTCCTAGGACACTTTGTTCACCGCACCCCGGTCCCGATTTCCCTTGCGGGAGAATCTACCCACTGGATCGGGGAGCGGTGCCCAGCCCATAGCCACAATAAGCTCCACAGGAAAAACGACAATGCGGTGAAGCCTGTAAACTGAGGCAGGTAAATACCCTAGGGTAGACGCAGTCGCTAAGGGGAGCAGATTGCGGAAGGAGTTGTGCGTTCCGGGCCTTGGGCGCAACGGCGCACGCCCTTGAAAACACAAGGGAGCGGCACCCAAAGGATGTCTTAGCGCGTCAAGTGTGCGGCACCCGCCTGCCTACAGAAGACGTGTGAACTTGCAGTTCGCAGGCTCTCAATTCAGGTGGCGTTCCCGGATGATGTTCATATGGCGCAATTCGTGGCCGACGATGTGGTACGCCAAGGCGCGCACGCTACTCGGCTAGGGCGAGGTGACTGAGACGTTGTCGAAGGTGGCGGTGGCTAGAGCCGAAGCGCTGCCGCTGTTCACCGCCAAGCCTACATACACGCTCTGTCCCATGGTGATCGTTTGACTCGTCCCCAGTTGTGTCCAACTCACTCCGTCCGCCGACGCATAGCTGCTCAA
>Ga0210406_10008294_pt1 | contig 10407 bp, 8 predicted proteins | sample IncBWC30MmetaG_FD_155454 | JGI IMG/M metagenome (GOLD analysis project Ga0210406, IMG submission 155454) | Forest soil microbial communities from Barre Woods Harvard Forest LTER site, Petersham, Massachusetts, United States - Inc-BW-C-30-M | ecosystem: Environmental > Terrestrial > Soil >... | reverse complement strand
GATCTCCTCGCCGGTTGCCGCGCGCACCAACGGCGGGCCGCCGAGAAAAACGCGGCCTTGGTTGCGAACGATGATGGCGTGATCGGACATCGCCGGCACGTAGGCACCGCCCGCCGTACACGATCCGTGCACCACGGCGATCTGCGCGATGCCCTGTGAGGAAAGCCTTGCTTGATTGAAGAAAATACGGCCGAAGTGATCCCGGTCCGGAAATACCTCATCCTGCCGCGGCAGAAACGCACCGCCGCTTTCCACCAGGTAGATGCAGGGCAACGCGTTATCGCCGGCAATCTCCTGCGCCCGCAAATGCTTCTTTACGGTGAGCGGATAGTAGGTGCCGCCTTTTACGGTGGGATCGTTGGCAACCACCATGCATTCTCGCGCGGATACCCGTCCGATGCCGGTGATCAAGCCGGCGCCCGGCAGCTCTTCGCCATATACCCCCTGCGCCGCGAGCGCGGAGAGCTCGAGGAACGGGGAACCGGGATCGAGCAGCGCGGCGATGCGTTCGCGCGCCAGCAGTTTTCCGGCCTTGGTGTGCTTGTCGCGCGCGGCCGCGCTGCCCCCTGCCGCGTTGCGGCGCAGCGTGACGCGCAGATCGTCGACCAACGACTGCATCGCAGCACCATTGGCGGCGAATTCCTGCGCGCGGACATCGAGTTTGGAGACTAATTTGGCCATTGGCTTTGTCGCCCCAAGCGTGGCAGAATTGTCGGACAGTCCGATTATCCAACGATCCTGAGCCCGTGACAATGGGGGTCGGTAAAAATGGCCAATTCTGCCTATCGCGAGTTCAACTTCGGTCTTGGCGAGGTGATCGATACCGTGCGCGACCAAGTGCGGCGCTTTGCGGAAGAGCGCATCGCACCGCGTGCCAATGAAATAGACCGCAGCAACATCTTCCCCAGGGACTTGTGGCGCGAGGCCGGCGACCTGGGGTTGTTGGGGCTGACCGTGAGCCCCGAGCACGGCGGCGCCGGCCTGGGGTATCTCGCCCATACGGTCGCCATGGAAGAAATCTCACGCGCGTCGGCCGCGGTGGGCTTGAGCTACGGCGCGCATTCGAATCTTTGTGTGAATCAACTGGCCCTCAATGCCACCGAGGCCCAGAAGCGGCAATATTTGCCCAAGCTGCTCAGCGGCGAGCATGTCGGAGCGCTCGCCATGTCCGAGCCCGGCGCCGGCTCAGACGTGGTGTCGATGCAGCTCAAGGCCGTCCGCGAGGGCGACTGCTACGTGCTCGATGGCCGCAAGATGTGGATCACCAATGGCCCGGAAGCTGATGTGTTGGTGGTGTACGCCAAGACCATGCCGGACGCCGGCGCACGCGGCATCAGTGCCTTCATCATCGAAAAGGAATTCGAGGGATTCACGCCCGCGCAGAAGCTCGACAAGCTCGGGATGCGCGGCTCGAGCACCAGTGAGCTGGTATTCGACGGCTGCCGGGTTCCGGCCGCGAATCTGTTGGGCACTGAAAATCAGGGCGTGAGCGTGTTGATGCGGGGCCTGGACTACGAGCGTGTGGTGCTCTCCGGGGGTCCGCTCGGCATCATGGCGGCAGCGCTGGACGTGGCGGTACCGTACGTGCGCGAACGCAAGCAGTTCGGACAGGCCATCGGCACTTTCGAACTTGTGCAGGGCAAGCTCGCGGACATGTACGCTTCGTTGAATGCCTGCCGCAGCTATGTCTACATGGTGGCCGGGGCATGCGATCGCGGTGATGCCACGCGCAAGGATGCCGCAGCGTGTATTTTGTTCTGCGCCGAGGCGGCCACCCGCGCCTCGTTGGATGCGATTCAATTGCTGGGCGGCAATGGCTACATCAACGATTATCCGACGGGGCGGTTGTTGCGCGATGCCAAACTCTACGAAATCGGCGCCGGCACCTCGGAGATTCGCCGCATGCTGGTCGGCCGCGAGCTTTTTGGGGAAGGTTGATGCCGATGCCCGATCTGTTCGTGCCGCTCGATGACCACCCCGCCTACCGGCAAATTGCGAATTTGATCGAACAACGCATCGTCGCCAGATCCTTGCGCACCGGCGACGCGCTGCCATCCGAGACCGATCTTGCGCGCCAGTTCGGCGTGAACCGCTCGACGATCCGTGAAGCGATTCGCGAACTGGAGACTCACGGATTGTTGGGGCGCGGACGCGGCGAGAAGCGCCTCCGCGTCACGCGTCCTGAGCCCGGCAACGTCAGTTCGGGTGTGAGCCGCGCATTGGCTCTCCACGACGTCACCTTCATGGAGTTGTGGGAGGCCATGATGGCCATCGAGCCGGCTGCCGCCCAATACGCAGCGACTCGACGCACTGCGGCTCAATTGCAGGGAATCACGCGCGCCAACGCCCGCTTCAACCGTGAGCTCGCCGACACCACCGCGGCCGTTTCCGCCGTGGTGGATTTTTTCACCGCGGTTGCCCGCGCCAGCGGCAACCAGGTGCTGGCGCTCTCGCAGGCGCCTCTGAACATGTTGCTGGTACCCGCGCTGTCGAGAATCATCGATCGCGTGCCGCAGGCTCGTGCACGCATTCAAGCTGCACAGGGCAAGATCATCGATGCCATCAAGCTCAAAAAGAGCGAGCAAGCCCGGAACTGGATGGAAAAGCACATTCGCGATTTCAAGCGCGGCTACGAACTGGACAAGCCTTAAGCCGCGGGACTCTGCATATGCGGGAAGTCTCGCGCCTTTTGCCGGCCGTGTCGAATGTGGGTTACATTATCGGCACAAGTGGGCGACTGCTGAAGGAAAGTCGGCATGCAGCATTTCGATTCCGCTGGTCTGCCCTGGATCGCGATGGCAAGCGTACTCATTGCTCAATTTGTTGGCGCAGCACCCGCACCTTCAACCGATCCCCCGGCAGGTATACCGGAAATCACGGTAGTTGCTCCGCGGCCGGCGGAGCCGCACGAAATCGCAGGCGACAACGTCGCCACATTCATTCGAGCTCACGGTAAACCCGGAAAACGCACCGGGCAGCTGGGTCGCTGGGCGGACGCAGTGTGCCTGGTGACCGAAGGGTTGACGCCGGCATTCAACGACTTCGTCACGACCCGGGTCCGCGCCATCGCTACCGCGGTTCACGTGCCACAGCAAACCACCCAGCGCTGCGACACGAATGTATTGATCGTATTTACGACCGAGCCCCAGGTTTTTTTAGACGACGTCGTGAAGCGTCGCCCGCAATGGCTGGGTTTCCACTATGCAGCTGAAGTTCCAAGGCTAAAAACCGTGGATCGCCCGATTCAGGCTTGGTACGCGACGGCAACTCACAGCCGCACTTTCGAATTGCATTTTCCCAATGCCGTCGCACAACATCAAGCGGACATGGCGCTCGATGACGCGTGGAGCCCCACCCCGGCGGCAGCGCTGGGCAGCCGTCTGAGCCCAGGCATGGAAAGCTTCATCGTGTTTGCTCTCGTGGTCGTCGATACCAAAAAGATTACCGACTACACCATCGGGGCAATCTCAGATTACATCGCGATGATGGCGTTGTCGCAGATGCGGCTCACTGACGGTTGCGGCGAGCTGCCGAGCATTCTGGATTTGATGACGCCCACCTGCAGATCCGCCACGGCGGATTCGATAACCGCGGGTGATATCGCGTATTTGAAGGCCCTCTACTCCATCGATCTTGGACACGACGTCTCAATGCAGCGATCCTCGATCGAGGACATGATGATGCGGGACTTGAAGCGCCAAGAATAGCCCGACTAAAGCGCGCGCGCTTGATTCGCGCGTTCACTGAGGCCGAGCGCGACGCTCTCAATGGCCGGCACGTTGGACCACAGGCTGGCCTGCGGCAGAAACTCAATTTGCCGCCCGAACACTGAGCGCTCCCGCAGCCGCAGCGTTATCCGATGCAAGCCCGCACCGCTCGATACCTCCGCCACGGCAACATTCGACAGCGGAATCGTTTCCGCCATGCGTCCGCGGCGAACCTCGAGGCCATCCCCGCAATCCAGCACCTCATCGGCCAACCGGTGCATCTGTGTTTTCCAATAGAAATAGGCCAGGGCGATGCCAAGCAGACCGATGGCAATGGCGCTCGGCAGAGGATTTCGCCAGAGGTCTCCGTCGAGCGCTGAGGGCCCTGCCACGAAGGCAATCAGCGCAAGGGCGCTCAGCCAGATTCCACGCTTGAACAGGGCGGTGCTTTTAAAAGAGATGGCCCGCATGGGACTGCGAGCAGGCCTAAAGGATCTGCTCCCGCTGTGTGTCGGCGCCGGCAGGATCATGCAGGTTCGTGCTGAAGGACACGAGCACCATGGCCGAGTCACCGTTGTTGCGAAATGCATGAACGACACCAGGCGGAATGGTCAGCCGCAATATCTCGCCTGCCGGCACCTCGATGTCGCGAATGGTCCCCTGCTCCTTGAGCCTGATCAGGGCGGGTCCGACCACGGTAGTGGTCTCCACCGCGGTGCGGTGCACGTGATTGCCGCGTATTTCGCCGGGTTTAGTCATCACCACATGCACATTCCGTTGTGCCTGTAGTTCAGCGTCCGTCAGTGGTTCGAATAAGACGCCGCGATTGTCGCGATGGGTTTTCACCGTTTGGACGGTGGCGCCGCACAACTTGGGGTTTGTCATTCGGGCGATTATACAGTCACTGCCGCGGCTCACGCGGCGCTGAGAACCTTGAACCAGGAGCTTGTCTGAGTATTCGGCGCGGCCGCCGGCTCGCGTGCCCGCGGACGATCAGCAGAACTCCCGCGGCCAGCATGATATCCAACAAATCCATGGAACCACCGCCGCCGCCGCTGCTGCTGCCGGCTGCCGTCACCGTGAGTGTGGCCGTCGCTGCCACGGTATTGCCGCCCGCTGGGCCGGTCATGAGGGCGTTGCTTGCGAAGGTATTGGTGTATGTAGCCGCGCTCGCACTCTGCACGCTGAACGCAATGTTGCAACTGCCGTTGGCGGGAATATTGGCCCCGGTCAGTGCGACGCTGCCGGTCGTGCTGCTCAGCGACATGGCAGCCCCGCTGCACGACGTCGATAGCCCTGGCGAAGCGGCCAAAATGAGATTGGCGGGCAGCGAGATCGTGATGGCCGACTGCGTCAAGGAAAATGGATTGGAGTTGTTCAACGTCAGCGTGAATTCCGAAGCGGCATTGACGGCCACGCTGGCCGGCGAGAAAGCGGCGCTGAGCGTCGGCGCTGCCGGCGTCACGGTCATGTCGGCGATACAGGCCGAGGCGGCCGTACCGGCGATCGATGGCGCCGTGCTGGTCGCGCCGCTTGCCGTGAAATTGACGACGGCCGTATCCGTGTTGCCGGCCGAATCCTTCACCACGAGCGTCAAGGTTCCCGCGCCGCTGGACATGATATTCACCGCGGAGCTCGCCGCACCGGAAACAATCTGCACGGCTCCCGTGCTGGTCCACGCGTAGGACGCAATCGAGGCGCCGCAGGCGGCTGCGCTGCCGCCGGCATCGATGGTTGCGCTTCCCACGGCAAAGCGCGCAGGTATCCTCACTGCCGCAATCGGATTGAGCGCTGCCTTGACGGCGCTCAGGGCGTTCACCATCCCTGCACCGCAGGTACCTGCGGTGCAGGCACATTCGGCGCTCGATGTGGAGCCTGCCACGCACTGGGCCAAACCCGTGGGCTGTGGAAACGGAGTTGCGCTCGCCTTCAGGCGTGCAATGAGCTGGGGCGGCGTGAGGTTTGCATTCGCAGCACGCATGAGCGCAGCAATGCCGGAAACGATGGGTGCTGAAAAGCTGGTGCCAAGATTGGTCATCGTCTGGTCGGTGTAGGCGTTGGCGCCGGGAACCGTCAATCCCTCGTTGATCGTGGAATCAATCGAACGCAGGCATGGCCCGCCATTCGTATTCACGCAGTTGCCGGCTGGTGCTGCAATACCGACCTCAGGTCCCAGGCTGCTATAGCCGACTTTGGTGCCGATATTTCTCAAGCCCGCAACCGCCAGGACGCCGGGGCAGTTGGCGGGTATGTCGACGGGACCGCTTTCATTGCCGGCGGATGCCACCACCAGCACGCCCATGCCGGTGAGTGTGTCGATCAGATTCGTATAGTCTGAAGTACAGGCGCTGCCTTGGCCGCCGAGACTCAGGTTGATGATGTCGGCAGGGTACGGATTATCCGGCACGCCGCTGATGGGCAGGCCCACTGCCCACTGAATGCCGGTGATGATCTCGGAGTCCAACCCGCCGCACTTGCCCAGCGCACGCACCGGCAACAAGTGCGGATTCCAGGTCATGCCCGCAATGCCGACATCGTTGTTGGTGACTGCGCCGAGCACTCCCATGACCCTCGTGCCATGCCAAGAGCTGTTCTCCGCGCTGCAGTTCTTGCTCGGGAATACCGCGGTGTTGGCAAGGTCGGTGCTGTCGACCCAATCACCGGGATCGGAAGGATCCGGATCCCAACCATCCCCGTCGTTGGCCACCAAAAAGGTGCCCACCGGATTGCCGTTGCTGGCATCGACATCTTCACCGACAAAATCATAGCCGGGCAACAAGCGGCCTCCGAATCCGGCGCGCAGCAGGTCCGGGTGGTCGAATCGAATACCACTGTCGACGTCGGCGATGACGGTCCCGGAGCTCCCCTGGGTGATGTTCCAAGCGGAAACTGCGTCGGTGGCCGCGGCGTCACTGGTCGGCGTGGTGGTACTCGGCGTCTGCATATACCACTGTCCGGTCGCCGTGGCGGTCGGAACGAATAATGGATCATTGGGGATCACGTGCGGATAACGCCTCTCGTCGACGTCAGCGAATGCCACCGAAGGATCTGCTCTTAGCTGCCTGAGCACGGCGTCGACATCCGCGCCGTAGACGGTCTTTTGCAGGAACACGACGTGCATGCTCGGCGTGAGCTGTCGCGATCGCGACACGGCGACGCCGGTTCGCTGACTCAAGCTGCGCAGATCCGCTTCCGATGTCTGCGCCTGGGTGACGTTCACGATTTGCGCCTTGGACCGACGCCGAATGGCCCTGGTCACCGTGTTGCCGGAGGTGGCCCGAAACCCAACGACCAATCGGTTGGCCTGCGGCCCAATGTCGACCGGATGCGAACGCACCGGGTTCCACTCCGAGGTCGCGGCTCCGGCCGATCCCAAGGCCAGGGCCAGAACCCCGGCAAGCGCCGGCTTGAGGAGCGCAATTCTGATTTGTCTCATTGAAGGGAGCCTAGCAATTAAAGACCGGCCAAAATGCGAACCAGGACCGTAAACTTAAGGTAAATCAGGGCCGAGCAGATGGCGTCGGCTCAATCCCACCTGCGCAGCGCCCTCCCAGCGGGGTAGAATACGCGCAATCAAATAACCGCATTTCGAAGGGGCCTTGCAATGAAATATGACAATCGGCAGTTCTACATCGATGGCGCGTGGGTGGATCCGGTCGAGTCGAAGGAACTGAAGGTCATCAATCCTGCTACCGAGGAAGTTGCCGGCGTCATATCCATGGGAAGCGGCAAAGATGTCGACCGGGCGGTGATGGCGGCGCGGCGCGCATTCGACAGCTATTCGCGCACGACGCCCGCCGAGCGCCTCGCACTCATGGAACGGATTCTGGCTGCCTATAAGGCTCACTACGACGAAATAGCCCAGGCCATGACCATAGAAATGGGCGCGCCAATGACGCTGTCGAAAGGCGCGCAGACGCGGATCGGCGTCGGGCACATCAGCGCCATGATCGATGTGCTGAAAACTTTCAAGTTCGAGGAAATGCGCGGCACGGTGCGACTGGTGCAGGAGCCGGTGGGCGTTTGTGCATTGATCACGCCGTGGAACTGGCCGATGAATCAGGTGGCGGCCAAGGTCGTGCCGGCGCTCGCTGCCGGCTGCACCATGGTGCTCAAGCCTTCGGAATACTCGCCGTTCAGCGCCGTCATCTGGGCCAAGGTCATGCACGAGGCCGGCGTGCCGGCGGGCGTCTTCAATCTCATCAATGGCGATGGTCCAAATGTCGGCGCACCATTGTCGTCGCACCGGGAAGTCGACATGGTCTCCTTCACCGGGTCCACGCGCGCGGGCACTGAAGTGGCCAAGAACGCGGCGGCGTCCGTGAAGCGAGTGCACCAGGAACTGGGCGGCAAATCGCCGAACGTCTTGCTGGATGACGCCGACTTCGAGCGTGCCGTCAAACAGAGCGTGCTGCATGTCTTCCAGAATTCCGGACAATCGTGCAATGCACCGACACGCATGTTGGTGCCGGCCGCCAAGCTGGCCGAAGTCGAAGCCATCGCGAAGCGCGTCGCGGAATCCGTGATCACGGGCGATCCGGCTTCCGAGAAGACGAACCTCGGGCCGGTGGTGTCGAAAGTGCAATTCGATCGCGTCGAAGGCTACATCGCCAAAGGTATCGCCGAGGGTGCAAAGGTGGTCATCGGCGGTTCAGGAAGGCCCGACGGACTCACCAAGGGCTACTTCGTCAAACCCACGATATTTTCAAATGTGCGCAATGACATGACCATTGCGCGCGAGGAAATCTTCGGACCCGTGCTGTGCATTCTTCCCTATGAGAGCGAAGAACAGGCGGTGCAGATCGCGAACGACACGCCGTACGGTCTCGCCGCCTATGTCTGGTCCCAGGACAATTTGCGCGCGCGGCGGGTGGGCGGACGGATTCGCGCCGGCCAAGTGACCTTGAACGGCGCTTCCGGCAATATGAACACGCCGTTCGGCGGCTTCAAAATGTCAGGCAATGGACGCGAGTACGGCGAGTTTGGATTGCGCGACTTCTTGGAGGTCAAGGCGGTGATCGGAGTCGACGCCGCTTGAGGTGATTGATCCCGTCCTACGTCTGGAGAACGTCGGCAAGCGCTTTTCGAAGGATCGGCCCGCGATCTTTGAGGGCGTCGATCTCGAACTTCGCAGCGGCGAGTATCTTGCCATCATGGGCGAGTCCGGTGTCGGCAAGTCGACGCTGCTCAACCTGTTGGCGGGACTCGACACGCCCGACGACGGCCGGGTGGTTCTGGAGGGCGTCGATCTTGCCACGCTGGACGATGACGCCACGACGTTGCTGCGGCGCCGTGCGGTCGGCTTTGTGTTCCAGGCCTTTCATGTGCTGCCCTATTTGTCAGTCGAACAAAATGTAGCGCTTCCCTTGGACCTGCTTGGAGTCGCTGAGCCTGAGCGCGGCCGGCGCACGCAGGAAATGTTGGTCGCGGTGGGAATCGAGGCGCTCGCCCGACGGCATACCCGGGAACTCTCGGGCGGCGAGGTACAGCGCGTTGCCATTGCGCGGGCCTTGGTGCATCGACCCCGGCTGGTTCTTGCTGACGAACCGACCGGCAACCTCGATACGCGCAGCGCCGCACAAACCCTCGCCCTGCTGCGCGCACAGGTAAAAGCGAATGCCGGCGCCGGCATTCTCATCACTCATTCGAGAACTGCGGCGCAAACCGCCGATCGCATCGTGGTGCTCGATGCGCGCGGGCTCAAAGCCCTGGAATCGGCGTGAGCAGTGCAGGCTCGTACGGAATTTGGCGGATATTGTTGCTGGCACAGATACGCGAGCAGCCCACGCGATTTCTGGTAACCGTGCTGGCCCTCGCGTTGGGAGTGGCCCTGGGTTCCTCGGTTTACCTGGTCAATACCTCTGCTCTCAATGAATTCGGCCTGGCCACCAAACGATTGGTGGGTGAGGCCGACATCGTGGTGCGCGGTCCGCGCGAAGGTTTTTCCGAACAGCTGTTCGTGGATCTGGCGCGCAATGCGTCGATAAGCGCGCTGAGCCCTGTGCTGGAACTGGACGTGGCACTCTCCGGCCGCAAAGACACGCTCAAGGTGCTGGGATTGGACCCCTTCAGGGCCTCCGTTCTGCAACCGGCGATCATGGGCGAGATCGGCGAGGGTGTGTTTCAGCTGTTCGATCCCGGTGCGATTTACTTGAGCAGCGCCGCCGCGCAACTGTTGAAGCTTCGGCGCGGCGACCTTTTGCAGGTCACCGTCGGCAGTTCCGCCAAGACGCTGCGCGTGCTCGGCATCCTGGCGCAAGGCACGTATCCGCAGCCGCTCGGTGTCATGGACATCGCCGCGGCGCAATGGGTTTTCAACGCCGTCGGCCGCTTGAATCGCATCGATGTGCGGCTCGCGCCGGGCACCGATGTGAATTCTTTTCGCCGCGATCTCGGCACCACGCTTCCCGCGGGGGTTCTTGCCATAGCGCCACAAGTCGAACGAGACCGTGCGGTCACGGTGACGAAGGCATATCGGGTGAATCTGAACATGCTGGCGCTGGTTGCGCTGTTCACCGGTGCCTTCCTCGTGTTTTCCACGCAATCGCTCTCGGTGTTGCGCAGACGCCGGTCGCTTGCGCTGCTGCGCGCGCTCGGAGTGACGCGCAGCCAGTTGCGCAACGCCCTGCTCGGCGAAGGACTCACCTTGGGCGTCCTGGGCTCGTTGCTGGGCGTGGTTTTCGGCATTCTCATCGCTGCG
>Ga0210406_10008293_pt1 | contig 10408 bp, 11 predicted proteins | sample IncBWC30MmetaG_FD_155454 | JGI IMG/M metagenome (GOLD analysis project Ga0210406, IMG submission 155454) | Forest soil microbial communities from Barre Woods Harvard Forest LTER site, Petersham, Massachusetts, United States - Inc-BW-C-30-M | ecosystem: Environmental > Terrestrial > Soil >... | reverse complement strand
GAACACGGACACTCCGCCGTGTTGCATCGCGACGTTGTTGATCAATTCCTGAATCAGCACGGTTTTGCCGACGCCCGCCCCGCCGAACAATCCAATCTTTCCACCCTTCAAGAATGGCTGAATCAGGTCGATGACCTTGATGCCAGTCTCAAACATTTCGAGAGTGGTGGATTGATCGGACAGCAGCGGCGCGGGGCGGTGAATTGGGTAGTTTGTCTTGCTGGTCAGCGGCCCCAGCTGGTCGACGGGCTTGCCGAGCACGTTCATTACGCGGCCGAGCGTTGGACGCCCCACCGGAACGGTGATGCCAGCGCCTGTGTCAAACGCCTTCATCCCGCGAACCAGTCCTTCCGTCGGCTCCATCGCCACGGCCCGCACGCGACCTTCACCAAGGTGCTGCTGCACTTCCGCAGTGACGTCGATCGGTTCCGGAACGTTGAAACCTTCGCTCGTAATGCGAACCGCGTTGTAAATCGAGGGCAAATGTCCCGATTCAAATTGGACGTCGAGCACCGGCCCAATGATCTGAACGATGTGCCCGACGCCTGCGTATTTCTCTGCCATGCCTTCTCCTACGCGGTGGACGATGCCCCGCTGACAATCTCAATAATCTCTTTGGTGATGGCAGCCTGACGCACCTTGTTCATGTGCAAGGTCAGCGCCTCAATGACCTCGCCGGCGTTCTTCGTTGCGGATTCCATGGCGGTCATGCGCGCGGCGTGTTCGGCCGCGGAAGATTCCAGCATCGCGCGAAGAATCTGCGTTTCGATGTAGCGCGGCAGCAGCTTATCGAGCAGCTTTTCCTTTGGCTGCTCGTAAATGTAGTCGACCGGCGGGAAATCCTTCTCCGACGCAGATTCTTCGTCGGTGCGCGTCGCTTCGACAGGCAATAGTTTTTCGAGCACGAGATTCGGCGTCATCACGGTCTTGAATTCGCTGAAGACCATGTAAACCGAGTCCGCTTCTTCCTTCGCATAAAGATCGGTCACCACAGAAGAGATGTCGCGAGCGGTCCCAAAATTGACGCGAGCCAGCACGTTCACGTATTCGGCAGGGAAGCGAAACCCCGCCTTTTTAAACGCATCGCGACCTTTTTTCCCTACGGGGATCACGGAAACTTTTTTGCCCTTATTGGGCCGGAAGAACTCATTGGCTTTGCGCAATATATTGGAGTTGAACGCCCCGGCCAGCCCGCGTTCACCCGTCAAGACAATGACGAGAATTTTTTCTTCCGGGCGATGCGCAAGCAGTGGATGCTCGGGCTGATCGATGCGCGACATGATGGACCGCAACACGCGCGCGAGTTCCTTCGCGTAAGGTCGGGCAGCCAAGGCCGCTTCCTGCGCCCGGCGCAAGCGCGCCGCAGCGACAAACTTCATCGCTCGGGTAATCTGCTGGGTGTTCTTCACCGAGCGGATGCGGCGCCGAAAATCGAGAAGTGTAGGCATGTTCGCTGGTTACGCTGCGGACCTCAATTCGCCGCGGTAGCTACGGCAGCCGTGAAGCGTTCCTTGAAGCCGTCGACGGCAGTCTTGATTTCGCCTTTGCTAGCGTCATCGAGAGCTCTCTTCGTGGCGATATTTTTTAGCACCGACGGATAGTTGGTCTCGGCGAATTGCAGAAATTCGCGCTCGAAGCGGCGAACATCCGCGACCGCCACATTGTCCATTGCGCCGCTCGTCGCGACATAAATGCTAAGCACCTGTTTTTCAATGGAAAGCGGCACGTATTGATCTTGCTTCAGGATTTCCGTGAGGCGCTGGCCGCGGGCGAGCTGCGCTTGCGTAACTTTGTCAAGCTGGTCGGAGCCGAACTGCGCGAAGGCAGCGAGTTCGCGGTATTGGGCCATGTCCAAACGCAAAGTGCCCGCCACTTGCCGCATAGCCTTGATTTGCGCGTTGCCGCCGACGCGGCTGACGCTGATGCCAACGTTGATGGCGGGCCTAATGCCGGCGTTGAAGAGGTCGGCTTCTAGGTAGATCTGCCCGTCGGTTATGGAAATCACGTTTGTTGGGATGTACGCGGAGACGTCGCCGGCCTGCGTTTCAATCACTGGGAGGGCCGTGAGCGAGCCGGCGCCGAGTTTGTCGTTGAGCTTCGCGGCGCGCTCCAGCAACCGCGAGTGGAGATAAAACACGTCGCCAGGGAAAGCTTCGCGGCCCGGCGGGCGGCGCAATAACAAAGAGATTTCGCGATAAGCCTGCGCGTGCTTCGAGAGGTCGTCGTAGAAAGTGACGGCGTGCCGCTTGTTGTCGCGGAAGTATTCGCCCATGGCGCACGCGGCGTAAGGAGCGATGTATTGCAAAGATGCAGGTTCCGCGGCACTGGACGCGACGATGATGGTGTAGTCCATCGAGCCGGCGTCGGTCAGTGTCTTCACGACCTGAGCAATCGTCGAGCGCTTCTGCCCGATGCCGCAATAAATGCAAATAACATCGCCGGCCTTTTGATTGATGATGGTGTCAAGAATGACGGCGGTCTTGCCGGTCTGCCGGTCGCCGATGATCAACTCGCGCTGGCCACGGCCGATCGGAATCATAGCGTCGATAGCCTTGATGCCCGTCTGCAGCGGCTCGCGAACAGGCTGCCGGTCAAGAACGCCAGGAGCAATGCGCTCCAGCGGGTTGCGCTGCTTCGAAACAATAGGACCTTTGCCGTCGAGAGGCTCGCCGAGCGGGTTGACCACGCGGCCGACGAGTGCCTCGCCCACGGGCACGGACATAATGGTATTCGTCCGCTTGACGACGTCGCCCTCTTTCAATTCCGCGGACTCACCCAAAAGCACGACGCCGACTTCTTCCTCTTCCAGGTTGAGCGCGATACCGAAAATGTTCTTCGGAAAAGAGAGCATCTCTCCGGCCATGACCTTTTGAAGGCCGTGGACGCGCGCGATGCCGTCGCCCACGCTGATGATCGCCCCGACTTCGTCGACCGAAACGGTCTGCTCGTAATTCTCGATCTGCTCGCGCAGAATCTTGCTGATTTCGTCTGCCTTGATATTCGCCATGCCTGCTCCTGACTTCTATTCCGCTACTCCGCCGCGAGACGCGCGCGCATTTCGTTCAAACTGCTGCGCACCGAGCCGTCGTAAATAGTGTCTCCCACACGCAAAACCGCCCCGCCCAGCAGCGCCGGGTCCAGCGAATACTTTGCCTCGATTTTCTTGCCCGTAAGACGCTCAAGGGTTTGCGCAAACCGCTTTTTTTGCGCGGCGCTCAGCTCGATGGCCGAAGAAATCTCCGCCTCGGCGATTCCTTGCCGCTGCCGGATGACGTCTTGAAAGGAAGCAACAATTTCCGGAAGGATGTGCGTACGCCGATGATCCGCGACGACAAAAAGAAAGTTGCGAATTATTTTGCCCGCGCCGATACGTCCCGCGATCTTTTCGATGACGTCGTGCTTTGCCTCACGTGGTACGCCGGGACTGGTCAGAAAATTCCGCAACTCGGCGGAAACGCCAAAGGCAGCCGCAAAATCGCCCAACTGTTTGAGAGCCGCATCGGCTGCGCCCTGCGCGAGCGCCACGTCCGCAAGAGCGTTCGCGTATTGGAGGCTGGCGGACTTCAATTCGGTCTTCCTTCGAGGCTTTTCACGAACGTATCCACCAACGATTCCTGCGCTGCGGGCGTCAGCTGTTTGGCAAGAAGGGATTCCGCACCGTCAACGGCCAGCGATGCGGCCAGCGCTTTCAGTTCCAGGCGCGCAGCCCGTTCCGCAGCATCGATTTCCGCTTGCGCCGCGATGCCAACTTTTTTTGCATCGCTTTCGGCGAGCGCGCGGATGCGCTCGCCTTCATCGGCAGCTTCTCGTTTTGCGGCGGCCTGAAGCGCGGCAATTTCCTGCTTAAGATTCGCCAGCTTAGCTTCGGCCTCCTCGACCTGCCGTTCCGCTTCTTCTTTCGCGGCGGTCGCTTTGGTGATGGCTGAACTGATCTTGTCAGCGTTTCCGCGGAACCATACCGGCAGTTTCTTCGCAAAGAGCCAGATCAAAACCGCCGCGACGATCGCGAAGTTGATCCACTTGAAAAGTTCGTTCGCGCCATCCGTCGCCGAACCACGGCCTTCTTCAGCGGCGTGCGCGCTGAGAGCCATGCAGAAAAACAGAGCACACCCAGCCGATGTCACGAACAGCCGCCGGTTTGCTTTTTTCGAGGACTTATTCATCGGGCCTCTCTTGCGGAGCCGCCCGGACGGCCAGGCGATTCGAGAATACGCCGCGCAATTTCGGCGGAAAGCTGTGCGACAGTAGCTTCGATCTCACGGCGCGCCGCAGTGACCTCCGCGGCGATGCGCTCCTTGGCGCTGGCAACCTGCGCCGTGGCAGCAGTGCGCGCTTCCTTGATCAGCGCGGCGCGCTCCTCTAGCACCTTCTTGCGGGCAGCTTCCTGCTCGGCGTAGACCTGCGTGCGGGCTTGCTTCAAAGCGTCCTGGTACTGCTTAGCCTTCTCCAACGCCCGCGCCTGAGCCACTTCGGCGGCCTTCTGCGCCCCCACGGTACGAGCATTGCGCTCGGCCATCGCCGCGAGCAAGGGCTTAAAGAAAATCCCCCGCAAGATGAAGTAAAAAAGGAGGATGATCAGGACTGTAGGCACAGCCTGAAGGAAGAGTTCTCCCAGTTGGTGAACAATTTCTTGCATTAAGTTGTGTAGCCTAAAACTCGCTTTGGGGCCACGATCCGGCCACCAGGTTGGCAGCCGCGCCGCGCCCCCCACCCGGAAAGGGGCAATACGGTGGGCCTGTCGCTGCCTAATTTAACAGTATTTTATAACATCCGCTGCGGCTTGGCGTCAACGTCACCCAAACACGCTCCACGCGCGAACGAGGACCTCGCTAAGCATCCAATATTATCGCAAGGGTATCTTACATGTATCTGCATCTTTCTCTTGGCTTTGACGTACTGCTCGATCGTCCGTCCGCCACGGACTGTGAGCCCGGTCCAATCCAACAGCGAGATCCACGAAAACACTGCACGCTGCGTCTGCGGCGCCTGCAGCATCGCCCCGGCGGGCATGCTGCCTTAGTTCCTTGTTAAACGCCGCCCCGCCCACTGCCCGCGAACCACGGGTTTCAGGCGCGCGGAATAGCCGAAAAGTATCGCTCCTCGAGAATCTGCCGGTGATGCAGCTCGTGTCCCGCGGTGATGTAAGCCAGGGCCCGTACGCTCACCTCGTTCTTATTCGCCGTGCCTCGTCGCAACCACACCTCTTTGCCGAGTGAGCGAAACAACGCCAGGCTCGCACCTCGCACGAACGCGTATTCCTCCACCAGACTCGCCAGCGGACGTTCATTGAATCCGCCGCCGCGCACGTAATCGTCTTGTTCGAAACCCTCCATGGGGGTCTGGTCGCCTCGCGCAATCCGCAGGGCTCGGTACGTGAATATCCGCTCGGAGTCGCTAATGTGGCCGAGCACCTCCTTCACCGTCCACTTGCCGGCCGCGTACCGAAAATTGCCATCCCGCTCGCTGCGTCCTCCAAACAGCTGCATCGTCTGCACGCGCTGCGCTTCGAGCGAGCCTGTAACATCATCTCCGATAACCAGCGAAACATACTTCTCGTAGTACCCTGCATACTCCCCGGCCTCCGGCCTCGCCACTTTCATTTCTTTTCTCCCCCGGCGCAGTATACCCTGCCTGCCCGCAGCGCATACGTGCTTCTCGAACGCTCCTACTTCGAATCTAGAGCCCAGGAGTGCGGCCTCCAAATCAGAGTGGAATGCCGAATCTTTCGCAGAATTTCAGAAGACCGCGACGGGGACGGCGCTTGGGGGAGCCGCTTCTCGAATTTTGCGGCCATCGTTAGCCGCTTCCAGCCTTCTCTGCACGAAAATAGCCGAAGCGACCGTTAAAACGCAGCAAGTCCAAGGCAAAACGGGCGAAATCCAAAAGCTTTTGACCGCAAAGCGAAGCGCTCCGATCCATCCGAGCGTCAACAACAAGCCATAGCAAACCGCGGTCACGCGCGAACGGTCGTTCCACCGCAACCCCAGCGCGCACAATCCCTGCAAAAACACCGCGAACGGAAAGGCGACCACGAGATCGATCAAGTAATGCTCCCCCGTCCCCAGCGTCGCGAAGGTCGTGAACACCACAAACGCCATGGCCATCCCGCGCTCCCAGACCGATAGCCCTCGCGAATACCACCATGCCAGCAAAACCCACGCCATGTGCAACGAAGGCATGCAATTGCGTAAACCCTCCACAGGAACGGGTTCAACAAATAAGCGCGTCACTTGCTCGGCCGGAATCGGCTTCCAAGGAAACTGACTCAGAAAAATGTGGACCGGTCCCACCGCTGGAAGAAGATTGTAGAAGAGCACTCCCACCGGACCCGTGATGAGAAATGCAATCATTGCGGACACCGCTCGGGTGCGGTCGCGCAAAAGTTGCCCCGCATAAACCAGCCCGATGACCATCGGCAACCCGATGTAAAAAACGGCTCCCGCAGCCTTGAACCAGGGCCACAGCGCATAAGCCTGCCCGATCAAAAACGCGATTTGCACCCGCAAACTGGAATCAAAGGAGAACAAATAAAGATCGAGCACTCTCGGGTTGGCCTTCTCTGTCCACCCCAGCAAAATCGTGCTGCCCCAGTCCGATGTCACAAAAAGCAGCGCCGGCACAAACGCCAGCGCCATGCGCTGTTGCTCCGCGCCCCGCGACCAAATCGCCCGCAGCCCAAGCGTCGAAAGGCTGCTAATCCCCAAAAACGAAGCAATCCCCGCTAGGCTCGGCTTGAAATGCAAAAAACCGAAGTCGATGAGCGTAAATAGCGCCGCCGCGCCGATAACGGAGAAAGCATCCTGCCAGGAAGGCCGCACGCGGAAATGAATCAACACCACGCTCGCCAGCGTCACTCCGAAAAAAAGCGAAAGCAGCGCCGACTTATAAAAATGCTCGCTCGTTCCCAGCTGTAGCGCCAATCCCAGCAGCGCCAGCGTGGCCACCATTCTTACGCCCGTCGGTAATTTCATTGCATAGTTTCTCGGATGGATTTACTCAGCTCTGCGGCTCTCCGGCTCCTTACCCGCTAACCGCAGCTTGGCTAACCGCAGCTTGGCTAACCGCAGCTTGCAGCCGCCCCGTTTTCATTTCATCATAGGGCGCGGTTTCTCGCGGCAACACCCATCTTTCCTGTGCCCAACCCGTGACGCCGCCCCAACTTCGCCGAAGCAAAAAGGCTGGCCCAAGTATGACCGCGGCAGACCACTCACCGGACAACCAGAAGATGCGCGTCGCCTTCCAGGGCGAGCCCGGCGCCTTCAGCGAAGAAGCCGCCGTCCAGCTTCTCGGCGAAGGAATCATCACCGTCCCGCGCCCCACCTTCGACGCCGCCTTTCGCGCCATCAGCGACGGTCTCGCGGACGCTCTCCTGGCGCCGGTCGAAAACACCCTCGCCGGCCCCGTCGTCCGCGTCTACGATCTCCTTCTGGAAAGCTCCCTCACCATCACCGCCGAAACCATTCTGCCGATTGAGCATCACCTCATCGGCTGCTACGGCTCTTCGCTCGATTCCATTCGCTCTGTCGCCTCTCATCCCATGGCTCTAGCGCAATGCGAACGCTTCTTCCTCGCTCACCCCACCCTCAAGCGGGTCCCCGCCGAAGACACTGCCGGCAGTGTCCGCGAAGCCCTAGCCCGCGGCGACAAATCCTCGGCAGCCATCGCCGGTCGCCGCGCCGCCGAGCACTACGCCGGCGTCATCCTAGCCGCCGCCATCCAGGACAACGCCGAGAATTTCACCCGCTTTGTCCTCCTCCGCCCCGCCAGCGAAACGCAGCCGCCCCCCCCCGACGCACGCAAAATGTCCATCGCCATGCGCCTAGCCCACCGTCCTGGCGCGCTACTAGCCTCTCTCGCTCCTTTCGCAAATCATGGCGTCAACCTGCAGAAAATCGAAAGCCGTCCCATCCACGGCCGCCCCTGGGAATACCAATTCTTCCTCGACGTCGAAGCCGACTCCTCCTCGCAACTCGACTCCGCCCTGGCCGAGGTCCGCCAGGCCACCAGCGACTTCCGGATCCTCGGCCTGTACGTCGCCGCCAGAACTTCGGGCTCGCCTCCGGAAGCGCAACAGAAGGGTAGTCCCTGAAAGCGGCCAGGGAACTAGCACTGGTCGGTTTCCTATGGCGAACGGTTGCGCAGAATAGTAGACGAACCGCATCATAAGGGTCAGGCGAACTCCCGTGAAACCCTTGAGGGGGCTGGTAGTCTGATTCCCGCTGTAGCCGCAAGCAAACTGGGAGCGATGGGTGGCTGGATGAACGATCTCTTCAGAGAAGCTGTTTCACTTTCGCTCTTCGTGAAATGCCTAGCCGCCGTTGCCGGAATCCTTCTTATTCACGCTACGTTTCGCGTGCTGGAACAAGTGCTGCCCCGACGTTTTGGCCGGGCTCATGCGCGTTATAAGGTTCGCAAGTTCGTAGTCTTTTCCGGATACCTCACAATTCTCCTTTTCCTCGCTATCCTCTTTGAGGATCGCTTGGGCCGCCTCGGCGTTACACTCGGCGTCGTCGGCGCGGGTGTTGCCGTAGCCCTGCAGGACGTGGTGGCCAGCATTGCCGGCGCTTTCTCCATCGGCTTTTCCAAGCTGTACGCCGTGGGAGACAGAGTTCAGATCGGCGATACTCGAGGTGACGTGATCGACATCGGGCTTCTGCGAACCACCTTGATGGAAACGGGGAACTGGGTCAGCAAGGACTTGTACAACGGCCGGCTCGTGCGCATCCCCAACAACATCGTCATGAAAGTGGCCGTTTTCAACTATTCGCAAGGATTCCGTTTTATCTGGGACGAGATTAAAGTGCTGTTTACCAGCACCACCGATTGCCAGCTTGCCAGGGAGATGCTCTTGCGGGCAGCCAAAGAGGCGGTGGGCGCGTACCTGATAGAAGCGCAGACCTCCTGGAACGTGATGAGCGAGTATTATCGAGGCGCAAACCCGCCGCTCGAACCTACCGTCGCGCTGGCCGTAAACGCCGGATCGCTAGAATTCTCCGTCAGCTATGTGGTTGACTACACGAAACGAACCGCCATGCAAGATCAGTTGTTTACCAGAATCGTCCAGGAGGTCGCGAATAGCGACGGGCGGCTCGAATGGGCAACATCGGAGACCACCACCAAAAACCAGCCGCCGACTCCGGCCGCGGTCGAAGCGCACCCATCATCTTCCACTCGCACGGCGGGCCACACGGCCGGTTCCCATTAACGCCCGCGGCCTTGTCCCTCGCCTGCGGCGATAGAGTGCTGCCGCCATCGCTGGCCTTGCGAGCAACGCCACACATTTCGGGTGCTCCTTTTCCTCTATTTTTTCTGTTGACATACGAATTATTTAGTACTACAAAACGGATATACATGAGACCCAAGCACACCACACTGACCCCGCAGGAACTGGAAATCATGAAGCTCGTCTGGCAGCGCCAGAGCGCCACCGTCCGCGATATCTATGAGGCCCTCCTCGAGCACCGCAAGATCGCCTATACCACGGTTATGACCATGATGAAAATCCTCGAAACCAAGGGCTATTTGAAAAAGCGCCGCCAGGAGCGCGCGTTCATTTACCGCCCCGCGCACACCAAGAACCAGGTCATTGGCAGTATGCTCCGAGAATTCATAAATCGCGTTTTCAACGGTTCCGCGGAACCGCTCCTCGTCCATCTTGTCAAATCGCGCCACATCCGTGAAAAGGACTTGCAAAAAATGGCGCGCATGATCGAGGAAATAAAATGAGAGTTCCTGAAATGGATTGAAATAATCCGGAGTCGCCGATGAGTGTGCCGTTGTGGTTTTCGAATCTCCTGTTTTGGAGCGCGCAGGTCGCCTTGCTAGCGCTGGCCGCGGGGTTTCTCCCGGGCCTTCTGCAAATCCGGCAGCCCCGCGTACTTCTCGTCTATTGGCGGGCGCTCCTTGCCCTCAGCTTGGTGCTCCCCGCTATTGAGCCCTGGCATCGGATACCAAGCGTCGGCGCGATAGTGATCTCGCCGAACCTCGCCGGCGCGCGCCTCATCCCGGCATCCGGCCCCGCCGTCACACACTGGCATTTTCCCAGCGTTCAAATCATCGCCCAGGTTTTCGGGATCGTCATGCTCGCGGGAATCGCCGCACGATTTGCGATCCTGGCGATGGGACTTCTGAGACTTCGGCAGCTCCGGCAAGCGTCTTCCCCAATTTCCCGGTTTGCTGAATCCGCTGCCATTCTCGAGAAAATGCGCATCCGCGTGAACACCAGCGCCGAGTTTCGCCTTTCCCCCGATCTAGATTCGCCGGTCACTTTTGGCTTCACGGCTCCGGTAGTTCTTCTGCCCGAACGTTTCCCGTCCATGAACGTGCGATTTCAAGCCGCGATCGCCTGCCACGAACTGCTCCATGTTCGGCGCCACGATTGGTCGCATCACTTGGGCGAGCAAGTTGT
>Ga0210406_10008292_pt1 | contig 10409 bp, 9 predicted proteins | sample IncBWC30MmetaG_FD_155454 | JGI IMG/M metagenome (GOLD analysis project Ga0210406, IMG submission 155454) | Forest soil microbial communities from Barre Woods Harvard Forest LTER site, Petersham, Massachusetts, United States - Inc-BW-C-30-M | ecosystem: Environmental > Terrestrial > Soil >... | reverse complement strand
CTGGCATTCCGCGAGCCACCGCATGATCTCGGCGACGCACATAGCCGTTTTGTCGAGCATGTGCTGGCCGCCAATCCAGGCGCTGCGTTCCGTGCCGCTTGCGGTTACGCCATCGACAAGAAGCTGAGAAGCCTGAAGTCGCCGTTGACCGTGTTGGCGCCGCATGACGACATCCTCGAACAGACTCAGCGCGTGAAGCCGCTGTTGAGGAGCAGCGCTACGTTCGTTGATTTACCCGACCTGGGTCTGGACTTGTTTCATGCGCAAACGGACCGGATGATCGCCCTCGTGAATCGGCACTTGCCGGCGCACTGAGCCCTGCGCAGCTCATGGACGTTACGAAATTGCCGGCGCCGGGTGCTGCCGCCACCCAAACACCAACGATCCCGCCGGGAGAACCCGGCTCCCAATCGCCGGCAAATATTGCACCGATCGCTGACCGGGCCGATATCCGTCCCCTGGACATTCAGGCAGCGTTGCAAATTCTGCTCGCCGAGGTTCGTGCCTCGTTTGACCTGCAGGCTGTGCTGATGAGCGGCGACGGCGGTGTAGTCTTGGACAATCCGGCGCAAGCGGCGCGCGCGGTGGTGGAAATCGTGGTGCAGTCCATGCCCGACGTACTCGACGTTCCGGTGTGGACCGCGGCGCTGGCGCGCGCGGAAGCGGCGCTGCAAATCGGCCTCGAGCGAGCCATCGATGTCGTGACGGTGTGGCGCGATGTGCCGGCCGCGGTCGTCGATGCGGTGAAAGAGACCCGCACATCGGTATTTGCGGTCCTCGGCGACGAACCTCAAAATCCCATTTGGGCGAGGCCCGAATGGGCCCTGCTCGCACCGAGGCTCGAACGATTCCGGCGGCGTCGACGGATCGCGCGACGGCGGTTGACCGATCCGGATTATTCCATGGGGGTCTTCGATGATGACGCTGAGCACCGATCCTGAGGGTAAAGCGCCGAAGGCGGTTGCCATGGTTCCAATATTGAAGCGCACCGGACTGGTGCTGGTATTCCTGTGGTTCATGTTCGGAGGCGTCGCGCACTTCGCGCTCACGGAGGCGGAAATGCGAATTGTGCCGCCGTCCATCCCCTGGCCCCGAGCTGCGGTGTTGGTCAGCGGCGTATTCGAACTGCTTGGCGCCGTCGGCATCTTGATTCCTGTCACGCGGCGCGCGGCCGGCATTGGGCTGTTCTTGCTGACCATTGCAGTGACTCCGGCCAACATCTACATGTTGCAGCATGCCGAGTTGTTCAACGTGCCGCGTTGGGCGTTGGTGGTTCGACTACCGTTCCAGGCAGCGCTCCTGGCGCTGATCCTCTGGAGCACCTGGAACCGAAGCACCGGTCGTCTTGACTCCAAAGACTCATGATCACCCGAGTTGCATCCGGGCTTGCGCTCAAGGCCGCGGCGTTCATCTTATTATCGTGTCTGGTCATCACGAGTGCGACGGCCCGGCACCGAAGGTCGGGGAGCGACGGCGAGCCGGGTGCTTTTGACTACTATCTGTTGTCATTGTCCTGGTCGCCCGCGTTTTGCTTGGAGAAGCCCGGTGCCGCGGAATGCAATGGCCCGCGCCGCTTTGGTTTCATCGTCCATGGGCTATGGCCGCAGTATGAAGAGGGGTGGCCGGAGAATTGCAATGTGCACCAACAGGTACCGGACAACGTGGTAACGGGTGTATCCGACCTGATGCCGGCACGCGGACTCGTGTATCACGAATGGTCGGCGCACGGCACCTGCAGCGGCTTGAGCCCCGCTGAATTTTTTGCCTTGGTTCGCCGCGCCCGCGCGAGCGTCGCAATCCCCGCAGCGCTCTTGGAGACCAGCCAAGCCATCGAGGAATCGCCGGCGGCCATCAGGGCCGCATTTCAGAGCGCCAATCCCAGGTTATCGGCTCAGTCCGTTATGGTCACTTGCAGCGGCCAGGAATTGCCCCGGCTGCGCGAGGTCCATATTTGTTTCGACCGCGACCTGAACCCACGTGCCTGTTCAGCCGACGCTGCACGCCGCTCATGCCGGGCTCCGACGCTGATCGTTCCACCGATTCGCTGAGGAATCGGCCTGGTCGGACCCCTCCCGGCAAGAAAGCTGCATCGCACAACGGTACGCAACACCGGATCTTTGCGGTATTGTTCGCCGGCGCCGCCGCGCAGACATTCGAGTCTCATAGGAATTCAAACCCGATGGAACACAAAGACGAGGTCACACATGATCACGGACACGATCATGACCACGCCAATCATGACCACGTCGACCACGATCACGCGCATGACCATGATCATGGCGCTCACGGGCATGCGCTAATACCGTCTGGTGGCATCAACCTTCGAATGGGCATCGCCGTGGCTCTCAATGTGGTCTTCGTGATCATCGAAGGTGGATTTGGATTTTTGTCGAACTCCGTCGCATTGATTGCGGATGCCGGACACAACTTGAGCGATGTGCTGGGTTTGATCTTTGCATGGGGTGCCCTGCTGTTGGGGCGGCGTCGGCCCGGCGGTACATTTACCTACGGCCTCGGGCGTTCGACCGTGTTGGCGGCGCTGGCGAATGCCGGCTTATTGCTCTTGGCCTGCGGCGCGATTGCCTGGGAGGCGGCAAGCAGGCTGGCGGCACCGCCGGCGGTGGCAGGACGGACCGTCATGGCCGTTGCGGCCGTCGGCATTGTCCTCAACGGCATCAGCGCTTGGATGCTTCATGCCGGCAGTCACGGTGATCTCAATCGGCGAAGCGCCTACATCCACATGCTCGGCGATGCCGCCGTTTCGGCCGGAGTGTTGCTGTCGGGCCTGCTCATCATGCTGACGGGATGGAGTTTGCTCGATCCGATCGTGAGTCTTTTGATCGTCGCGGTGATCTTGATGGGTACTTGGCGGTTGCTCAAGGATTCACTGACCTTGTCTCTGGACGGTGTACCCGCCGGCGTGAGTTCATCGGCGGTAATGTCCTACCTGGCCGATCAACGGGGAGTAACCGACGTGCACGATCTGCACATATGGGCCCTCAGCACCACCAGCATTGCCCTGACGGCGCACCTCGTCGTGCCGGACCGGGGTGCGGAAGATGCGCTGCTGACGTCTTTGACGCCGGATCTGAAACGCCGCTTTCGCATCCAGCATGCCACGCTGCAGATCGAAAGAGATCGCTGCGAGCATGGATGCGAGGATGAAGCTGTGGCCTAGGACTCCCCGCGGTCAGGGACGGCCGTAGTGCGCGACGAACACGGCCTTGCCAAGCAAGTGCTCTTGGACTATCGAGGTGACCATCGCTCCGCTGGAATCAGGCGCCACGGGCAGCTTCGCTACATTCAACGCGTACACCGTGAACACGTAGCGATGCGGGGGATCGCCCTTGGCGGGGCAGGGACCGTGATACGCATCCTCACCAAGATCGGTACGCCCTTGCAGCGCCTCGGCAGGCAGGGCACTGCTGTGTTCGGCGCCGGCTCCCTGCGGCAGGCTGCTGACACCCTTCGGCAGGTTGTACAGCACCCAGTGCCACCATCCTGAGGGCGTGCTGCGTTCATCGCGATCGAACAATGTGACGACGAAGCTCTGAGTTCCTGCAGGCGCTCCCGACCAATGCAGTTCCGGCGACAGATTTCCCCCTGAACAACCGAAGGCCTTCGCGGTGTAGATCAGCGGAACGCTGATCGCGAGCTGCGGATCTGAACTCGTCAGCACGAACTTTGATTTCGGGGCGCCCATCGCCGATGTCGCCGCAACACCAGCGAGCGATACAACCCCCAGCAGACGCGCGCCCTTCGACAATGTTCTTTCCTTATGCATGGGAATTCCGGCTGTGGCCATGTGGCGGGTAGCGCAAAATATAACGAAAAGTGCGGGGAACACAATCAATGACCGCGGTCGGGCGGGCGCCCGATTTGCACGGCCATGCGTTCGAATACCGGCGTCAGAAGCCGATGAATCAAGTAGACGCAGAATGGCGCAGTCAGTGCCCAGGCCAAGCCGGCGTGAAAGATCGCGTCACGGAGAACCACCACGGCCTGCCATACGCCATGGGACATGAGCGCCAGCGCGGCCTTGATCGACACCACCTGCGGTGGCGCACGCACGATCCATTCGCCCAGCCGCACGAAGGGAATGATCAGCAATATCTGCGTGGGCGCCATCGCCGCCTGCACGAGCTGTATGGCCGGCAAATTCAATCGAAAGATCAGAGCGATGAAGGCGCAAAGGATGGTCGATACACCCAGGATGGGAATGTTGCCGACCACGACGGCGATCGCGACGCAGAGCGCGAGGCGCTGCGGCGATATGCCCTGCCGCAACAGTGCCAGCAGCGGCTCGAGAAGCATGCGATACAGCCAATTCTTCAAAAATTCATGCCTCCAATGGCAAGGACGTAGCGCGGAACGGTGCAAAGCCGTTACAGTTCGGCAAGGAGATCATAAATGTCCAATGAAAGTGCGATCCGTCGCGAGGTCGGCGCCATTGCGCTGATGTTCACCGGTTTAGGCTCCATCATCGGTTCCGGTTGGCTGTTTGGCGCCTGGCGCGCCGCCCAATTGGCGGGGCCCGGCGCGATTTATGCCTGGATCATAGGCGCGGTTGTGATCTTGTTCGTAGCGTTCACCTACGCAGAACTGGGCGCCATGTTTCCGGAGTCCGGCGGCGCCGTGCGCTACGGGCATTATTCGCACGGTACGCTGGTGGGCTTCGTGGCGGGTTGGGCGGCGTGGATCGCAATCGTCTCCGTGATTCCCGTGGAGGCCGAGGCCTCCGTGCAGTACATGAGCTCGTGGCCGTGGGCTTGGGCGCAGGCCCTGTATGTACACGCGGCCAACGGGCAGGGCGAGCTGACCGTTGCGGGGCTGTCCATCTCCGCCGTGCTGGTAGTGCTTTACTTTCTCGTCAACTTCTGGAGCGTGAAGGTTTTTGCGGACACCAACAGTGCCATCACGTTCTTCAAGCTCATCGTGCCGGCGGCCACGGCCGTCGCCTTGGTGTGCAGCGGATTTCATTGGGAGAACTTTCAGGTAGGCATCCATGGGGGCCGGCACGTCGGCAACCTCGCTGCCATCCTCACTGCGGTGGCCACGAGCGGCATCGTTTTCAGCTACAACGGTTTCCAAAGTCCGGTGAACCTGGCAGGCGAGGCGCGCAATGCCGGGCGCAGCGTGCCCTTTGCGATTTTCGGCTCGATCGCGCTGAGCACGGTCGTGTACCTGATGCTGCAGGTCGCGTTCTTGGGCTCCGTCGCGCCTGAGCACTTGGGCGAGGGATGGGCGGCCCTGGAATACAGCTCGCCGTTCGCTCAACTGGCGTTGGCGCTCAATCTCAACTGGCTCGCCCTATTGCTCTACGCCGATGCGTTCGTGAGTCCCAGCGGCACCGGCAGCACCTACACGGCCACAACGGCGCGCATGATTTATGCCATGGAGCGCAGCGGCACGGTTCCCGAAGTTTTCGGCCGCGTGCATCCTCGATACGGCATTCCGCGGCCCGCGATGTGGTTCAACCTCGCCGTGTCCTTCATCTTCCTGTTCTTTTTTCGCGGTTGGGGCAAGCTTGCCGCCGTGATTTCGGTGGCGACCATCATCACTTACCTGGTGGTGCCCATCAGCGTCATCGTGCTGCGCCGGACCGCGCCCGACCTGCACCGTCCCCTACGTGTACCGGGCCTGCCGCTGCTCGCGCCGATAGCCTTTGTGCTCGCCACACTGATGTTGTTCTGGGCACGCTGGCCCCATACCGGCGAAATCATGCTGCTGCTGATCCTGCCGCTGCCGGTGTATTTGTACTATCAAGCAAAGGGGGATTGGCGCGACTTCGGGCGGCAGTTGCGCGCTTCGTGGTGGTTGCTCGCCTATCTGATCACCGTCACGGTGCTGTCGTGGGCAGGCAGCAAGGAATTTGAAGGTCACGGCTACATCGGCTATGGCTGGGATCAGCTGTGCGTGGCGGTGACTTCGCTCGCGTTTTATTTCTGGGGTGTGCGCAGCGGCTGGCGCACGCCGGCCGTCATCGGGGCGGAGAATGCCGCAGCGGAAATGGCTGCGGTAAATCTCAAGGCGCCTAAACCTCCAGAAGCTCCTTCGCCTTTAGCTGTTCCTCGCGCAGATAGATAGAGCGTCTGGGCCGGGCCATGACCCGCTGCACCATGGGCACGAACGCCTCCAGCGGCATGGTGTCATAGTTCGGGTCGAACGCATTCTGATCATGCCGCTCGCAGAACAATGCCGTGCGCTCAAAGTTGGGATTGCCGCGAAATTGCTCGCGCATATTTCGGTCCAGCCCCAGGTGATGAAAGAAATAATAGCCCTGAAAGATTCCGTGATGCTGCAGCAGCCACCAGTTCTCATCGGAGACGAAGGGCTTCAACACGGTGGCCGCAAGCTCGGCATGATTGGTTGACGCGAGAATGTCGCCCATGTCATGCAGCAGGGCGCACACGACATATTCCTCGTCCATCCGATCGCGGTAGGCAAGGGTTGCCGATTGCAGCGAGTGCTCCAGGCGGTCTACCAAGAAACCGCCGCAATCGCCCTTCAGCATTTGCAGATGCGCCAGCACCCGGTCGGCGAGCCCGACATTGAACTGGGTCGCCGCTGTCGCGATCTTCTTCCAATCCGCCTCGGTGCTCTCCGTCATCGCCTTGAATTCGGCGCGACTCATTTCGGTGTGTTCTGACATCTTTACGTCCTTTCGATACCGATGCGCCGGATCATATCATTGCAGCCCGGCAGCGCTCGTCAGGTATACCGCGAACGTCCCCAACCAGTGCCCGCCCTCGTAGTGCTCCCCGGTGACCGCCGGAAGCGCCGCCTCCCGATGCTTCCCGGCGGCGGCAAGAAGCGCCGGTTTCCGGGGATCGCCTGCAGGCAGCCCGTGGGCAATTCCTTCGAGCATCCAGCTGCGGCTCAAGTTGAGGCCGTCGATGTGGGCGAGCTTGGGATCCGAACGGTCGGTCACCACCCCGGGCTGCAGCCAGCCGCTGCGGCGACTCTGAGGAATGCCGGGAAGGAATCCCGACAACCAGGCGCCGAACGCTTCATGTTCCAGCACCCTGCGCACGAAATCCGCTTCCGCGAGGCAGGGTGATAGAAAATCTTCTCCAGATGGTTCATAGCTCAAGGGGCAACCGCGATCCTTGAGATAAAATCTTTGCGCCGCGTCCTGAAGCAGCGCGCGCATCTCGGTGTCTTCGGCGACTTGCGCCCAATCCCATATCAATCCGAAGGAAAACGCAGTCTGGTCGTGTTCGCCGATACGAATGGGATAGTGCAGCTTGGGCAGCCAATTCTTGATTCGCGCCGCTACCTCGGTTTCGAGGGGCCGCAACGTGCCCGCCCACTGTTTTGCTTGAGGGTCATCCCATTCGCGCAGCTCCGCGGACAACCGCAGCAACCACGCCAGACCATAAGGGCGCTCGAACGAGGCTCGGCCGGGATGCTTGAGGTACTCGAGCTCGCCCGCGATGTTCTCCGGGGTAAAACTGCGTGCCAGCTCGGCCCTCGCCTGGGCGGCGAACGGTGCATCGGGCATCAATCGCAGCAGCCGCACCAGCAGCCAATGACCGTGCACATCGGAGTGCCAATCGAAACAGCCATAAAAAGCCGGGGTCAATTGACGCGGAGGGCGCGCATCGGCATCGCGGTCCATGCTGAGACTGATGTGGTTCGGATACTCATCGTGCAGGCATTTGAGCGCCAGGCCCGCGAAACGCGCGGCCGCCGCGGGGTCCATCGACGCCCCAGCTGCTGCAGCTGCGGCAGGTCCGGCTGCCGGCGCGGCGATGCCCATCGCGCAGGGCAAGGCGAGTAGAAGAACTGCAAAGAATGCTGCTCGACGCATGAAGAGTTCCTTCGAGTATTTGCGAATCATGGCGCCGGGCGATCTTAGCGCGGCCGCGCGCGGCGTGTGGCTTGTGCGGTGTAAGGATCGTCGGGCCAATAATGCTTGGGATAGCGGCCTTTGAGATCTTTTTTGACTTCGTGGTAACCGTGACGCCAAAAACTGACCAGATCCTTGGTGATCTGGACCGGGCGTCCGGCCGGGGAAAGCAGCTTGAGGAGCAGCGGTAGCTTGCCGCCGGCAACCGCCGGAGTTTCACTCAATCCAAACAGTTCCTGCAAGCGCACCGACACGGTCGGACTGTCGCCGTCCAAATAGTTGATGGGGATGTGCGAACCGCTGGGCACGGTAAAATGTGTCGGCGCTTCTCGCTCCAGGATGCCCTCTTGCGCGCGCGTGAGAAAAGAGCGCAGCGCATTGTTCAAGTCCAACCGTGCAAAATGTTCGCGCCGCGTGAAACCCATTATCCACGGCGATGCCCACGCTGCCAGCGTGCGTTCAAGAGCCTCATCACTCAGATCCGGCCATGGCACGGGACTCGCGACCTGGTGTTGCCGCATGAGCATGACACGAGCCTGGCGCTGCCGTAGTTCCTGGGTCCATGGCAAACCGCCGATTCCCGCTTGTTCGATGCCCGTCAGCAGCGCCGCTTGCATCGCGTCCGGATCAGGTGCGCGCATCTCGAGTGATTCCAAGAGCAGTGCGCCGAGCCTGCGCTCACGTTTTGCACTGATGGCTCCTGCGCGCTCATCCCAGTGAATCTCGGCTTGGTCCGTGATGAGGGAAGCGAAATGCGTTTCCAGCTCCTGAAGACCGATTGGCGCGGCGAGGAAAATCCGCGCTTCGCGGTCCGCGCCGTCCAATTCGGCCGCAACGATGAATTCTGATTTGGACAACGCCTGCGCTTCTCCAAATCGAGCGCCGCGGCCGTTCGCCAGCAAATATCGCGCACCATCGCCGCGTGAGCGCGCGATGCGGTCCGGATAAGCCCACGCCAGCAGAATTCCGGTCGCTTCGTGCGGATCCGCCGTATCGCGTGCATTGCTCAGGTCCCGCTGCCAATGGGCGGAGCTGCGCTGAGCTTGCGCCTTGGCGCGGGCATCCACCGTGACACCCGCGGGCACTTCGCGGCTGTCGCCGCGCAGCACCGACACTCGAAGCCGCAAATCGGCGTCGCGCGCGCCCACCCCTGCGCGCAGGATGTCACGCTCGCTCAAGATCGCCGCCAGATCGCACGCCAGTCGCGCCGCGCCCAACTCCCGCGCCATAACCCGCATATGCGCGAGCCGCGGATGCATACCGAGTTTCTGCAGCATGCGTCCATGCGGCCTCACGCGAGCACCGGCAGCCCCGACATCGATCGCTTCGAGCTGATGCAACAGGTCGCGGGCTTGAGCGAGCGGTGCCGCAGGGGGAGGGTCGAGCCAGGTCAGGCTCATCGCATCCGCCGCGCCCCAGCAGGCAAGTTCCAGCGCCAGCGGCGCGAGGTCTGCGTGCAGGATTTCCGGCGGCGTGTGCGGGCTTAAGCTGGCGTGCGTGCCTTCCGACCAAAGCCGATAACACTCACCTTCGCTCAAGCGGCCGGCGCGGCCGCGGCGTTGATCCGCCGCTGCTTGCGAGACCTTGCCGGTGACCAGGCGGCTCATACCGGTTGCGGGATCGAATTCCGCATAGCGCCGCATTCCCGAGTCGACGACGACGCGGACGCCTTCGATGGTGAGGCTGGTTTCCGCGATGCTGGTAGCCAGCACGACTTTGCGCCGACCCGGAGCGCAGGGCGCAAGCGCCGCATCTTGATCCGCGCCGTCGAGTTCGCCATAGAGCGGCAGCACTCGAACGCTGCGATCAAGATCGCCCTCCTCCAAGGTGCGCTGCACGCGGCGAATTTCTGCGGCGCCCGGCAGAAAAACCAAGACATCGCCCGCGTGCTCCCGCAACGCGGATCGAACCACCTGCGAGACCTGCAGTTCCAAATGAACTTCGCCGCGCCGTGGCACGTAGTGAGTCCGCACATCGAAGCTGCGCCCTTGCGCGGACACCACCGGCGCATCCCTTAGCAGCCGCACCAGCGGCTTCAGCTCGAGAGTCGCCGACATCACCAACAGCCGCAGATCCTCACGCAGGTTCTGTTGACTTTCGATGCACAGCGCGAGGCCAAGGTCGGCATTCAAACTGCGCTCATGGAATTCATCGAAAATCACGCAGCCAATGCCGGTGAGAGCGGAATCCTCTTGCAACATGCGCGTGAGGATCCCTTCCGTTACCACCTCGATGCGGGTCTCTCGACTGACGCGGGTTTCCAAACGCGTCCGAAATCCGACGCTGCGGCCGACGGGTTCCCCCAAGAGGGCGGACATGCGGTTTGCCACCGCGCGAGCGGCGATGCGCCGCGGCTCGAGCATCAATATCTTCTGTCCCTTGAGCCAGGAGCTTTGCAGCAATGCGATGGGTACGATGGTACTTTTACCGGCCCCCGGCGGCGCCTCGATGAGCACACTGCGGCGCTCGAGCAGGGCTTGGTGGAGCGCCGGAAGGGCCTCATTGATGGGCAAATCGGGTAGCGGTGGCGTTTTCACAGGCGCCGTACGATAACCCA
>Ga0210406_10008291_pt1 | contig 10409 bp, 8 predicted proteins | sample IncBWC30MmetaG_FD_155454 | JGI IMG/M metagenome (GOLD analysis project Ga0210406, IMG submission 155454) | Forest soil microbial communities from Barre Woods Harvard Forest LTER site, Petersham, Massachusetts, United States - Inc-BW-C-30-M | ecosystem: Environmental > Terrestrial > Soil >... | reverse complement strand
GAGATGGACGGGTCGGGGTGGTCGAAGCTGACGGTGTTGATGCAGTTGAAGCGGGCGAGGTCGTATTTGCAGGGCGCGTAGTTGCCGTGCCAGGCGACGACGTCGAGTGGGGAGTGGTCGAAGTCGGTAGCCCAGAGATTGCCCTGGAATTTAGCGACGACCTGGAAGGTGGCGTTGTCGCGGTCGTCGTAGGCGGCATGTGGGGTGAGGAAGTCGCGGCTGTTGGCGAGGCCGTTGGCGCCGATGGCGCCGAGTTCGGGGAGACGGAAGCTGGCGCCGTAGTTTTCGAGGAGGTAGCCGCGGGCCTGGGGTTCGAGCAGTTCGACGCGGAACTTGATACCGCGAGGGATGAGGGCGATCTCGCCGGGGGAGAGGTCGAGGATGCCGAGTTCGGTGTGGAGCATCAGGCGGCCCAGTTGAGGGACGAAGAGCAGTTCGCCGTCGGCGGAGTAGAAGAAGCGATCGGTCATGCTTTTGGTGGCCGCGTAGATGTGGATCGCGTTGCCGGAGTGCATGGAGAGGTCGCCGTTGCCGGCCAGGGTGATGAGGCCGTCGACGAAGTCAGTTGGCTTGGTGGGTAGAGGGAGCGGGTCCCAGCGGAGTTGGCTGGGTGTGGTTTCGATTTCGTTGAAGGGGGACGAGCGGACGAGGCCGTTGGCGATGCGCTCGTAGGGCTTGTGCATGACGGAGGGGCGGATGCGGTAGGTCCAGGTGCGACGGTTGAGCAGGCGGGGCGCAGTGAAGGGGCTGCCGCTCAACTGCTCGGTGTAGAGGCCGAGCGGGGCCTTCTGGGGGGCGTTCTGGCCGACGGGAAGGGCGCCTGGTTGGGCCTCGGTGGCGAACTCGTTGCCGAAGCCGGTGAAGTACTTGAGATCGGGCATGATGATCCTCTCTGGGGAAGGTGCGTCTGTGTGGGCGAAGCTTTCCTGACGAGTTAGGAGTGCTTCGAAGGAACACCGTAGCTTAACCGAAAAGAGGTGTCTTGTGCTTGCCGGCGGTTAACGCGTGATAGGTGTTTCTGTGGTTGATACCAGATGTGGCTTGCCGGTGTCGTCGTTTGCTGAGCCGGCGGAGGCGATGACCACGGTCTTCGCGTTGAGGAACTCGCGCATGCCTGCGGCTGAAAGCTCGCGCCCGTAGCCGGAGTGTTTGATGCCGCCGAAGGGAAGACGCGGATCGCTGGCCACCATGGTGTTGAGGTAGACGCCGCCGCATTGCAGTTCGGAGACGAAGCGCTGTTGTTCGGCGGGGTCGCGGGTCCAGGCGGAGGCGGCAAGGCCGAAGGGGGTGTCGTTTGCGATCTCGATGGCTTCGTTCAGGTCTTGAACGCGGAAGAGCATGGCAACGGGGCCGAAGAGCTCTTCGCGATAGACGGCGGAGGTGCGTGGCACACCGGCGAGCACGGTGGGTTCGAAGTAGTTGCCCTCGCCCAGCATGCGTTCCCCGCCGGTAAGGATACGTGCGCCGACACGGACGGCTGCCTGGACTTGTGCCTCGAGCAGTTCGAGGGCGCGAACCGTCGCGAGCGGACCGATCTCGGTGCCTTGTTTCATGGGATCTCCCACGCGCACGGTTTCCATGCCTTTGACGAAGCGCGATTCGAAGGCGTCGTAGATCTCGTCGGCAATGATGAAGCGTTTGGCGGCGATGCAGGACTGGCCGCTGTTGACGCAGCGCGCATGCACGGCGGTCTCTATGGCGAGGTCAAGGTCGGCGGACGGCATCACGATGAACGGGTCGCTGCCGCCGAGCTCGAGGACGGATTTCTTGATAAGCCAGCCTGCCTGGGCTCCGATGGCGCGGCCGGCGGTCTCGCTGCCGGTGAGGGTGACGGCGGCAATCCGTTCGTCGCCAAGAATCGTCTCGACCTGACTGACTTCAAGCAGCAGGGACTGAAAGGTTCCCCGGGGGAAGCCGGCGCGACGAACCAGCGACTCGATGGCGAGAGCGCACTGCGGGACGTTCGAGGCGTGTTTGAGAAGAGCCACGTTGCCAGCCATCAGCGCGGGAGCGAGGAAACGGAAGACCTGCCAGAAGGGAAAGTTCCATGGCATGACGGCGAGCACGATGCCGAGCGGCTCCCAGCGCACATAGCTGTAGTTGGGCTCGGTCGGGACGGACTCGGGCGCGAGGATGCGGGCGGTGTGGTCGGCGTAGTATCGGCAGACGTCGGCACACTTGAGGATTTCGAATCGAGCGGCTTCGAGCGGCTTGCCCATCTCGAGCGTGATCAAGGTGGCGAGCTCTCTGGTCTCCTGTTCCAGGATGGCGGCGAGCTTGCGCATCCAGAGGGCGCGATGTTCCAGCGGCACGTTCGCATGGGCGCGGAAGGCGTCGTCGGCGAGAGCGATCTTCTGACGCGCCGCCTCGTTGGTGAGGGCTTCGAAGCTGCGTAGAAGCTTGTTGGTCGCGGGGTTTATGGATTCAATGGCCATGGCTCGTCCGATTTGCGTTTTACTCTGATGCTAGCTTAGCAAGGGCTTGGGCGAGGATGCGCGCACCAAGGGCGATATCTTCGGGCCTGGCAAATTCGTCTGGCCGGTGGCTGACGCCGTTGCGGCATGGAATGAAGATCATGGCGACGGGGGCGAGTCGGGCCATGAAGAGCGAGTCGTGGTAGGCGCGGCTGACCATTTTTTTGCACGGGATGCCCTGCTCCTTGCAGATGTGTTCGAGAAGCTCGACCACGTGGGGGGAGGATTGCGCGGGAGCGTCGGCGTTGACCAGATCTTCTGTGATGGTCACCCCGCGGCGCTGGCGTAGCTCCTCGCAGTCGCGACGGATGGCCTGCATGACGGCTTCACGGCGATCTGGATCCGTGTCGCGAATGTCGAGCTGAAGGAAGACGCGGCTGGGAACGCTGTTGACCGCGCCGGGGTGGACCTCGCAGGTACCGATTGTGGCTACGGTGTCGATCGCTCCTGTGGCGAGAGCGTGCTTCTCAACAGCCAAAATGAGTTCGGCGGCGGCACAGAGAGCGTCTTTGCGATCGGGCATCAGGAGCGCTCCGGCGTGGCCGCCGAAGCCGGTGATGGTGAAGCGATAGCCGGCAGGAGCGGCGATGCTTGTGACGATGCCGATCGGAATGCCTTCGCGTTCGAGCAAGGGGCCCTGCTCGATGTGCAGCTCGATCCAGGCGTGGTAGTGGTTTGCCGGAAGGCGCACTGAGGAGAGCGGGCCTGTGAAACCTGCTGCGGTGCGGACGGACTTCAAGGTGGCTTCGTTCTTGTCCTCGAGCGCGTCGGCGCGACCTGGGTCGAGCGTGCCGGAGAGCAGACGGCTGCCGAGACAGCCGATGCCGAAGCGGGTGGGTTCTTCCGAGGTGAACATGACGAGTTCGATGGAGCGGCGAGGGCGCATGCCGCTGCGTTTGAGCGCGCGGATCGCCTCCAGGCCGCCCAGGACGCCGACGGTACCGTCGTACATGCCGGCGTGTGGGATGGCGTCGATATGGGAGCCGGTGGCTACTGCGGGTAGATCGGGCTGGGTACCCGGCCAGCGAATGAAGAAGTTGCCTACGGCGTCATCGCGGAGTTCGAAGCCTTCGGCGGCGGCTAGATCTTTCAGCCATGCGCGGGCTCGGAGGTCGTCGGCGGAGAAGACGATGCGGGTTACAGCGGTGCCTTCGGTTGAGGATTCGGCGTCGGTGAACGTGGCGAGAGTGTTGAGTTCGTTGAAGAGACGGGCTTGGTCGATTTGAATTTGTGTGGTCAACCTTAGGCCTTCTAGACGAGGGGATGCCGGTTCCAGTCTTTGTAGATGAGGTATTTTGCTGGACGTTTGCCGATTGCGCCGAACCATTGTGGACAGAATGGTCCCATCCAGATGAAGTCGCCTGCGGTGACAGGGTACCAGTTGTCACCAAGTCGATAGATACCGCCGCCTTCGAGCATCAACAGGCCGTGCTCCATGACGTGGACCTCGACCATGCTGAGTGCGGCGCCGGGTTGATAGGTCATGGTATTGACGGCGAAGTCGAAGGAGGTAGAGCCGGGTAGGAGGCTGCGAACCTGAAGGTGGGGGTCGTCGTTGAGGGAAACGGAGAGCGTCGTCTCTTCGTGGCCGACGAGTACTTCTGGCACTGTCGTGGAAGCGAGGTGTTCGTATGGCTTCTCGATCACGGCAAGCCGCGTCGTTTGCTGTGCTGTCAGAGTGTGTGTCGTGTCTTCAGGAATGTAGGCATAGCCGCCCGCTGTCAGCGTGTGGAACGTCGTGTCCGTCGCGAGGTCGGCTGCGCCTTCGAGCGTGTACAGGAAACGCTGGTTCGAAGTAAGGCCGAGGCTGCCGCCGGGTTCGAGCTCCGCAGTGTATTGCGTGAAGGCTGCGCCGGCTGCGGGGGAGATGTGCACGATGGCGGTGGCGCGCTCCATGCCAGGCAACACGGTACGGACGAAGGTGTCGGGCGTATGCAGGAGGTGGTCGCGCTGATTGGTGCTGCGTGTGTGTCCGAGCTTATGCATGGCCGTCCTTGGGGTTCGTCCTATCATCGCGCAACCGTGCAAGGAACTCCATCGCGGTGGCGAGGGCTGCCTCTACATCCTGTGGCAAGACGGTTTCATCCGGATGATGGCTGAGGCCACGGGGGCTGCGCAGGAAGAGCATGGCAGAAGGGATTGATGGGGCGAGAATCATCGCGTCGTGGCCGGCTCCGCTGGTCATGCGGCGAGCTGCAAAGCCTTTCTGGGCGGCGGCGTTATTCAGCAGCGTGGTCAAGTGCGGATCGAGCGGTACTGCGGGCTGCTCCAGCTGCTTGCTGGATGTGATGTGCACCCCGCGCCTGCTTGCGGCTGTCTCCGCAAGTTTGAGGATCGCGATAATGGCAGCTTCGCGTGCACTGTCTTCAGCGTGGCGAACATCGAGGGAAGCGGTTACTTTTCCTGCGATGACGTTTCCAGCGCCGGGAGCGGCTTCCATTTTTCCGACAGTCGCGACGAGACCGTTTTGCGAGCGCGCATAGTCTTCAACTGCAACGATCCACTCTGCTGCTGCTGCCATCGCGTCGTGTCTCAGGTGCATCGGGGTGGTGCCAGCGTGGTTGGCCTGTCCAGTGAAGATAAGTTCCATGCGGCTCTGTCCGACCAGAGCCTCGACGACTCCAAGCGAAGTGTCTTCGCTCTCCAGCACGGGGCCTTGCTCGATGTGAACCTCGAGATAGGCGAAAGTATCTTTGGCCAGGGCCGCAGTGGGGAGCTGCGCGGGGTCGAGGCCGAAGGCTTCAATCGCCTGCAGGACGTTGATGCCGCTGCAGTCCGTACGCTCCAGCGTGCCTGCGTCAAGTTTTTCGACGACAGCGAGACTGCCGAGGAAGGGCTTGCTGAAGCGCACACCCTCCTCCTCTGAGAAGCCGATGACCTCGATGGCGAAGGGTAGAAGTGCGCCGCGCAGTTCTTCAATGATGGCAACTCCGAGAACGACTCCGAGAATGCCGTCGAAAGCTCCGGCGTTGGGGACCGTGTCGAGGTGCGAGCCGATGAGAAGACGTGGCGATCCTGGCACGAGACCTGGCCAGAATCCGCGCAGATTTCCGATCGCATCGACGCGCACCGTCATGCCGGCGGTCTCCATCCACTCGCGCAACAACTCGTGCACCTCGTGCATTGGAGGCGTCAGAAAGAGGCGCGTGATTTCACCCGGAACTTCTGTGCAGGCGGCGATCTCCCGGCAGCGGGTGATGATACGGGCAGCGCGATCTGTGGGTGTGGCAGTCATGATTGCTTGTCGATTTTGCTTCAGGACTTGCGCCGAACGCGCGCTTCGATATACCCGTGCGGCTCATCGGTAGGGACGAAGATTTCGTTTGGATTGTCCTGCCCGAATCGCGAGAGGTCGACGAGAAGACAATGTTTGTTCGGCATGGTGATCTCGATCTCATCGATTTCGAATACTGCTTCGAGCGCACTCTCGGCCATGGCGTAGAGGGTTTGCTGGACGGACTTGCTGTCGTGGTCAGCAAAAGTTCGGAGCATCGTCTCGCGAAGGTTTTTGCGAACAACATCGAACTCCAAATCAGTCGACGTGTAGCGCCACTCTGCGCTGACCGCAGTGCCGAAGAGGCGATCTTTTGTTTCGGGCAGCGTAGTGAGCGAGTCTTTGATGTAGCCCTCGAAGCCGGAGTCTGCCGTTTTGAGCAAAACGAGATTGTCGAGGCCTGAGAGGATCTGAAACGGTCCGCCCAGCGCACGTTCTACGCTGGTTGTCTGAAGCTCGCCGCTGCCGCGCATGAAGGCGCTGGGGTGGGGTTTGCCCTCGACGGTGAGACGCTTCCATAGTGTGCTTTCGACGCGAATCGAGGCCGATTTAACCTGCGGATTGCGGTCGAGCAGGAAGTCGGCAAGCTCCTTCGCGTAGTCTTCCATCGTTGTCGCCTTAGAGCTCCGCGCGATGGAATAGACGGTGTTCTTCATCGTGTCTGTCGGGAGGATCTTGCTGTTGTCGCCGTGGAGATGAGCACTATCGAAGTCACCCTTCAGGAGCACCTGAACCGTCCATTCGCGCAGGTCGTGGCCATGATTATGGCGGGTCACCTTCATCAGACGAACGCGGGACTTTCCGTAGCGATTTTCAGCGAGTTCAATCATCGGTTCAACTTCCTCGGTAGGTGGTGTAGCCATTCGCAGTCAGAAGCAGAGGAATATGGTAGTGGTCTTCACCCACGGTCGTAAGAAAGGCGATCTCTACAAACGGATAAAAACCCAAAATGCCCTGATCCTGATAGTAGGAGGCTGTTCCGAAATGCAGCCGTAGATCTTTGGCCCAGAAATAAGTTCTGTCTTCCGGAAAAAGCTGGAGAATCCTTCCATCCTCGTTGGTCCAAGCAGAGTTCAGCTCGATCCATTCACCTGTGTCTAGGTGGTAGTACTCCAGTCTTACGAAAACGTTAGCTGCGGGTTTCCCACGAGTAGTGTCCAATATGTGCGTAGAGATTCTCATTTCTATCCTTTAGCCAACCATTTGTGAAGACGAAGCTGCGTGATCTGATGTTGTTGTTCGGCAGCCTCGTGCAGCTCTGTTGCTGCATCATTTTTCATCCGTGCTTCGAGGATTGCGAGGATCTCGGCGGACGTTTTTCCGGTTGCGCACACGATGAAGATTCGTCCGAACTTCTGCTCGTAGCGGCGATTTGCTGCTTCGAGCGCGAGCCTGCCTGGTTCGTCCTCCGTCATCGCGGTGCGCTGCTCCTGCGCCGACCAGCGCAGTGATTCTTCGGCTGCGTGAGTCTGCGCGTGTCTCTCGCCGATTCGGGGATGGCTGTTGAATGCCTCCTCCCAGGCCTCCTCGGGTAGAGCGAGCCAGATGCTTGTCGATGCTTCGATCAGGGAGGCTTCGTTCTCGATGGGCCGGCGGGACGCCAGCTCTGCGGCCCACGCCTGGGAACCGCAGCAGGGAAGCGCCTCACGGGCGGCAGTTGCGGGATCAAGCGAGTTCCATCGCGCCAGAACTTTGTTCCTCATCGTCTGCTTACTATAGCGTGAGCTCGCGCCCGAAGGGTTTCGAAGGGAATCTGCCTTCACGATACACTGCTTCTCCACGAAGGTACGTTGCTTTTACTGCCCCATGCAGCTTCTCGTTGAGGTAGGGCGAGATGGCGTGACGGTAGTGCAGCTTGTCGGCAGTGACGGTAAATTCTGCGTCGGTGTCGAAGATAACGAAATTAGCGTCGCGGCCGGCTTCCAGTACTCCTGCCCGATGGCTAATTCCGGCAAGAGCCGCCGGTGCGCTGCACATCCAGCAGACGAGGTCATCCAATGTGAAACCGCGACGGCAACACTCCGTGTGGATGATTGGAAGAGCGAGAGAGAGGCTGGCAATTCCACCCCATGCGAGGTCGAAGCGGCCGGTGTCTTCACGCTTCATCGCGGGAGGGCAAGGCGAGTGATCGGTAACGACCATGTCGATAATTCCATCGCGTAGTCCATGCCATAGTTGCCGCTGGTTTTCCTTACTGCGGATCGGCGGAGCACACTTTAACAGAGTCGCTCCATCGGCGATCTCTTCTGCGGCAAAGTGGAGATAGTGCGGGCAGGTTTCGACCGTGATCGGCAGGCCTTCGGCGCGCGCGGCGCGTAGATCTTCCAGAGCGAGCGACGTCGAGAGATGAACGATATGCAGTCGGAAGCGATATTGCCGGCAGAGGCGAATCATCAGGCGGATGGCTACGAGTTCTGCCTGATCCGGACGCGATGCCAGATAGGTGGAGTAGCTTCGCCAATCCGCATTTCGTAACTCATCCGTTGCTGCGTCGATCGGGCCAGCTAACTCTGCGTGCACGAGAAGGGGGAGGCCCGACTCGGCGATGAAGGGAAGTGCTGCTTCCAGCTGGTGCTGGTCGATCATGGTGAAGCCGTCGCAACCGGGATAGATGAGGAAGCACTTGAAGCCGAGGACTCCGGCGTGCGCGAGGGGAAGGATGTGACCCTGATTGTCGGCGACCGCTCCACCCCAGGGAGCCCAGTCAACAAAACACTCTCCTTGGGCTGCGGCGCGTTTTTCTTCTAAAGCTACGACGGTGGTGGTCTCCGGCAGGCAATTCAACGGCATGTCGACCAGCGTTGTGTAGCCACCGGCTGCGGCTGCTTGTGTGGCCGTCCGGAAGCCCTCCCATTGGGTGCGGCCAGGCTGGTTGATGTGAACGTGGGTGTCTACCAACCCTGGCAATAAGCTGTCGTTGTCGCAGTCGTGCATGATCGCGTCGGCGGGAATCTCCGAGGGACGGCAGATGGCGCGTACCCTTTCGCCTTCCACGAGTAACGCGCCGGGTTGCGTGCCTTGTGGTGTGACGATCTGTTTCGAGATAAAGGCATGTGCCATAATTTGATTAGAGGACCCTGTCCTTCATTTCCAGTAAGTTGCAGATTCTAAATGATCACAAAAAGCGCAAAAAGCGTAAAAAGCGGCTCCCGGTGTACACCCAGTGTACAGGCGGAGATTGCGAGATAGAGTGCCATAACCGGTTATATACCCCTTCTTGGTTTTGTATCCCCAGCTCTTCAACTCCCAGCCAAATAGTTCAGTCAATGGAAGTCCACAGTGGCTTGGATGCGCGGCTGGTCTTTTTGAATAGAAATCAAACCCCAAGGTCCGTCGCTGCCATAGTTGCCGGGGAGGCATAATCCCCCCGATACCTACATCGCGTGATTATTGGCAGATAAGTTTCGCCAGTCTTGTCGCGAAAATAAGATCGCTTCGTCACTACTCATATGGAGGCATTTGAGGTCTCACCAGATGCCGAACGTCATGGTGGAATTTCGATTCTGCAAGAGTTGGTGGCAAACCAATGGAGACGTCTACTACGTCCACAAACACGCCTCTTCCCGTGCGCGCAGCGCACTACGTACGCATGTCGACTGAGCACCAGCAGTATTCTCCTGAAAATCAAAGTCCCTCAATACGCTGCCTCGCACAAATGGAAATTGTTCAGGAATACTTAGATCACGGACGAAGTGGCTTGAACATTGCTGGCCGCGAGGGCCTCAATCAACTGATGTCGGACGCGGAAAGCAAGCGGACAGATTTCTCTGCTCAGCTTGTCTACGACGTCAGCCGGTGGGGAAGCGATGGCGCCAGTATCGAGTTTCGCGGATTTTCGCAGCTTTCTTTCGGTGCTCTCGCCTCGGGAAAGAGGAGGTGCTGTTGCTGAGGCTCGAAGCACTGAAATACCGAGAGATCGCCGAGCAATTGGGCATTAGCATGAACTCTGTCAACACCCTCCTGGCACGCGCACTACGAAAACTTGAAGATGCGACGGCACTGCAGGCGAATAAAGAAAAGGTAAAGAGACATGCGAACAAAGAGATCGCCCGAGCATCCTAACGACGAGATTCTGCTCGCATATTTTGATGGCGAAATGTCCATGGCGAGAATACGCGCGATCCTCAACCACCTTAAGAACTGCTGGAAATGCCGATCTGTACTCGCGGATCTGGAGTCGCAGGCGGAAGCGATTTCGCGCCTATTAACTACCAACCTGGATTCGGAGATTGATCGGTCTAGCGAGGCAATGGGAAAATTTCTACGATGGCGGAAGGCAATTGAAAATCGGCGACAGTTCTTTCTCAGGTCTCTGCCTCCTCAATTGTTGAGGAATGTGGTGCGCGTTGCTTTTGCGCAAACAGAAGCGGACGCTTTGTTGTCTTTGCCTGTCTAAATGCTGCACTGCTCAGTATGGCTTCGAACCGATGAAGCTAGATCTGTAGTGAGGGGGCGCGGCCCGGCTGGCGAGAGGCGGTCAGCTAGAACCGTATGTGAACGATCGTCCCTATGCCAATTCATTTCTAAAGCGTCGCTCTGGATGGAGTGCCCGGCTTGCTTTGTACCAGTGACTAAGAGACACACTGGAACGAGGAGAGCATATGGCACGAGGCAAGAGGTATCAGGCAGAGCAGGTGGTGAACCTGGTGGGTCAGATCGAA
>Ga0210406_10008290_pt1 | contig 10409 bp, 8 predicted proteins | sample IncBWC30MmetaG_FD_155454 | JGI IMG/M metagenome (GOLD analysis project Ga0210406, IMG submission 155454) | Forest soil microbial communities from Barre Woods Harvard Forest LTER site, Petersham, Massachusetts, United States - Inc-BW-C-30-M | ecosystem: Environmental > Terrestrial > Soil >... | reverse complement strand
GTCGCTGCGCCGAATCCTCCGCCCCGTCGTCCTCACCATCGACTCAATTCCCAATTCCAGTAGCGCCGCGAAGGCACCATGCAGCGCGCCACGCCCACTGCACCCAATCAACGAGCGCCTCCGGACGCCACCACCGGCAAACCAATCCGCGACGCATGTCCCGCATCATGGTGAATCTTCAACGTCCCCACCTTCATCTCCTCCGAATAAATCTCCGACTCCCCAGTCTGTAAATTTCGCGAGAAATGTGGATAAAACGCGCCCGAGATCTGTACCCGAATTCGGTGTCCTTCCAAAAACGTATTGCTCGTGAGCATGCGGTTCAACTCGAGTCGATAAATCTTTCCCGGCTCAACCACTTTCGGCTGGACAGTCTCGTCTCGATAGCTCGCCCGCAACTCATCCAGCCCTGGGCTCATCAAGTTGAATGCCGTCCCGTCCGGCGCCACATCCAGCAACCGCACCCACAAGTCAAAGTCCTTCACATCCGCCGAAACATACATCTCCGCGCGAATCGGCCCCGTCACTTCCATATCCTGTTTCATCACCTCGCTGTCGAACACCAGCACATCTTTCCGCCCCGCCAAAGCTCGATAGTCATGCGCTCCGTATGCCGTGTAGGCGTCCGTCACCGGATGCGCCGGGTCCGATACCAGAGTGCTCAACGTAGACTTTGCTGTGCCCACACGCTGCGACAGGGTCCCCTGCCGCGCAGCATCGCTCTCTGCCACCAGGTAGTAGGATCTTTCCTCCGCTCTTTCGATCGGCCACGCCTTCTCATCTCTCCACGCATTTTTCCCCATAACAAAGATCCGCACCGGCGCTTCCTTCTCAACGCCATTTTCTGCGCCGCGCATATAGTGGTCCATCCATCGCAAGATCAACCCGTCGTAGTCCACCGGCGCCGTCGGCCCAAACTCCCGCTCGCCGCTCTTCGGCTCGTCCTCGCCGCCATGCGTCCACGGCCCAATAATCGTACGCGTCGCTGGCTCATTCCAGCCTTTCCGTGCCGCCAGCAGCCCGTTGAAGTTCGTCGTCGCCCCATCCGGCCCATACGCTTCGTCGTACCACCCCGAAAAATTCAGCACCGCACAGCCCACGCGATCATATTTGTTCCTCAGCTCCGCCCAATCCCACCACGCATCCGCCGGAGGATGCGCCAGCCACTGGTAATAAAACGGCGCAGCCTCTTTCAGATCCGTCAAATTCATCAGCGGCAAGAAACCTTCGATGCGCTCATGTTCCGCCTTCCACGTCGCCCTCGCCTCCTCGTACGTCTTCGGCCCCGCCAGGTTCTTTCTCTGCCGAGCGTCCGGCGCAATGTTCATCCAAGTCCACTCCAACCACGACCCATCGAATAGTCCGCCCGAATAGAAAAAATTTCGCGGCGTCGAAAACGTCATCGCCGGCACCATCGCTTTCAAATGCGGAGGCGCCTCCACCGCCGCCAGCCACTGCACCGCTCCCGGGTAAGACAGCCCGAACGTTCCTACCTTCCCGTCGGACCACTCCTGCTTTGCCGCCCACTCAATCGTGTCGTACCCGTCCTTCCCCTCATTCTGGTACGGCACAAATTCCCCATCCGACGAGTATCTCCCTCGCACGTCCTCGATCACCACCGCGTATCCGTGCGCCACCGCCTTATCGAACGTTGTCCACTCTTTCGCCGCGAACTGCTTCCCGTACGGCGTCCGATAAACCAGTGTCGGGAATCGCCCTTCCACCTTCGGCAGCCACACGTCCGCCCGCAAAATCACGCCATCACGCATGGGCACCGCCACATCCCTCAGCCGCGTCCCCTCAGGCGCCTCTTTTCCGTATTCCTGCGCGCCGGCCGCCATCCAACCAGCGAACGCCCCCAGCGCCGTAAGCGCTAAGCCAACCAGTATTTCTCGTCGTTTCATGTCGCCCGGCATTCTACCCCAATCCCACCACAATTGTTGCTCGTAGCGCACTCCTGGCACTCCTGTCTGTGCCGGTGCGGCACTCAAAAAGATTTTCCTTGCTTCCATCCACGAATCTTCTACACTAATCACCCCTGCCCCGATGGAAGTATAAGAATGCTTCGGACGATTCGTTTTTATTGGATTGCCGCGCGCGGCTATCGCTTCACGCCTTGGCGTAGCCCCTATATCCAGTGGCGTCTCGAAACTTTTCTGGGCAGGGAAGCCGCCAATCTCAACGCCAGAAAATTCTTGCGGCTTAGCTGGCGTCATCGCGACCAGCTCCAGCGATTCGTCGACTGGGCAGCCCAACGTCGCCGCGTCCAGCGCCGCCACGCCTAACCCCGGGGCATAAACGCTCGCCGCGCCCTTCCGAGCACACCTTCCGATTCTTCCTGAATTGTCATCCTGAGCGAGGCAAAGCACCTCAACCACCCAGTAGCCACCCACACAAGCCACGCCCACTCTCTCCCGCGCGCGTATAATGGTCTTGTCGGGACGCGCTCCATGGCCGATCTCCACATCCTTCAGAAAACCTCCACCCTCCACGAAGCTCTTTGGTGGGAATCCGAATCCGGCAACCGCGTCCATTGCTATCTCTGTCCCCGCCACTGTCACATCGGCCACGGCCAGTCAGGTTTCTGCTTCATCCGCGTCAATCAAAACGGAAAACTCTTCAACCTCGGCTACGGCGCTCCCGCCGCTCTCCAGGTTGACCCCATCGAGAAAAAGCCCCTCAATCATTTCCTGCCCGGCACCAGCGTCTTCAGCATGGGCACTGCGGGCTGCAATATGGGCTGCTTCTTCTGCCAGAACTGGGACATTTCCAAATCCCATCACGATCAAGTTCACTCTCGTAACGTCCCGCCCGAAGACGTCCCCAAGCTTGCCCTCCAATACGGGTGCGACTCCATCGCCTTCACCTACAACGAGCCCACCATCTGGGGCGAATACGTCATCGACATTTGCAAAGCCGCCAAATCTTACGGCTTGAAAACCGTCATGGTCACCAACGGGTACATCACCCGCGAAGCTTTCCACGACATCTACGACCACATCGATGCCGCCAATGTCGACCTCAAAGCCTTCACCGAAAATTTCTATGGCAAGGTCACGCTCACCCATCTCGAGCCCGTCCTCAAGACTCTCGAGTGGCTCAAAAACGAAACCTCCGTCTGGTTCGAACTCACCAATCTCATGATTCCCAGTCTCAACGACGATCCCGCAGAAACTCGCAAGCTCGCCGAATGGATCCTCGCGCATCTCGGCCGCGATGTACCTCTCCACTTCACGGCCTTCCATCCAGATTTCAAGCTTCGCGACAAGCCGGCTACTCCTCCGGCTACCCTCCATCGCGCCCGTGCCATCGCTCGCGAAGTCGGCCTGCACTACGTCTACGAAGGCAACATTTTCTCCGATGCCGCCAACACCCTTTGTCCCTCGTGCAACACCCTGCTAGTCCGCCGCTCCTGGCACAACGTCCTCGAAAATCATCTCCGTGAAGGCAATTGTCCCCGCTGCCATCTCCCCATCCCCGGTTACTGGCACCCGTCGCGCGTCCTGTAGCTCATTCCTTTAGGGATGAGGCTGTAGCTTTTGCCGGGGCCGCCTTCCAAGGCGGGCGTCTCGTGAGTCACTCCATTCAACCCCGGTCGGCGCGTTCTTGCTTCGTCAATGTAGCGCTGACTTTCATATCAGCCACATCCTGTAGCTCACCCCTTCACGGATGAGGCTGTTGCTTTTGGGGTTGTAGGGACCACCTTCCGAGGCGCTCCGCCACCACAAATAATCCCTGTTCCGTCACATGGGTAAAAAAGCGCCCAACGCCTGCTCCAACACCACCGAATGCAAACACGAAACCAAATACGCCATCGCGCACCCGCAAACTTGACTAACGGAGCAATCGGTCAGCGCTGACACGACAAATACCGCCACGCGCACCGGCCACCCAAGCAGGCTCGAAGCGTCTGCGCAATGCGCCACCGGTTGCACCAGAGAGCACGCCAGTGCCGCCACTCCATTCAGCGCATGTATCGCCGGGCAAAACGCCATCAGCGACGGCCACAGATTCAGCACCACGGGAGCGCCAGCGCCACCTTGGCTGCCAACGCCAAAAATGGCCAGCCCAGCCTTCACAATCACAGGAATCAACCTGAGCCCCAGCTTGAAGAACAAACATGTATGGACTAACATGGCGTACCTCCCGCTAACCGCTAAATCCCTCGCCGCCGCTAACTTCCATCTGCTCAGCGCGCTCGGTCGCAAGCGACCTGCGCTGCACTTCCATTAATAGGACGAATAAGTAGCCTCCAAATCGACAGGTCAGGCGAAAAAAAAGCTACAATCGAGGCATGCCTATGACGGCTACGGAGGCGGTCGAACAGGTTTACAGGGCTGATTGGGGCCGCATTGTCGCCGCTCTCATCAGCCTGGTGGGCGACTTCGACCTTGCCGAGGAGTCCACCCAGGAGGCCTTTTCCGCTGCCGTGGACCAGTGGCGCGACGCTGGCGTCCCCGACTTTCCCCGAGCCTGGATTATCCAGACCGCCAAGCACAAGGCCATTGACCGCATCCGCCGCAGGAAGCGCTTCGAAGAAAAAGTGGATTTGTATCTCAAGGACGGTTCCACCCGCACCGTCGAACAGCCCGATTATGACACCAGCGAAATTCCCGACGACCGCCTGCGCCTGATTTTCACCTGTTGCCACCCCGCGCTGGCTGCGGAGTCCCAGGTCGCTCTGACGCTCCGAACCTTGTGCGGGCTGGAGACCGAGGAGATTGCGCGCGCGTTTCTTGTACCGGTGCCGACCATGGCTCAGCGCCTGGTTCGCGCCAAGCACAAGATTCGCGATGCCGGCATTCCCTACATCGTGCCCGAGACGAAAGACATGCCCGAGCGCCTCGACGCCGTACTAACCGTCATCTACCTCGTCTTCAATGAAGGATACGCCGCCACCCGAGGCGCTCCCCTAATGCGCGGCGACCTGTGTGCCGAGGCCATTCGCCTGGTTCGCCTGGTTCGCTCCTTGATGCAACCGCAGCCTCCCCCGGAAGCGACGGCCCTGCTGGCGCTGATGCTCCTGCACGATGCGCGGCGCGAAGCTCGTGTGGACGACGCGGGTGACCTGGTGGTGCTGGAGGAGCAGGACCGCAGCCTCTGGAATCGTGGGCAAATCTCCGAAGCGTTACCGCTCGTGACCGATGGGCTTCGTGGAGGGCCGGGAGTATTCGCCGTGCAAGCGGCAATTGCGGCGGTGCACTGTCGCGCGGCCCGTGCGGAAGACACCGACTGGGCCCAGATTGTGAACCTCTACGACATGCTGCAGCAATTGCAGCCTTCGCCCATTGTGCAGTTGAACCGCGCCGTCGCCGTGGCCATGGCGCAAGGCCCGCGGACGGGGCTCCAGCTGATTGATGGGCTTGCGGCCAGCAACGACCTCGAAGACTATCACCTGTTGCACGCCGCGCGCGCCGACTTTTTGCGTCGCATGGCGGATTTTCCCGAGGCGGAGAAAAGTTATCAACGCGCTCTGGAATTGGCCACCAATGAAAGCGAGCGCAGGTACCTGCAGCGGCGGCTGAAAGAAGTTCGCGGGCAGGAAAGCGGGGCGTAGCGAACTTCCGGGCCTGGCAGACGTTAATTGCGGCCCCCTTGTGCTCCTACAGGAGGAATGCTATCGTCCCTGTAGAAGCTCAAGGGGAGCTGATGACTGACCAGGGTATTGATCTTCCGCAAGGCACGCTGGACCTCTTGATCCTGCGAACACTCTCCCTCGGCCCCAACCACGGCTGGGCGATTTCCGAACGAATCCATCAGATATCCAGCAAAGTCCTGCAGGTCCAACAGGGTTCGTTGTATCCCGCCCTTCACCGCCTCGAGCGCCGCGGATGGATTAAGGCTCGCTGGGGGGCTTCTGACAACAATCGCCGCGCGAAATACTACGAGTTGACCACCGCGGGCAGAAAACAGCTGGAAGCCGAGAAATCTCAGTGGAAGAAGCTGTCGGCAGCCGTAGCGCAGGTGCTGGAGGGAGCGTAAACGAGTGCGCGCTCTCCAAGATTTACATGCCACGCGGAGGGCAGGATGTTGAGCGACTTCCTGATTCGCATGAGAGCGCTCTTTCGCCGGAACAGCGTCGAAAGGGAACTGGACGACGAGCTGCGATTCCACTTTGAGCAGCAAGTCGAAAAGTTTGTCCAGTCAGGAATACCCTCGCAGGAAGCTCGCCGCAGTGCGCGACTGATGTTCGGCGCAACTGAAGAAATCAAAGAGGAGTGCCGCGAGGCGCGCGGCGTGGTTGTCTTCGAAAATCTCCTGCAAGATTTGCGCTACGGGTTGCGCACCATCCGCAAGTCTCCCGGTTTCACCGCCGTGGTGGTGCTCACCCTGTCCCTCGGCATCGGCCTGAACGCCGCTCTCTTCACCATCGTCCACGGCGTGCTGCTTAGCCCCTTGCCTTTTCTGCGGCCAGACCGCCTGGTCAGCCTGTGGGAGCGCGACGTTGTTGAGAACACCCCCTTCAGCGCCTACAACGTCGTATCCGGCGGAGTTTTTGCCGACTGGCAGCGCCAGACCACCAACTTCCAACAAATAGCCCTGATCGGCGAAAGCTCGGCCAACCTTTCCGGAGACGGCGGATCCTTGCCGGAGTCCATCGGCACGCGGCAATGTTCCTACAATCTTTTCTCCATGCTCGGCGTGCAGCCGCTCTACGGACGATTGTTCACCGAAGAAGATGATCGCTCGGGCGCAACCGCTACCGTCATTCTCACGCATGGGCTCTGGAAGCGACGCTATGCGGGCGATCCGGCCATCGTCGGCAAAACCATCCTGCTCGATGCCGTGCCTTACAGCGTGATCGGCGTGCTCCCTGCCTGGTTCGATTATCCGGATACGCGGGTGCAACTTTGGCAAACTGTGAACCATGAAGTGTCCACGGCAGACATGCACAATCGCGGCAATCACCGGTTTTTTGTCACCGCGCGGCTCAAGGATGGCGTCAGCGTCGCGCAGGCCTACAGCGAACTGGACGGCATCCAGCAACGCAACCATAAACAATTTCCCGACGAACTGATGGGTAAGGGCGCCAACGTCTTGCCGCTCTCCGACAACCTGGTGCGCGATGTGAAGCCCTCGCTATACTTACTCATGGGCGCGGTCCTTTGTGTTCTGGTGATCGCCTGCCTGAATGTGGCGAATTTATTCGTGGCCCGCGCAACGGCTCGGCGCAAGGAGTTTGCCGTGCGCGCGACGCTGGGCGGCAGTCGCTGGCGGATTATTCGTGAACAACTGACCGAAAGCCTCCTCCTGACGTTTCTTGGCGGAACCCTCGGCGCCTTACTTGCATGGAGCGCCATTCGCTGGCTCGTCGCTCTCCGCGAAAACCTGCCGCGCGCCAATTCCATCCACATCGATCCGAGCGCCCTGGTCTTCACCATTGCCATCACCACCCTCAGCGGTCTCTTTGCCGGACTGCTTCCCGCCCTGGCCGCGACCCGCAGCGAACTCCTGGGGCCACTCAACGAAAATGCGCGTTCCGTGGCAGGGGGGCGCAGCCGCGCGCGCCTTCGCAAGATTCTGCTGACCGCCGAAGTCGCATTGACGGTAGTGCTGCTTGTGGGCGGCGGTCTCATGCTGAAGAGCTTCACCGAATTGCGCTCCGTGAACATGGGTTGTGCAACACAGAATGTCCTGACCATGGGTTTCACCTTGCCCGACGCGAAATATCCCACTCTTACGCAGAAGGGTCAGTTCTTTGACGAAGTGCTTCGACGCATGCGGGCCATCCCTGGCGTCAGTAAAGCCGCGATCGTCAGCGAGCTGCCTGGCAATGGCCATTTCTTCGACAACACTTTCACCATCGAAGGCAGGCCACCTCTTCTCCCCGGCCAATTTCAGGACGCCGTGGTGCGTGGCGCCGATCCCGGCTACTTCACCACAATGAATATTCCGCTTTTGCGCGGACGATATTTCAATGACCTGGACAAACTCGAAAACTCAAATGCCATGGTGATCACGCCTTCCATGGCCAACAGATTTTTCCCCAACGAAGATCCGCTGGGCAAGGTTCTGAAAATTGATTGGGAAGGAGCGCCGCGCTTTCAGATCGTTGGCATCGTCGGAGAGGTGCTATCTAACCTGGATCAGCCCGCCGAAGCGACCATGTATTTGCCGCTAAATTCGGGCCGCTTCGAGTATGGCTCGGTGGCGGTGCGATCGACCCTCGACGTGACCTCGTTGGCCTTGCCCATCCAGAAACAGATCGCCATCATTGATCCGGACGTGGCGGTGACGGATGTGCTCACCTTGGAACAGATCATCGGCAAATCCACAGCGAACGCGATGTTCGATGCGTTTCTCGTTTTGCTTTTTGCCGCCCTGGCCCTGATTTTGGCCGCCGTAGGACTCTATGGCCTGCTTTCCTATCTCGTCACGCAACGAACCAACGAGATCGGCATTCGCATGGCCTTGGGCGCGCAATGCCGCGGAGTGATGGCCGCAATGCTGCTGGATGGCCTCCGGCCCACGGTCATTGGCCTTGTGCTGGGTCTATTCGGCGGCGCTGTGTGTGCGCAACTGATTCGTAGCTTGCTCTTCGGCGTGCACCCGGTGGAGTGGGCTATCCTTGCGGGCGTGTCACTGCTGGTGTTGTTGATCGCGATGTGTGCGTGCGCGTACCCTGCGTGGCGAGCCTCAAGAGTGGATCCCATGGTGGCCTTGCGGTATGAGTAGGTAAAAATTCTGCGACTATTCGTGGCGCAGCGCGACCATCGGGTCAACGCGCAACGTACGGCGTTGAGCAGCGCACGCACGAGATTGGTATCCGCGCGGCATTGTGAGCGACGAGGCGGGACACGACATCACGCCGTAAATCCCAACGGAGCGAGCAGCAGCGTGATCGCGACAAACAGTCCGCCAGAACATGGCTCAGATTTTCTCCAACTCCGAACCCAGAATGCGCCCGATCGCGGTTGCCAGCCGGTTCCACCGCGTGCTCTCTTTGACCAGTTGCTTCCGCCCGGCCTGCGTTAGCATGTAGAAGCGCGCCTTGCGGTTATTCGCAGAAGTGCCCCAGCGAGCGGAAATCCATTTTTGTTCTTCCAGGCGCTGCAGTGCGGGATACAACGCGCCATGTTCCACCAGCAAAACGTCTTCGGAGGACTGCTGAATCGCCCGCGCGATCCCTTGGCCGTGCTGCGGCCCGAAGACCAGGGTCCGCAGGATCAGCAAGTCTAGCGTACCTTGCAGCAACTCAAGTCGTTTCGATTCTTCATGGGTAGACATATCACCTGAGAATAGGCCTTCACAGGTAACCTGTCAACCTGAACGCACAGGGTCAAAACAAAATCACCGGACCCATGCAAATATCTAGCGCGAAAAATCCGCTCCGAAAAACAAAACACGAAAGGCCGGCGTTGGCCTATCCGGCGGTGGCCTTTGAGATGAGTGAGCGCGGGATATCCGCGGTCACGACCAGTGATTTGCAACTCAGATTCCTCCCCACGTCCGCTCCACCGAACCGTGCCGTTACGTAGGCATCTTGAAAAAGAAATACAGCCCCAGAAAAACAAAGATCAAGTCGGGAGACCACGCGGCCAGTTGCGGCGGAAGTTGTCCGATCCCTCCCATAGCTTCGAAGAGCGCGGACACCGCCCAATAGCAAAGCCCAATCCCAATGCCCATGGCTACACCGCCAATCGCGCCACGGCTTCCAACCAGCATCGCAAACGGGATCCCGAGCATCATGCTGATGGGAGCGATCAGCGGATACGCAAGTTTCTTCTGCCACTGTACCAGCAGCGAAGACACGTCGAATCCTGCGCGGCGCAGTCCCTCGATGTAATGCCCAAGATCGTTCAAATTCATCTGCGTCGCCTGAATCACTTCGCGGTTGAAATACGTGGGTGGTTCGACGAGTTCAGGAAACGACGTCAGCTTGAACGGAGCGTAGCTGGTAACTTTGCCATCGGCGAAGTCGCGCACCCAGCCCGACTCCAGCGCCCACGTCTTTTCGTTTTCCAGCCATTGTGCGCGGTTGGCAAAAACACGCCGGCGCATCTGGAACGTGGCGGGATCAAGCTCCACCACCGTCAGTCCGCCAAACAAATTCTGTTTGGGATCGAACAGATCGTAGTTGTACACCTTATCGTTTTCCCCAAAAATCCAACGCTGTGGCCGCGTGTACGTTTGCGCTGGCTTCCCTTTAATCTGGTTGCGCAGCGCATCTTGCCGCTGGTTGGCATACGGCAAATAGGTGTAATCCAGCACGAACAGCGCGGCGGACAACAAGCCTCCGGCGAGCAGAAGCGGCAGTGCCAGCCGATACAGACTGATCCCGTTGGCCTTGAACGCCACGATTTCATTGTTCTTGCTCAACACCCCCAGCGTAACCAGCACCGCCACGAGCGCTCCCAATGGTGTCAGCTGATACAGAAGGTAGGGAATCAGGAACCGAAAGTAGCTGG
>Ga0210406_10008288_pt1 | contig 10411 bp, 7 predicted proteins | sample IncBWC30MmetaG_FD_155454 | JGI IMG/M metagenome (GOLD analysis project Ga0210406, IMG submission 155454) | Forest soil microbial communities from Barre Woods Harvard Forest LTER site, Petersham, Massachusetts, United States - Inc-BW-C-30-M | ecosystem: Environmental > Terrestrial > Soil >... | reverse complement strand
TGGGCGGAGGACGACCCGGCGTATGCTCAGAACGCGGATGGGTGGCCGCGAATTCTCTCGCGATTGAAGACTCTGCTGGAGACGGGGACGACCTTCCGACCGCATTAGGCTAGTTTCATATTGAGCATGAGTTGACGTTCACTCCACTGTCTGCGATACGCCACGGAGAGCAAGATTCAAGTCGGAATGGTCCCAACCTAGCCTGCAAATACCGTATCAGCATCTAGGCATCGAAGCGCGGTTCTGGCGGAGCCACGCACAGCTCTTAGACAATCACACGACGAGAGACGAATTAAGACCGCTACGTGCGTCATGCTTAGAAGATCAGTCCTGACGAACGCTAGATCGCTATCGAAACTGCCCCGGCAAATAATCCTTGGACACGCCCCCTGCTCGTCGCGCCGGGGCAGTCCCGATAGGGATCTAGCGTCTCTCGGTACCTTCTGGTGAGACTTCCTACAGCCGACTTCTGGCCCCGAATCGTTTTCTGAGTACCGCGAGGTTAGACCCAAGCGTAGCGCCGGCAGTTTCGTTTTTATGTTGCGCCAGCAACATCCATATGTTGTAATAGCAACATAGAGGTGTACCCATGAGCGAAACCCTGGATGCGCTCTTCCATAGGCGAGCAGTTAAGGCCTTTGAGCCGGTCGAAATCCCACAAGTACTGCGTGAGCAAATCCTCGATGCAGCCCGCCATGCTCCCTCCAGCTTCAATATGCAACCGTACCGGTTCTTTTGGGTAGAATCGTCGCCGAGAAAAGCGACCGCGGCGAAACTCTGCCTTGGACAGATGCCTGCGGCAACGGCGTCGGCGCTGGTGGTTGCGGTAGCCGACATCGGGTCGCTGGCAGCGACCTCGCAAGCCCAGTTGGAGTGGATGCGTAGGAGCGGCTTCAGCGACGCCAAAGTCCGAGACTACGAGCGGACGGCGAAGATCGGCCGGATCCTGTTCATGCCAGGACCGTTCGGCATTTTTGGCGCGGTCAAGTGGGCGATTTTTCGACTGGTGAATTTGTGGAAGACGGTCGGGATGCCACCAGTGTTTCGACAGGACTTGTTAAAGTGGGCGATGAAGAGTACATCGTTGGCCTGTGAGAATCTGATGATCGCCGCCGAAGCGCTGGGACTCAACACGTGCCCCATGGAAGGATTCGATGGCCGCAGACTCTCCAGATTTCTCGGACTGTCAACCCGGTATCATGAAATTGTCATGGTGATTGCGATCGGGAAGAAATCGCCTGCTTATGCGGAACCGCCTCAGTGGCGGCGACCTCTCGATGCTACGGTAACCGTCCTATGATCATCGTTCCAAAGAAGGATATTCCTCAAGACATCTTAAAGGACTCAGTACTTGCCCATGTTTCTGCAGCCTATTTTTCAGTCGGCAGGAGACTTGAACGAAAGACTCGGTGCTCTGCGACTCGTGGCTTCATCCTATCCACACTCCGGGGCGGTGCCGTGCTCAATCAGAATCAAATCGCCACACTTCTCGGTATCGACCGAACTGTCGTGCACCGAGCCATCAAGTCAATGGTTCAGGAAGGGCTTGTGTCGGAGAGAAAAGCAAAATCGGGCAGAGCAATTCACGTTACGTTGACGCCAAAAGGCCACAAATACAGGAAACACCTGATCAATGCGAGGATCGCCGCCGACGATAAACTCCGAAAAGAACTGACTCCGGAAGAACGCACAACACTTCTTCGACTCTTGAAGTTGATTGCCGAATTAGAGCTCTAACTAAGACTGCGCCGCCGTCCCATTCTGGATGGGCTTAGCCCATGCCACCCTCCGGAAACGGGCTTTGGGGCGATCAATTGCGATCTCCCGCAATTTGACTTCTGGCCCAGAATAAACTGGCCCGCACCACCGAATCGGTAACCGCCTTCTACGGCGCCTTGCCGGCGACCACTCCGATGTTGGCTACCGTCTCACCTTTCTTCATCGAAGGCACGGCGCAGACATACAGGACCACGCCGCTCGACGGCGCACGCGCTTCCCACACCGTCTTGCCGAACAGATCAGTGACGTAGCCGATTTTCATGTCTTGTTGCACGTACCAGCCGCGCTTGACCATGGGATAGAAAACGCCGGCGGTTTCGCTGGTGACGCTGGCAATGCGCTCGATCCACACTGGGTTCTGCACCGGAGGCGCATTGCCCGGCAACATCTTCAGGTAGCGCATCACGTTCAGGCAGCCGTTGATCAGCGCCGTTACGTCTTCCGGTTCTACGGTTCCAGCGTGGCCCGCCTCGGCCGTGAGGGACGGCTTCCCCCGCAGGCTGGCGTTGGTCTCCAAATAGCGAGCGGTGTTCGGATCGCGGGGGCGATCGGTTGAGAGGATGATCGTATCGAGCCCGAAGGCCAGCACCATGGCGCGCGAGACGGCATCCTGCTGCGCGTTACCGGTCGGCGCCCAGTAGGAATAGGGCCGCAGGCTTTCATCGAGATCGCCGCCGTGCAGGTCAATCAGGTAGGCGGATTGTTCCACGACCTGCTTCGTCATCGCCCACGACGCGCGCTCGGTCTGCGTTCCGTTGGGATCGCCCGGATAGAACCGGTTCATGCTCTTGCCGTCCACCGGGTTCACGTGCGGCACCTTCTGTTCGAACGACGCGACGTTCACCAATGGGACGATGATGACCGTCCCGGAAATATCCGCGGGATTGAGTTCCTGTATGAGCTTTTCGAGCGCAATGATGGACGCATACTCGGTGCCATGCGCGCCGGCCACCAGGGCGAGAGTCGGCCCGGGCTTCGAACCGCGGATTACCGCAACCGGGATATTCGTGCCCGCGTCGCTCCCCGCCGAAACTTCGATGAATCCAGTAACGGTCTGTCCGGTGACTGCGGTCGCGGTTCCCACAGTGAGCGTTGGTTGTTCTGCCGCGGCCGCCACGCACAGAAAGCAACTCAGAAGAATCAATGCCAAAACTTTGCGCATACTCGCCTCCTCCAGACCGCGCTTGAGAGTCGGCAGAGTATAACGCCGCCGGTCGAAAGCTATACAGGGCCCCCGCTGTTCTGGTGACCAGCTTGCGCGCCCTCCGCTCGCGCGAGACAAACGCCAGCACTCCTAACAGACGAATTGAGGGCGGTCTCCTCGAATGGGACTTCTGGTTACTAATCCCGTGATGGCGGGACCGAACTAATTTAGTTCCGGATTGCGACAACTAGCCCAGTACACGGCCTGACACTTTCCGCAAGCCAGTTTCTGGATAGCTTCGGGGTGGCCGGCATCTCGCTGCATCCATTGGAAAAGATCGCTGGTCTGTGGAGAACCAACTGGTATCATGTCCTTCGATAAAAGCCAGATGGTTCTTTTTCTGGAATTGAGTCTGAAGCCAACCAAGGATAGTCATCTTTATCGGCTAAATGGGGGACGCATTGACTGAATCAAGCCATAACGCTTTCAATCGTCGGGAGTTTATCCACGGCGCGCTGGCTGGAGCTGCCTTCGCCGCATTGCCAATCTCTGCTTTCTCTTCTGATGATCCCGGCCTCCAGTCGGTGCTGAAACTGATACCGAAGATGCATGATGAGAATGTGAAGCGGCTGCAGGACTGGATCGCTTTGCCCTCGATCGCAGCCGAGAATCGCAACTATCCGCAGGGCCCTGACTATATGGCACAACTCGCTCGTGATGCAGGATTTGCGAATGTTGAAATCGTGCCGACATCAGGCAAGCCTGGGGTCTTCGGCACTCTGGATGCAGGTGCGACAACTACCGTCGGCATCTATTTTATGTACGACGTGAAACAGTTCGACCCATCGGAGTGGTCTTCGCCACCGCTCGAAGGGCGGATCGTGGACAAGGAAGGGTTGGGCAGGATCTGCGTCGGCCGCGGCGCTGTGAACCAGAAAGGTCCTGAAACGGCCTTCCTCGGCGCCCTTCATGCCTTCAAGGCCGCGGGAACAAAGCTGCCGGTAAATCTCGTGCTGGTCTGTGAAGGTGAAGAAGAGATTGGTTCGACCCACTTTCCGGAGGTTGTCCACCAACCCAAGGTCACTGCTGCATTGAAGCAATGCATGGGTGTGTTCATCCCAGAAGCGGGCCAGGACGTGGATGGAGGCATACAGATATCACTAGGCGCCAAGGGGGTAGTTGAGCTCGAACTGGTTTCCAGTGGAGAGCGATGGGGACGAGGGCCCAAACATGATGTTCACTCCAGTCTTGAGGCGCAGGTGGACAGCCCCTCGTGGCACCTAGTGCAAGCGCTCAACACGCTCATCGAGTCCGATGGACACACGCCTGCTGTGGCGGGCTTTTTTGACCACGTCAAGCCGCTTACTCCCGCGCAAATGAAAATGGTTCAGGATGCCGCCGCCCGCCGTAGTGAAGCCACGGTTAAAAAGCAGCTAGGCGTTGAGCATTGGGTGCACGACACAAACTGGCTTGACTCGCTCGTGCTGCTCGAATCCAAGCCCACGATCAACATCGAGGGCTTGGTCGGTGGATACACGGGTCCCGGTGGCAAGACCGTTCTGCCGCATCGTGCCGTCGCGAAGATCGACATGCGGCTGGTGCCGGAGATGACGGCTGCCGGTACACTGGCGCTTCTGAAGGAGCATCTTGCCAAACACGGCTTCGGCGATATAGAGGTCAATATGAGTGGCGGCTACGATCCGACACAGACCTCGCAGGATTCCAAGCTCATCCAGGCGCAAATTGCGACTTACCGCAAGCTGGGTCTGGATCCCGTGCTGTGGCCTCGATCCGCCGGCTCCTGGCCGGGATACATTTTCACTTCCGAACCTCTCAATCTTCCCGCCGGACATTTTGGAGTGGGCCACGGGACCGGGGCACATGCTCCGAACGAGTACTATCTGATCGATTCCACCAATGCAAAGGTTGCGGGGATTGACGGGGCTGAGCGCTCCTTCGTCGAGTATCTCTACGCCTTGGCATAAAGCAGAGCGAGATGATAATTCTCGATCCTCAGCCAAGCCAAGCCGACTCCCAAAGGTCGAATCAAGGCTGGACACCTGCATAAAGAGGAATCGCGCCGCGCGCGGCGTTCTTGTAGACCACGCCGCCCTTCATTACAAACACAACGCGCCGAACGGCGGTGATGTCTTTCAACGGGTCTCCATCAAGCGCCATGATGTCCGCTTGTAAGCCGGGGCGATCGAGCCAATCTGATCGCCCAAGCCTAGCGCTTCAGCACCCAGCGAGTTGGCAGAGACCATTGCTGCCATCGGGTCCACACCGCAGTCACGCACGCGATCGATGAACTCCCCGGCATTGCGCCCGTGAGCGCCGGCCACGGCGTCCGCGCCAAAACGACCTTCAGTTCAGTACGGCCGGGAACTTCTTCCGTTTTGCACCCTGTCGCACCAATCGAATCGGATTGTGCTTGCAGATTTCATGCCCGAATTCCGTGGTTGAAAAGGACGCTCATGATATTTCTGATCTTCGCGCAGCTTGACTTCGCCAATGCTAGCGATCTCAGCCAAAGTTCAACTTCTCCCGCGCTGATGCGGTTGAGCGTGTAGCTCCCCCAGCTTGGCACAATCCCGCACAATCCATCTATTTAGATAGCCGTCGTGTGTCACTTTTGTCGAGTGGGTTTTCCAAAGAATATCGGGCTTCAACTCTCGCGGCCTATGGTGATCGATCAATTCGGACAGAGTGATTTGACGTAGTTTCACTCTTTCATTCCATGTGTTGATGCGGAGATGAAGGCCCGCAACCGCTTGTCGAGCCGCAACCTCGTCGTCGAACTCATTCGTTGTACCAACGACCATTCTGCAATGTTTAGGTTTGCCATCAGGCCCAGGTTCTCGCCACCTGAATACCCAAACGTCTGGTCCGCCGTGTCGTTCTGTTCGTATCATGCCTCCGTTTTGCATGGATTTTCCTTTCTGTGCCTTCAATGCGAAAATTGCCTAGCAAAACTTGCAGGCACCAATTCAGGAACAAATTGTCGATGAGGAATGGCAAGAACCGTAACAAATCGAGGAAAGTTATTGCTTTCCTGCGGAGATGTCCTCTGTGTGTCACCCTGAATTACAAGACCCGCCAGCGCACACAATTGCAAGGTTGCCGTTTCTCAGTGTTAGCGCAAAGCGTTCGGTGTTGGCTGCTTTTTGCCGATGAGTGACGTGCGCATCCGTCCGGGTGTATTTTGTTGACAGCCCGAATGCTGACGAGCGTTGTTTTGAGCTCCCGGCGCTGAGACAGATGTGAAATGTTGTCAAATCGGAGCCGCTGATAGGGATGAGCGACATATACGAAAGAGCCGCCGGGAAGGCGGCAACCGAGCGATACGAAGCCCTCTTCCGCGTTTCGCAAACCCTCATCTCAATCCGTTCTTCGGAGGAGCTCTTCAGGCTTCTCGCACGCGAGCTGCGCGCGGTAGTGAATTTCTATGTGATGGGCGTCGGCATCTATGACGAGAATGCGCACCAGATGCATCTCACGTCGTACGGCGAGCCCGGTGTTCCTCTTCGGGTTCCACAATTCACGCCGGAAGAAACCTTCACGTGGTGGGTGTACCACCATCAACAGCCGTTGATAATTCCGTCATTGGATTCGGAGACTCGATTCCTCGCGGTGGCCGAGATGCTCAAGAACCGCGGGGTCCGGTCGGTATGCGTGCTTCCTTTGACGACGGTACACCGGCGCCTCGGAGGCCTCGCTTTCGGCAGCATAGATGCTGATGCCTATAACGTGGAGGAAGTTAACTTTCTCTCGTTCGTCGCCAACCAAGTGGCCCTGGCGGTGGATGACGCGCTGAACTTCGACGCCCTACAACATGCCGAGGAGGCGCTGCGAGCGAGCGAACAGAGTTTTCGACTGATCGTCGACAGCATCCCCGGGCTCGTTAATACTACGACGGCGGAAGGTGAGTTCGAATTTGTCAGTCAGCAGTGCCTGGACTATTTTGGCACCACTCTTGAAGAATTGAAGGCTCAGGAATCGAAGGGTTGGACCACCTCAAACATTGTGCATCCCGATGACTTTTCTCGCATGCTGTCCACCTGGAGGCGCTCGGTCGAAACTGGGCATCCATACCAGTCTGAGTACCGTATCCGACGTGCCGATGGCGCATACCGCTGGTTCCACGTACGCTCTCTTCCCTGGCGGGACACGGAGGGACGTATCATCCGCTGGTATACCCTGCGGACGGATATTGACGATCGCAAACAGGCGGAAGACCGGTTGCAGTTGCTCCTCGATGTCACCAATCAGGTTGTCTCAATCTTGCAGCTCAGCGACCTCCTGGGTGCAATCTCGTCTGGTGTCCGGCGCGTCATGCAATGCGATCTGGTGAGTGTTTGCTTCCCCGACTCGGAGATGAAAAGATTGCAAACGTTCGTAATCGATTTTCCAGACAGCAAAGGATTCATTCGAGAGGAGCTTATTTCGATAGAGGGGTCGCTTGGCGGTTTTGTTTTCCGTACCGGCAAACCATGGGCTGGCAATGCTTCAGACCTGCTGAAGTCAGGACTAAAGAATGAGCCGGCCATCGCGGAGGGTCTCAAGACCGGCTGTGTCCTGCCACTTATTAGCCGGAAGGGCGTTCTCGGTGTAGTGGCGCTTGGCCGCCGCGAGGACAATCCTTTCAGTCAAGTCGATATTGGGTTTCTTACGCAGGTAGCGAACCAGGTGGCCATCGCGGTAGAGAACGCCACTGCCTATCGCCAAATCGAAGAGGCCAAGGCCGAACTGGAAAAAGCTTTCGAAGAAATTAAGGATCTGAAAGACCGTGTTCAAGACGAGAACGTGGCGCTCCGGGAGCAAATCGATCAGGCCCTCATGTTTGAAGAGATTGTAGGGGTCTCTCCCGCCCTGCGTGCAGTGCTTTCTCGCGTGTCCAAGGTTGCGCCGACGGATTCCACTGTTCTGCTCACGGGTGAAACGGGCACAGGCAAAGAGTTGATCGCGCGCGCAATTCACAAGAGATCTCGGCGGTCGTCCCGTGCCTTCGTCAGTGTGAATTGTGCTGCAATTCCTGCTTCCTTGATTGCATCGGAGTTATTCGGTCATGAGAAGGGGGCTTTTACGGGGGCAACGCAACGGCGACTGGGTCGGTTCGAGCTTGCGGAAGAAGGCACCATTTTCCTCGATGAGGTCGGTGAGCTACCCGCGGAAACTCAAATTACGCTATTGCATGTTCTGCAGGAGCGGGAGTTCCAGCGCGTGGGCGGCAATCAGTCTATCCGAGCGAACGCGCGGGTCATTGCCGCTACCAATCGCGATTTGGAGGCTGCCATCGCCGAGGGTAAATTTCGGAGCGATCTGTTTTACCGCCTCAACGTTTTTCCGATTGAGATTCCTCCTCTCCGGGAGAGAAGAGAAGACATTCCCTTGCTGGTCGAGTACTTCATCGATCGTTATGCAAGGAAAGCTGGAAAAAACTTTCAGGCGGTGAGCAAAAAGAGTCTCGACCTGCTTCAGTCCTATCCCTGGCCAGGTAATATTCGCGAGTTGCAGAACGTCATCGAGCGTTCTGTCGTCGTATGCGAAACAGAGAATTTCTCCGTAGATGAGAGTTGGCTGTCGCGGAAGCCTCTTGCAAACCCGCCGAAAAACCAGTTGGAGCTGTCTGAAAAGCTTGCTGCCCAGGAGAAAGAGCTGATTGAGGCTGCCCTGCGCGAAAGCGGAGGCCGAGTGTCCGGACCGTCCGGAGCGGCTGCCAAGCTGGGGCTTCATCGGTCAACCTTAGAATCGAAGATCATGTCACTGAAGATCGACAAGTATCGCTTCAAAGCTGCAACCTCCTCGAAAGTCAGCTAGGCCCATCCCCACCCATCCGCAGAAAAAGTGACTTCCGAACCTGCTGTAGGGAATTTCAGCAATTGACGAAGTTTCCGACATTTCATCCGCAGCTAAAGCGTATAGCTTGATCACTTTGTGGTTGGAACTGTGATTGCCATAAGCGATTGTGCGACCCACCTGAAAGAAATATCGATAGAGGGAGAGATGCTGAAGATCACGAGGTCAGCGAACGGGGAGGTGATCTTTACGGTGAGCGGTCGAATGGACGCAGAAAATCTGGCCGAGCTGGAGAGGCTGTTTGGCTCAGAAGCGAACGGGTGCCGCATAACCTTGGACCTAAAAGATCTAACACTGGTGGATCAAGACGCCATCTGTTTTCTGGAGCGCTGCGAAGCCGGCAACATCCAGCTGAAGAATTGCCCAGCATATATCCGGGAGTGGATTACCAGAGGACGAGGCCAAAGTTAGCGGTTCTTCCGGCTAGAAAATGAGGTCGCGCCGGCGTTCAGTCAATGTAGGGCAATTGTGAAGGAAGGAAGGGAGAGGGATATAGCGGTGATGGATATGCGCCTATCAACGGTGACCTGCGTATTGGCAGCAGCGCTCTGTCTATTCCCTTGTGCAAAGGCGCAAACGACCGATGGGGCAGTACTCACGCTCGACGAAGCGCTCCAATTGGCCAAATCCAATAATCGAGACCTCAAGCAGTTCGGACTTGACGTAGGCAAACAGCGAGAAGCATTCGGTGAGGCCAAGACGCATTTGTATCCTCGGTTCGACACTTCCGTGCTTGCAGCTCAGTTGCTGGCGCCGCTCGATTTCACAATCAGCAAAGGGCAATTCGGTACTTTCCCCGGAACCGGTCCTATCCCGGGATCTAATACCGATCTGCATACGCCTGCCCGTCCAATCGCGATTGCCTCGGTCACTGCGACCCAGCCCCTCACACAACTGATTCGCATCCATCTGTCCATCGAGGACCAGCGGCTCAAGCTCGACGCGGCCGAGTTGTCCTTCGGCCAACGTGAACAGAAGCTAGCGGACGATGTTCGCCAGTCGTATTATCAAGTTCTCCAATCGCAGATCCAGTATGAATCCCAACAATCGGTGGTGAAGTATCTGGAGGAGTTGCTGCAACTCACGGACCGTCGCTTTAACCAACAAGCTGCTCTCAAAGCCGACAGATTGAGTGTCAAAGCAGAACTAGCCAAAGCAGCCTATCAGCTGACCACGATCGAAGACACGCTGGCAGACAGCAAAGAGGCCCTGAATCACCTCTTGGGTCGCGGCGTGCAGACGGAGTTTTCGGTAGAGCCCGTTCCTGCGACGTTCCCTGAGCAAGAGAATCTTTCTACGGCCCGAGCGACTGCACTCGAACATCGTCCAGAAGTGAAACTGGCGGCAAATCGTGTCCGGCAGGCTGCGCTTTCGACCAAAAGCGAGAAGACACGTTACATCCCGGATATCGCTATTCAGGCGAGCTACTTCAGTCCGGCAAATATCAATTTTCTGCCGCAAAACATAGGCACCATTGGCGCGCTGCTTACCTGGCAGCCCTGGGATTGGGGAGAGAAGCGCCACAAGGTTCGACAAGCCGCCCTTGCAGAGCAGCAGGCGGAACTCTCGGTCGAAGACACACGCGAACAGATTCTGCTTGAAGTGAATTCAAACTTTCGACATCTGCGAGAA
>Ga0210406_10008287_pt1 | contig 10411 bp, 9 predicted proteins | sample IncBWC30MmetaG_FD_155454 | JGI IMG/M metagenome (GOLD analysis project Ga0210406, IMG submission 155454) | Forest soil microbial communities from Barre Woods Harvard Forest LTER site, Petersham, Massachusetts, United States - Inc-BW-C-30-M | ecosystem: Environmental > Terrestrial > Soil >... | reverse complement strand
GTATTTGCCGGCGGAGCCCCGAATACTGCCGGCGCCGCGCCGCCGTTAATCGGGTCTTTCGACGGATCCCAGACAAACTCAAACTGCCGGTAATTCTTCGCCTTGTCGTACCAGATCACCGAAGCCTTGTTCACTTTGCTTCCGACTCCGATGATGTTTCCGCCGATCACATCCGTGGTTCCGTCCGAATTCGCAATCGGCTGCGGCGTGGACATCGGGTCCGAAGCAGAACCGTCCGGCGTTCCCTGCCCGGGAGTTTGCCCCGACGAATTCGTGGCGTTCGCATTGCCGCCGTTGTTCGGCGATGAATTCCCGAACGACGAGTTTCCAAAGGAAGAATTGCCGAAAGACGAATTCCCGGACGACGATCCGCCGAACGACGAGTTGCCAAACGAAGAGTTGCCAAACGAGGAATTGCCAAACGACGAGTTGCTGGAAGAAGAATTGTTCCCCGATGTTGATTGCTGGTTGCCAAACAGCGAACCAAATCCGCCGCTCGAAAAACCCGCAGACTGCCCGTCCGCTCCCAGCGGCCGGCTCTTCAGGCTGCCAATCAATTGCCCGTTCGGTCCCACATAAATCAGCCGCCAGGAACCGTCCACCGGGTTCACCGGGTCTTTATACGCCTGCCGCATGAAACGGATGCCCACCTTATTCTTTGTGAGATCCTCCATCGACGTAGGAAACTTCGTGCTGCCTCCGTGCGTCTGGTAGTACCGCACATACAGCCGAATTCCCCGCACGTATTGTTTGCCCCTCCAGATCATCTCTTCTTCTTTATCGCGCCGGCCGTTCGTGATGATGTTGGGAGCCACTGCCACGCTGGCAATCACCACCAGCGCCAGCAGGAAAACCACCAGGCTCAACGCGTAGCCCTTTTGCCCTCGCATCTTCCGTCGTGTTGGAACACTCTTTCTCATGCGGCTGGGGCAGCCTCCAGGTTCTTCGAACCTTTCTGGCCCGTAGTCGTGTCCTCAAAATCAATTCGGTCGTTGCCGATGTGCAGAATCCGGATGTGATTCAGCACCACATCGCCTTCGCTCACTATATGCACTTCATCTCCGGATTCCTCTTTCAAAAACGCCTGGCGTGCACCCCCGACGGGCAACATGCCGTAGCCAAAGAACACCATCGGCAGTTGGGCGGGCGGAGGCGGCGCAGGCGGCTGCGGCTGGTTATACGTAACGAACGGCGCCTTAACCGGACCACGCTTCGCCTCTTCCACCGGCATCGCGCCCATCACGAATATATTCCGTCCCGCGCTCTTGTATTCCGTGCCCTGGGCTTTCGCCAGCCCGCTGATGATTGGGTTGTAATCCTGCGCGTTGATCGGGGAATAGTTGACGCCGGAAACTCCCGTGCTCGGCGTTGCCTCGCCCCCGGTATGCAGATACCAGATCGACGCCGCCGCCACTATCAGCACCGCCAGCACGATCAACTCTTTCTTTTGTTTCGTCTGCGCCATCATGTCTTCCTGAAATAAGAACGCAGGTGGAGCGCAACTTTCACCGCTCCTGGCGGCCCCTGTTTGGCGGTGCCCTGGCCGGAATTCGAATCCAGCCCCAGTGAGTCCACGATGTACGTATTCTTCGAGCGCTGCAGCCGGTTCAGAAAGCGCACGATCCCGGCATAATCCCCGTCCAGCAGCGCTTCCACTGCAATTTCGTCCAGGTTCCGCCCGGTGACTTCCTTTTGCCGGAACTTCACGTCTTGCACCTGGATGTGCGTGTCGCGTGCGATTTCGCCGAGTTCCTGCGAAACAACCGAGTAGCCCTTCCCCGCCGGCGGCAACGTGTTCTCGAACTGGTCGAAGTACTTTTCCACTTCGGGAAGCCGCGCCTTGATTTTATTGGCCCGCTCGATGTCCGCTTTCACCAGGGCCACCCGCCGGGCTTCCGCCTTCAATACCACGTCCGGATTCGCTTCCCGCGTCGACAGCTTGACGTTGTGATAAGCCAGCGCTCCGTCCAGCAGGAACAGCAGCGCCAGTCCCGCGATAATCAGCCGTTTTTTGATCGTAAAGTCGCTCATGTTCACGTATTCGAATACACCGCATCAAATTCAATCGTCAGCGGATCGCCGCCCGGCTGACTTGCGGTTCGTTCGGACAACAGCTCCACGTGCGAAAAAGCGCTGGAATTTTCAAACGCCTTCAGCAACTTCAGCTTCTCCGCCTCGTTCGTCGTCCCCACCACGAAATGTACGGTAACAATCCCCTTCTCCAGCTTCGGCTGAATGTGCACGATTCGCACCCCCGCCGGCAACGTGCGCTCCAGGTCCATGAACATCTGTGTCCAGTTGATGCTCCGCGCCTGCAGCACACCGACCACGAACTTCGCATGGTCCTGGTATCCCGCCGCCTCTTGCTGCGCGAAATAATGCTCTAATTGCTCTCGCTCCCCTTCCGCCGCCGCCATTTCCTTCTCGATCTTGCTGCTTCTCGCTCGCAAATCCTCTTCCGCTTTGCGCAGCTTGTAAGCGCGCCATCCTAGTCCAAAAAGAAACAGCACTCCCAGCACGCACAGCACCGCGGACCCGGCCAGGAAACGCCGGTGGCTGAGCTGTGGGTTGGTTGCAAGATTCAGGCGAACGAACATGGCGTTATCTTATTTTCCCTTCAACTCCGGTGCATCATCCAGCCGACCAGTCCGTCCAGCTCCCGCTCGGCCAGCGGCCGCGCGTCGCTGCGCAAGTGGCCTTCCGTTACGGCGGAACTCAGCAGCGAGCCCACGTCGCACTTGAACTCATCCTGAAGCGGCCCCACAAATTCAGGCAGCCTGCGGCGCAGTCCGGCCACGCGCACCGCCTGAATGCCCTCCTGCCAGGTGTCCTGGTAATACGCCGCAAGCGGATAAACTTCTTCCAGCAGCATCTGCGGCGTGATTTCGGCCGCGGTTGCGGGAAGTTCCGTGCAGCGATATCCCGCCAGAACTCCTTCGCGCACAATCGCCGCCGTCAGTGATGTGCCGGAAAGCCGCGCCAGAAGCGTCGGCTGCGAATCCTCCAACAGGGAAATCGCCGCCAGGGTGGAACTCAATACCACGCCCGCGCGCACCGCCTGCGGTTCCAGCAGCGCCTCATATTCCTTGATGATCCTCAGCCGGGCAATCGCCGTCACCACGTCCACGCCTTCCCCGCGCGGCTGCTGACGCATGTAGGAGAGCAGCGTTTCGTCAACCTCGAAAGGCACGCTCTTCTTCAATTTCCATCGCAGCATCGGAATCGCTTCCTCCGCCGAACGCGGAAACTCGTCGAAATGCTGCACGAAAACGCGAATGACTGGATCGGGCACCAGCAACGCCGCGTCTTCATTCTTCATTTTCAGCGTGTTGAACACCGCGCTAACGGCGGCCTTTACCGCCGTGGGATTCAATATGTTGGCCTCGATCGCCGATGGCGACAACGCCCCCGGCGGCAAGGCTTCCACCGCAAATCCTTCCAAAGATCCCGTCCGCGTGAAACGCGCCCCGGACACCTGCTCCGGCGTGAACTCGATCGCAACCATCGGATGCGGCGTGGCGTCCAGCCACCGCATGAACCGCCGCACGGCGTTGATCCGGTATAGTCCGCCCTGGTATGCGCCGCTGCTACTCAACGAACGTCACCTTGTTAATCTCGCGCAATGTCGTCAGCCCGCTCTTCACCTTGGCCAGCCCGCTTTCACGAAGCGTAATCATACCTTCTTCGATTGCCGCACGCTTGATTTCCGAAGTCGGCCGGCGGTTCACGATCATTTCCCGGATGTGGTCCGTCAGATCCAGCAACTCGCAGATCGCCGACCGCCCGTGATATCCGGTTCCGGAGCATTCCAGGCAGCCCGCTCCCTCCGCAAAAATAAAGTCGGTGGTCTTCGCTGGATCGATTCCTGATTCCCGCAACTCCTCCGGGGTGTGTTTCTTCGGCCGCTTGCAGTTGAGGCAGATCAGCCGCACCAGTCGCTGCGCCATGATGCAGTTCAGCGCGGACACGAAGTTGTACGGCTCCACTCCCATGTTGATGAACCGCCCGATCACGTCGGTCACGTTGTTCGCGTGCACCGTGGTGAACACCAGGTGCCCGGTCAGCGCGGACTGAATCGCGATCTGCGCGGTCTCCTGGTCGCGGATCTCGCCGACCATGATCTTGTCCGGGTCGTGCCGCAGGATGGAGCGCAACCCGCGCGCGAACGTCAGCCCCTTCTTCTCATTTACCGGAATCTGCGTGATGCCGCGAAGCTGGTATTCGACCGGGTCTTCAATCGTAACGATCTTGTCTTCGTCGGTTTTGATCTCATTGATCGCCGCATACAGCGTCGTCGTCTTCCCGGAACCCGTCGGCCCGGTCACCAGCACCATCCCGTAGGGCTCCCGGATATACCGGCGAAACCGCTTCACCTCGTCGGCCGAAAATCCAACCACGTCCAGGCTCAGGCTCTGGAATTTCTCCGAGAGCGTTTCCTTGTCCAGCACGCGAAGCACCGCGTCTTCCCCGTGGCTCGCCGGCATGATCGAAACGCGCAGGTCGATGTACCGCCCCTTGTACTTCACGCGGAATCGCCCGTCCTGCGGTACGCGCCGCTCGGCAATGTCCAGGTCGCTCAGCACCTTGATGCGCGAAAGAACCGTGGAGTGCCACTCCTTCGCGATCGGCTGCATGGCATGCTGCAGCACGCCGTCAATGCGGTACTTCACCGCCACTTCCGCGTCCCGCGCCTCAATGTGAATGTCGCTCGCTCGCCGCTCCAGCGCGGTGAAGATGATCGTCTCCACCAGTCGTACCACCGGGCTTACCGTCGTATCGCGCGTCAGCCGATCGCCGGAGATCGTCTCCTCGCCCTCTTCTTCATCCTTCGAAACCTGCAGCGTGAACGCTTCCGTCGCCTGCTCCAGCACCCGCTGCGATTGTTCCGTCCGCTTCAGCAGGTCGCCGATCTGTCGCGGCGTGGCCACCTTGTACGCCAGCTTCTTCCCCAGCAGCAGCGGCAACTCATCGCTCAGGATCACCATCCCGGGATCCGCAACGGCGATTACCAGCGTGTTGTTGTTCGCCAGCAGGGGCACGAAGTTATACCGGAACATCAGATCCGCGGGAATCGTCCGGAACAACTCCGGGTCAATCCGCTGTTCGGTAAGGTCGATAAACCCGCACCGGTAGCGTTCCGCAAGTCGCCGCGCCTGTTCGCGTTCCTGGGTCGCATCCGCCGGGCCGCCCGGCAGGCTCGAGTCGTGCAAATTGGATTCTGGCGTCGCCATGTTCAATCTTTTTCCTTAGCCTCCCGGTCCCGATCCACTGATCGAGAACGAGAAGATTGGCAAATACAACGAGATCAGGATGAAGGCTACCAGCAGGCCCATGAATACAAGAATAACGGGTTCGATCAGCGATACCATCGCGGCCAGCCGCAGCGCTACCTCTTCCTCGTAAAATTCTGCCACGCTGTTCAACATCGGCGCCAGCGCACCGCTCGATTCCCCGACTTCGATCATGTCCATCGCAAGTTCCGGCATCACGTGGCCGGAGGCCAGCGCCCCGTGCAGCGATTCGCCCTCGCGCACCATCTGCGTCGCGTTGTTCACCGACCCGCGCACCAATCGGCTGCTGATAGATTCCGCCGCCGTCTGCAGCGCCGCAACCAGCGGCGTCCCGCCCGTCAATAGCGTGGCCAGCGTGCGGCAGAACTGCGACGCCTGAAACTTCAGCAACGTATCCCCCAGCACCGGAATCCGGAACACCATGCGGTCGAACGCCACTCCTCCCTCTTCGCTCCGCGACCAGAAAAACACTCCCACGATGCTCAACAAAAATACCGCCAGCGCCGATAGGATGTACACCCGGTAATCCACCGTGACCAGGATTAGAAACTGCGTGGGGCCCGGCAGTGGCACTCCCAAATCCTTGTACAGCGTCGCAAACTTCGGGATCACTCCCGTCACCAGGTACGTCACGATGCACGTCGCCACCACCACCAGCAATATCGGATACACCAGCGATGCCACAATCTTCTTCTTAACGCCCGTGCTCACCTTCTGATACGCGATGTAGTAGTCCAGCACACCGGAAAGATTGCCGCTCTTTTCGCCCGCCAGAATCGCCGTCGAATACACTTTCGAAAATACCCCGGCTTCCTCGATCGCCTCCGATAGCGACTTCCCTTCCCGTACCCGGTCGCGGACTTGCACCAGGATCGGCCGCAGCTTGGGCGCGGTCGCCCGCGTGGCCAGCAAATCCAGTGCCTTCAAAATCGGCAACCCGGCTTTAATGAGTGTATTGAACTGCTGGTTGAGAATCAGGAAATCGTTTCCGCTGATCTTGCGCTCTTTGCGCACACCCAGCATGCCGGTGATCAGGCTGTTGCGGGTCTCGACAGAGTAAATGTACAGCCCTCGGTCCGAGAGCTTCTGGCGAGCTTCTTCTTGTGTAGCGGCCGCTTCCACGTGCGAGAAAACTCGCCCGTTGGCGTCGGCTACGCGGCAGACAAACTCCCCCATAGAGCTTTAGTTTACCTCATCCGAAGAATACCCCATAAGTGGTCTGGGGCTGGTGGGTTCACTGAGTCAACTGCAAGAGGGCCCGGGGCCTCGACTTAGTTCCTACACCCTTACTGACGCATGCCGGGAGCCTCCGGTAGCAACCCATTTACAATCACGGTTCCGGGCGGTGGCTCAAATTGAAAGAGTGCTTTTGCGAGCGCGGGGTTCCACTCCCAATTCTTGAACTCGAATTCGATCTGCACCCCCGCTTCCTGGGGAATCACGATGCGCGCCAGTTCGCTCTGCGGAGAAATTTCGAACAACACTTTTTGCGCTGCGCTGTCCTTTTCGCTCTCTGACCCTCGCAGAACGCAACGGTAAACCTCATTCCCAGCCGTCGACGGCTTCGCTTCCTGCGTTGGTCCCACCTCAGAACAGATGCGAGATAGCTTCATTCCGGTTGTCAGGAAGGCTATCGGCGTCCGCCAGTCGTCGCTCTTCTTCGCCGGCATGCGCGTGGCCGTGTGGTCGTCCGGCGCATAAAACCACACATATTTTCCGTCCACCAGAAACAGGTTTTTCTCCGGCTTCTCGTATTCCCAGCGCATCCTCCCCGGCCGTAAGAAATACGCCTTCCCCGCCTCCAACCGCACCTCTTTCCCGTTCTCCGAATACCTCTCCAAAAAGTTCGCCTCCAGAGTGGTGGCTTTGCGATACCGCGCCTCAAGCCCAGAGAGGACTTGATCGCCCGGGGTTGTGGAGACCACCGGCATCGGGCGGGACTCGGACAGCCCTGCCGTGGAAAGCACGGAAAGTGTCAGGAAGCCTCGTAGAAAGCGCCGCATCAAACGAGTATAGCAGTCGACAACGTATTGCTAGCCAGGCAAACCCCAGCCCAAGGCCGGTGTGCTTTTCTGGGACACTTCCCTACACTAGAAATAATGGCGACTTCCACCAAAACACTCACTTCGCTTGCAACGCCGCCGCCTATCTCCCCCGAGTCATTCACAGGGAAATGGGAACGGTGGATGATGCCTCTGCTGTGTCTCTTCTCTTTCTGTTGCTACGCGAACACTCTTCTAAATGGCTTTGTCTACGACGACGAACTCCAGATTCTTGCGAATCCTTACGTCAAGAGCTGGCATTACCTGCCCCAGATTTTCAAAACCACGGTGTGGTCATTTATCGGTGCCGCGGGAGACACGAATTATTACCGCCCGATGATGACATTTACGTATCTCCTGCTTTGGAAAGCGTTCGGCGATCTGCCTTTTGGGTTTCACCTCTTCAACGTTCTCCTGAATTCCCTCGTGGTCGCCCTGGTCTATTTGGCTGGGAAAGAGTTGTTCAAGAGTTGGACCGTCGCCGCTGTTGCAGCCCTCTTGTTCGCGATCCACCCAATCCACACAGAGCCCGTGGACTGGATCGCGGCGGTGCCCGATCTTGAAGCGACTCTTCTCGTTGCCGCCGCTTTCTTTATCTACATGCGCAGGCCGCTCCTTCAATTAAGCGGTCACGTCCTCGTAGCCGGGTGCTATCTCGCCGCCATTATGGCCAAGGAACCCGCATTGATGCTGGCCCCGCTGCTCGCCTACTATGAGCACTTCGTTCGCGACGGCCACCAACACACTCCGGCGGGCACGAAACTCCGCCAATATCTGCCCGTTTGTTTGGTCGGGTTGGCCTATCTCGTCCTTCGCAGCCTTCTCTTCGGCAAACTGGCTCCGGTCCTGCAGCATCCCCAGATGACTTGGCGGCAAGCCGTTCTTTCGGCGCCTGCTCTAATCACCAGCTATACCCGGCTGTTGTTTTGGCCGGCTCATCTCTCCGCCTTCCACACATTTCGGGTTACTGACTCTTTCTGGGAGCCTTCCGCGCTGCTCGGCGTGGCCATTGTGCTGGGCTGTCTGCTGTCGCTTGCCTACTTCCACCAGAGAAATCCGAAGCTATCCTTCTGCGTGCTTTGGATCGGACTTACCCTCGCTCCGGTTCTCAACGTTCGATGGATGGCCGCAAACGTCCTCACCGAACGATACCTCTACTTGCCCTCTGTGGCTTTCTGTTGGCTCGTGGGTTGCGCGGCACACTCTCTCTGGCGGCTATGCGACACTCGGCCGAAGCTGGCAATCCCCGGGAAAGCATTCCTTGGGGTTCTTGGTTTTGTCTTGTCGGCCATTGGCACAACCAGCATTGTGCGCCGAAACGAAGTTTGGAGAGACGATTTTACGCTGTATTCAACAACCTTGCGGACGGACCCGGACTCCTACGTCATGCACTTGAACCTCGGCACTACCTATTTTGCAATGCGCAGCTTCAGCGCGGCCGAAAAGGAACTCCAACTCGCTTTGCGCCTCAAACCCGATAGCCCGAATGTTCTCAACGCACTCGGCTGTGTGTTTCTGGAAGAGGGTCGGATGGAAGATTCGGCCAGAGCCTTCCAGAGCGCAATTGCAGACAAGCCAGGCTGGACCGATTCGCATTTCAACTATGGAAGACTCCTGACGAAGCTGGGGCAAAACGACGCGGCCCTTGCGGAATTCCGCACCGCCGTTGCAGTTGGGCCATTGAATTCGTCCGCACACCTCTATCTTGGGCAGGCCTTGGCGGAGCGAGGAGAAGCCTCTGCAGCGGAAGCGGAGCTTCGAGAATCCATTCGGCTTTTCCCGTCGCTATCGGCACAGAAGCAACTCGCTGATCTTCTCCTGCAAACCGGGAGGGCGACCGAGGCTTTACCTTTACTTGATGAGTTGGCAGTGAAATATCCTTATGACGGTGCAACCCATTTGAAGCTGGCGCAACTGCTGGAACGTTTGGGAAAGCCGGAAGCCGCCCGGACCGAATACCGGAAAACCCTGGAATCGGATCCCGCTAACTCGGAAGCTCGCGCTGCTCTCAAGCGGATCGGGGACGTTCCGATAGGTCCTGGCAGGTAGTGCAAAACCCCGCAGATGCCCTATTGCAGAGCTGAGCTTGCGGCACTAGGTGCGGTTCCGTCGGTTGAGTAGCGAACCACGTCCGTCTGATCGGTATAGAATCCGCGCTGCCCCGTTACACCCACGGTGCTTGGCAACCCGGTCGCCGTATACGCGGTGTTCAAGCCTCCGGCGGCTATGGGGGCATACGTAAAGACATAGCCGGCCTTGCTGGAGGGGTCCGCTCCCCCAAGAATATTATCGATGATATTTTTCCCGTTTATGCAGAGAGCCCCGGTGTTCAGCTCCTTGAGGGAAGCGGAGAATCCAATGTCGGGGCAACTCGCCGCGTACGTGGTTTCCCCGGTGTCGATCGTTCGCAGGGATTCCACCGCCGATGCTTCGTTGGCCACCCTCTTGGAGTTCATAAGATTGGGGATCGCGATTGCCGCGATGATCAGAATTATGGCCACCACAATCAGCAGCTCGATGAGAGAAAAGCCTTTCATGCTGTGGTGGCGCTTGGTGTCTTTTATTCCAGTTAGCGACATGGCGTTCATTTTATCCTCGTCGGCCTAAAAAGAAAGGGGAAGTCGCAAAACTTCCCCTCTCCAATCCGTTACGTTTTGTAGCCCGTTTACTGCAATGCCGAGCTGGCGTTCGTTGGAGCGGTGCCATCCAGCGTGTAGCGGACGACGCCCGTCTGATCGCTGAAGAATCCGCGTTGACCAGTGGTGCCGACCACCGAAGGCACCGCTGCGATCGTATAGAGGTTGACCAAACCAGATGCGTCAGCCGCCGCCGGAGTATACGTAAACTTATAGCCGCTCTTGATGGACGGATCGGCGCCACCGAGAACGTTATCGATAATGTTCAGCCCGGCTGCGCAAAGCGTGCCCTTATTCAATTCGACCAACGAGGCCGAGTAGCCAACGTTCGGGCAACCCGCAGCGTAGGTCACTTCACCCGTGTTAATCGTGCGAACCGAGCCGACGGCGGACGATTCGTTTGCCGCCATCTTCGACTTCAGCAAGTTCGGAATGGCGATGG
>Ga0210406_10008285_pt1 | contig 10412 bp, 7 predicted proteins | sample IncBWC30MmetaG_FD_155454 | JGI IMG/M metagenome (GOLD analysis project Ga0210406, IMG submission 155454) | Forest soil microbial communities from Barre Woods Harvard Forest LTER site, Petersham, Massachusetts, United States - Inc-BW-C-30-M | ecosystem: Environmental > Terrestrial > Soil >... | reverse complement strand
TTGAACGACGGACTGTATGGAATCCCAGGCAACCTCATCGTGCCCAGCAATGGCGTGAAGTCGCGATACGAAGGCAGCCGTCCCATAGCGCAACTGGACTGGCAGCTGACTCGTCATCTATCGACTCACGTGAACTATATCTTCGTTTTCAACGCTTCATTTGAAGAGCAGTCCATCCACGCGACAACGAGCATGAGCTACATATCGCCGTGGATAACGTATCGCTTTTGAGTTGGAGGTAATGAATGGACGGGATTCCAGATCCGAGTGAAGGAAATCACGCTGTTCTCACGGACGTCGCAACGTGCCCATGAACATGCCGATCGTGACCTGGGTAACCCAGTCCTGCAGGAACCGGTAGAGCAGGCGCGGGCCAAAGAGTGCCGTGACCATCGACAGCACGAGCAGTGCGACCGAGAAAATCAACGCGAGCACGGTCGCGACCGCGCCCATCATCACCGACAGGATCGCGCGCGCGTCGTCGATGCGGCCCATCGTCAACCACGACGGGATGTGAATGACGCCATACTTGTCGAGGATGTCCGGAATCAGCGTAATCGCGAACAGAGCGACCCGGGCGAGCGAGAGCTGCAGCGGGATCCGCCACAGGTTAATGTCGCGCTGCGAACGGAGCTTGGTAGGGCATGGGGCAAGCGTACGATTTTAATTTCAAACGCTCTATCTTCCCAAAAGCAATCGTTCCAGTACCGGACCGAGGGCCAAGGCGGGAAGATAGCTCAGGGCCACCATTACTATCAAGCAGGTTGTGAGTAGCACCCCGAACACAAAAGAATGGGTCGGAAGAGTTCCCGACGTAGAAGGGGTGTTCTTCTGACGACCAAAGAGAGCGGCAAACGCCAATGCGGGAATCGCCAAGCCGAACCTGCCCACCAGCATCGCTAATGCAGTCGTGAGGTTGTAGAAGACAGTGTTCGCACTCAGACTGGCAAAGCTTTGGCCATTGTTGGCGAAGCAAGAAGTATAGGCAAACAGAATCCCCGTGAAACCATGTGGGCCGGTGTTGACCGTCAGCCCGGACAGTCCCACCCTGGTGCTTACGGCAATCGCTGTGAGTGGGAGGACGACCAGTGGCGCGGCCAGAGCGTAGAGCATGATCATCTTGTTCTCCGCGGGCCCAATCTTCTTCCCCAGATATTCAGGCGTACGCCCCACCATAAGTCCCGCGAGAAACACGGCGATGGCAGCGGCCATCACCAGGCTGTACAGGCCTGTTCCCAGACCTCCGAATACGAGCTCTCCCAGCAGCATGTTTACCAGCAACACCATGCCACCGAGCGACGTGTAGCTGTCGTGCATTGAGTTGTTTGATCCGGTGGCTGTGTTTGATGTGACGACAGCTGTGAGGGTCGAACCACCAATGCCGAAGCGCACCTCCTTCCCTTCCATATTTCCACCAGACTGGAGGCGGTTATTTCCGAAATCCACATTTCCCATGTGGGGAATCCCGCGTTGTTCAAAGTGGTGCACGAAGACCAGTCCGCAGACGAAGAGAAGCACCATCACGCGATAGAGAAGCCATCCCTGTCGAGGCCGGCCAACCATCCTGCCGAAGGTGTTCGTGAATGCCGCAGGCAGGAGTACGATGGCCAGCATTTCGAGAAAGTTCGTAAGCGGGGTGGGGTTTTCAAAGGGATGAGCCCCATTCGCGTTAAAGAAACCTCCGCCATTCGTTCCGAGATTCTTGATAATCTCCAGCGCGGCTACTGGCCCCTGTGGTATGACCTGCTGCGCGCCTTCGGCGGTCGTAACGACGGTATAGTGGTGGAAGTTCATCGGGACGCCCTGCGAGACCAGCACCAATGCGCCGATCAATGCTCCGGGCAACAGGATCCAGAGAAGAGCCCGTGTCAGATCAACCCAGAAGTTGCCAAGCGTGTCGGAGAGTTGCCGGGAAAGACCGCGGATGAAGGCAACACCTACGGCTAAACCCGCAGCGCCAGCCAAGAAGTTCTGCGCGCAGAGTCCCACCATCTGGCTGAAATAGCTCATCGTGTTCTCGCCAGCGTAGGCCTGCCAGGTAGTGGTCGTCGAGAAGCTGATCGCCGTATTCAGAGCCAAATCTGGTGATAACGGCGTCGTGTGGTACTGCGGAAAGAACCAGGGAAGAAACTGTTGGAGTCTGAGAATGCCATATAACAGGAGCGTGCCGAAAAAGCCAAAGAACACGAAACACGTAGCATACTGCTTGCCGGTCATCTCCACACTAGGATCGACTAAGGTTATGCGATAGAGGAGCCGCTCAACGGGAACGCATAATCGATCAAGTGCGGTCCGTTGCCTTGAGAAGACTCGTTCCATGTACCCGCCCAAGGGCTTCACCAGCACCGTGACGATCACCACAAACAACACGTATTGAATTGCGCTGTAGAAATCCACCAACCCTACTCCGGAGCAGCCCGACCGAGGCGCCTCAAAACAATTACCGGATCCTGGAACGTGCTATGTGCCCTCTCGCCGTGCTTGAAACATTCTAGTGCTGCGTCGGTATGTCCGTAAGGAAACAAGTGTTACCCGAAATCCTAGCCACGGATCCTCTGAAAGCGGAACGAATAGCCGATCCCGACGAGGTGATCCACCGCAGCCAACGACAGACCCACGCCGATATGGAAGTCAATCTGTTGCTGCTTGGTGATCTTTAGAGCTGTTCCAAAATGTAGCAAGTGTCGCGGCCGACCGATCTCCGGAAAGTTACCCGCGTACTCGACAAACGCATCCCAGGGTTTCATCAATTGCCGATCTGGCAGAAACATAAACTCGCCGGTCACGTTTCGGCGTGCGGGCCTGAGTGGGCTAATACGCCGAGAACATTCCTGCCGCCGTCCAGTTGGCGGACAGACCGCGAGACCACGGCACCTGCAATCCCGGATCGTAGCCGCCGCTGGACACGGTATCGCCGCCGGTCGGTAGGCAGAGGAACCTATCACGGAGACATCGAACCCTTGCGCTGGGCCAAGCTGTTGTTTTACTCCGATGGCAACGTCGCCGAGCCCCGAGCCGACTCCGTCGCTAGTTGTCAGGTTGTGGAAATAGTCCGGCACTGTGAAACGCAATTCAGTTCTCTTGGCAAGACCGAAGCGCACTAACGTCTCTGGGCCGTCTAAGACGCTCTGTCCCTGGCTGCTAGTTTCAAGGAAACCGTTCTCCGCTTGAGGGCTACCAGCCGGGACGTCAACGCTGGAGTTCGTAACGGCCGGTCGATCCGTTGCGATTGGTCCCGAAGCATCAGCACTGGGGGCTGATCTTGACCATGCAATGGCATCATGCCGGACAAGATGAAAGCCATTAGCGCAGCGGACCGACGAGCGAGCATTGGGCGAATAGACAGTTCCGTGTTGTCCTAGCAGGCACTGTAGCGCACCGCGTTTACTTACCCACATTTAGGACATGACTTACGCGCAATTTTGATTGAGTCAGTTCCATCAATACCGCTCACTTCTGCGCCTCGGGCATTGGTTGCACACACCTTTGTTCCATGGACTGAACTGCCGGCAGAGTAGAATCGGGGTTACGAGAGGCGCATTCCTACGGGGAGCTGGAACTGCACTCGATAGGTTGCCACATGCAGGCGATGGGGATGTGGCATTACGCCACGTGACTGGACCATAGGTCGGTATCGGATCCGATCACAACGCAGTCTCAGTCTGCGGAAATATGGCGGCTTGAGCTTTGCGGAGTATGAAGCGCCTGAGGTAACCAACCAGCGCTCCAGCCGAGTAGAGCGGCTCGATACCACGGCGAGCGGCCGACTCCTAGCGCAGCGTCAGCGTGCATCCGGTCCCGGGCGCGGCCAAGACTACTTATTGGCGTGTTCGCAGAAGCGGTTTACGGACGGAGCGAGCGCACCATGGCGATTGGTTCTGATTCAGATGTCAGTGAAGCGATCTGCAACCTAAACTCAATCGACATTCGGTTGGTACGTTATCTCGCTCCACCCGCCGGGCGAAAGACGATTGATTCACTGACCCAGCCACGATTTTTCGCGCAAGTCTCGGGATCGGAACCCTTCTCCTCTTGAACTCAAGAAAACCACCTTTGGGCAACGTGGATGAGAGGGCTCCCACACTGTTCGAGACGCTGGTCAACGCAGAGCAACGACTGGACAAACTGGCGGCCGGTCAGATCGCTGCGGTGGGCGACAGCGAGGCCCGAGCGGCACTCTTGTTACGTGGCACTCGAGAACAGTTGCGTCACAACGAGGCCACAAGCAAAGCCGCTATCCTCAACGCGTTGCCTGCGCATATCGCATTGCTCGATAGCTCAGGCGTCATCCTCTTTGTGAGCGGCGCGTGGCGAGAATTCGGCGGCGCGAACGCACTGCAAGGCTCAGGAAATGGGGTCGGCCTGAATTACCTTGAGATTTGCGATCATGTGCGGGGAGATAGCTCCTCCGAGGCCCCCTTAGTTGCCGAAGGCATTCGGTCGGTGCTGCATGGAGGGAAAAAGAGTTTTTCGATCGAATATCCCTGCCATCCGCTGGCCGGGCAGCGCTGGTTTCAACTGGTCGTTACACCCCTGCACGACGACCGACTCCTCGGCGTGGTGGTCATGCACCTCGACATCTCCGAACGCAAGCAGGTGGAGCGATCGGCGCAGCTGAATCAAAAACGACTGCGCGATCTCCTCGATGGACTTGGCCCTTCCATATTCGTGGGATTGATGACACCCCAGGGAATCCTGATCGAGGTCAACCGGCCCGCTTTGGCTGCGGTGGGCTTGAAGCCTCAAGATCTCCTAGGCAAGCCCTTAGCGGACACCTACGGGTGGGCCCATTCACCTGAAGTCCAACAGCAACTGCGTGAGACCATCGTGCAGGCTGCCCGCGGGAAGGTCTCCCGCTACGACGTTCAATTGCGCCTGGCGCATGGCCAGCTTGTTGATGTCGATTTCTCCCTACAACCTGTGCACGACGAAACGGGCGAGGTTGTGTTTCTGGTCTCGTCCGCGACCGTTATCACTGAGCGCAAGCGGACGGAGAATGCGTTGCGCGAGAGTGATCAGAAATTCCAGGCGTTAGTGACCAACATTACCGACGCGTTCTGGATCCGCTCGCCGGACATGTGCGACGTGCATTACATCAGTCCAGCGTTTGAGCGAATTTGGGGCCGTTCTGTGGAAAGCTTGTATGCCCATCCGCATGAGTGGACCGACTTCATAGTGCCGGAGGACCGTGAGCGTGTGCTGGACGTCTTCACTACCCTCACCGGAGAAGCACGGAGCGTGGACATTGAGTACCGCATCGTGCGGCCCGATGGCGAGATTCGTTGGGTTCGAGTCCGTGGTTTTCAAGTCCGGAATACTTCAGACCAACTGGTCCGCCTCACCGGGATCGTGAGCGACATGACCGAGCCTCACCGCGTGGCGGAAGCGTTGCAAACGAGTTTGGAGGAATTCCGAGCATTGGCCGAAGCCATGCCGCAAATGGTCTGGACTACGGAACCGGATGGCAGGAACGTATATTTCAACCGGCAATGGATGGATTACACGGGGCTCACCCTGAAGGAAAGTCTTGCCCACGGGTGGAACAAGGCGTTCCATCCGGACGACCAACAGCGAGCGTGGGACGCCTGGCAACAAGCGAAGGCGACGAAGGATACATACACACTCGAATGCCGCTTGCGGCGCGCCGATGGTGTTTACCGTTGGTGGTTGATCCGCGGCGTGCCCCTGCAAGATGCCGCCAGAGTGATTCTCAAATGGTTTGTCACCTGCACAGATATTCATGACCTGAAGTTGATTGAAGAGGCGTTGTCTGCGGAAAAGGAGAACGCACAAGTCAGACTCAACTCCATCGGTGACGCCGTGATTTGCACGGATGTCTCAGGAAATATCAACTTCCTCAATTCAGTTGCTGAACAAATGATGGGCTCTTCCTTTGAGGAGGCGGCGGGTAAGCCCATGGCCGAAATACTCCAAATCAAGAGCGCGACCAGCGGAGAATCAACGCCGAACCCTATGGAGATGGCTGTCGGGCAAAACCGGACCGTGCAGTTGCCATCGCACTGTATCTTCGTCCGGCGCGACAGAATTGAAATTCCGATCGCAGGCTCCGTCGCCCCCATCCACGACCGCGAAGGGCACGCAACCGGAGCGGTAATCGTGGTTCGCGACGTGAGCGCAGCGCGGGCGATGGCGCTGCAGATGGTGCACTTGGCCGAACACGACTCCCTTACTGGTTTACCCAACCGACTGCTCCTGAACGACCGCGTTAGCCAGGCGATAACGTTAGCTCGGCGTAACAACAAGAAAGTTGCCCTGCTTTTCTTGGACCTGGATGGATTCAAGCACATCAACGATTCCCTGGGACATCTTATCGGTGACAAACTTCTCCAATCCGCCGGAAAGCGGTTGGTGGATTGTGTACGCACCACGGACACCGTGAGCCGGCAAGGAGGCGATGAATTTGTTGTGCTGCTTTCTGAAGTTGAACACTCGAAGGACGTGGCCATTACGGCGAGAAGGATGCTGCAGGCAGTGGCTGAGCCTCACTCCGTCGATCTGCACGATCTTCACGTTACCACCAGCATAGGCCTGAGTGTCTATCCCGACGACGGCTTGGATCCGGAAACGCTAATCAAGAACGCGGATACGGCCATGTACCAGGCAAAGGAAAATGGGCGTCAGAGTTATCAATTCTTCAAACCGGCGATGAACGTCCGGGCCGTGGAGCGGCAAGCTACCGAGGAGAGTCTGCGCCGTGCTCTGGAACGACAGGAATTCGCTGTCCACTACCAGCCGAAGGTTAATCTGGAAACTGGCAAGATCACGGGCGCCGAAGCATTGATACGTTGGACGCACCCCGATCGAGGGCCGATCTCCCCCGCACAATTTATTCCGGTTGCCGAGGACTCTGGGTTGATTGTCCCGATCGGCAATTGGGTTCGTCGTGAAGCCTGCAAGCAGGCCCGGATCTGGGTCGACGCCGGCCTACCGCCTGTGACGATAGCAGTGAACGTTTCCGCAATGGAGTTTCGACAAGAGACCTTTTTGGACGATATATTCCGAATCCTCGAGGAGACGGGCGTAGATCCCAAGTTACTTGAGCTGGAGCTGACCGAAAGCGTTTTGATGAAGCGAGCCGAGTCCGTGGCATCTGTTCTTCAAGAACTGAGAACCAGGGGGGTACGGGTTGCGGTCGATGATTTCGGCACCGGTTACTCCAGTTTGAGCTATTTAAGTAAGTTCCCGATCGATGCCTTGAAGATCGATCAGTCGTTTGTTCGCCAGATCACAACGACTCCCGAGGATACGACCATCGTCAGTGCAATCATCGGTATGGGCCGAAGCATGAAACTACGAGTCATAGCCGAGGGTGTGGAAACGCCGCAAGAGCTGGCATTTCTTCGGGATCACCAATGTCATGAGGCGCAAGGATATCTTTTTAGCAAGCCCGTGCCTGCCCAACAGTTTGCCGTATTGCTTCAGACTGGCATATCGAACTGGTGCAATTTGCAGCCTTAGACCGATACCCGAATGACAAAGATATTACCGATCAATCCGACCTGCAACCTTTGTGCTGGTACGCAAACAAGCCGATATCAACTGAGTTCATACACTCCAGAGCGATTTCGGCGCTACGATTATTTTCGCGCTGCACTCCCGGGACGAAACAGGGGAGTGCAATTCTTCTGAGAGGAGATTCATGACTAGCGCGGTGCCTTCACGAACTCCCCGTGTCTCAGTTCCACCTCACTCGCAGGAATCCCGCGCGCAGGCGAACGCGGATCTAAGCGCCCGGATGTTACGGGGGGTGTACAGCTACCCTCTGATGATGTCCGTTCTCGCCGTTGCGACGGACGTTTTTCAACAACATCCTCGGTTGATGTGGAGTACCACGTTGGTACTGGCCGGTGCACTGGTTGCAAGGCTGGGCCTGATCATCGGCCGCCACTATCTCTATGCGTCACGCCCGGTCCTATGGCGAGGCTTGCTGACCCTCACAGTCATCATTATCGGCGTTTGCTGCGGCGGTCTGCATGCTGGCTTCGCGATCCTTTACGGGATCGAAAGTTGGCCATTTCTCATTTCGGCGATCTGGATCGCGGGTTTGACTGCGGGGGGATGCATCACATTCGTTCCGAGTATGGCCCTTGTCTATTGGCACCTATTCTTAATGGAACTGCCGATATTCCTGGTGAGCCTACGGCGTGGAGGCATCAGAGGCAATACGTTCGCGCTTACCATCGTTTTTTTCATCGCTTTTCTTATTGTCCAATGTCGTCGATTGCACGCTGCCTATTGGCAAGGACTGGCTGACCGAGCCTTGGAAAAGGAGCGACGCCGTGAATTGGAAGCCCAAGCCGCCGTTCTCGCCGAACAAGCTGCCTTGCTCGATCTTGCCCACGACGCCATCCTCGTGCGGGATATGGAGGGTCGGATCCTATTCTGGAATCGTGGCGCCGAGACGATGTACGGCTGGCCAGCCGAGCAGGCCCTGGGAAAGATCTGCTTTCAATTACTCAAGACGGAATTTCTCCAGCCTATCAACGAGATCGATGTGCAGGTCCTCGAGCAAGGCCACTGGGAGGGCGAGTTGATCCATTACACCCGCGACGGCGTCTCGGTAAGCGTGGCCAGTCGCTTGGTTCTGCAACGAGATATAGAAGGCGCCCCAATGCGAATTCTGATTATTACCAACGACATCACTGAGCGTAAGCAGGCGGAGCAAGCGTTGTTCGTCGAGAAGGAACGCGCCCAAGTCACGCTCAGCTCCATCGGAGATGCCGTCATTTGCACTGACATCTCAGGCCATATTACCTTTCTTAATCATGCAGCAGAAAAAATGGCGGGGTGGTCATCTCAAGATGCGGTGGGTCAGCCCATAGCGAACGTTTTCCGAATACTGGATGCCACAAGCCGCGAGGCTATCCCGAATCCGATAGAGATGGAATTTGGGCTGAATCGGACCGTGCGTCCGTTGTCGAACCGTCTACTCAGCCCCCGCCACGGACTTGAAATTCCGATCGAGGACTCGGTCTCGCCCATCCACGATCGCGAGGGGCAGGTAACCGGGGCGGTAATCGTTTTTCGCGACGTGACTGCGGCCAGGACGATGGCGCTGCAGATGGTGCACTTAGCTCAACACGATTTTCTGACCGGTTTGCCAAATCGAATGCTCCTGACGGACAGAATCAACCAAGCGACCAACATGGCGCTCCGTCACAAGAAGAAAGTCGCGATTCTGTTCTTGGATTTAGACGGCTTCAAACACATCAACGATACCCTAGGACATCCGATCGGCGACAAGCTGCTTCAATCGATCGCCAAGTGCCTGGTGGATTGCGCACGCGATTCGGACACGGTAAGCCGGCAAGGAGGCGACGAATTCGTCGTGCTGCTCTCAGAAGTGGAAAGATCCGAAGATGCCGCCATTACTGCGCGAAGAATGCTGCAGGCCGTGGCCCAACCTCACTCCATCGACCAACACGATCTTCACGTCACCACAAGCATTGGCGTAAGCGTCTATCCCGATGATGGTCCAGATCCGGAGACACTCATCAAGAATGCAGACGCTGCGATGTACAAGGCCAAAAGAAATGGGAGTCAGAGCTATCAATTCTTCAATGCGGCCATGAACATAGGGGCAGTTGAAGGGCAATCCACTCCACGCTGAAAATAGATCATCGGAATAACAACCGGTTGTCTCAAGGCTTGCTAATCGGATACGACGAAGGCGCCTTCGACCCCCGCGACAATCTTCTCGTGCGGCCATCCGGGTCGGTGAAATGCAAGGTAACCGTCGGGACGGATGAGGAACAAGCTCCCGTGTGCAGGGCCCAGTTGGGATGCAAACTGACCTTGCAGTCAACCAATACCTCAACACCGACTTTGACTTCGTCGGGCAATCCTTCGTCAATGACAATGGTTCGGGCGAGACGATCGGCGAATGCACTTTCGATCGCCTTCATAAGCGATTGGATCAAATTGCGCTCTGCATCTAGCTTTTCCGCGACCACATCGGCAAAAAGCGACATATTCGGGCGGCGGAGAACCTCGTAAAGCCTAAGTTATGGCTCTCCCGGCCTCCAAAGATCCGCATCTGGAATGCGCGCTCCGGCCGAAAGCCCGTGGCTTGCCGCTTCCTCACAATGGCGCTCGGCTTTCGATGGTCCTGTAAACGTGTAATCGACTCCGATATTCGACAAACTCTCGCCGAGTTCGCGCTGGACGGGCGAAAACGGCAGCAGAGAACGTAGAAGCAAGTCGCGTCCAGCCTTGAGGAGCGGGTTTTCCAAAACGAAACTTCTAAACCTAGCGTCAGTCTCGCGCCTGGTGCCCTAGCTCGAGTCTGGCTACCCAGCGGGCTTTTGGTCATAGTTTTTCGCTGAGAGTGAAATAGAAAGTAGCGCCTTTCCCGCACTCCGCCTCGGCCCAAATTCTGCCTCCGTGCTTGC
>Ga0210406_10008284_pt1 | contig 10414 bp, 12 predicted proteins | sample IncBWC30MmetaG_FD_155454 | JGI IMG/M metagenome (GOLD analysis project Ga0210406, IMG submission 155454) | Forest soil microbial communities from Barre Woods Harvard Forest LTER site, Petersham, Massachusetts, United States - Inc-BW-C-30-M | ecosystem: Environmental > Terrestrial > Soil >... | reverse complement strand
GACGGCGATCGTCCGGCCGTCCGGCGACCATGCAGCCCGTGGCAAAAAGCAGCCCCACGCGTACCCGGGGAACTGCGTGAATAATTCTTCTCCCGAGCCGTCCGCATTGGCCGTTCGTACTTCCAAAGTAGAGGCGGCAGCGCGAAACCGCGCGAATACGAACCGTCGCCCATCCGGAGAGAAGCTGACTGGTGAATCGATATCCTCAATCAGTTTTTGTGTCGGTCCTCCGAGCGCGGGCATTCGGTAGAGGCTTCTGTAATGAGGATTGCCTTCGTTACTACTTACGAAGTAGAGTTCGTTGCCATCGGGAGAAAACGTCAGCCCGATATAATTCGTCTTACGAGGAGCCAGGATTTCCACTTCGCCCGCGTTCGCGACCTGGCGCAAACGAACGGAACTCATCTCTCCATCGAATCGCGTGTATGCCACATAACGGCCATCCGGGGAAAGGGCCACCGATTCCCGAGTGTGAACACCTTCCAGTCTTCGCGCTTGTATAACGGAAAAGCTCGATGCCAGCCGTTGGGATCGACCGTGCCGCCAAAATATTAAACCCGCAATTGCCGCGATCGGAACTACGATTACAACCACCACCGCGGCGAATGCGCGCCTGTTCAAACTCGCTATCCAGGGAACATTCCGTGTATGTTTCCGGCTCAGATCGTGACTTGGATCTTCGACGAACTGTGTCGCTTCATCGGGCCTAATCTGGACTGAGTCATCCGGGCGCGCAGGCGAGTCGTCGTTCCCGCTAGTCTTTCCCTCACTCTTCCCCTCACTCAGCGGCGCAACAAACCGGTACCCTCTCTTGGGTATGGTCTCAATGAACAATGGCGAGTCGGAGGAGTCTCCCAATGCAAACCGCAATTTGCGCACGGCCGTGTTCAGTCCATCTTCGAAACCCACATTTGTACTATCCCCCCAGATCCGTTGCTGGAGTTCCTCTCGCGTGACGATGTCATCGGGCCGCTCCAGCAACGCTTCCAGCACCAGAAAAGGGTGGTTTTCGATGTGCAGTGGCACGCCACGCTTATAGAGGCGTCCGGCTACGCGATCGATTTCGAACGGTCCGAAACGGAGCCTGACTGGTTGGTTTCTCGCTTGGTGCAAAGCGGTCTCTCCAGGAGGGAGGGCGGAGGTGGCCCAGCATAACACGCTCCTCCGAAAAGACCGCAAAGAAGACCACAAATTTTGTTAGTAAAGAGGTCATACTTTCTTCATAACCCGGGTTATCTGGCTGATGAAATTGTGCTTAGCGGTTCATGACGAATTCAGCGATTCTCCTGTTGACTAGGTTCGACGAGGCTGGCATCGTGTTCCACGACAGTTCTGTGCGCTCAGCGCAAGGACGATTAAAAAGTCAGATCAAGCCACTATCCCCCGGCTCGTAGCTCTTCGCCAGAGAGGACGAAAATCATGTCGTTCACAAAGTTCATCCAATTTGCCCTTCTTTTATTGGCGGGGTTGGCAGCGGTCCCATCAGTCTGGGCACGGACCTATACGGTGCTCTATACGTTTGAAGGTGGGACGGACGGAGCGTACCCCTTCGCAGGAGTGGTCCGGGATTCCGCCGGAAACCTGTACGGCACGACCATAGGTGCGAATGTGGGAGGTCTGGAGGGCTCGGTGTTCAAGGTGGCTCCTGGCGGATTCACCGTGCTCCACAGCTTTAGGTATGGTGGAGCGGGAGGCGCACGGCCAGGACCTCTCGTCCAGGACTCTGCCGGCAATCTGTATGGCACCACTGCTGGCTGGGGTACCAGTCCACCAACGATTTTCAAGTTCAGCAAGACCGGCAGATTTCGTGTGCTCCACACCTTTACCACCGGATCGGGCGCAGGGGGAACTTTAACGGTCGACTCGGCCGGCAATCTGTACGGTGCAGGCGGGGACAACTCGGCGTGCGGCGGACACGGCTGCGGTCTCATTTTCAAACTTGATCCCAGTGGCAACGAAACGGTGCTGCACTACTTTCCGGGTGGCAAGAGAGGCACCGGTCCCAACGGTGGCTTGATCCGGGACGCCGCGGGTAATTTGTACGGAACGACGGCGTTTGGGGGCTTATATCATCACGGAATCGTGTTCAAACTGGACCCTGCTGGGAACGAGACCGTGCTCTACTCGTTCAAGGCGGAGCCGGACGGCTCCCAACCGAATGGGGATCTGATCCGAGACGGGGCCGGCAATTTTTACGGCACAACGGTCTGGGGTGGGCAGGGAAGGTGCCAGGGAATAAGCTGTGGCGTGGTCTTCAAATTGGATCCAAACGGTAATGAAACCGTGTTGCACAGCTTTACCGGCGGAACCGATGGTGGAAACCCTGTCGCCGGCCTGGTCATGGACTCGGCTGGTAATTTGTATGGCACCACGGTGGTGGGCGGCGGCCCACCGAGTTGCTTATACGACACCTGTGGAGTCATCTTCAAGTTGGATCCGTCGGGCACGGAGACCGTGCTCCACACCTTTGATTATCAAAACCCAACGCCCGGCTTCGCTCCCGAAGCGGGCGTAATTCTGGACTCGGCCGGGAACATATACGGCACTGCCTCTTTGGGCGGCGACTATCCCGATTGCCAGACCGGAGGCTGCGGAGTCGTCTTCAAGATAACGCCATAACGTCTGGCGGAGATAGTCGGGAGGCACCCGAAGCTTGTTCCCGTACGACACTCTCGAAGACGGCGATCCGCCCTGCACAGCGAAAGGAGATACCTCGCAATGAAAAACAATTTCGCAGCACGCCTTGCGCGTGTTTCTGCCGCTCTATTAGCCACGCTGCTCGCACTGTCAGCCATCGGCGTTGCTTCCACGCCGCACACAATCTACACCTTTCCAGCCAACGGCGCCGACGGCTTTCCGTCGGGCGGACTGGTGTTTGATTCAGCGGGAAACCTATACGGCACCACGGACTCCAGCGGCACCTCCAACTATGGTACGGTGTTCGAGCTGTCACCTGGGCCAAACGGAGTCTGGATCGAAACCGTGCTCTACAGGTTTAAGGGCGCCCACTTCGGCGGCGGGAACAACCAGGACGGGGAATCTCCCCAGACCGGGGTAATCATCGACGGAGCCGGGAATCTCTACGGAACAACGACGGTAGGCGGCACAATCGGAACATGCCAGGGTGGATGTGGCACCGTATTCAAGCTCTCCCCGGACGGCCGCGGCGGGTGGACGGAAACCGTCATCTACCGTTTCTATGGCATAAAAGGGAAATTCCCCTATGGGTTAGTCAGGGACGCGGCTGGCACGTTGTACGGGACCACATTGGCTGGCGGCAGTTTCGGACACGGCACCGTTTTCCGGTTGAAACAGAATCTGCACGGAACATGGAGCGAGACCGTCCTTCATAGCTTTGCAGGCGGTGCCGACGGATTCTCGCCATACGCGGGCCTGGCTCTAGACAATGCGGGTAATCTTTACGGGACCACCATCGAAGGCGGCGATTTCACCGCCTGCTACTCCGGCTGCGGCACCGTCTTCACGTTAACTCGAGCCGGCAATACGTGGACGCACACAGTGATCTACAACTTTAACTACAGCGACGGCGCGGATCCGGAGGCGCCGCTAACCCTGGATAGCGCGGGCAATCTCTACGGGACCAGCTTTGGGGGAGACTCGCATAATGACGGAGTCGTGTACAGGTTAGTTCCCAGTAACGGGATCTGGACGGAAAGCGTGCTCCACTACTTCGGCTCGCCTGGCGACGGCTTCAAAACGAGAGTTGGGGTCATCCTCGACGGCGCTGGCAATCTGTTTGGCACAACGCCGTTTGGTCTTTCCTATGACGGGAATATTTTCGAGCTGACTCCTACTCCAAGTGGTCCCTGGACGGAAACGATCCTGTATAGCCCACCCATAAATTCTGGCACTCCTCCCACCTCCGCTCTAACATGGAACGCGGCGCACACGAGTCTTTTTGGCATAGCAGCCACGATCGTGTACGAGATTGCGCCGTAGACGGTATTTGGAAGGAAGCCGGAAGATACAAGCAGGGGGGCGCAGCCCGCCGCCCCGTCCCAGTCTTGAATCCATACATCTCCAGTTCAATTTTCCACGCATTGCACCGGTTATCGGCCCCGCTTAGGTTTCGCATTCTCCCGAAACCATGCGGTGAAAGCAGCCTCGTCGAGCGTGCCCGCTGCCAGAGCCATGACGGCTTGAGTGGCGTCTGCCTCGCTGGCCTTAAAGACGAAGCCGTGGAGTTCCAGGAAGAGGACGCCAATCACAAACCCCGTCCGCTTATTGCCGTCGACAAAAGGGTGGTTGCGGATAATGCCAGCTGTATACAGAGCAGCCATTTCGACAACGTTCGAAGTCTTGGCATAGGAATGGTGCTGGCGCGGACGCGCAAGGGCTGACTCCAGAAGGTCCCGGTCACGCAAACCGGTGGCACCGCCGTGGAGCGCCAGAAGCCGGTCGTGGATCGCGAGGGCATCGCGCTCTTCGATCCACAGTGGTTCTTTCCTTTTCCCCACCGCGTTTCACTTCGCCAGCGCGTGCAGCGTGTTGCGATAACGGCCCATGATTTCTTCCGCCTTCGCCATTTTCTTCTCGAATCCGGGATCGTACGGCGTAAGCCGGTAATCGCCGTCCCCCGACTCGATAAGAAAAAGCCGTTCCCCATCGCTGGTCTGCAAGCGGTCGATCACTTCTTTCGGCAGGACAACGCCCAGCGAGTTGCCGAACTTGCGAATCTTGAGTTCAACCATGGCACTCCTATGATGTTATTACAATTGTAATAACATTGAGGGATGGCGTCAAGGCCCCGAATGTTCCATACTTAAAGCCTGGTTGCTGTGAGACAAGCTGAACGGCATGATTGAGGTCTCGCGCCTCAAGGATCTGAATGCCGCCCAGCTGTTCCTTGGTTTCCGCATAGGGCGATGGTTGTCGCCGGTCACAAGAAGCCTGGCGCGCCCGACTCTCCCTCGACCATCCAAGACACCAAGCGTTACCAGCAGGACTTCGATCGGTTACAGAAAACAGCGGCGTCCGCTGTTCGATCAGATGACGGAACTGTACCCGCATTGGGTAGCCAATCGGTCGTGGTTGATGTTCGGATTCCCGCAGCCATAACCTACATAACCGATTTTGCGGCGACGGACTGACACGAAGACCTGCTCAAGCTTCCCAAGGGTTGAGGACGCCTACTCCCGTACGCTCAAAGTCGGCTACATTCCTGGTCGCGACGGTCAGACCGTGCACCAGGGCTGTGGCCGCGATGAGGGCGTCACGATCGGAGCGAGGGTTCGGTACGTGAAGCGTCGCGCATCGCTGGGCGACGGCGGTATCAATCGCCAGGATGCGGCCGGAGAATGTGGGCAACACGTGACGATCCACCCACGCACGAAGGATCGCGCCTTGCTCTTTATCGCGGCGGTCTTTGTCGCGCCGACCGATGAGAAGGATTCCGATCTCCAGTTCCAGTAGTGAAATGACAGAGATGTAGAGACTCGCCGAGGGTAAGCGTTCGGCCCATTTCCTGACGTTTTGATGCGTCTTCCTGGCTTTTCTTAATTCTGAAATCACATTGGTATCAAGGATGTACATCAGGTCAGGTCCGCCGGCTCGTGCAGGTTACCTCGCAGACGAGGCGGCTCAAACTCAATCTCAGCGGCTGCTGGCATCGCCAATAAATCCATAATGCACTTTTGCCCTCCAGTGATCCTTTGATACTCCTCCACCGTGAGCAGCACGTGGGACGGACGACCTCGATCCGTGATGAAAACGGGACCTCGCTTGGCGGCTCTCTTTGCCCTGCTTGTGTCCTGATTAAAGTCTCGACTCGACAGTTTTGTAATGCTCATGGTTACCAGCCCTTCAAATGTAGCAACATACGTACATTGCAACACAGAACCCTTCACCACGATTTCGATCCGGTACAGAAAACCGCGACATCCGACCAGGAACTGTTCGATCAGATGACGGAGCCGTACCCGCATTGGGTAGCCAATCAGTCGTGGTTGATGTTCGGATTCCCGCAGCCCTAAGCCACATCAACCGCTGATGCGAATGTATCCTCGCGCATGATGGAAGGTTGTCCCGGGGGAGACAGACGGAACGTTTTCCGTTCCTGACGGGAAATTGGGAACTCTCCGTCTGTTCCGATTTTTCCGTTAGAGAATGTCTCCACCGCAGCCCCTAGGCCCGCGAGCCTTGGGGGGATTAGTATCTTTACATGTAGGGATTAACGTAACAGGTTATGCGTAGTTGTCGTGTACTGTTTAGAGCGTCGCTGCGTCCGCCGACCCAGGGCGCTAGGACCCCGGAGGCCCGCGCTATGGAGCCTCTCCCGCCGAGGCGCTGAGGCCCATCCACCTCCCTTGAAAACCATTCAAAACAAGGCATAGACTGAACTCATGCCAATCACCAAATCGGAACAGACTGAAAGACTGAGACGGAATGAGGAAAAGTGGACGCCGACGCTCATGAACGCCGGATGGACCGTAATTCCCTCAATTCTTCTTGAAAAACAGGCGGCGTTGGGCCTCGATGCCATTGACGTGAACATTCTACTGCATCTCGCAAAACACTGGTGGTATCGGGAAAATCCGCCGCATCCATCCAAGATCTCCATCGCGAAGGCTATGGGCATCGATGCGAGTACGGTGAGAAAACGTATCGCGAGAATGCAGTCGGAGGGTTTCATTCAGCGTGAGTATCGCTACAAGAAGCTGGGTGGGCAGGAAACAAATTTCTACCATTTTGAAGGTCTGATCAAGGCTCTTACGCCGCACGCCGAAGAATTCATCGCCCTACGAGAAAAACAGAGGGAAGAGCACGAAGCCCGCAAGCGACGCAAAAAACCGAAGCCGACCTTGGTCGTCGACAACACGGTGGCGGTCGCCGCGGCGGGGGGCTAGAGATGGTGAGCGCCCTCGTCGAATCCATCGCGAAATTCGGTCTACCCACTGTGGCGACAGCAGTGCTGCTATACATTCTACTTCACGGTGACGTGACTTTTCGATACCCGCGCCGTCCATCGAAGCTGGCGCGGAGCGCACGGCCACAACCGGACGAGAGCGCGCAGAACGTCGGTAATAAAATCGATGCCGTGGGTTCACGGAGAAAACTCGCGGGCGCGGTGCTCTACTGGGTGACAGTGCGGGACAAGGACACCACCAAATTGGTGGGAAATCCTTATTCCTTTCGCACGCTCAGTAAAGCTGAAAGCAAGAAGTTCGAGCTGGAAGAAGCGGTCGACCCACCGGGTCGTCAGTTAATTGTTGCAATTGAACCGCTTTCGACGGTGCTGAACTTGTCGCCCCCCGAATTCCTCAAGACGGAAGCACGAACCACCGGAGCTGAGAGGTAAAATCGAAACATGGCACCCAAAATAATTAGTGGTCGCAGAGCGGTTCTGAAGAGGGACGGCTCACCGGATGTTTCGGTTGCCGTCCTCCAGCATGAAAACGGGAGCTTCGAAGTGGCGGTCGACGGCACTAGCGGGGTGACTTGGCCGAAGTACACGCCGCAACAGTTGATGACTGGCAACACGCCACGCAGCACGCTGGACAGTGTTTGGCAATCTCTGATGTCGAAGTATCCGGAATATTCGATAACCGACGAGCAAGAAGTGGATTCCCCAGCAGCGTAACCACCCACGAGCTGTCAGCCTTGCTTTTTGCGTGGCACCTCTGTGAAAAACGCCGCGCCAGCCCCCATCGACTGGGCCGTCACAGGCGAAGGAATCGACCACGATGAATCAGAATCAACCGGCGACCCCTGTTTGCCCAGTGCCTCGCTGCGGGACAAAGACTCCGCACACGAATAACTCAACGGTTCAGGCGTTCATGCGCCAAAACCCAGCCGAGGTCATTGATTGGACGAAGCGGTGCATCGTCGAATTAATCCAGTCCGTGATCGACGACGTGAACAAGGGTCGTATCTTTGCGTACCTGACCCGTTGGCGAGACCCGGAAGAACTTTACACGCGGGTTTTGTACGCGATGTTCGCCGCCCCAGCTGACCATCTGCCACATATTTTTTCGGGGGACATGCCCAACGGATTTGCCGCGATGTGGAAAAAGGTGAATGAGATCGTTTTCGAAGGCAACGGAGCGCTTTTCAAAGAGCAGGTCGGCTTGAACGGCGAGGTTTTCACACCGATGGAGACCTTGAACCAGAATGCCCATAACTCGTTTTCGACGATGTTGACCACGATCAGCGTTGTTCGGTCCAATCCGGACGAGTGGCATCCCCGCATCAAGAAGCACGTGGAGCACTGGCAGAAGTACGTCGAGTATTTGAACCATATCGAACTGCTCTTCCGAGCAGGCCGTAGGAAGGAAGACGTCCTCCAGGCGGTCATCAATATGCACCGCTCCATCAAGAGATGGGAAGAAGTCGCGCGCGAGCAAGCGAAGAACCCAATACCTCCGGTCAAGCTGCTGAAGGCGTTGTTTCTGTCGAAGGGTGGGAGATGGCGTTACCTCGTGGTTGATCAACCCCCGGGGGAGGAAGTTCGGTTCCGGGTCCATGTTGACGAACAGCGCTATGCAAGCACCGACAATATGATTGTAATGAGAACTGGGGCGGAGTCCGAGATGCTCGCGGCTTTAGACTCCGATTACCAAGCGGCCGTGAAAGAAGGCTGGCAAGTTGAGGGGAGTCATTAGAGAACGTAGGGGAACGTAGGGACAGACGAGACGTTCACCAATTTCCTTTCGTCAAGAAATTGGGAAACGTTCCGTCTGTCACCGCATTTCATGAATACGAAAGAACCGGAATCAGCGGATGAGCACCGTTGATCGGAATTGGAGACGTCAATGTCAATGAGCAGCGTACAAATCGACCAGAAGAGCTATGAGATGCCCCCGCGCGAGGGGATCAGCATCGCGTGTTTTCTCACTGTCGCCGACATCGAGCGCTCGGCTCGCTACTACGAAAAGGTCTTCGGCGCTCGCATTCTGAGCCTGGGTGACGGCAACGCGCCTGCGTACCTTCAGCTGGCGAATATCTGGATGATTCTGAACGTTGGAGGCGGGCCGACCCCGGATAAGCCGACGGTAACGCTCAGCGTCCCCGACCCGAATCACATCAACAGCTTTATGAATTTCCGCGTTGCGGATATTCAAGCGTGCTACAAATTATGGAAAAGTCGAGGAGCAGAGTTCATCACACAACCAATACCCAAGTACGGCGAGACGCGCTGCTACATCCGCGATCCTGACGGCTATATTATCGAGGTCGGACAGAGCACCGAACTCAAGTACGGTTAACGCGCGGCCCGGATGGGATGCGGATTTAAACGCTTACAACTGCCAGCTCCCAGACCTTTTTCATCACATTTTTCTTGTAGGGCAATCACAGACACGCAATCGCAATGGTGCGAGAATTCTTCGAGAGTGCAACATCGAGAACTATGTCCGTCTCCAGAGACGGACGCATCATCCGTCGCAAAACCATCTTCGGCGGGCTCTTTGACAAGTAGACGATAAGTGGACAAATAAGCGGTTAGAAACGGAGAAACAGCGGTGCCGCACCCCGAAAAGTGCACGCCAAACCGCAGAAACCCAAGCTAAGTCCTTATTCATGTAGTTGATAGAGTTAAGTACTTTAATTATAATAGCTTAGCGCGAATTGGGGGGGGGGTAGAAAACCTTAACTCTCGGGGACTACTGATCAAATTCCCGGGTAGCAATGAATTTCCTGAGACCTGACACCTGGGACCTGAAACCTTCCCTACGCGCTGGCCGCTTCCTCGCTCCCGAGCGGTAGAAAATATTGCGTGCCCTTGATCGGTGCGGAAACTTTTTTCAGCAGCTCCTGCAAGTCCTCGTTGCGGTCGACGAAGTCGATCTCGGAGGTGTTCACAATCAGCAGATCGGACTGCGTGTAGTGAAAGAAAAAGTGTTCGTAGGCCTTCACGACTTCCATCAGGTAATCCTCGCTGATGGCCTTCTCGCCGGCCGCGTTCTTTTTCTTCAGCCGCTTCTTCAGCACTTCCGGCGTGGCCTGCAGATAGATCACCAGGTCGGGCGTGGGAATCTGTTCGCGAAAATAATTGAAGTAGCGATTGTAGGTATCGAGTTCCTGATCGTTGAGGTTGAGGCAGGCGAAGAGCTTGTCTTTTTCAAAAATGTAATCGGAAACCACTGTCTTATTTGACCGCGGTCCCAGATCGAGCGCCCGCAGTTGCTCGAAGCGGCGAACCAGGAATGCCAACTGGGTCTGAAACGCGGCGCCAGGCTCGCCTTCATAGAATGCCTTCAGAAATGGATTGTCTTCAGGCTCGACGACGCGCTGGGCCGCCAAACGCTCTCCGAGAACCCGCGCCAGTGTGCTTTTCCCAACTCGTATGGGACCTTCGACCGCAATGTAACGGGGAAGCTCGAAAAGCTTGGCCATAGACTTGTGATTAGCGACTGGCGACTGTCGTCGGAACTGGGAAGCAGAATATATGGCTTCG
>Ga0210406_10008282_pt1 | contig 10415 bp, 1 predicted proteins | sample IncBWC30MmetaG_FD_155454 | JGI IMG/M metagenome (GOLD analysis project Ga0210406, IMG submission 155454) | Forest soil microbial communities from Barre Woods Harvard Forest LTER site, Petersham, Massachusetts, United States - Inc-BW-C-30-M | ecosystem: Environmental > Terrestrial > Soil >... | reverse complement strand
TCACCTTACAGCTATACGTGGAGCAATGTTGCTGCCGGTACTTATACTATCACTGCCAGAGCTACTGATAACAGAGGCGCAATAGCTACTTCTTCAGTGGTTACCATACAAGTGGCAGCTCCGTCATTAGTAGCTACGGTATATAAGGATTGCAGCTTCGGCGGATATGCTGTTTCTCTTGGAGTTGGAACTTATACTTTGGCGCAAATGAATGCAAAAGGAATTTTAGACAATGATATATCATCGTTAAAAGTACAAAGCGGTTACAAAGTGATTCTGTATGCAGATGATAACTTTTCAGGAACAGCCCTGGCGCTTACTGCAGACAATTCATGCCTTGTAGCTAACAATTTTAATGACATGGCTTCATCGATAAAAGTTATGGCTGCTGCTACAAACAATCCTCCTTCAGTAAGCATTACTTCACCTGCAAACAATGCAAGCTTTAATGCTCCTGTTTCTATTACTTTCAATACGAATGCTTCCGATGCAGACGGAACAATAAGCAAAGTAGATTTCTTTAACGGATCTACTCCAATTGGAACTGTCACTGCATCTCCTTTCAATTTCACATGGAGCAATGTAGCTGCAGGTACTTATGCGATCACCGCCAAAGCAACAGATAACGGCGGGGCAACTACTGTTTCTGCTGCAGTAAGTGTGACTGTAATACCAGTAAGTAGCCTCACCATACAGGCCGAAGCTTACAATGCCATGTCAGGAGTCCAAACGGAAAGCACTACTGATGCCGGAGGAGGGTTAGATGTAGGATGGATTGTTACAGGAGACTGGATGGCTTATTACAATGTCAATTTCCCGACATCCGGAACATATACTATTCAATACCGGGTGGCAAGTGTTTCAGGAGGATCCTTATCATGCGACCTGAACGCAGGCTCTATTCAGCTGGGCGCCATCAATGTTCCCGCTACCGGCGGCTGGCAGAACTGGATAACAATCACCCAGACTGTGAATGTAACTGCAGGTACATATAATTTTGGAATTTATGCGCAAACAGGCGGATGGAATATCAACTGGTTCACAATTACCAAACAAGGTGTAGGAAGAATGGCAGCAAGCAGTTCAGATCCTAATGCTGTGACAACCACTAATTATACTCCTGTCCTCAGCATGTACCCAAATCCAACCGAACATTTTCTGAATATGAATACCTCTATAGACTTGGTTGGTGCACAAGTGAACATTGTGAATTCAACAGGAGAGGAAGTGCTAAACCTGACTATGGAAGGTTCTTCTGTTGATGTGTCTTCCCTGCCTGCGGGGATCTATCTTATCAAGATTATAAAAGACGGGATAAAGGTCAATAATAAATTTATTAAGCAATAAAGATTGATAGAGAAATCCGTTGCTGTTTTGCAGCAACGGATTTTTTTATTTAGTGAAATCTTAATAAAGAATATCACCAATTCGAATCTTATGAACCTCTTAAATTATTTAAGAGCGCCCTTGGCTGTAAAGCAAAACCTTCGACAAAAATAAGTGCTCAGCGATCGGTTGAACCAGATCAGAATGATTACGATTACAAAAGAAAATAAATAATAAAAAACACAACGATAATATTTAAAGAATCATGAAAATATTTTTTAATAACGTGAAAGGAAAACATCCAAACCTATGACAAACAAAATTAACTCATCTATAAGGATTGTAACAGTTCTTGTTCCCTTGCTTCTATGGTTCATCTTGCAGTCTATGGCCCAGATAACATGGCCGCAGGGTCAACTCCTTCCTTCTTTTCCAGCCACAGGGCAAACACAGGATTTAATTTATCTTAATGGAACAACAGTTTCCAGTGAAATTTCTTGGCGTTGGGAAGCAGAAGGTCCTTCGATTAGTCACAAAACCGGACGCTTAGAGACTGATGGCTGGCTTTGCCAAGTTGGTATTGATGCCTCCAATGATCACATGGTTTACGGGCCCTACGATAAAAGCGTAACATCAGGGCCTAATACCGCGGAGTTTCGGATGAAGATTGATAACAATACGGCCAATAATGATCCGGTGGTGGATATCGATGTAAGAGATGCGACAACAGGCGCGACCCTGGCCTCTCAGACCGTTACCCGTCAGCAATTTGCAATAGCGGGGGACTATACAAGTATCAAGTTGCCTTTTATCATGCTGGCCGATAATCATGCCATCGAATTGCGTGTATACTGGAGGGGAGGAGCCTATATAAAGGTAGACTTTGTTGGTGTGCAGCAAAATAACGTCGCTGCAGAAATGTACTTATTTTCTTCACTGAAAGGTGTCGTTAACAGAACACAGCCACGTATTTTTTCTTATGAAGGTGATGCCTTTGCAGAAGGCCCTTATACCTGGATGCAATCTTTAGGGTTGACCTGGACAGAACACACCAACAACTGGGATCTTATTACTAAATATCGTAGTGAGATAGCAGGTTTGATCGTTTATGACCCTGCACAAACACACACCGTTAATCTGGCAACAACGCTTGCAAAAGATAAAAAAGCGCTCATTGTTTCTCCATCCCTCTTATTCCGATTAACTTCTTCACCCTATAATTTACCCGTGTTACTTGACTTACGCGGCCAGTTTACTAGTAAGTTGCAGGTATACCAGACGCTCTATAATACGTATTGGCCAAGCATTGATCACCGTTTATTAATCGGGTTAAGTCCGGATGCCCATCTGGCTTCCTTACGTGAATATGCATCAGCATTGGGTGCCGCAGTTATATGGCTCGATCCAAATGTGGCGGGTGAAAGTGAATTACTGAACAGCTTTTTGTCTTCCATGCCTGCTGGTTCAAATTTCATGGGTTGGTGGATTGATGAAGGTTCAGGTGTAACCAGAGCATCACAATATGGTGTTGCTACCATCGCGAGCGATTACGCTACTAATTTAACGGTTCATAGTGGTATGCCCAGGACTGTAAATATTAAACCAATACCTCCGAAACCGGCACTGCAAAACAAGATATACGTCGCATTTATATTAAGTGATGGAGACAACTTACAGTATGTAGAGCATTTGCAGCGTAAGCTTTGGAATGATCCAGGTCGTGGCTCGGTTCCGATGGGATGGACTCTGTCACCTGCTATGCTTGATGCGATGCCGGGGGCGCTTAACTACCTTTGGCAAAGCTCCACCAACAATGATAATCTGATTTCAGGGCCTTCCGGCTATGGTTACACTTATCCAAACACCTGGCCTGATCAAAATGCATTGAACCAGTTCGTTGCCAAAACCGAAGACTATAATCGCCGCGCTGGTTTTAGGGTTGTCACCGTTTGGAACACCATCACAGGGGGCATTAATCAAAATGTTGGACAAACCTATGCCACCTATGCCCCCACCTTGCTGGGCATAACTGCCCAGAATACCGGCGGTCCACTTAGTATATACAACCAAAGCCTTCCTGGGAAGCCACTTTCCTGTAATTACTGCACGGGTGAACAAGCTATGAAAGATGCCATTGCCTCTAACTCTTCTGGATGGAATGGAACCTCACCGAGCTTTTTGATTATACAGGCGCAGCCCTGGCAAGGTGTGAATCCAACAAGTTTTAAGAATGTCGCAAATTCCCTTAACTCAAATTATGTAGTGGTGCGTCCAGATCATTTGTTCCAACTGATGCGTGAAGCAAATGGTCTTCCAATTGATCCCCTTACAAATACCAACGGAACGGGCGATGGCCTTACCGGAAATTATTTCAACGGAATGAATTTTGAAACACCTGTTTATTCCAGAAAAGATGCAACCGTTAATTTTGACTGGGGAACAGGGTCGCCAAACGCAAGTGTAAATGTAGATCAGTTCTCGGCAAGATGGACAGGCCAGATCCAGCCACGGTACACAGGCCAATATACTTTTTATCTGAACACTGACAACGGAAGAAGATTATGGATCAACAATCAGCTGGTCGTTGATAAATGGATCGATGATTGGGGCATTGAATATACAGGTACCATCAGTCTTACAGCAGGGCAGAAATATGATATCAAACTGGAATATTTTGAAGATAATGGCGGCGCTAGTTGCAAGCTGGAATGGTCAAGCTTATCACAGGCCAGAGAAGTTGTTCCTCAAAGCCAGCTATATTCTAACGCATTGCCAACTGTAAGCATTACATCACCTGTTAACAATGCCAACTTCACTGCTCCGGCAAGTATTGTCATCAATGCAAACGCAGCAGATGCTGATGGAAGCGTGAGCAAGGTAGATTATTACAATGGAACAACTTTGCTAGCTTCAACAACTTCACCTTACAGCTATACGTGGAGCAATGTTGCTGCCGGTACTTATGCTATCACTGCCAGAGCTACTGATAACAGAGGAGCAGTAACTGTTTCTGCGGTAAATGTGACTGTAACGGCAGCAAGGAGCCTCACCATACAGGCCGAAGCTTACAATGCAATGGCAGGAGTCCAAACTGAAAGTACCACCGATGCTGGAGGAGGGTTAGATGTAGGCTGGATCGATGCCGGAGACTGGATGGCTTATTACAATGTTAACTTTCCTACTTCAGGAGCTTATACTATACAATACAGAGTAGCGAGCCTTAACGGAGGAGGTGTACTTTCATGTGATTTGAATGCAGGATCTATACAATTAGGAACAATTAATGTTCCATCAACAGGCGGCTGGCAGAACTGGACAACCATCAGCCAGACTGTAAACGTAAATGCAGGTACTTATAATTTTGGAATTTATGCACAGGCAGGTGGATGGAATATCAACTGGTTCACAATTACCAAACAGGGTGTAGGAAGAATGGCGACAAGCAGTTCAGATCCTAATGCTGTGACAACCACTAATTATACTCCTGTCCTCAGCATATACCCAAATCCAACCGAACATTTTCTGAATGTGAATACCTCTTTAGACCTGGTTGGTGCGCAAGTAAACATTGTGAATTCAACAGGAGAGGAAGTGCTAAACCTGACTATGGAAGGTTCTTCTGTTGATGTGTCTTCCCTGCCTGCGGGGATCTATCTTATCAAGATCACAAAAGATGGGATAAAGATCAATCATAAATTTATTAAGCAATAAACAATAAACATTGATAAAGAGATCCGTTGCTGCCAAATAGTAACGGATCTCTTTTATTCAGGTGCTGAAGACGCATGAAAATCCAGGATATAACAGATGTTAATGTTTTGCTGGTTATTTCCCGATACCAAAAGTAGTACAATGCATGCCAGATGCCAGTGTTGTATAGCGAAAGTTTAAAAGTTGATTGACAAATTCTCTAATCATCTGAAGAAAAGCTCCAGCCGATCGGTGCCCCCCCCAATAAAAAGATCAATAAAATCATTCTATATTTATATAAGAGTAATTTTTAAAAAATATTTTCAAAAAAATTGAAACGTTTCAGATTCTCAGTGTCATAAGTGTAGTAAAGTATAGACACTAAGATCAAAACAATATTTTTTATGAATAAAAATTTTACTCTCAAAGTACATTCGTTCTTTTTAAAAAAACATTCTTTTTATGGGAACACATCACTTTCTAAAAAAATAAAAGAAAACATTAAAAAGTCCGGACAATGTAAGCTATTGCTCTCAATGTTTTTGATACTGAGTAGTTATGTTAATTCAATAGCTGCTGTTGTTTATACAGATTTGACACCAGATAATAGTTTTACGCTCAGCAACAATAGTTCGGCTGCTAATTTATTGCCGTTAGATTTGGATAAGGATGGAGTAATTGATTTTAATTTCAGTTTTAACGCCGTTTCCTCTTCTCAGTATGAGGTCCATCTGGTTCCTCAAAATGGCAATGAAATACTGATGAGTAATTTACAAAATACCAATCTTGTCAATTATATCGCAACATTAACAGGCGGACAAAATGTAGGGGTTCCTTTATCCGGAACACAATGGGGGACAGTAGGTACACAAGGGCCGTTATTGACAGATAATTCTACGTCAAATTTCGCTACAGGACAGGATGCATTCATCGGTGTCAGGTTACAATATGGAACGAGCTGGAAATATGGATGGATCCGTATCAATGTTTCTTCGAACTTTCCGAATCAGGTATTGGTAAAAGATTATGCTTTTGAATCTGTTTCCGGAACTTCTTTAAATCTTCCGGCTTATAATACAATCAGTTCTTCTTCCCAGGTAACACACGTAGATTTGGGGCAAGGAGATAATGTAGATATTACAATTCCCCAGCAACTTTCGTTTTGTAACAACACCATTCAGTTTACACTTAATGAAGTTCCTTTAAATGATATTACTATTAATTTAAACGATGGATTTGCTGCGAATGGTCAGAAGATGATGGAGTTTTATGATGCCAGCAGTGTTATTGTTAAGTCCATTACTTTTCCTGCCGGCACTTCAGTACTAACACAAAATTTATCTTTTTCTGCCTTTAAATATTATATCAATACGGGCAGTTGGGATTATACTATAAGTCTTGATGTACTCAATCAAAATGTTGTTAATCATGTAACGCTTACCACGCCTTCGATTACAGGAAATATTCAATATGATTTCACGTATAACGAAACATCCTCTACAAATATCAAAAATTATACGGTGATCGCAGGCCAGAGTTTCCAGAGAACATACCATTTTGATAAGCCTAATGTTTCCGCTTTCAATGGCAATTTTGAAATAAACGAAGTAATAGCAAAGTCTTTGGCATTAAGTTCCATGACGATTATTCAAGGGGCTAATACCTATACGGGAGCAATTACCAGAACCCTCTACGCAGCTCCGGCCGTCAATAACCCAAGCGATCTTCCTCAATACAAATACAACATCATTTTCAGTAATGTAAATTTGTCTGCAGCATTTGACCTGGTTGAAAATATTAATGTAATCACTTGTCAGGCGCCTCTTTCGGATGTCAATTATTTAATATCAACATTGGATATTGGTTATTCCTGCAACCCGAATGGAAGCGCTGATAATCTGGTTACTAAAATTCCGATCAACACAAACGTTGTCTTTCAAACGCTGGATCCCTATTTCAATTACAACATCACCAAAAATGATTTTATAGGATGTCTGAACGGCAATCAGCGGAATGTTCAAATAGATTTTTTTAATAAAAATCCTGGTGGCCGAGCCGGTGCAGGATATCTTTCTAATTTAATGTATTATGGATTTAACGGCGATAATTATGACGCGGTAAACAATAGATATCCCTATACGGAGAATGGAGCATTGATGACGACCGTTATTCCAGTGAATTCGATTAGTCTTGTGGTAAATCCATTATACGCAAATGTATTCAAGGGAATTGATTATATAAAAACAGTGAAAGGAAGTTTTATTAAACAATTCTTTACTGCAACCAGCACAGGTGGTGTGATTTTGGATAATGAAGACTACATTGAATTGATTGTTTTTAAATTTGACAACACTGTATTGGTAAGTGAGAATGATAATTTGTTTACAATTAAATGGCAGGCTATAGAACTCTGTCCCATAAAGTTTGCCAATGGATTTGACGGAGGAGGATTAAGAATTATTAGATATCCAAATCTGATCGATTCTGATAATACACACTTATACAATACATGGAAAAATTCTTGTGGCGATGTTCTCCTGAATACTGAGAACTTTTGGAATCAATGTTTTTTCTCCCCTTATGAATATTTCACATACTTTAGTTATGGAATAACAAAAGCATCAGGTGTGTCTGAAATGGCAGCCTGTAAGCCTGGCAGGCCCGATGCCTCCAATGTCTGCAGTGATATTGATCTTTATAATCCAGCTAGTCCAGGTACAGATTTTACTGAAAGTTTTAAGCTGGATTACAATTCCAACGGTCTCCCGTATTTTGCTTCTGTCCAATGCCAAAGACCGAATACCCCATTAGCAGATTTATCAAAATTAAAACTTACGGTAGACTTTGAGACGGCCAACGGTTTGATCCCTGCGCCGATCAATGGACAAATAGATGGTAATTTTTATTGGGGAACAGGAGGATTTAATTATCGTCCTACTTCCTCTGCTATAATTACAAATGTCTTAGGTGATAAATTGATCCGGTTCAATTTTGATTTTACGGAAAGTGCAGTTTTGACTTCTCCCTTATTTCAAACCAATGGCCAGTTTGATTATAATAAATTTATAGACTTAGCGGATATTTATTTTGACCTCTCAGCAGTTTGTTCTGAAATAGTGGAACCTAGCAATTACAAGGGAAGATATAGTGTCAAGGTATATGAAAATATAGAGAATAATTGTACTGCCTGTAATTTGCCGGTGGCCTCTTTCAGCGGAGAGGTATTGCTTAATTGCCCGGGATGCATCAATGCTGGATTAGAGACCTATCAGTTTACATTAACGAGAGATCGCGACAATACAAGTATAACTGATGGGAACAACGATGGTTATCCGGATGCGATCGCGATTGACAACTTATTGCCAAATGGTGGTATGCAATTGGACAGGGCGATTACCGGAGACATTGTAACTGCAAATACAGGAACATCTTTCTGGGGAGGGACTGCCATTACCTATACAGATGCAGCGAGTAGTAACGATTTACTGTATTATAATAATGGTACCGATTTTGTTAAAAATCTATATAGAGTAGATGCTTTCGGTTCAAGCATAGGACAAGGATTAGAGATTGTGCCGGGTTCATTAAGACTCGAGATTACCAGGGGAGGTCAAACCTATGATCTGGGTAACTTAAATAATAATATGCGTTCTTATTACGATTCTCCTTCAGGAAGTTTTGTGATTGAATGCGTCAATCTGGACATTATCAATGCAGCCTCAGCCATTACTGGTTACCCGAATCCTCAGAATGCTTTTATGGGAGGAGATTTCTATAAAATTTATGCGAAATACAGGTTGACTGGTAATTTCGGGTTTTCTCAGAAAATGTATCTGAAAGATTTCTTAGGAAGAGGTGCTGATATCAAAGAATTTAATGAATTCGTTACTACTAACATCTTTTTAAGTGTTCAGAAAAAGTGCGATGCCACTACTGGTAATTGTGTAGACCTGACTTATGAACTGGCAGACCAGAAAACAAAAGCGCAACTTTTGGCCAATGAAAGTTACAGATACATTTGTCTCTCCAATAGCAGGTCCTTTACATTCTATGATTATACTTTATATACAACCGAGTACGATGCCCAGGATTATTGGAGGGCAGTAAATATATCTAACGGAGCCTGTTCAAAGATTCCTCAGATTGCCGTTACGTCCTACACAGGCAAAGCCAGCGGAAGATGGTATTATAATATGCCTGGCGATGTTTTTCCATATGAATACAGGCCATTAAGAACTCCTTCTAATATTACAATTCAAATTCCAGATGGATATACTTTCAACGGCGGAACGATAGTCAACTACGATGCTGCTTTTAAGGGAAATTATCAGGATTATCAGACACAAAAACTAATACAGGGAGACAATTATACCGTGAGTACTGTTGGCAGTAAAAACTATGTGATCATTAATAATTTATTTGACAGAAATCTGACCAACAAACAAGATCCTGTAAATGGCTATGTAACCAAATTTTTTGTGCCGACCGACCGGATTTACATGTTTGTATATCCTGAATTCATACCTGGTTGTAATGCAAAAAACCATGTAGTGTACAAGTATTATCCTGATAAAACAGATCAGGAAGCTCTTACAGACTATATATATTATTATAATTATTATCACTTTCCTGGTCCGATTCCTACCATACAGAATTCTCTGTTCTGTGATCCTGTGAGTTATACGATACAGCCATTCAGAACTTCGGACAGAAGCGATGTTTTTCCTTATCCTCTGGCAAGTGGTGATTTGGCTAATGTACAAGCACTGCAAGGAATTTATATGACGAATAATGTAGCGGCAAGCAATATTGTAGCCTTAAATTCATTTGTAAACTCTGTCAATTCAAAACTGTCGATGACGTTTACTGCTGGTCAGGCACTTGATAATTTGCTTTTGTCTTTTAATAGTTCAAGCGTACATATCAATAGTTTCAATGTAGATGACGTACCAGTTACGAGCACAAATAATATTGTGTTATTACAAAAGTTGTCAGCAGGTGCTCATAAATTTGATTTCTTTGTCACGTTTACCAGTTGTGACGTTTCTTCTTTGCAGATATTATACGGATATAATTGTAATAACAATGTTGCGATCCTGACACCGGAAAATTTTACACAAAATGTATGTCAGCCAAATTCTGCGCAGTTAAATGTGGAATATATTGATCCCAGCTTTACTTTTGCATCTGGTAATTCAGCGCCCGCTTGCGTAAATAATGTTTCTGTAGTACAGCATACAGATGAGATCACCATGCTTCAATCTTCACTTAATCAGATTGTGATTAAGGTAAAGAAAATTGCAGGGTTAAATTATATAGCAAACAGTTCAAATATATATATAGATAATTCGACTACGCCAGTAGCAGGAAGTACTGAGCCGATAGAAACTGCTACAGAG
>Ga0210406_10008281_pt1 | contig 10415 bp, 5 predicted proteins | sample IncBWC30MmetaG_FD_155454 | JGI IMG/M metagenome (GOLD analysis project Ga0210406, IMG submission 155454) | Forest soil microbial communities from Barre Woods Harvard Forest LTER site, Petersham, Massachusetts, United States - Inc-BW-C-30-M | ecosystem: Environmental > Terrestrial > Soil >... | reverse complement strand
TCGCGGCCTTGTCGAGAGATTCCACGGCTTCGGCCGGCTGCTCCTGCGCCAGGCGCACAACGCCCAGCCACATCCACGCGCCGGCGTCCTTGGGATAGGTTGAGGTTTCCTTCTGCAACGCCACTGCAGCCTTATCCAATCGATTCTGCCGGTACTCGGCAATCCCCAGGAAAAGATTGGCACCGTGCAGTTGCGGTTTCAGCGCAATTGCTTTCTGAAAACTTCCCACCGCCTCTTCGTTCAGGCCCTGACTCGTCTGGACCAGGCCGAGATTGAAGTATGCTTCGGCAAATTTGGGATTCTGCTTGATGGCGCTCGCAAAGCCGGCCGCGGCGGCGTCCAGTTGTCCTGCGCGCATCGCCTGCGTCGCCTGGCGGAAAGTTTCGTTAGCGGCGGCAGGATCCTGAGCGGTCTGCTGCGCGGCGTTGGCACGTGGGATGAACGAGGCAAAGCACACGAGGAAGAAGACGCGAACAAGGAGGCGACTCGCACGCCGCAAGGTTCGGTCAAAGAGTCGTATTGTCGCAGTACGGCTCATAAGGAATTCACCTTTTCAATCTTATACCCCGCTATGAATTCCAGGGAACCAAGCCGTTAAGAAAAATCCCTCTGCCGCGGGGCCGCGGGGTGAGGTTAGCAGAGGGATGCTTCGTGATGCTCTTGTGGTTAGCGGATGGACAGGCTCAGAAACCTTCGGGCCCAACTTCAGAACTGGTACCGCAAGGAGAACTGCACCGTTTTTGGTGAGTTGATAACCATGCCCGCATTCCCGCTGCCGGGAATGCCGAAGGTGCTGTCCGAGTAGTTGGTGTCCGGGACGGCAAACGTGTGCCGGTTGAAGGCGTTCAGGAAATCCGCACGAAATTGGATGAACTGGTTTTCGGTAATGTACGTGTTTTTGATCACCGAAAAGTCCTCGTTGTAGTAGTGTGCACTGCGTATGTTCCCAACGGTTCGTGGAATGTTCCCAAAAGCGTATCCGCGGGCCGCGACATTCGTCGCTGAGTTGGTGTCCGCAAAGCCGGCACAATTGAAGTAGGGTTGAATCCCCGCGGGAAGATTTGTCGGAGCACTGCCGATCCCGTTGCACGCAAGGGAGCCGCCGGACTTCAACGCCAATACCGCATTTCCCGGATTGAAGGAACCCGCCGAACCAGCCAGCCAAGACTGACCCGGGACGCGGTCAGCGCAGATATTGCCGGAGTTATTTGGAATTGATGTCACCGGGAAGCCACAAGTGAAGGATATCGGCGAACCACTCTGGTAACGCTGCACGCCGCTGACCTGCCATCCGCCGACGATCTTGCCCACCACGCCCTTCTTGTCCAGGAACTTTTTGTTGGGGCCGACGGGCAGTTCATACACGTAACTGAGAACGAAGATTTGCGGAATGTCCTGGTAACTGACTGCTTTGTTGTTCTTCAGATTGAAAGAGTCCTGCGCCCAGACTCCCGAGTTGAAGGACGTAAACAGCGGATAGTTGCTGTCCGCGTCCGTGAGTGTTTTGGAGAAGGTGTAAGAGGCCATCAAGTTCAGACCATTGCGGAACCGGCGCTCCAGGCTAACCAGTCCAGCATTGTAGGTAGACTGGCCCAGATTTTCGAGGCCACCGTCTGTCGCAATGGACTGGAATTGTGGATAGGGGCGCAGAACTTGCCCAACGGTCGGGCTGCCACCATATAGACCCGGGAGCCACGGAGGGACGGTGACCCCAAGATCGGAAAGAGCTGCGGAGCCGGTACAACTGTTGTAGGCATTGTTGAGGACGCTGGGGCCATAGGTCTGTCCCGCGCCGCAAGCCGGAGCAGCTCCGTTCAGGTCGTAGTACTTGGGAGTGAGGTTGTTGGGTTGCGCGAGGGAGGAACGCAGCCGCGTGGAATGCATGCCCACGTAGCCGACGCTCAGGATCAAGTCTTGCGCCAACTGCTTCTGGATTTGCAGGCTCCAGTTCTGCACCATACCCGGCTTGCCATACTGCGGGGCCACATAGTTGGGCGACTGCCCGTTGTACACGGCGGGATCAAAAGACGGCGGCTTGGCATAGGTAGGAAAGCCTGCATCTGGCGATTGCAGCGGTGTGAAATTGTCAGCTGAGGTGAACGAAGGGCTAGCCGACGTGCCCGTTAGAAAGTTAAGGCCAAAATCAGAATATGTCAGCGGCGCGTAGTAGATGCTGTAGCCGCCCCGAACGACCAGATTGCGGACATGCCCGAAGAGCGCCTCCGGGGAATATGCAAACCCAACACGAGGCGAGAAATCTTTAAAGAAAGTATTCCCAAGAATGGCATAAGGGCCGTAAACGTAAGCACCAGGTTGCCCCGGCGTACCGGGGTTGGCGGTGGTCAAAGACAAGTTCGATTGTGCGTCATGTGCTTCATAGCGCGGCGTGTCAATGTCATACCGGAAGCCCAGATTCAGGGTCAGATCCCTTCTGAACTTAAAATCATCCTGTATAAAGGCCGCGAAATAGTTCGCGTTCCATCGCGGATAAACAGAGTAGACAGTCAGGCTCGCCTGCTGCGGCGATCCCAGCATAAAGCTGGCGAAGGAATCTCCGGTAAACGTGTCATTTTGCGTGAAAGACGTCTGATTCGGCGAAAATGTATAACTCGGAGAAGTGAAGGCCTGGCTCAGGATCGAGAATTGGTACGAGCGCCATTCAATCCCAATCCGCAGCGAATGCCGACCCTTGATCCACGCAACGCTGTCGTCCACAACTAAGCTATTCGGCAGATTGGAATTGTCTTGCGGTGTGCTGTAGCCGACATAGCTGAAGCCACTGGGGCTGCTATTGAAGTTGAATTGCGGAAACACCTGGCCACTGGCATTTGCGATACCCAGCACTTGGTCCCAATCCACACCCGTCACGCTATACCCCTTACTGTTGGAGTTGATGCGATTGAGGCCGACGTTTAAGTGATTGAGCAAGTTGCCCTGGATCGTGCTGTCCCAGCCGAACCGCAAGTAGTACGTCTTGAACGTATTCAGGTAATTCTGATTGATCGGTCCCGGTAAATTGCTGGGTCCATTGGGAGCCTCGAAATTGCGGCTGTTGTAGGAAAAGTAGAGTTTATTGTTGTTGCCAACGTTCTGATCGCCGCGCACGGTCCAGGCCGTGTCCAGGTTCGCGTTGGTCGCCGTGTAAGTGAAGTTGTTGTTGGCCGGGGCCGTTCCCACGGGAGTCGGCACGTAGCCCAGGACGTTCTGAGCCACCTTGCTCAAGTCGCCGGTTGGAATGATGTTGCCTGGGAAAGGACTGCGACACTGCGTTCCGTTGACCGTCCGTGTAGTGGTCGGGTCGAAGATCTGCCCCTGCAGAACCTGATTATTGTTGTCACAGGGGTTCAGAAGCGGATTGCCGCCCTGAAAGACTGGGGCTCCCAGCAGCGCAGAGAAATCACCGTTTCGTTCTGCCGCCGTGGGCAACGTCGAAGTAACCGGTATGCCTTGGGCCTGCCGATACTGTTCCCACGAAAAGAAGAAGAAGCTCTTGTTCTTCCCGTCATAAACCTTAGGAATCCAGACAGGCCCGCCGAACGTGCCGCCATAATTGTTCTTGTGGTCCCTAGGCTTCGGTAAACCCTCCATGTTGTTATACCAGGAGTTGGCGTCGAACTTATCGTTCTTGTAGATTTCAAACGCATTGCCATGGAAATTGTTGCTGCCAGAGCGAGTACTGAAACTTTCGACGCCGCCGGAAGTGCGGCCAAATTCCGCCGGAATCGTGGATGTAGTTACTTTGAACTCAGTGAGGGCCTCAACCGAAGGCGCAGTCTGTGTAAAGGCGGCACTTGTGTCCATGCGTGAGGTGCTGGCACCGTCCAAAATGACTTCCGTGCCGAAGTTCTGGCCGCCGGCCAGTTTGGTTTCGAAGGTGCCCGCTGAACCGTGATCGCTGTTGGTGCCAGGGCCAGCAGTACCGGGTGTGAGGAAGATGAAGGCTTCGGGGGACCGGATAAAGCCCTGGCCGCTTGCGGCAATGGATAGCGGGAGCTGCTCAATCTGTTTCAGACCAACGACGGTGCCGATGTCGGAACTTTCGCTTTGAATGGTTGGCGCATCAGCGAATACTGTCAAACTCTCCTTCACATCTCCAGGCTGAAGGGTCACGTCGAGTGAGGCAGTGGTGTTGATTTGAATTACGACGCCTTTGTTCTCCGATACTTTAAAGTCCTTGGCGGTCACACTGAGATCATAGGCGCCCGGTACCATCTCAGAAATACGGTAGGCGCCAGTCCCTGTGGAAGTTGTGTTGTACACCGTGCCTGTGTCCACGCTTTTCGCGCTGACAGCGGCATTCGCTACGGCCCCTCCCGAACTGTCCAAAACGGAACCCGCAATCGAGCCGCGGTTTGATTGGGCCCACACGGAATGGATTATGAAAATAGATAGGAATGCGAAAACAAGGTGCCGAAGTGCAAAGACCGCTACGGAACGCATAGCGCAGCCTCCTGCCCTGGTTCGGAACCAGAGCCGACGTTTTACGACTGTTCGCAAGTCCCTCGGATTCATTGCACCGGTGATTCCGGACGGCAAACACTTGCAACAGACGGATCCGGGGATTGCTGGAGGCGTTGCTTCCGCCGCAAGGAATGCCTACGGCGGTGTTTCTCGACCAAGGACAAACAATCGTCCAGCCTGCCCGACAAAGTACCCCAACAACTTCGAACATTTGGCACCATCAAAGATATGGTTGTCAAGAATTAGTTTTTTGCATAATTTTCGGAAAATCGATTAACCCACAGCGTTGATCACCCGCCAGACCCACTCCGTTCGCAAAATCAAGCCGAAACTGATTTCGGCGGCGGCTCGTCACGTGAAGTGAGCCTGCGCCTCATTAATTCGCGCCGGTTACCAAATGCGAAGCGACTATTTAGTAGTACCAGGCCATACAATCCGTTACTTAACATGCATCTCATTTCCATGGGTCGTCCCTTTTGCGTTCATTTACTAGGCGAAAACTCCGAAACGAGGGACAATCGGGAATCCAAGGAGACGCTGCCCGCCCTCGTGCACATCATGTTCGAAGCCCCCGAGGATGTGACCTCGATTCCCGAGCGGCGTGCTCACGCGCGCTTGCGGGTTGATTCGCGTGCTCCCCTTGACCTCGGTACGGGCTGCACTGGTACCATCCTCAACGTTAGCGAGGGTGGGTTGGCCGCACGAGTTCCTGTCACGCTGACCCAGCACTCTCAGGTTCCTTGTATACGATTCCGCCTGCCAATATCGGAGGGTTGGCTCGAACTCAACGGACAAATCGTGTGGGTGAGTAAATCGAAAACAGAAGTCGGCATAAAGTTCGTTGACCTGCAGGAAGGAACTCGCAGCAAATTACGACGCTGGATTTCCCAACAGCCATCGCAACTTCCGTTTGAAAGGGAAACCGAAATGTATGGGCGGACTGGCCAACTCTCAAGTCCGGATTCTGCTTGTCACCTTCGGGAGGTTCGCCTCGATCAGGATTGGCAACCCTTCTCGAACGGTTGGAGGGAGTGCAACAGTCGCTTTCACGGGCACACCATTCACTGCGATCCCGACTGGATGGAGGAACATTTCAAGCGGCAAAAAGAAAACGTACGCATATATTCTTCGAGCGCGAAAGCCAAATCATTGGCGCTGTGCCGTTTGTCCTCTCCAATCAGCGACTCCTGTGCGAGTTGGGCCCGTTTGTCGCGGCCAAACTTCCATTTCGTTTCTTGACCTTACAGGGGTACACCCCCAATATGCCCGCGGAAACTTCCTTCTACGACATGCTGTTTGACCGGATCTTGCAAGCCGAATTTGACGTAATTCAGTTGTCTCACGTGAAAACTCCATCTTTCCTTTGGAGCTATTTACGCAGCAGCCCAATGATCCGGGAATGCTTTTCCTTCTATACCCCTTGGGGGGTATCGTCCCACTCGTTGATTCACCTTAGCGGTTCGTTTGCGAGTTACATGAATAAGTTTTCTCCGAAAGCGCGGAAGAACCGCCGTCGTGAGATCAGACGACTGCGCGCCCGCGGGGATATGCAATTCATGCAAATAACCAAGATATCTCAGATCGATGAATTTCTGGAGGCCGCGCACGAGATCTCCCAGAAGACATGGCAGTTCGTTCGATATCGCTGGGGGATCGGCGCACGCGACTTTGACGTGGTGAGAAGTGAAATGCATTTTCTGGCGCAGCGCGGCTGGTTGCGCGGTTATCTGCTCAAGTGCGGTACCGTGCCATGCTCCTTCATTATCGGACAGCAGTATGGCCAAACCCTCTATACCGCTGCTGCCGGAGTGCACCCCGACTGGAGAAGTTATAGCGCCGGAACAGTTCTCTTGCTGCTTGTTCTGGAGGACCTGTTCAACGAAAACTCAATTCAGTTTTATGACTTGGCTGGCCATGCGAAGTACAAAGAACATTTTGCCAATGAAAGCTATCAAGAAGCTCTTGTCTACCTGTTCAGGCGGCGCGCGTATCCTCTCTTGGCAAGCGGCATCTACCGCACGTGCAGGGTAACTTCGAGGATCGCAGGCGCGGTATTGGACAAACTCAATTTGAAATCACGAGTGCGGCGACTGAGGTGGGACTGATTTCGATTCAAACCCTTCGGTGCGGCGCCAGCGGTCAGGAACTCATCGACGGTGGCGCTGCTTCTTCGCGGGCCCCAAATTCGCGATTCGGCTGGCCGCCCATAGTGAACACGAAGCTTCCGCCATTGGCGATATCCGCGTGCTTAAACCACACCTTGCTGTAGGGCTTCCCGTTGAACGTTACCGACTGGATGTACAGATCGTCCGGCGATTTTCGCTTTGCTTCGACAATCAATTCCTTGCCGCTCGCCAACTTCACGATCACGCGATCGAACAATGGCGCCCCAAACACGTAGTTCGCGCTTACCGGGTCAACGGCATAAAAACCCAGCGCACTCATCACGTACCACGCCGACATCTGTCCGCAATCTTCATTTCCCGCTAACCCGTCGGGCTGGTTGTCGTACATGGTCTCGAGCAAACTCCGCACCCGCGCTTGCGTCTTATACGGCGCTCCTGCGTAACAATACAAATACGCAATGTGGTGGCTAGGCTCATTGCCATGCGCGTACTGGCCAACAAGCCCGGCAATGTCCGGCGGCGCATCTGGAGGCAGGTCCGGCGCGGCGCTGAACAATCCGTCAAGTTTGGCGACCAGAGCTTCCCGGCCGCCCAGCAATTCTGCCAAGCCCTTCGGATCATGTTGCACGGAAAAAGTCGTCACCCACGGATTCGATTCCGTGTAGTCTCGCCATTTTTTCGAATGAGCAATCTCAATCGGGCTGAACGGCTCCGCCCATTTTCCGTCGGCCAATTGCGGCCGCATGAACGAAGTCTGCTTATCATACAGATTCCGATAATTTTTGCTGTTATTCAGCAGTTGCGCCGAGTCTCCTGTCGCCCCCACGGCACGGGCCAGATGCGCTGCGGCCCAGTCATCATAGGCATAGTCCAAAGTTTTGCTGACCGACTCGCCTTCCAAATCGCATGGAATAAAGCCCATCTTCCGGTAATGAGTGAGCCCCTGATAGTCGTCCTCCAGCGCGCGTTTCCTCACCATCGGATAGGCCTTGCTGAAATCAATTCCCTGAAATCCTTTTGCATGCGCTTCCGCGATGACCACTACCGAATGGTAGCCGGTCATGCAGAATGTCTCCCTGGAATGCAGCGGCCAGATCGGCATCCCCGCCGGGCTTTCATTAGCCATCCGGATCAGGCAGTTCACCAGGTCCGGAACGCGTTTACCCTGCACCAGCGTAAACAATGGATGCGTCGCGCGATACGTGTCCCACAGCGAGAACGTGCTGTAACTATGCTGCCCCGGCGGTAGCTGATGTACCTTGCCGTCCATGCCCCGGTATTGTCCATCTACGTCGTCGAACAGCGTGGGCGCCACCAGCGTGTGATACAGACCGGTATAAAAAATCTCTTTCTGCTTCTGGTTATCTGAATCGACGATCAGTGTCGACAGCTCCCGGTTCCAGGCTGCGTGCGCTTGCGCTCTCACCTTGTCGAAATCCCAGTCTGGAATCTCGGCCTCAAGATTCTTCATCGCGCCTTCCGCACTGACGCTGGAAAGGCCCGCCTTCACGAAAATAACCTCGCCTTCCGACGTGTCGTAGTGCACCAGGCACTTCAGCGACGTTCCGCTCGCATCTCGTACTGAACTGTCGAATTTCTTTTCGTCGGACACGATCGCCGCGCGCGCAAAAGGCTTCGAAAACTTCATCGCAAAATAAATCTCTCGCCCGCTCGCCCACAACTTGGTGCTTCGCCCGCCTGTGATCGTGTCGTTGCCAACGATTCTTAGATTTGACCAGTTAATCAGATTGGGCGAAATGCTGTCCGCATGCACCAGATCGAGAATGAAATGGCTCGTATCGCTTTTTGGAAAAGTGTATTTGTGGATGCCTGCGCGCTCTGTGGCGCTCAGTTCAGCGTGTATGCCATAGTCCTTCAGCAACACCGAGTAATAACCCGGTACGGCAACTTCATCGTCATGAGAAAAACGCGACCGATATCCTTTTTCCGGATTCTCCCGGCTACCCGACACGGTCTTTGCCGGACCCGTTCCCGGCATCAGCAGAAAGTCCAGCAAGTCTGCCGCGCCGGTCCCGCTCAAGTGCGTGTGGCTGAAGCCCATCAGCGATGTGTCTGAGTAGTGATAGCCCGAGCAATAATCCCAGCCCTCGTTGTAGGTGTCTGGACTGAGTTGCACCATGCCAAACGGCATCGTGGCGCCAGGATAAGTGTGCCCATGCCCGCCGGTCCCAATTTTGATCTTCACGTATTTCGTCAGGTCCGGCGCGGAAACAGGCTCAGCAAGAGCCAGCGCAAAATTCCCTCCAATTCCTTTTGGATCCACCAGGCCTGCAGCGGAGGCAGCGGAAACCGCACCGATAAATTTTCTTCTCGTGATCATTTTTGTCCCATTGTGTTTTGAACCTAATTTTGATCTTAACACTGCGCCGCAGCCTTCTTTCAACAACTCGCACGCCGCAATGTCAGCTCGAAATACCTTCTTGTCGCCAAACCATCAGAAAAAGAGATAATCGCCCTGCATGCCGGGCGCTTGGCAATCCCTTAACGTCGAGGGTGCTCTCATTTTCAGGAGCCACAAACAACTCCAGCCCTAGCCGTACTCGGAGAGTAGTCGCATGAAGCTTCCCAAGTGGTTGCTCCTTGCCCTGCTTGTACCAATCTTGTGGGGAGTTTGGGCGCGCTCATGGAGATTCCCGAGAAATTGATGCATCCCTCCTTCCCGTCCACGCTCGGCTACGTGATTTGGTCCCTCACCATGATCCCCTTCGCCATCATCGCCATTCGCAATGCTCACTGGAAGTTGGAACTGGACTCAAAGTCCATTCTTTATGGTTGCGCCGTGGGCTTTTCCGGAGCGATGGGGCAACTGCTTCTCTTCTGGGTGCTCACCAAAGGGCCTGCCTACATTATTTTCCCGATCATCTGCTTGTCGCCGGTCGTGACCATCATCCTTTCCGCGACCCTGCTGAAGGAAAGAACCTATCCGCTCGCGCTCACCGGAATCATCTTGTCGATACCAGCAATTCTTTTTTTATCGCTTCAGGAACCTACCAACAGCCCCGTTCACGGCTACACATGGCTCCTGGTGACACTGACCATCTTCTTTGCATGGGGGCTGCAAGCTTATTTCATGAAGTCCTCGGCCACTTCCATCTCTTCCGAAGGATTGTTTTTCTATATGGCGACCACCGGGCTGGCGCTCGGTCCAATCGCCCTGTGGATGACCGATTTCTCTGCGGCAATTAATTGGAGCCGATCTGGACCCTATCTCACGGCGCTGATCCAGAGTCTCAACTCCCTGGGATGCCTGCTCTTCGTATACGCCGTGCGTTACGGCAAAGCCATCATTGTCGTTCCCATGGTCAACGGTCTGTTTCCTCTCGTGACCATAGCGCTCTCTCTGCTCATCTACCAGCAGATCCCCACTCGGTACAATTTCGCCGGCATGGTGCTGGCTCTCATTGCCATATTTCTAATGGCCTTCGATGAGCTGCGCCACTCGCCCCCCTCTTAATAGTTTGCGTGGTAACTCCGGAAACTCGGGAGGAACACGACTTTCCAGTTTGCGGAACACCATAGTTCATCGTCATCCCGAATGAAGCGAGAGATCTGCTTTTCCTGAAATGCCAAGGAGAAATCAAATTCCGCAGCCGGTTCAAAATGCGGACGAAATTCGCATGGCAATTCTGGGAGTTTTTCCGCCGCCAGTTCAGTCATGTGGCGTCGGGAGGGCAGGGCTAGAGCCATGCCGTAAGCGCCGTTACTCCTAAATGACAAGCGTTCATCACCGAGAAATCGTAGAACTCGATTGGCGTGTCATCCGGCACTTCGTGCAAAATGTCTTCATCTTCGGCGCCAAAAACAGGT
>Ga0210406_10008280_pt1 | contig 10415 bp, 9 predicted proteins | sample IncBWC30MmetaG_FD_155454 | JGI IMG/M metagenome (GOLD analysis project Ga0210406, IMG submission 155454) | Forest soil microbial communities from Barre Woods Harvard Forest LTER site, Petersham, Massachusetts, United States - Inc-BW-C-30-M | ecosystem: Environmental > Terrestrial > Soil >... | reverse complement strand
GAAGCCGATGCGCGGCTCGGGCGCCATGTTCAAGTCGCGGCGGCCCGCGAGCGCTATCTGATAGTAGAGCTGCGCGTCCTCGGGCGAGATGGCGTGCGCCAGGCGCGTCAACAATGCGGAATCGAATTCCTCGTCTTCGGGAGCCGCCTCCGGAACGATTTGCACGATCGCTATGCGCTGCAGCAGTGTTGCCAGATCCACCAGGGCCCGATCATAGTCGGGGGCATCACGATCGAGCTCGCGCACTTCAGCGAGCAACGCCGCGCCGTCGCCGCGCGAGAGTGCATCGACAAGCTTGCCCACACGGCCGCGGTCAATGGTGCCGAGCATCGAGCGGGCATTGGCGTCGTTGATGGCGCCGCCGCCAAAGGCGATGAGTTGATCCATCAAGCTCAGGGCATCGCGCATGCTGCCGTCGGCCGCGCGCGCCAGCAACGCGATCGCCGCAGGCTCGAAGGCCAGTTTTTCCTCCGTTGCGATGAATTTCAGGCGCTCGCCAATCATGGCCGCGGGCAGGCGCTTGAGGCTGAACTGCAGGCAGCGCGACAGCACGGTAACGGGCAACTTTTGCGGGTCGGTCGTGGCCAGGAGGAATTTCACGTGCGGCGGCGGTTCCTCCAGCGTCTTGAGCATCGCATTGAAGGAGTGATTCGACAGCATGTGCACTTCGTCGATGAGGTACACCTTGTATCGGCCGCGCGTCGGCGCGTACTGGACGTTGTCGAGCAAATCGCGGGTGTCATCGACCTTGGTGCGCGAAGCCGCGTCCACCTCGATGAGATCCACGAATCGTCCCTCGTCAATCTCCTTGCAGGCGGCGCACACGCCGCAGGGATTGGAACTCACACCGTTGGTTTCACAGTTGAGCGATTTCGCCAAAATGCGCGCGACCGTCGTTTTGCCGACGCCGCGGGTGCCGGTGAACAGAAACGCATGGTGCACTTTGCCGCTGTCGAGGGCGTTGCCAAGCGCGCGCAGCACGTGCTCCTGCCCGACCATCTCGGCAAATCGTTTGGGGCGCCATTTACGCGCTAATACGACGTAGCTCATAAGGTATTGTCGCACGCCTTTTGGGAGGCGGCCCGCGCCAGCAGGACTTCGGCGCCCGACTTTAAGCCTCTACCGCTGCTCCCTTCCGGGCCTGACGGGGTTCGTGACCAGTCGTCGCGAAGATGCAAACGCGAGCCACCATAAACTCAAGTGGCCGGAAACAAGTGGCGGAGAGGGTGGGATTCGAACCCACGAACACGGTTAGGTGTTACACACTTTCCAGGCGTGCGCCTTCGACCGCTCGGCCACCTCTCCTCGCGGTCGCAAGGGTACCGGAGCGGCCCTACGCGATCAAATCTAAAGACGAAGCCGACTTCGACACGCAGTCAACTTCAGCCGCTGGCGGCCTTGTTCGGGGGAGCTGGCTTGTAGCGCGGCGGAACGTCGAAGCACTGGTCGTGAGGCCCGGGCGGCGGCGGCGCATCGGTTACCGGGGGAATGACCAATGCCCCCGCCGTGTTCGGCGAATCGAGCCCCGCGGGCACCTTCAAGGGCGGCGCGGACAGGGCATGCTGGTACTCCTGCTTCGAATGGCAATCAGGATTCAGTTTGCTGAACAAGTGACAGCCGCTCATCAAAGCGCTTGCTGCAATCAGTACCAAAATTCGATCAAGGTTCATGCAGCTTGGTCCTCAAGGGTGACTCCCGCGGCTCGCATCGCTCGCAACACCGTCTCGTGGTGGGCCGTGGCCAATTCGACCAGCGGAAGGCGGATTGCGTTCCCGATGATGCCCATCCTCGCCACCGCCCACTTGACGGGTATGGGGTTCGCTTCAACAAACAGATCCTTATGTAAAGACTGCAAATTCGAGTCAATCGTCCGCGCTTCGACCAAATCGCCCGACAGCGCCGCTTTGCAGGCCTCGTGCATCCGGCGCGGCGCAACGTTTGCCGTGACCGAAATCACGCCGCGCGCCCCGATGCACATTAAATCAATCGCCGTCGCGTCATCCCCCGAGAGCAGCGCGAACTCCGGCGGACATGCGCTCAAGATCTCGCGCGCCCGGCTCAACGATGCCGTCGCTTCTTTAATCGCCACGATGCGAGGGTGCCGCGCTAGACGCGCCACGGTGCTCGGCAAGAGATCCACCGCCGTTCGGCTGGGCACATTATACAGAATAACCGGCACGGCGGACGCGTCCGCGGCCGCGGTGTAATGCCTGAAAAGGCCTTCCTGTGGAGGTTTGTTGTAATACGGCGTCACCAGCATCACCGCATCGACGCCCAGCCGCGACAATACTTGGGTGCGGGCCACGGTTGCGTCCGTCGCGTTGAAACCCGCGCCGACGATGACCTTGACCTGGTCGCGACAGCGTGCCACCGCCCGGCCCGTCAGCTCGTCGACTTCAGCGGCGGAGAGCGCCGGCGACTCGCCGGTCGTGCCGGCTACGACAATTCCATCGCTGCCCTCGCGGATGTGAAAATCGAGCAGTCGATCCCACGCGGGCCAATCCACCGCCCCATCGGCCGTCATGGGGGTGACGATTGCTACCATGCTTCCGGAAAACATCGAAGAACTCCGCGGGAAATATCGCTACCTTAAGTGTCAGACAGCACCTAAGGCAAGCTTCCATCCGGTAGAATTTGCCCCCAATGAAACAACATATCGTCATTTCGGCGGTCGGCAGCGACCGCGTCGGCATGGTCCACGAGTTATCCAAGGCCATCGCCGACTGCGGCGGGAGCATCAGCGAGAGCCGCATGACCTCGCTCGGCAACGAGTTTGCCATGCTGCTCCTCGTCAACGGCAACTGGCACACCCTCGCCAAACTTGAAGGCGAGTTCAAAAAACTGGGTGACGCCACGGGCATGAACATTCAGTTGCGGCGCACCGAGGAGAGATCGGCCCGCAATGACATGCTGCCCTACTCCATCGACGTGGTTTGCCTCGATCAGACCGGGATCGTCGCGGGGCTCTCTGGATTCTTCGCGCAGCGCGGCGTGGACATCGCCGAGCTGTCGACGCGCTCGTACGCGGCCGCCCATACGGGCGCTCCGATGTTTTCCGTGCAAATGATCGTCAATGTTCCGAGCCGCCTGCATATCGGGGTATTGCGCGAAGAATTCATGGATTTCTGCGATCACCTGAATTTGGACGCCATTTTCGAACCCGTGAAGAGTTAGCAACGCCATGAGCAAGATCGAAATAGGCAAAAAGGCCCCGTCCTTCACCCTCGAAGGCACCGGCGGGACTTGGTCGCTCGATGACGGCCAGGGGGCGGCGGTGGTCATTTATTTCTATCCGCGCGACAACACCTCTGGGTGTACTCAGGAAGGGCTGGATTTTGCCGCGCTGAACGCGCAGTTCAAGAAGGCCAAGGCGTTGGTGCTGGGCATCTCGCCGGACAGCGTGGCTTCGCACGAGAAATTCAAGAAAAAGATGTCATTTCCCTTCGATCTGCTGAGCGATCCCGATCAGAAAGTGTGCAACTTGTACGGTGTTTTCAAGGAAAAAAGCATGTATGGCAGGAAATACATGGGAGTCGAGCGCAGCACCTTTCTCATCGACGGCAAAGGCGTGCTCCGGCACGAATGGCGCAAGGTGAAGGTCAAGGATCATGCCGAGGCGGTATTGGCGGCGGTAAAGGCACTGTGACCGGCAATGTGCGGCCTTTGGGAGCCGCGGTATTGAAGAGCCGGCAAGGCAAGGCTGAACGCCGGATATTCGTGCTCGATACCAATGTGTTGATGCACGATCCCACGGCAATCTTCCGCTTCGAAGAGCATGACATTTATATTCCGATGACCGTGCTCGAGGAACTCGATGCCGGCAAGAAGGGCTTGTCGGAGCCGGCGCGCAATGTGCGCCAAGTCAGCCGTTTTCTGGACGAGTTGATGCATGGAGCCACCAAGAAACAGATCGACCGCGGCCTCGCCCTGCCCACTGCCATACCCATCAATCACGGCAAGCGGCCTCCCGGCGGGCGGCTGTTCTTCCAGACTCAGCTGCTCGAATCGGTGCTGCCGGACAGCCTGCCCGGGCAAGGTGCCGACAATGCAATTTTGGCCAATACGCTGGCACTGCAACAGAAATTTCGCACGGCGCGCGTCACGTTGGTCTCGAAAGACATCAACTTGCGCATCAAAGCCGCGATTCTCGGCGTGCATGCAGAGGATTACTCCAGCGATAAAACCATCGAGGATGCGGATTTGCTCGTCAGCGGCGTGCAGCAGCTGCCGCAGAATTTCTGGGAGAAGCATGGCAAGGGAATGGAGTCATGGCAGCAGCAGAGTCGAACCTACTATCGGGTGCGCGGCCCGCTGGTGCGCGAATGGAAGGCCAATCAATTCGTCTATGACCCGGGCGCCAACGGTGTCGAAGCCATCGTGCGCAAACTCGAATCCGATTCGGCGATCCTCGAGCTGACCACCGACTATCGCACCGAGCGCAACAACGTGTGGGGCGTGACGGCACGAAACCGCGAGCAGAATCTGGCGTTGAACTTGCTGATGGATCCGGAAATCGACTTCGTCACCGTGTTAGGTCCCGCCGGCACCGGCAAGACGCTGCTGACCCTCGCGGCGGGCCTGGCGCAAACGCTCGATCACAATCGCTTCAGCGAAATCATCATGACGCGCGTCACCATCCCCCTGGGCGAGGACATCGGATTTTTGCCCGGAACCGAAGAGGAAAAAATGGAGCCCTGGATGGGCGCGCTGATGGACAACTTGGAGGTCCTGACTCAAAGCCAGCCCGGCGGAACCTGGGGACGTGGTGCCACCAACGATCTGTTACGGCACCGCATCAAGATTCGCTCGCTGAACTTCATGCGCGGCCGTACGTTCTTGAACCGCTTCATCATCATCGATGAGGCTCAGAATCTGACCCCGAAGCAAATGAAGGCGTTGGTGACCCGGGCCGGCCCCGGCACGAAAATGGTGTGTTTGGGCAATATTGCGCAGATTGACACGCCTTATCTGACTGAGACCACGACCGGGCTTACCTATGTGGTAAACCGATTTCACGGCTGGGCGTTCTCGGGTCATATCACACTGGTTAGGGGCGAACGCTCGCGTCTGGCAGACTACGCATCCGAAGTTCTTTGATTTTGCTTCAGTTTTGAGCGAACTTTGGTATCCGCCTACACTCCAAGGTGCTAAGACCTTATGTCAGCGCTGAAATCCACCTCCGCATTTCTTATCGCCGCCGCAGTCGGCCTGAGCGTGAGCGTGGGCTATGCGCAAGGCGTCGCCCAATCCACCAAGGGCTCGAACCAAGATTTACCCGAATTGGGCAGCCCCGCGAACGCCGCGATTTCCATCGACGATGAGTACCACGCAGGGCTTGCCTACGTGAACGAGATTCGCAAGGCGGGCGTGATACTCACCGATCCCGAAGTGAGCCAATATGCTCAAGAAATCGGCCATAGCCTGTCCAGCAATTCGCAAGAAGGCCAGCACCAGTTCTACTACTTCGTCATCCGCGACGCAGACGTCAACGCCTTCGCCGTCCCCGGCGGATTCGTGGCCATTCATAGCGGGCTGATACTGGCGACGCGCAATGAAAACGAACTCGCGGGAGTGCTGGCGCACGAAACCGCCCACGTCACGCAGCGGCATATCGTGCGCCAGCTCATGGACCAGAGTCATGAAGGTTTATTGGCGACGGCCGCGATGCTGGCGGCCGTGCTGCTGGGCGCAACGGCCGGGCGCGGCTCCCCCGATGCCGTCGAGGGCGCCATCTTGGCGGGACAAAGCGCCATGATTCAACATCAGATCAACTACACGCGCAGCAGCGAGTTCGAAGCGGATCGGATCGGCATCACCAACATGGCCAACTCGGGTTACGATCCTTTGGGCATGGCAAGCTTTTTCGATTTCATGGGCCGCACCGGCCCCGAGCCGAGCCGTGTCAACGCGGTGCAGTTTCTGATCGACCATCCGATCTTTTCGGATCGCGTGGCGGAGGCTCAGGATCGGGCGAACCAGATCGGCCGCATTCATCATGAAGATTCCTTGGGATATTTGCTGATCCGCGAGCGCTTGAGAACCGTGGCCGGAGACCCGCGGGCAGCGCGCCAATACTATGTGAACCTGCTCAAGAACGGCGGCGGCAAAACCATTCAAGAACGCTACGGCAAGGACGTCGCGGAAATCGAAACCAAAAATCTGGCCGCCGCCATCCCGGATCTGCAGGAACTCGTGCGCGAGTATCCCAAGGTCACGCAATTCTACGGCGCGCTTGGCCAGGCCTATCTCGTGAACAATCAGCTGAAAGAATCGAACGCCGTCCTGGAGAGGGCGATGACCTTGTTCCCGCGCAATGTTCCCATCACGATCCGGTTGGCCGAAACACTGATGCATTCGGGCGACAACAAGCGCGCCCACCTGGTGTTGCTGGACTTGTTCAACAACGTCGAGCCCACGCCGGACCAGACACGGCTGATCGCGAAGGCCGCGAGCACCGCCGGCGACTACGCCGACTCATACAGCTACATGGCGGAGTTCTACTTGATGAGCGGCAATCTCGTGATGGCGGCCAATCAATTGCAGCTGGCATTGACTCTTCCGGGACTCGACGCCGTGCAACGCGCGCGCTACAGCGCGCGGCTCGAGGAAGTGCGCGCGGCCATGCCCAAGAAAAACAAAAACACCGTCGCCGACGATCGCAGCGGCAATAGCGGCAGATACTAGCCCCCGCTGTCAATCCCTCTGACTTTGCGCGATAGTGTATCTTTGGCCTGAGCAAAGGACCCAGGAGAGATTCGATATGCCGAGATCAAGCCACGCACCCGTGCTGCTCGGGGTGGTACTGACTGCTGCCCTGACGGGATGTGTCACGCTGCCGCCCAACAGCAAGCCTGCCCCGCAGGATCCATGGGAATCGTGGAATCGCGGCGTCTACAAGTTCAACGACAAGCTCGACCGTGCGGTGGCCAAGCCCATTGCTCGCACCTATGTGCGTGCGGTGCCGGCGCCGGCGCGTACCGGCGTGAGCAATTTTCTGGCGAATTTACGCACCACGACCGTCATGGTCAACGATGCCCTGCAGGGAAAATTCCGCGCGGCCGGCAACGATTTGGCCCGCCTGATCGTCAACACCACGGTCGGAGTCGGCGGGCTGCTGGATCCGGCGACGCAAATGGGCTTGGACAAGAACAACGAAGATTTTGGGCAGACCCTGGGCCATTGGGGCGTGCCGCCGGGACCCTTCCTTGAGATACCCTTGTTGGGGCCCTCCGACGCCCGCGACGGGCCGGCGCGCGCCGTCGACATCTTCACCGGCCCGACGCATTACATCAGCAACAACTGGGTGTCGTACGGCCTCTACGGCGTCGAACTGGTCGATTCGCGCGCGGCACTGTTGCCGCTCGATGAAACCTTGCAAAAAGTGTTCGACCCCTACGCCTTTATTCGCGACGCTTACTTGCAGCGACGCGCCTACCTCGTGTCCGACGGCAAGGTGACGGAAGAAGTGTTGGTTGATCCCGGCGCCGATGACACCGATTCGGCCCGACCGACGCCGCCGCCGCAGACGCCGCCAGACGCAAAGAAGCCGTAGATTCCGCCGACAGCGCTCGTCCGCCAATCCGACGGTTCGCGCGCTAATTCGGCGGATTGTTCACCTTGAGAAAATCGACGGTGGCCTGCAGCATTTGCAACCGCGTTTCGCTGCGCGACAGCCAATGATCTTCATGCTTCATGGTCACCAAGGTCACGGATTTCCCGGCGCGCTTCAATGCGCTCTCCATGACATCGCTCTGTTCGAAAGGGACGACCGTGTCGTCGCGGCCGTGAATGAGCAGTACCGGCACGGTGACTGCGGCGACATGCTCGATCGGCGAAATGGCAATGAGCGCCGGATCCTTCTGGTCGGCCGTGCCCATGAACCGGTCCCAATAGCGCTGGCTCATGCCCACTTCGTTTGCGATCGTCCATTTGCGAAACCGGCGCAGGTCCGATATCCCCGCGACGGACACGGCGCAGCGATATATGCCTGATTCGACCGTCACGCCCGCCAGCGCGGCATAACCCCCATAGCTTGCCCCCACGATGCAGACCCGTTTCGGATCGATGATGCCTTGGCCCGCAAGGTAGCGTATGCCGTCGGACAAGTCGGTTTGCATCTTGCGGCCCCACTCGCCAAAGCCCGCCTCCAGGAACTTTGTATTCAGAATCGAGCCGCGGAAATTGGGTTGCAGCACGGCGTAGCCTTGAGAGACGAGTGCCTGCGGCCACCAGTCGAAGTCGAGCGTGTCGGCGGAGGCAGGCCCGCCGTGCGGCAAGACGATCAGCGGCAGATCTTTTGCTGGAACGGCCTGGGGCAACGTTAAGAACGCAGGGATCCTGAGGCCGTCGGCAGCCGCATAGCTGATCTCTTTGACTTCCGCGGGCGCCGCGACCCCTTCATAGACCTGCCCAAGTATCGTCGCGTGGTGGGTATACCAATCGTACAGCGCATACACATAGCCATCCTTGGGGCCGAATACTTTCAACACGAGTCGCGAAAAGTCGTCCGAGTGAGACTCGAGCTGCACGCGCTCGTCCGGAAATGCGCGCAGGACCGCATTCCAATGGGCTTGGAGCTCATTGTCGAAAAATACGTATTCGCTGCTGCCAATTGCGTGAATGCCGCCAATGATTCGGCCGGTCTTGCGATCCTCGATGGTTCTCGAGAACGAGGCGCCCTTCGCGATCGCTGGACCCCAAGTGTTGTCCGAGAGATTGAGCGGCCGCCATTCCGGATCGCCATTCACCATGAATCGCACGATCAAGCCGCTGCCCTCAGCGTTGAATCCGAGCATGTCCGGCGTGTCGATGGGCGCGTTTCCGGAAGCCACCAAGGTCCAACGACCGTTCTTGCGGGTTCTGATCTCCCAAAGTTTCTTGGAATCGTGGTAGGTGAATTGCGCCGCGATATTGCCGGCTTCATCCATCAGCCACTCCGTGTCGGGCTCCCACGCCTGATCGAGCAGCCGCGCGCGACGGTCGGGATAGGTAAATGAAAATAGACAAGGAACCGTCCCTTCGTTCACACAGTATCCGCGCGCATAGAGCATCGGGTGGCCCGAGACTTGACGCAACGACGTCCCGCCGGTGATCACGTTGAAGGTTTCCACATTCTTCACGTCGAATGACAGCGGACTGATCTTCAGTTTGCTGAGATTGATGTTGACCAGCTGGTACCACTCGCGCGTCGGGCCGATAAAACCGAAAGGCGGCGGACTGGTGCTGGAAATGGTGCCGAGGATGTTGTCCTCATCGACCCACTCGATGTCCCGCAATTTCACGTTGCCGACGTGGGCTCCGCCCAGGACCTCGTGTTTGCCCAGCGGCACAACCGCGAGATTTCGGCTGTCGCCGTCGGTCTTGACGAAAGCCAGTTTGGTGCCGTCCGGCGAAATGACCACATCTTCCAAGCTCGGCAGCCGGCCGAATGCCGCCAGCGGAACCGTGTCGGCGACGGCGGGGCGCGGTCCAACAAGGAAAGCGGCGATTGTCGAGCCGGCGATCACCGCCACGCAGGCGGCCGGCACGGCAAGGCGCATACCCAGCGTTGATCCATGCTTCATCGTTCTTTCCATCCCTGGCAGCCTCTGCGGGCCTTCTGTGGCGATTCGGGGTTTTAGCCGAAGTATCCTAGCTCGCCGTCAGCAATTCTTCCACATCGCTCAAACGCGCAAGCTGATGCAATTGGGTGGGGATGTTTTCGTAGCGCAGACTCTTGCCTGCGGCTCTCGCGATGCTCAGCCATTCGATCAATAGGGCGAGACCGGAACTGTCGCTGTCCTTGACCCCGGACAAATCGATGACGGTGGCGCGGCCGTTGGCGATGGCGTCGCTGCCCAGGCGCAGCAGCGTCGTGACCGTGGTGAAGTGCAGCACGCCCTTCACGCGCGCACGCTCGCCGTCTTGCGGCTCGAATTCTGCCGTGATCGCCCCGCTATTGTTCAATGTGCGACTGCCGCGCCGTTGGGCCCTACCCGACCTTCTTTTTCCAAGCGCGAAATGACATCGTCCAGCCCCTTTTGCTGGATCTCGGAGGCAAAATCGGTGCGGAAGCTCTTTACATAGGAGATGCCTTCGATCACAACGTCCCAGGCCTTCCAGCCCTCGGGAGTCTTGCGCAGGCTGAAATTCACCGGGACCTTATCGCCCGTTGATCTTTTGACTTCCGTGCGCACGGTGGCGGTGGTATCGCCCGGGTCGCCCTTGTAGGGCAGCACGATAAACCGGTCGCCCGTAAAATCGACCAGCGCCGCGCCGTAATTTCGCAGCAATGAGTGATAGAAAGCGTCGACAAAGCGCTTGCGTTGTTCGGGCGTTGCATTGCGCCAGCTCTGCCCGAGCACGAGCCGCGCGGCATACTCGGTGTCAAAATTCGGCAGCAGCACATTTCCGACCAATCCATCGAGTTTTGCCGG
>Ga0210406_10008279_pt1 | contig 10416 bp, 11 predicted proteins | sample IncBWC30MmetaG_FD_155454 | JGI IMG/M metagenome (GOLD analysis project Ga0210406, IMG submission 155454) | Forest soil microbial communities from Barre Woods Harvard Forest LTER site, Petersham, Massachusetts, United States - Inc-BW-C-30-M | ecosystem: Environmental > Terrestrial > Soil >... | reverse complement strand
TCCGGATCGTCGCCGTCGAGCGCCAGACCTTTGCGTCCCACTTCCATGATCTTGTCGGAGTTTCCAGCCTTCTGGTACGCGCGCATCGCCGACTTGAAAAGCATGATGCGCAATTCGCTGTCGGGAAACTTTGCCGCAAAATCATCGGCGGCTTTTTCGGCCGCGGCCGGATCCGTCAAGGCAGCCGCGGTTTTATAGGCATCGTACTCGGGTTGAGTCTTGGCCTGGGGTGGACGCTTACCCAGCGCGGGGGCGGGGGCTTGCGTTCCAGCTTGCGCCGCCGGTTGCGCGTCGGGTTTGCTATTGGACTGCGCGAAGCTGAACGCCGCAACCGCTAGCACAGCGCCGATCATCGCTACTCGCTTCATGCTCTCTCCTTGGGTGCCGACTCTCGCGGGGAGAATCGAGGTGCCTATTTCTTGTCCTGCTGCTGACCGCTCGTCGGCGGTTCGTACGGTTGCTGCAGACCCTTTTCGGCGGCGGCCTTCACTTCCGGCAGCGTGCCTCCGGCGGTCAGGGCTGCATGATATTCGTCCAGCGCATTTTCGCGCCTTTCCTGCAGATCGAAAATACGCCCGAGATAAATGTGCGACCAGGCAATCACTTTCGGTTCCTGCGCGACCTTCAAAGCCTGCTCGAAGTAACCGGTGGCCCCCGCCATATCACGCTTCGCGGTGGCGATCTGCGCCAGAAGAAACAGCGCCCGGCCCGCATCTTCGTGGCCGTCGTGCAACGCCTGCTCGGCCAGTTCCTGCGAAGTCTTCAGGTCGCCCACCATCAGGCGTTTTTCGGCCAGCACTAGCAGGTGCTGATCCTTCGGGCGCGAGAAATGCAGAACGTCGGGAGCGGACTCGGCTGCGAAGTGCGTTTCGGCCGCCCGCTTCTGTTCCTTCTTCACGTCCACATTCGCCAGCAAGTCAATATAAGCGTTGCGGATGCCTTGCGGGTCTTTTTCAAACTGTGCCAGCGAATCGTAAAAGTAACGTGTCAAGATGAAGCCCTGTTCCATCGACTTGTCGATCGCATCGTTGCGCAGCGCTTCCGGAGTCTTGCTGTTGCCTTGCATGCGGATCTCGACCGCCCGTACCAGGCATTCAGTGACCAGCAGCGAGGTGTCGATCTTGAACGCCTCCTCCATCGGCGCGCCCTTCACCGACTCGAGCAACGGCTCCAGCCGCTTCATCGATGTCGGGTACTTCAGCGACAGAGGATCCAGAAGGTAGTGCAGGTAGGTGTGCCGGATCTGTTCCATCTTCAGTTCCGAGCCGGATGGCGAAATCACCACGTAGTATTCGCTGCCGTAGTTGCGGGCATTCACCTCGCTGGGCGCGCCCATCGGTTCCAGGAACACCGAGAAGCCGCGTCCGAGATATCCCGCCGAGGGCAGTTTCAGGTAGATCTCGGTATCGAACAGCGTCTTCGAAAGAGGCTCATGATAGCGCTCGGTCAGCCGCGTATAAGCGTCGTGATGTTTCTGCCAGATGGAGTGCCATCCCGCCCGCTCATATACGATTGCAGCCAGCCGCGCAAAACCGACCACGTTCGCGGCGTCCGGCGGCAGTTCGCCTTCTTTCACCTTTGGCAGGAAGTTGGGGGAGTCGCCGAGATAAAGCGCCAGCGAGATGTACTGCGCCAGATCGCGCGCCGAGTCGGGCCGCATGTGCTCGTGGTAGTACTGGCACATCAGGTTGGTGGCTTCGAGGGCGTCATCGGACTCATGCGCCGCGCGCGCAATCTCGCCGCGCACCTGCTTGCGGAGCGGTTCTGACGTGCTCAACTCATGATCGTAACCGCAGGTGTTCATCGCCGCCAGGATGGTGAACAGGGTTTCGCTCGTGTCGAGCGTGACCTTGGGCGCGTTCTGCGCAAGACACAAGGGCGAGAGCACTGCGAAAAGGGCGGCTAATGTCGAATGTCGCAACCGAAAACCCAGGAAAAACCTCCAACCGGGCGGTAGGCTGTAGGAGATGCAACGATAGTTTAAGGGGTCCGGAGCAGAGGGTCAATCTCACCGGAAGCCCGGTAAACACACAACAGCCTGGCGAAAAGACGCTCGCCAGGCCGCGTTCCTACCCGCGTACGCTGATTTTCGAGAACGACAGTACCGCGCGTCCCGGGGTCGGCCTGCCCATCGACATGGCCGGCCGGAACGTGGTGAAGATCAGCATCCTCTTCACTTCCGGCAGCAGTTTCTGCGTCCCGTCCGGATCGGAGATGATCCGGTAGTCCTGGATCCGGCCGTTCGCATCCACGAAAGCCTCGATCACCAGCGAGTCGTCCGTCACGGAACCGAGCGTCGCGGCAAACGAGGATTCCTCCAGTTCCGGTCCGCTATACAAAAGCAGCGGTACGTCGTTGGTGTTGCGTGCCGCCTGCAATTCCGGCAACGTCAGCCCCATCACGAAGCCGAAGATCGCGACCGCGGCCAGAGTCCCAGCGGTAGCGGGGACCATGAAGGCGTTCATCAGGTTTTCCAGTCGTACCAGCATCCCCTTGAAGGGCGGCCGCCTGGCGGTGGCAGCTTCGCGAGAAATGGCGACTCGCAGCTTCAACGCCAGGTCAGCGGGCGCCTTGCGGCGGCCCACCTTCGCCAGCAATTCTTGTGTTTGACGGAGCAGCGCATACTCCCGGTGACAACTCGAACATTCCCCGAAGTGCAGGCACAGCGCCTGCATCTCCGCTCCCGACACAGCTCCGTCAAGGTACGGCGAGAACATTAACTTGGCCTCGGCGCACTTCATGACTTCACCTCAAGTCCTTCTCCCGCAATTGGCAATTCGCAAACAGACTTCAGTTCTTCTTCTTCCGGACTCAGCAACCCGAGTTCCGGACCTACCTCGCGCACGTAGCCGGCCAGCCGGCGTTTCAACGCCTCCCGCCCGCGAGTCAAACGCGACTTCACCGTCCCCAGGGAAATCTGCAGCACTTCGGCGATCTCGTCGTACGACATCTCTTCCAGATCGCGCAGAATTACCGTGCTGCGATACGGCTCTGGAACCTTGCGCAACTCCATCTCGACGCGCGCCCGCACTTCTTCATGGGCCGCATTGTCGAAGGGCGACTCCCGCGAATCGGTGAGCGCGTCGCGCACGGACGCCGACTCCGACGTATTGTCGAGCGGTTCCATCGATGTTTCTTTCGCCTTGTGCCGGAACCACCAGCGCCGCCGGTTCGACGCTTCGTGCACGGCAATCCGGTAGATCCAGGTCTTCAGGCTCGATTGCCCGTGGAAGTGTTTAATTCCGCGAAAGACTTTCAGGAACACTTCCTGCGTCGTGTCGGCTGCGTCGGCAGGGTCGGTGAGAATCCGGTACACCAGCGAGTAGATGGGCTGGTGGAACTCGCCGATGAGCCAGGCATACGCCTCCTCGGACCCAGCCTTCAATTCCGCGATGATGGCCCCTTCCAGATTCCGGGCCCCAATCGCACTTGCATACTCACCCAAGGTGGCTACTCCCGCCATGACTCTCACGGCGCACCTCGCATTATAGGATTTTCGCGCCGCAAAGCAGACGGAAAACTGATTCGCCGCGCACCCCTAAGTCCCGGAGTCGAAAGCTGAATCGATCCCAATTACATAGACCCCACCCGGGTGTTGAGAGTTCCAGAGATCGTAAATGTAGTGTTTTGTGGCGGATGTCAGGGAAAAGCAGACCGAGAAATAGACGAAAACAGACCGGCGGGGCGGAATTCCCAGCTGACAAGAAAACCAGAAAGTGGGGCGAACCACGGTCACCCAGAGGAACGTTACCGCCCTGTGAGATTGTCATCCTGAGCTAAACGAAGGACCCATGCACTCAACCCGCAACGACGCGCACTCGTTGTGGGGCGGATACCCTGTCCGCCAACTGTTAGAAGAATTCCAGCCGCCGTCGGACGAGAGTATCCGGCCCACAAACGTTGATTGAGCGCTGCAAGCGCTCCACTACAACGATGGCGGCGTGCTCTGCTGCTGGGCAGGGGCAGGAGTTGGCGCAGGCGTTATGGACTTCGGCGGGCGCGGCACTTTCTTTTTCGGAGCCGGCTTCTTCGGTTCGTTATCATCGACCACGATCTTCTTCGGTGGCGGCGGAGGCGCGGCCTGCAGCGCCTTAATCTGATTTCTCAACTGGCTGAGCTCGGTCTCTTTCGACGCGCTCAGCGTTTCCAGTCGTTCGCCCAGCGTTCGACGATTTCGCTCGATCGCGTTCAGATCGTTCGAGAGAGACTGGAACTCGTCCTTCGAGCCGAACGCTCCCGCCGACTCGGCGATGCTGCCCAACACGTCGTACAGTGCGTCCAGATTGCGATACAGCTTGAAGGTCGCCGACAGGTCCTCAGGTGAATTGCGCAACTGCGTGATGATCTCCGGCAGTGCCGACTGCAGGTTGCGCTTCACCGACTCGGTGTTGCCGAGCACCTGCTTTTTGTAGTTGGAATCCATCTTCCACTTTTCGATGCGCAGCTTGGTGAGGTCGGCCTGCGTGGCCTGGGAGGCTTGCTCGAGCGGTCCCAGAATACCGTTCAGTTCGCTGACCGAAGCGTAGGGCACCGGGGCGGGGGTGATCTGCGCCGTCAGGCAGGTTGCCGACAGCAGCAAGGCAAACACCGGAATGCGGATGATGGTTAGGGTCATTTGTGAATTGCGGCTATCGGTGCCGTTCAGGATACTAAGTTTCCACATATTCTCAAAATCCGTCGGGGCCCACGGCATGACTACCGTTAAGAGCCCGGCGAGTATAAAATGGTTGGCACCAACCTGAAGGACGGCCACCGCCGTTCGAGAGTGGGCCTGTGGCGCAGTTGGGAGCGCGCTTCCATGGCATGGAAGAGGTCGTCGGTTCGAACCCGACCAGGTCCACCAGTTTTTCCATTCCCCCATCGAAGGCAGCGTTGTAGCTTGGCATGATTCGTGACGCCTTCGCGATCTCCCTGATCGCTCGGGCGACAAGGGGAGGGGCTATTTCTCCAGGTAGTGAGTTTGAAATTTTTCGATGCCGCTCAGCTGGACGACGACCGTGCCTTCCTTTGCTGCGACAAAATGAGGGACGCCGGCCGGAATGACGATGAAACTACCCGCTGGGTAGCCTTTTAGCTTCGCGGAGTCGAATTTCGATCCTTCGCCCAGATACCAGGTGCCTTCGATCACTGTAACTAGTTCGTCTTGCGGGTGCGTATGCGCGAGGACACGCGCACTGCCAGGGATTCTCACTCGATCGACCCAGGTTCCGCCCCGGCTGGAGTCGCCGAACAAGTGCGCTCGCTGCCTACCGTCGTTGTAGTACGGCGGCGTAAACCACCGCACTTCATCCGCAGCTAATCCGACAATCTCCTTCTGGCTGCGTTCGGCCAGGCTTGTTGCCCATGCAACTGCCGTAACGATTGTGACTACGGTAGCGGCTGCAGCAAGGACTCTGTTCATCATCCTTCTCCTTTCCCAAAACTGTTTCGGTTCGCAGCTAGTCAATCTGAATCCGCAGCAACACAATTTAAGGCCTGATCTCGATCGGCGTTCCGTCTGCGACCGCTCTCCAGATTTCATCGATTTCTTCGTTCGTCACGGCGATGCAACCGTCCGTCCAATCGCGCAGCCGGTGCCTGCTCCCGATCCATCCGTAGCCGTTGGGAAGCCCGTGAAGCATGATGTCGCCTCCGGGCGGCGCGCGTGACTTTCTTGCCTGCTCGCGGTCTTCCGCATGCGAATACGAGACGTGCAGCGAGCGATAGAACTGGCTGTGTTCGTTGCGGCGATCGAGAGTGTACAAACCCTCCGGAGTCTTGTGATCGCCCTGCTTCTCTTTCTTGCCCACCGGCGCGCCGCCCAGCGCTACCTTGTACTTCTTCAGAATCTTGCCGTGATCGAGCAGTTCAAGCGTGCGGTCGCTCTTCAACACCAGCACCTTGTCGGCATGGGCATCTTTCGCAAGGGCGTCGCTCGCTGCGCACGGTATCGCCAATGCAAGCAGGATAAGGAAGAAGGGAAAACAAAGAAGCGAGGCTGCCCCACCCTTCGCGATTCTCGAAGGGGGGGAAGCACGGACCCGAACGAAACCACGACGCGGGGCCCTTGGCTTCTGCGATCGACCCGATAACGAAGACATCGCTCTGATCATATCCTCAGGCTAATGCCTCCCACCCTTCAAACATCGCGAAGGGTGGGGCAGCCTTTGTCGATCACCATGAACGGCCCGATCTGTGGATGATGCTCGTAAGTCACGTGTAGAACCGCCTTCCGGAGTGCTACGCTTTTAGAGATGTCCCGGAATTTCCGACCCTTCATCATTCTAGTGATCTGCAGTCTGGCGCCATTAACTACGCAGGCACAGCGTCCCGCCGCAACTCCGCCAAAAGCCGCAGGCCAATGGTCGATCCAGTTCACCCCCTCAAAGCTGGTGAACGGCGTCCCCATCTTCCTGCAAGTCACGCCCATCACGCCTCTGCAATCGATGACGGGCACATGGCTGGGTCATGAGCTCACGTTCGATCACGCCGGCGGAAAAAATTGGTTCGTGCTGGCCGGCGTCAGCCTTGAGACCAAGCCCGGCCGCTATCCCCTGAAAGTCGAAGCTGTCACCGCCGCGGGCAAGCACGTCCACTTCGAGCAGGAGTTGCTCGTGGGCCACGAAAAATATCCGGCCATCGAACTCAAAGTCTCCAAGCAATACACCGAGCCGAACCCCGAGCAGCAAACTGAAATCAAGCAGGCCCAGGACATCAAGCATGAAGCCTTCAACAAAATCACTCCCGAACGCGAGTGGTCGGGAATGTTCGCCGCGCCCGTGAATGCGCCCAGTTCCGACATCTTCGGCACGCGCCGCGTCTTCAACGGAGTGACCAAGAGCGTCCACCAGGGCCTCGACTACCGCGTCGGCCCGGGCACGCCGGTGATGGCGATCAACTCGGGAACCGTGCTGCTCGCGCGTTTCCTCTATTTCGAAGGCAACTGCGTCGTGATCGATCACGGCCAGGGTCTGCTGAGTCTTTACCTGCACTTGTCGGAACTGAAAGTGAAAGAAGGAGAGCACGTCGAGCGCGGCGATCTCGTGGGCCTGAGCGGCGCCACGGGCCGCGCCACCGGGCCACACCTGCATCTCGCGGTGCGCTGGCAAGGAGTCTACGTGAATCCCGCGGTCCTGCTGCGGCTGCCTCTGCCCGAGGCGAAGATCAAAACTGCCGCAGGAATGTGAACGAGCCATGTGACGGGACACGCAAACTCCGGTGTCGTCGATCGCAACGACGAGACAAGCTTGGAGAAACGAGGGTGCCCCGTCCAAGCTTCGTTTGGGCGGGAATTTCGTTTCGCGGACGGGCCGATCGGCGCCTGCAAGAAGATCTGCCTCAGGACTGCTCGGTCAAAACTTCAAGAATGCGTTCGAACTCCGGCGTCGTCGATCCGCCCGAACTTATTGGACGCAGATCAGACTCAATCCATGAGGCTCGTGCTGCGTCCGACATCACCCGATCGCGCGAGTAATAAGAAAAGAGAACATCCTTGTTGGCGAATTGCTGTAGCGCTCCATTCACTTGGCTGATTAACGTAGCGTCTTGCGGACATTGACACAGATAGTTCGCCAGCAACTCAATCCAGAAGCGTGTGATGGTTTCGTGGTAACCCAGCTTGCCGTGGTGAGCAATGAAGCTTTGCAGGCCGCGGCGCATTCGTTCCAGTGCCTGCTCGCTCGGCAGAGTCGACAAATACCAGCAAGCCACCGTCAGGTGGCGCGCATGGGTGAACTCGGCCAGGATAAAGTCGCAGCGCTCGAATTTCGCGACCACCTCGCGAATCTCGTTCTCATCCCGATAGGCCACCTCGGTCATGCCAGACTCCTCTGAGGCAAAAAAAATCGCCCGCGCGCAAGCTGCGCACGGGCGTTGTGATCTCGAAAGTCCAGATTAGCGCGGAAGGGAGGTTTTTGTCCAGAAAAGAAAAAACTTGGGTGTCAGTTCCCAGGTCTCAGGTGTCAGGCACAACTAGGACACCAGCCTGGTCCCGAAATCTGAAATCTAAAATCAATAATCCAGTCCCAAATCAAAACAGCAACGCAAAATCACGCACCACGATCCAATTCCTGAGAACTGAGATACTGAGAACTAAAGCCCAAAGCCCAAGGCCTGCCCCTCACTTCTTCCTATTCACCCCCGCCACCCGAAACGCCTTCACCACCACATGATTCGGCTGGACGCCCACCGGGATCATGGTCAGCAAGGAATACTCGCTCGGCTCCAACTTCCGCGGCTTGCGTTTCTGGATCACGGTCACGTCCCCCGACTGCGAATTCAACACCAGCAGATAATTCTGGCTCTGCGAGAGGGCAAGGCCATCCGGACCGCTGCCAACTGGAATCGTCGCCACGATCTTGCCCACGTCAATGTCATAGACGGCTACGCTGTTCGATCCGAAGTTGCTGACGTACAGCCGCGCGTTGTCCGCCGACACCACACCCCGTGCCGGCTTGGTGCCGATCAGGTAGCTGCTCGCGACTTCATCGGTGCCGGTCTCGATGATGGAAATGCTGTCGGCGTTGAAGTCGGCGACCATCAACTCGCCGCCGTCAGGCTTCAGAGCCAGGCTCACGGGTGTCGGGCCCACGTCGAGCAGGGCGAGCACCTTGTCGTTCTTCAAATCAATGGAAGCCACCTGCGCCGATCCCGTGCACGCCACGAACGCCTTGGTCGAGTCGGGCAGGATCGCGATGTCTTCCGGTTGCTGACACACCGGTAGTGTGGCTCGAACCGTGAGCTTCTGTGCGTCGAGGATCGAGACCGAGTTGTCACCGCGGTTGCTCACCACGACCGTCGTGCCCAACGGCGTCACCCGCGCCATCCCGGGTGCCGACCCAACCCGCACTGTTCCAATCACCGCACGCTTGTCGAGATCGAGCACCGACACATTCGCCGAGCCCGAGTTGGCCACGTACCCCCGTTTGCCATCGGCCGAAACGTCGATAAAGAACGGCCGCCCGTGCACACCGATCGCCGTGACCACCTGATTTTTTTCGGCATCAATGACTGTGACGTTGTTCGAGGTGCTGTTGACGATGTAGACCTCGTTCTTCGTCGGATTCGCCGCCACGCCCGTCGGTTCGCTGCCGACCGGAATGGTCTTCGCGGGCTGAAACGTGCGGAGGTCGATCACCGTAACGGTATTACTCTTGCCGTTGGTGATGTAGGCATACTCGCGGTAGGAAGGCCCGTAGTCAGGAAGCGGGCTCTCGCTGAAATACCACCAGCCCAGTCCGATCACCACGGGAACCACAACTGCAATGAAGAGGATTTTTCTCAAAGGATGGCTTGGCCCCGGAGGGGAAAGATTACGCTAGGGTGAGATGGCGAATCAATAAAGGCGGAAGTCGACTTCCACATTGATTCGGACTGCAACGGGCGCTCCGGCGACGCTGGCCGGTTCGAAGCCCCACGTCTTCACGGCGCTCATGGCCTTCTCATCCAATCCGGCCCCCGCCGGCACCAGCACACATAGATCCGTGAACTTGCCTTGCGGGTCGACTGTTCCCGCGAGTCGCACCCGGCTTTGATATTTCATTCGGCGGGCCGCATCGGAATATTCGGGATCCGCTGAATGGGTGGTACGCGGCGCCTCAACGCCGTTTCCTACTTTACGGACTTGGTAGTCAGTTGGGTGCGCTCCCCAGTTCGGTCCGCTACACATCGGTGCTTCAGAACTGGTGGGTTGGTCGTATCCGAAATGGTAGCGAAGCCGAAGTTTCTGATCGGAATAGGTCTCAGGCAGGATCGGAAATGGACCCGCCATCGAAATCGCCTGCGACGCGGCGGTATCCAGCGCAGCATTCCCCGCGGAGTCGACCACTCTCACGTCACCCAAGGAACCGTCTCGGTTGACTTCGAATTCAACCACGGCGATACCCGGCTTCCAGTCTGTCGATTTTTTGAGTTCGCGAAGCTGCGGAAACCAGTGGTTGCGAATCCCCGCAAGAATACGGAACGGGTAATTTTTTAGTTCCTCCGGAGTCGCTTTGCTCAACACCTCGAAGCCGCTGACATTCGGAACTCGCTCAATGACGGCCTGCCCCGATCCGGAAGCGGTGGCATCAGAGGGATGGGTTGCGTCTTGCGTCAACGCTGGCAAACTGGAAAACAGCACGATAGAAACAATTAGGTGAAGAGAGACTTTCACAGTTCTACCTTGCGCGCACGGCCTCGGGCGCCACTTGCGCGCCAATCCCCACAATCTCGCGTCCCACGACGCTCGCGATCTGTCGTACCTGCGCCATCAATTCCACGAACTGCTCCGGGTACAGCGACTGCATCCCATCCGATAGCGCCTTGTCCGGCTGATTGTGCACTTCGACGATCAGTCCATCGGCCCCCACCGCGACCGAAGCTCGCGACAGTGGCGTGACCTTGTTTCGCTTCCCCGTACCATGGCTCGGATCGACTACGATCGGCAAATGACTTAAT
>Ga0210406_10008278_pt1 | contig 10418 bp, 10 predicted proteins | sample IncBWC30MmetaG_FD_155454 | JGI IMG/M metagenome (GOLD analysis project Ga0210406, IMG submission 155454) | Forest soil microbial communities from Barre Woods Harvard Forest LTER site, Petersham, Massachusetts, United States - Inc-BW-C-30-M | ecosystem: Environmental > Terrestrial > Soil >... | reverse complement strand
ACAACTTCCAATTCATAAGGAATTCCGAACTTCTCCAGAGTCTTGGCCGCTTCACCCATCACCGGGTAATCCGTATCCGATCCTATCAGGATTCCTACCAGTGCCGTTTCTTCCTTCTTATGCTCGTTGGCCAATTCAGTCTCCTAGTCGGTATCTTACCTAACTAGCCGCTTCGGCGGCGACGACTACAATTCAATACCATCGCCTCGGTGAATTATTCCGGCTCTGATAACCGATTGTTTCTGCTTCCTCCACCTCGTTCATTGGGAACCGGTGGACTAAGCAAATGAAACGATGTTGCACTTCACCCATTTGCTGGCTTCCCAGCTGCTTTTCCGGCATCTTTGGTCCGGCCAATATCCTCTCGAAAATGCGCTCCTTCAATCCTGATCTTGCTCGCAGCTTCATAAGCAATCTTGCAAGTTGCCGCCAAGTCATCCCCTCTGGCGCCTACTCCTAGAACTCGGCCGCCAGTCGTGTAGTACTTTTCACCTTCCCGCCGCGTCCCTGCGTGAAAAATTATAGCGCCCGGAACCGCCGCGGCTGCCTCCAGTCCAGTTATTTCTTTGCCGATTTTCGGATCGTCGGGATAACCCTCTGACGCAACCACCACACAGACACTTGCCGCTGCTGAAGACTTTGCCTGCAATGGGGAGAGTTCTCCGCGAGCTGCTTCGGCACATGCGACCGCTAAATCAAAATCGGCACGCAGCAAAATCGCCTGCGTCTCCGGATCTCCGAGCCGGCAATTATATTCCAGAACCTTTGGTCCATCCTTGGTCAGCATCAATCCGAAATAAAGGAAGCCGCGATACTCGAGCCCCTCTTTTTGAAGCCCCGCTAATGTAGGCTGCACGACTGTGTCCAGAATCTTCTTTTCCGATTCAGGAGACAACAGATCCGAAGTGGAGAAAGCTCCCATGCCACCTGTGTTCGGGCCTCCATCGTTGCCAAACGCGCGCTTGTGGTCACGAGACGCCGCCAATGATACAAAGTTTTTTCCATCACTCAGAATGATGTAAGACAGTTCATGCCCCGATAGTCCCTCTTCCAATAAAATCTGCCTCCCCGCGCCTCCGAATTCCTTTCTTTCCATCAGCCGGTCGATGAATTCGGACGCGCGGTCGGGCGATGAAGTCACCAGCACGCCCTTTCCCGCGCACAATCCATCGGCCTTCACTACCAATGGCCAATCGACCGAACACAATGACGTATAGGCGTCAATCGGCGAATCGTAAATCCCATAGGTCGACGCTGTCGGAATTCCATTTCGCTCCATAAATTTCTTCGCAAAAACCTTGCTACCTTCAAGTTGCGCCGCTGCCTTGGTCGGTCCCAACAGCGCCATCTGCCGGCTCGCAAATTCATCTGCAATGCCACGCACGAGAGGCAACTCCGGCCCACAAATGGTAAGATCCGCGCCGAGCTTGGCTGCCAAATTTGCTGCTTCCGCCACATTTCCCGAGTCTAACGGCACGCACTCCGCGTCGTTCGAAATCCCGCCATTTCCCGGGGCACACCAGATCTTTTCAACGCCCACACTTTGCCGCAGCTTCCACACGAGAGCATGCTCGCGTCCGCCGCCGCCTATCACAAGAATTTTCATCTTAGTCACGGAGCCAAGAACGATACGAGGGAGTACTGCTTGCTGTCAACTCCAGTTCTTCCTAGAAAGCACACGGAATAATCCTTCCCTATCTTTGCGGGGCGGAGACTATAAACTACATATATAGTAATATGGTGAATCACTTCTGTTGTCGCATCGTGGCTCCCAATAACCGGCGCTAGCTTGCGGGCGCGAAACTCGCGGGTTGACAGAGTATGCTCGAGTTTTTTATGGTTGATATGATAATCTTGTTCCGGGAGCTCAGGCTAACTTTCCTCAAAGCTCGCTTGGAACTGTCGTAAACACTTGATACTAAATAAGATGCTGATATTCTAATGGCGTCCATCACTGACGAAGCCATCGCAAGCAATCTGTGCAAGTACGGCGTGGCGGCCAATCCAGCATTGTGTCTCGCGATACAGAAGTACATCTCCATTCTCTTACGCTGGAATGAAAAGATCGCTCTAACGACCATAACTGATCCGCTCGATATCGTCAGATTCCATTTCGGAGAGAGCATGTTTGGCGCGTCGGCGGTCCCGATTAGAAAGGGTCGGCTCGCCGACGTCGGCACGGGCGCAGGGTTTCCGGGCCTGCCTCTCAAATTCCTGATACCTTCACTTGATTTGGTACTCATCGAATCGAACGGCAAGAAAGCTTCGTTCCTATCGGAGTGCATTCGTGAACTCAAGCTTACCGGTGTCGAGGTATATCGGGGTCGCGTCGAGGAGATAGGACCAATGGACCCTGGCTTTGATTTCGTCACGGCGCGGGCTCTGGGAGGCTACTCTGATCTCGTAACATGGTCGCGGAGTCAATTAGCTTCGGGAGGATCGCTTGTTTTGTGGGTTGGAGATCGGGACGCCATTGAGATACGAAAGGCACCATTTTTCAGGTGGCGTACTCCACTTCCGATAACTGGCTCGGATCGGCGAGTGCTTCTTATCGGAGCTCCCGCATAGCGATTAATTGTTTCACGTGAAACATTTATATTTGGCTTTGTTTCACGTGAAACACCTTGCATCGTCACGGAACCATCTGCTACATTCTGGCTCCGGGGGACCCGTTGGCCCGAATCATCGCGATAGCAAATCAGAAAGGCGGAGTAGGTAAAACCACAACTGCCGTCAACCTCGGTGCCTCTCTCGCTGCATCAGATCAAAAAACGCTCATAATCGACTGCGATCCACAAGGGAACGCCACAAGTGCACTCGGCTTTCCCAAGGATCCGGCGAGAAGGACCCTGTACCAGAGCCTGATTCTCGACGAGCCCATCGAAAGGATAACCCTAGACGCCCAGGTAGAGGGACTAGATCTACTTCCATCTGACAAGAACCTGGTAGGGGCCGCGGTAGAGCTCGTCAACATGGAGAACCGCGAATACCGGCTCAAGGCCGCGATTTCTGGAATCCGCGAAAGATACGCCTACATTCTTATCGATTGCCCTCCAGCCCTCGATTTACTTACGCTTAATGCCCTAGCCGCTAGCGACTCCGTTCTTGTACCAATCCAATGCGAGTATTTAGCGCTCGAGGGAGTCTCTGAGCTGCTCGATACGCTCATGCGTCTGCGCCGCACGATCAATCCCGCGCTCGCCATAGAGGGAATCTTGCTGACGATGTACGACGACCGCACCACTCTCTCGAAGCAAGTCGCCGCCGACCTGAGAAGCTTCTTCGGCGGTCAAGTATTCGAGACGGTGATACCTAGAAACGTTCGTCTCGCCGAAGCGCCAAGCCACGGTATGCCCGTGATATTCTACGACATCCATAGTAAGGGTGCTGAAAGCTATGTCCAGCTTGCCAAGGAGGTTATCGCAAATGCCCAGAAACGCGTTGGGCAAGGGCCTGAGCGCACTGATCAGGGAACCCGAGCAGAATCAGCAGCAGCCAGCGCTGGTGTCAGCAGATCCGCATCAGGTCCAACCGCCGGTGCAACCAATGTCGGCGGGACGACCAGCGGGAACAGCGGTAGCGACGGCGGCAGCTCCAGCACTGGCTCCGAGTGATGGACTGCTTTACGTCGATATCGATCTAATCGACCCCAGTCCCTACCAGCCGCGCTCTCGATTTAGCGAAGACGCGCTGGAGGAGCTGGCACGCTCAATTCAGGCCAGTGGAATCGTGCAGCCGCTGGTAGTCCGCAAAGCGGGTCTCCGTCATCAGCTCATCGCGGGTGAACGTCGTTGGCGTGCCGCTCAACGGACGGGTCTCAGCCGAGTCCCGGTGGTGATTAGAAATGTTTCAGACGCCATGGCTCTAGAAATGACCCTGGTCGAAAACCTGCAGCGTGAGGATTTGAATCCAGTTGAGCAGGCGCACGCCTTTCAGCGACTCACTGAAGAGTTTCATCTTACTCAGGAGCAGGTTGCAGAGCGCACTGGAAAAGATCGCACAACTATCGCCAACGCAGTGCGATTGCTTAAGCTCGAGGAACCAATCCTCACATTACTTGAAGAGGGAAGACTCAGTTCAGGGCACGGGCGAGCACTTCTTGCCATCGCAGATGCCGGCACGCGACTGGGAGTCGCACAGCGTATTGCACGGACCGGAATGACGGTCCGACAAGTTGAGCGCCTTGCCACCCGCGGTCCTCGCATACGCCCTACTGCTTCAATCAACCAACCCGATCCCAACACCAAGGCTGCATTGGAAGAGCTCCAGCGCGAGTATGGCACACGCGTGCTCATACAGCCGCGCCGATCCGGTAAGCCCGGGCAGTTGATCTTTGAATACTATGATGATAGTGATTTAACCCGCCTCTACGACCAATTGATGATTAAATAGAAGTTACTGCGCGGATAAATTAAGCTCCGGGAAAACTCGCACGATGGCATGGTTTGAACGCAACAATCGGCATGACTCTGGAGAATGGACGGGTTTCCTCGAGCGCGGCGTAAAGCTCGAAGGCAAGCTCGAGTCCACCGGCACCTTCCGCATCGATTCGGACATGAAGGGAACGCTCGTCTCGGCAGAAACATTAATTCTCGGCGAGCATGCCACGGTTGAAGGCGAGATTCACGGCAACTATGTGATCATTGCCGGTCGCTTCGATGGGATTATCCGCGCCAAAGGCAAAGTGGAAATTCGAACCAAGGCAATCGTTACTGCCGAAATTCACGCACCGTGTCTTCTTATTGAGCCTGGCGCTGTCTTCGACGGAAGCTGCCACATGTTGGGGACTACGCAGGCCTCAAAGCCTGTAACCATCCCGATTCGCTCGGTCGCCGCGCGCGCTTGAAGTATCCTGCTATTCGATAGTTCTCTCCCCGCCAGTTCCAGACAGATGAAGCGTTATAATCAATAATCATAAACACGTACTCAGGAGGCTTCGTTTGCCGGAAACGATTCGATTGACGACCACTGCTAAGGCCGCCGGATGCGCCGCGAAGTTGAGTCCCGCAATATTGGACTCAGTATTAAAACACCTGCCGCGCCAAATCGATCCCAACGTCCTGGTGGGTTTTGAAACTAGTGACGACGCCGCCATCTATCGTCTCACTGACGATTTGGCCATCGTGCAAACTGTCGATTTTTTCACGCCAATCGTGGACGACCCGTCGCTTTTCGGTCAGGTCGCCGCAGCAAATTCTCTTAGCGACGTTTACGCTATGGGTGGACGCCCGATTTCTGCTCTTACCATCGTCGCGTTTCCAACTTCCGAACGTCCGGAAGTTCTCGAGGAAATTCTCCGCGGCGGGCTCTTGAAAATGTCAGAGGCGGCCTGCACCGTCGTCGGCGGCCATTCCATTCGAGACGAGGAGCTAAAGTTCGGTTATGCCGTCACTGGCGTTATCCACCCTGAAAAGCTTTGGAAAAACGTTGGCGCGCGATCCGGCGACGTTCTTCTGTTCACAAAATCTTTGGGAACAGGCGTCATTTCCACGGCATTGAAACAGGGCCTGGCCGAACAAGCCTGGATCACTGCTGCAACCGCGTCCATGACACGCTTGAATCGCGATGCCGCCGAAGCTCTGCATGAAACGGAGTCTGCATCGAAAAATGAAAGGCCCATACACGCAGTCACCGACGTAACAGGCTTTGGGTTACTTGGCCATGCCAGAGAGATGGCCATCGGCAGCGGCGTTTCCATGAAGATCGATTATCGCAAAATTTCGTATCTTCCTGGAGCCATCGAAGCTGCGCGCGGCCATTTTTTCTCCGGCGGCTTGAAAAACAATCGTGACTTCTGCGAAGGCTGCGTCGAATTCGCTCACCATGTGCCTGATGAATTTCGCTCTCTCCTTTTCGATCCGCAAACATCCGGCGGCCTGCTTATTTCAATTGCTCCGGATTCCGCAGATCACGCGATCGCCGCGCTAAAGCGTTCCAATGTATCGGCGCAAGCCATCGGAGAAATTATTCCGCGGCGTTCTCCTCTCATCGAAATCGCCTGACTCGGCTCAATCGTGTACACTTTTCTTCTTTTTAAACCTTCATGGACCCGATAACCCACGGAATCACCGGCGCCCTCTTGGGCAAGGGATATTTTGCGGAGCGCAAAGGCCGTGTCGCGATTTTCGCTGCAACCCTTGGCGCGCTATTCCCCGACATCGATATCATCTATGAAATAGTTTCGCGCGATCCCCTCGCCATCGTGAAGTATCACCGCGGAATTACGCATTCATTCGTCGGATCGCCATTTTTTGCCGCGCTTCTTGCGTGGCTCACGCGCTGGCTGGCACGGCGCCGCGGGATTGAGACTCCTTCATGGGCCCTGCTTACTTTAATTTACGGCGTCGGAATCGCCAGCCACATCGTACTCGACGGAATGACTTCCTTCGGCACGCGCATGTGGACTCCAATTTCGCAACAGCGAGTATCCTGGGATCTTCTTTTCATCATCGATTTCAGCTTTTCCGCGATCGTGTTGCTGCCTCAAATTGCAGCGTGGATTTATCGCGATCGAGCGGAAAGTCGTCCGCGCGCCACATGGATGTGGATTGTTTTCACCTTCGGGACGGTCCTGGCCTGGATGGCCGCAGGTGCCGCGGGATTTCCGTTTCATCTCTGGATCCTGGCGCTTTCTAGCGCGCTCATGGCCGTGTTGTTTTTTCTTCCCGCGCTGGGCGATTGGGGATTTCGAATCACGCGTTCTTCTTGGTGTAAAGCAGGAACGTACGCAATGATTGTTTATCTTTTCGCCTGTGGCCTTGCCCACCACGCGGCCATGCAGCGAGTAAAAGATTTCGCTTCGGCTAATAAAATTCAGATTGATCGCATTGCGGCACTGCCGCTTCCCCCTTCCCTGCTCGATTGGGGCGGGGTAATTCGCACGGTCAACGGTGTCTATCAAGCCCGCTTTGATTTGCGAAGCCCTGTGCCTCCAGATTTCCATTTCGCATCTGATTCTCCGCCCGATCGTTTCATTGCGCGCGCTTTGCAGGTTCCCGAGGTTCAGATATTCTGGCAATTCGCACGCTTCCCCGTGATTCACAGCTCCACGGTAGGCGCTGAACACATTGTCGATATCGGCGAAAACCGTTTCGTGAATACGCGGCGCAACAAGCCCCAACCTTTCACCTACCGCTTGATTTTCGACGATTCCGGGGATTTGCTCGAGCAAGGTTGGCAATCGGATGGCATGTTCTTGCGGCACATGCAAAAACTTTCACCTCGACGCAACGGAGAAACGCCATGAAGGTTCTGATATTCAGCGACATTCACGGAGATTTGCGCGCGCTGGAGAAAATCGCGAATCAAAAGGCGGATGTGTATATCGCCGCCGGAGATTTGTCCAACTTTGGCAAAGGCCTCGATCGCTGCGGCGAAATCCTGAAGCCGCTGGGAAAGCGCGTTTGGGTCTTGCCTGGAAATCACGAAACGCAAAGCGGGATCCATTCGTTCTGCGAGCATTATGGTTTCGTTGATTTCCATCGGAATATACGCCCGCTCGAATCCGCATCCGGCCTTACGCAGTGGGCCGGCCTCGGCTACAGCAACATCACTCCATTCAATACGCCCGGAGAATATTCCGAAGAGGAAATCGGCAAGGCTCTCGCCGGATTCGACGGGATTAAACCACTTTATCTCATCGTACACTTTCCACCGCTCAATACCAGCCTCGATGAGTTCGCGCCCGGAAAACACGCGGGCAGCCCAGCGCTGCGCGCATGGGTTACCGCCCAGCAGCCTGCCTATCTTTTTTGCGGACACATTCACGAGACAGCGGGGCGCTCTGATCGCATTGGGCAAACACAGTGTTTCAACGTGGGGAAGACCGGATACGCGCTTGAGATTTAACTCGGTTGTTTCGTTGCCAGTTACTTCTTGTTGGCAGGGTAAACGACGAGTTGCCGGCGATCTCCAGCGCCTTCGCTGGCCGTCCGCACGCCTTGCGCGCCGTTCAATTCCAAATGTATCAGGCGGCGTTCACGCGGCGACATCGGATTAAAACGAAAAGGCTGCCCTGTTTCACGTACGCGTTGCGCAGCCACCCGCGCTGAAAGCTTCAATTCTTCCAACCGCGCTGAGCGATAGTCTCCGCAATCGAAACGCACGCGATCATGCAGCCGAGGATCCAGACGCAACCAGCGATGGGCCACATGTTCGAGCGCCAACAGAAGTTCTGCGTTGCGCTCGAGCAGAAAATCCTGATCCGCTCCTCGGAACGCGACTACGATGTCCTGGTCCTCAGGACCGCCCGCCAGCGAACCTGGCATTGAAATCTCGTATTCGATCGCCAGTCCCATTTCGCTCAGGGCGAGATCGAGAAACCGTTTCAACTCTGCGGCCCCGCGTTCGTAATCGAGGCGCGCTTCGCCTTGTACGCGGTCGTTCGTATACGGCCTTTTCGCGCTTGTAGTTCGTTCGTCAGGCATCGAGCGCTTTCTTTTTGAATTTACTTCTGGATGGGAGTGGCTCGCTACGATTCAAATAAACCTGCTGGGCAATACCGACCAGATTGCTCGTGAACATATACAAATTTAATCCGCTGGACAAGTTGAAAAAGAAAAAACCAAACATGAGCGGCATCAGCGACATCATTTTTTGCTGCGCCGGATCCGTAGTGGTTTGCGGCGTCATTTTCGTCATTAGATACATCATGATGGCCATGCCAATCGGGAGAATATAATACGGATCCTTCGCCGAAAGGTCATGTATCCAGCCGATCCAAGGTGCGTGTCGCAATTCAATCGCGCCGTTCAGCACGCGCCACAGCGCCCACCAGATCGGCATCTGGAAAAGCATCGGTAGACAACTGCCCATCGGATTGATGCCTTCCCGGCTATAGATGGCCATTACTTCTTCATTCATTTTTTTCTTGCGCGGATCGGTCATGGAATATTTCTTGTACCGATCCTGAATCTGTCGGATTTCGGGTCCAACTTTTTGCATCTTCTGCATCGAACGCCAGCTCTTCATCTTCAGCGGAAACATGGCGAAATTGATGACCAGCGTAAGTAGGACGATGCACCAACCATAATTCGGCACCTTCGTCTGAATGGTCTGCAGAATCCACAGCAAGGGTTTGGCGATGACACCGGTCCAGCCAAAATTAATCAATTCCGCGAGCGGTGGCTTGGTTTTTTCCAGGATCTTCAAGTCTTTCGGACCCACGTAAAGACGCGCGCGCAAAGGTGCCGCAATGGTAGTCCCCGCTGCCATCTCAGAAATGGGCTCGCTGGCGGGCTTCCCGTCATCGACAATGCCGTGGTCTTGCGTCCAGTGCCACAGAGAGAGTTGCGTGCCGTCCGGCAAAAATGCCGCCGTGAAAAACTGGTCTTCAATACCCAGATATTCCATCGGCCCGTTTTGCAATGCCGGCTGGCTTTGGTTTCCGGATACGCCAAGCTTTTTGTACTGCAACAGTTCAAGCTTGTCGTTGAGCTTGTAATAAACGGTGACAAGCGAGGCCGCTTTGTACACTGCCCGGTCGCCGAACCCGCCGCGCCAGGCAAGTGCCGCGGGAATTGGGTTACCGTCGAGCAGGACGGAAACCTCCGCAGCCATCTCGTAGTTCAGGTTGAAAATTAACTTCTTCGTGACGTCCAGATGGCCGTCGCTCCAATGGAATGTCACTTCGCCTGGCGCAGACACATTAGGTTGATCCGGCGTCACTTCATACAACGCTGAGTTGGCTTTGGCTTCGAGCTGCGCATCAGAAAGAACCAGAGAGAATGGCCAACCCAGTTGCTGTGCCGCGGCACTATTCACCAGATCGAGTAAGTGCGGCGGCTTTTGATCGTCGGAATATTTCTTCAGCCTCCAACTTCGCACCACGCCGCCACGATTCGAAAACTCCACCACATAAACTGGACTGTCAATCGCTATCAGTTTCTCGTTTGCGGCTTCAGTCTTCACCGGGCTTGCGGCTGCGACTGCGTCGCTTACGTGCGTGGCCTTTCCGGCGCTGGCTGATGTGTTCTCCGGCGGTTGCGACGTCGCTGGCTGTGACGTCGTCTGCGCGGGCGGGGGCGGCGCGACGGGCTTATAGAAATGCCCCCACGCAAAAAGAATTACAAGCGCGACAACCACAAATACCACCGCGCGTATCTGGTCGCCCATCTCGTTCACAGAATTCGCTCCTCGTCTTGCTTAAGCAGAACGTCTTCCGTGAAACGCGCGTTGAATGTCTTGTAGGAATTGCCAGCCCGAAAATCTGTCACAGGATCTCGGGTTACAGAAGCCTCACCGTCGTATACGTCAGGCACTGGGTCAAATCCGCCCTTCGTAAAAGGACGGCAGCGTCCCAGCCTTTTCAGCGCCAGCCAGATTCCGCGGCGCGCCCCGTGACGCGCAATCGCTTCCTGAGCGTACTTCGAGCACGAAGGATAAAACTTGCAAGCTCCGCCAAAAAAATGCGAAAGAAA
>Ga0210406_10008277_pt1 | contig 10418 bp, 9 predicted proteins | sample IncBWC30MmetaG_FD_155454 | JGI IMG/M metagenome (GOLD analysis project Ga0210406, IMG submission 155454) | Forest soil microbial communities from Barre Woods Harvard Forest LTER site, Petersham, Massachusetts, United States - Inc-BW-C-30-M | ecosystem: Environmental > Terrestrial > Soil >... | reverse complement strand
GTCTTGCCGCAGCCGGACGGCCCGACCAGCACCACGAATTCCTTGTCCGCGATGTCGAGATCGATGCCGCGCACCGCCTCGGTGTCATCGAAGCGCTTGACGAGCTTGCGAAGCGAGACATGCGCCATGGCGAACCGCTCTAGCCCTTGGTGGCGCCGGCGGTTAGGCCGGCGATGTCGTCGTCCATGCGGAAGGCGTAGATAATGAGCGCGGTGCGGCGCCGAGCAGCGCCCCGGTCTCCCTGGGTTTCCTACTCCGACGCCGCCGCATTCTAGGGCCGCCGCGATCGCCGCGGACGGCCCGTTTGGCTCACGCCGTGATGTTGGAGGAAGCTTAGATCAAGTTCGCCGCGCTTGTCAGCGACATTTGCGCGCCACAGCAGCGCGCTAGGCCACCGCCGCGTCCCGCTCGAGGGCGGCAAGCGGGACCGAGCGGCGGTCGAGCCGCAACGTCAGGCAGAAGGCAGAGCCGCCGCTGCGCAGAAACGAGGCGAGCGGCGTCGTGGCGACCTCGTACCCGCGCTCTGCGAGTTGCGCGCGCAAGCGCCCTCCGCAGCCGGACATGACCAACGTGCTGCCGACGGCGACGGCATTGGCCGCAAGACGGCGGCCGTCATCGATCGCGATCTCGATGCGTTCCTCCGGCGCGACGCGCTCGCGGATCGCAGCCAGGCCGGTGGCGGTGAAGGCGCCCGGCAGATACATGACGTCGCCGCCCGGCAGCGGCGCGAGCGCCGTGTCCATGTGATAGAAGCGGGGGTCCGCGAGTTCGAGCCCGACGACGTCCTGGCCGAACATGTCCTTAATCGCGCGCGCTGCGCCGGCGTCGGAGCGGAGACCATAGCCCATCCAGAACAGCTTGCGCCGCGCATCCCAAACGCAATCGCCGGCGCCTTCGAGCACGATGCCTTTGGGGAGCTTGCGCACGGCGTCGATCAGGCCGCGCGCCTGCAACGCGCGAAACGCCGCTTCAAAATGCCTTTCCTCGCGCTGCCGCTGCGGATGGCGAAACCGCGCCAGCAGCGCCTTGCCATCGAGCACCACGGCGGCGTTGGCGGTAAAGACGAGATCGGGCAGGCCGGGGACGGGCGCGACGAGCTCGACCGCTGCGCCGAGCTTGAGCAGTCGGCGATGCAGCGCCGCCCACTCGCGCTCGGCGGCAGCGTGGGCGCCGGCATCGCCGGCCCAGCGCGTCGGGTCCATCCACGGATTGATGCTGTAGCTGACCGCGAAGTGCTCCGGGCGGCACATCAAGAACCGGGCAGTCGGGTTGTCGAGCAGCGTCATCTTCATCTCCACCCTCGCGAAGTCAGATCGGTGTTCCCTCGGCGGATTCAAGCCGCGCGTGCGCGCCGGCGCGTGCGGTCGAGTTCGTGCAGGACCTCCTCGAAGCGGTCGAGCGCCCAATCGAGATCCGCGCGCGCGATGACCAGCGGTGGCGCGAGGCGCACGACGGTGTGGTGCGTCTCCTTAGACAGCACGCCCTTTTCCAAGAGCCGCTCGCAGGCCGCGCGCGCGCTGGCAATGGCGGGATCGATCTCGGCGCCGGCCCACAGGCCGCGTCCGCGCACGTCTTTCAGCGCGGGACTGTTGATCGCGCGCAGCCGCTCGAGCATGTGGGCGCCAAGCACGCGGCTCTTCTCCACCAGCCCCTCGTCGCGGATGACGTGGAGCGCCTCGAGGGCGACTGCCGCCGCGAGCGGGTTGCCGCCGAAGGTCGAGCCGTGCGAGCCCGGCGTGAATACGTCCATCACCTCGCGGCGCGCGACGAAGGCGGAAACCGGCAGCATGCCGCCGCCCAGCGCCTTGCCCAAGATGACGCCGTCCGGACGGATGCCTTCGTGCCCATAGGCGAACCACGCGCCGGTGCGGCCGAGCCCGGACTGCACCTCGTCGAGGATGAGCAGCACGCGGTGCGCATCGCAGATCCGGCGCAGGCCGGCGATGAAGCCCTCGGGCGGGACGATGACGCCCGCCTCGCCCTGGATCGGCTCGACCAGCACGGCGGCGGTCTCCGGCGTGATCGCGCGCTCGACCGCGGCGAGATCGCCGAAGTCCACCGGGCGGAATCCGGGCGTGAACGGTCCGAAGCCGTCGCGGTAATCGGGCTCGGTCGAGAACGAGGTGACGGTTGTCGTGCGGCCGTGGAAATTGCCGTTGGCGACGATGATTTCCGCGCGATCGCGGGCGATGCCCTTGACCCGATAGCCCCAGCGGCGCGCCGCCTTGATCGCGGTCTCGACCGCCTCCGCGCCGGTGTTCATCGGCAGCGCGGCGTCGAGCCCGGTGAGCTTGCACAGCTCCTCGAGAAAGGCCCCGAGGCGGTCGCTGTAGTAAGCCCGCGAGGGCACGGCGAGGCGTGCCGCCTGTGCCGTCAACGCGGCGAGGATGCGCGGATGGGCGTGGCCGTGGCTCGCGGCCGAATAGGCGCTCATCATGTCGACGTAGCGCCGCCCGTCCGTGTCCCACAGATGCGCGCCTTCCCCGCGCGTCAGCACGACGGGAAGCGGCGCGTAGTTCGGCGCGCTGTAGCGGGCCTCGAGCTCGATGGCGTTCATGGCACGTCTCCGCATCGCTGCGAGCGAATCATCGCTCGCGTTGCCCAATGGATTTATGTGTTAGCTGCGGCTCGTGCGGCGGAAGTGAGGGTGCGGCGCGGCCGATTCGGCGGTCAGCGCGGCTTGGCGCGGCGGAAACGGCGGTTGCTCAACGTTTCGATGATTGCTGACCTAGCAGCGATACGGGATAGCCGGCGAAGCGGCGTACCGGGCGCAACGCCACATGGCTGACGATGCGCGCCACGCCGAGATTTTCGTCGTCGATCAGCGCGGTGGTGAGCTCTTCGTAGGCTGCGAGATCGGCGCAAACGAAACGCGCCACGTAGTCGACCGTGCCGCTCACCTCCCAGCACTCCACGACCTCCTCGATCGCGGCAAGCCGCTTCTCGAAGCGGCCGCGGTTGGCGTGCCGCTCCAAGATGATCTCGGCGAAGATGTTGACCGGCCGCGACAGGCGGCCGAGCTCGAGCACGGCTTGATAGCCGGCGATGACGCCGGCGGCCTCCAGGCGCCGGACCCGCTCGAGCGAGGCGCGCGGCGACAATCCCACCGTCTGCGCCAATTTCTGGATGGTCGAGCGCCCGTCGCGCTGCAGCGCGGCGAGAATCTTGACGTCGATGCGATCCAGAGCGGGCGGGCGCTTGGCGGGCATGAGGTATGCTTCCATAGATGCGCGACGTGGTCGATCAATCGATTATTTCCGGCGCTTAGTGCGATGTGCTCATCACGCGGGCGCGACTGACCCACTCAGCTTGGCTCTCATCGTGCAGGATATCCATCCCGCGCAGGCCAGTCAGCGGGGACGCCACCTCGCGGGACCTGCAGAACACCTTGCGAACCCGGATGTTCGGTTTGGGACTTTTGCCGTCCGCTCTCCCGGAACCTTCGCCGAACGTAGGCAGTTCTTGTGGCATCCAAACACCCCGTTGTGCGCTTGGTTGTGGGGTAGCTAGTGGTCACACTTCGTCGCCGAGAGCGTGAATTGGCGCGCGCGAGCCGCGCGCTTGACGCTGCCAATTTCTTCTTGGCTGACGTGCGTGACGCGCTTGGGCCGTACCTCGCGGTGTATCTGCTGACCGAACGTGAATGGGATGCCGCCAGCATTGGCCTCGTCATGTCGATTAGCACGATTGCGGGCATCCTTGCGCAAACTCCGTCAGGCGCGTTGGTGGATGCGACCAAGGCCAAACGCGGCGTCATGGTCGCAGCCGCCGTTCTCGTCACCGCGGCATCCCTCGTTGTTCCTTGGCTATCGTCGTTTTGGCCCGTGGCCGTTTCTCAGGCAACGGCGCATGCGGCCGGTGTCGTGTTCGGACCCGCCCTTGCGGCCGTCACGCTCGGCATCTTTGGACATGGAGCCTTCACCAAGCGGATCGGACGCAACGAAGGCTTCAATCACGCCGGCAATGCCTTTGCAGCAGCCACTGCCGGTGCGCTGGCTTATTTTTGGGGGCCGCAAGTCGTCTTTTACCTGCTTGCCTCGATGGCGATAGCGAGCAGCGTGAGCATTCTTGCTGTTCCCAAGCAGTCAATTGACCACAATCTTGCTCGCGGCCTCGACGATGCGAAATCGCACGACGCCAAAGCGACGGGAGACGATCGCCCTACTGGGTTGGCCGTGCTTCTGACCTGCCGGCCGCTCCTGATCTTCGCCGGTTGCGCGATCATGTTTCACTTTGCAAACGCGGCGATGCTGCCGCTGGTCGGCCAAAAACTCGCGCTCCAGGACAAGAACCTCGGCACGAGTCTCATGTCAGCATGCATCGTTGCCGCGCAAGTCGTGATGGTGCCCATGGCAATGCTGGTTGGCGCGAAGGCCGATGCCTGGGGGCGCAAACCGCTATTCTTGATTGCGCTCTCGGTTCTTACGGTTCGTGGCTGTCTCTATCCACTCTCGGACAATCCCTATTGGCTCGTAGGCGTCCAGTTGTTGGATGGAGTCGGTGCGGGCATCTATGGTGCGGTCTTTCCGGTGATCGTCGCTGATCTCATGCGGGGCACTGGCCGTTTTAACGTTGCGCAAGGTGCGATCATCACCGCGCAAGGGATAGGTGCGGCGCTATCCACCACGCTCGCCGGAATCGTGGTTGTCCAGGCAGGGTACAGCGCGGCGTTCCTTACGCTTGCCGGTGTCGCCATCGTTGGGCTTGGGATTTATTTCTTTCTGATGCCGGAAACACAACCCCGAGTGCCGGCCAAAACCGAAGCTACCCGAAGAAAGGTCGTGCTCGCTGGCGAGTAGGAACTTCTATCTCACGCCCACGCCGGGCACATAGCGCAGCGCATCCCGAAGCGTCGTGGCGTTCATATCGTCGAGGACTTGTCTGGTGATGACGGTGGTGCGGGGCAGTTTTGCGGCCCGCGGGAGTCCGTCGGGGCCATAGGATGAATACCACGCCGATCGAGCAGAGGGCTGTCCGCTCAAGACCCGCCGCGCGGGCAGGCGGCTGACCGACGGATGCTTGGAATTGGTCCAGCCGGGCGCGGGCACGCTTCGGTAGGTTCCGGCGTCGGCGGCAAACGCTCCGCAGGCGAAGTAGATGAGGAGCGTTGCGGCCGCGGCGGTACGCAGAAGTCCGATATGCATGGCCTTCTCGCAAGTTTGCGCGCGACTCTGCGATCGCAGTCCGCGAGCGGCGGTGCGCAGGCTCACACGTCAAACATAGCGTGTCACCGGCAGTCTGTCCCCATGGGCCACGCCAGAGATGACCTCCCATGCACCTGCTGCGCCCTGCCAGAAAAAAGGCGCGAGCAGCGATAGTCGTGATATACTTTTGCGGCCGGAGGAAACGCCGATGGCAACTCGCGAGGATCATCAGGCAACGCGGAATCAAAGCAAGCGGCATATCCAGGCGCACGACTGGAGCGACGGAAGCTCCGACTTTGTCCTAGTCCAGGACGTCCAACCGCCGCCCCGTATCGAGTTGGCGCGCGAGCGGATGCTGATGTGTCGTCTGTATCTTGGCCTGATCCAGACCATAAGCGACGACTACGGCGCGGAGTTTGTGGCCCGCAGCGACAGTTCAACCTTGCGAACCGTCGGCATTTACGTCTTTCTCCGCACCGTCATGTGCTCGCCCGTTAGCGCAGGTAAGATCGCGCACGCGCTGAAGCTGCCGCGCGTCACCGTGCTGAGGCGTCTGCAAGACTTGGCGAAGCAGGGTTATGTGGAACGCGTTGGCAACGCCTATCGCGTCACCGACAAGGTGAATATTCCCGACCTGCAAAGGAAGCTGCAGCGACGAATAGACCTGATCGTCGACACTGCAAAAAAACTCTCCGAATTAGGCGCTTCGACTTGACATCGAAGGCCCTGAACCCCTTTTTTTGATGGCCGTTTAGCCCCCACGAGCGGCGCAAAAGCGGACATTTTCTAACTGCCACTTCGTGCCAAAACCAGCCATCGGCCGATCACCCTGGCCGAGCAGGTATCGTAAATTGAAAGACCGCACCTTGTGCAGCGTTCGCGCTCGCCCACAGCCGTCCTCCATGGGCTTCGATGATCGAGCGACAGATCGAAAGTCCCATGCCCATCCCATTTGGCTTTGTCGTATAGAATGGTTCGAACAAACGCTCCAACGTCTCCGGGCTCAGGCCCGGACCAGTATCCTGCACTCCGACGCGCAGGCTGTCCTCGGTGCCCTCGGTCGTGACCACCAAGTCGCGCTGGCCGTCAGCAACATTGTTGGTCGCCTGGATGCCGTTGACGATCAAGTTCAGCATCACTTGTTGCAGTTGCACCCGATCGGCATGAATGCGCGGCAAGCAAGGCGCAAGCTGCGTGCGCACCGTAACGCCGGTCTTGGTGGCCTCGCTGCGGGTCAGCTCGATCACCTCCATCGTCGCCTCGTTGAGGTCAAAAATCTCCTTCCTGGGTGGCGCCTTCCTCATGAGCGCCTCGATACGCGCGACGACATCGCCTGCTCGATCGGTATCTCGCACAATGGCGGCGAGCGCATCCCTAACCTCCGTCAGATCAGGTGGGGTTTTGTTAAACCAACGCAGTGCGGCACTCGCATGTGTCCGCACCGCAGCCATGGGCTGCCTTAGTTCGTGAGTAATAGAGGCGGTAAGTTGCCCCATGGTTGCGACGCGGTTCCCGTGCGCCAACTCCATCTGCACCTGCCGAAGTTGCCGCTCGCGACGGATAATCTCCAGGGCAATGGCAGCCTCGGCGGCGAAGTCCGTGACCAGTTCGATCTCTTTCTCGGTAAACGGCTCTATCCTCGCCCGCCCAATGCTAAGCACTCCGATCAGCTCGTCGTTTCTGAGCATCGGCACGTACAGGCTCGTCCGAATGCCCGATTTGACCAAACCCACTGCATAGGCCTCTCCCGCACGATAGACTTCATGGTCGGCTAAGTTAGGGATGTGGAGGGGCGACTTGTTTGCGATGAAGCGAGCTACAAAGCTGCTGTGCTCCAGAAGCACTGGCGGTGGGTACTCCTTTAACAGGACGGGGCTCACTTTATGGGCGACAAGACGAAGGCCCGCTTCCTCGACGAGACGGAAGACACCCGCCTCGGCGCGGCACAGGCGTGCTGCGCTGTCCAGGATGGTTTGGAATATGGGCTGCAAGTCGTGCGGCGAACTGGCAATAGCGCGCAGTACTTCAGAGATAGCCGCCCGTTGCCGAAGGACCTCGGCCAGCTCCTGTTCCGAATCTGAACCGCCGTGAGCAGCTTCGGGCGCTTCACGGGCTTCGAGGCTCCGGTCGCGCTGTTCCATCGTTGCTGCCCCTCCCGATCTAGGGTGGCAGGAGATAGTATCGCTCCAGCCGCTACTCGGATAGCTGCGCCTCCAAGCAAGCAATTTCTGGCGTAGTTTCCGTGCCTGGGGCGGCGGCGACACCTCTCAACTTCATTATAAGACCGTCAGGCGATTGATCTTTTCAAGCAGCCCAAGACGTGGCCTACTTTCCCGCTATAACTATTCCCCGGTGGCCGGACAAAGAGGGGAGATGGATCATGTCAATGATGTCACTCGACACCGCCGCGCAAGTCATGCGCGAGGAAATGCGCAGAACGGTCAAGCAGTACTCGCTTTGGTATCTTGTGCAAGGCGCCCTGATGATTCTCGCCGGCATCTTGGCCCTGGTCTATCCAGCGATATCCTCGGTGGCGGTAGTCTTCTTCATCGGCTGGCTCTTGATTTTCAGCGGCATCTTCCAGGGCATCAGCCTCATCGGCGCGCGCCACGTGCCGCACTTCTGGCTACAGCTCATATCAATGGCATTGTTCATCGTCGTCGGTGCGCTTTTCCTCCGCAATCCGGGCGAGAGTTTACTCACGCTCACGCTGCTGCTGATCGTGTTCTTCTTGATCGAAGGCATTTCAAAGGTAATTTTCGCGCTGACGATACGGCCCTTCCCGAACTGGGGCTGGGTCCTCCTGAGCGGGATCGTAGGGATTGTGCTGGCTTTCTATCTGTGGGCCAGCATTCCGGTTTCGGCGGCGTGGCTCCTTGGTGTGCTGCTCGGGATCGAACTGATCTGTGAAGGTGCAGCCATTAGCCATCTTGCATGGCAAGTGCGAAAGAGCTGACCGCCGCCGCACGCGAGACACGGCGCGGCGTGTCGCAAGAGTGCCACAAGCGCCTCCCGTGCTTGCGACTGAAAGAATAAAATACCGGACTGCACCCTGAGGCCGCTGCGCCGCGGAATTTCTATTCGGCTGAGCGCAAATCCCGCACGCGGCGCTGAGGCGTGTCAGCTCTGCCCCTGCTTTGTGCCAAAGCTGACAGAATCCGACGCTTGCAGACGACTGCCAGGGGTCAGCCGCCGGCGGGATTGGGGTTGCGCCAGACCCGCTCGAACGGCAGCCGCCAGGCATGGGGCGCGACCAGCTGATGGATCGATTTCGGCCCCCAATCTCCGGGGGGATAAAGCCGCACCGTCGGCGGCGCCTCGAGCAGCGGCATCGACACCTCCCAAAGCCGCTCGATGCCCTCCGCGGTCGTGAACAGCGTATGGTCGCCGCGCATCGCGTCGAGGATCAGGCGCTCATAGGCTTCGAGCACCTCGCTGATCAAGCCGGTGTCGTGCATGGCGAACTGCATGCTCAGCTTGTCGAGCCGCATCCCGGGCCCAGGGCGCTTGCCGTAGAAGGACAGCGACATCTTCGCGGCGTCCGCGAGATCGAAGGTCAGATGGTCCGGGCCCTGCGCGCTGACACCCGACCCCGGCGGGAACATGCTCTTGGGCGGTTCGCGGAAGGCAATGGAGATGATCCGCTGGCCCTCCGCCAGCCGCTTGCCGGTACGCAGGAAGAACGGCACGCCGGCCCAGCGCCAATTGTCGATCCCGCATTTCAACGCGATGAAGGTCTCGGTATCGGACTCGGGGTCGACGCCGGCCTCGGAACTGTAGCCCGTGTATTGCCCGCGCACGACATGCTTCGGGTCGATCGGCAGCATGCAGCGAAAGACCTTGTTCTTTTCCTCGCTGATGGGCCCCGGCTCCAAGGCCGTCGGCGGCTCCATCGCCATGAACGCGAGAATCTGGAATAGGTGGGTGACCACCATGTCGCGATACGCCCCGGTCGCCTCATAGAAGGCGGCACGCATGCCGAGCCCGAGCGTCTCCGGAACGTCGATCTGCACATGATCGATGAAGTTGCGGTTCCAGATCGGCTCGAACAACCCGTTGGCGAAGCGGAATGCGAGGATGTTCTGCGCCGGCTCCTTGCCCAGGAAGTGGTCGATGCGGAAGATCTGGTCCTCTGAAAAGACCTCGTGCAGCTTGGCGTTCAGCGCGACCGCGCTTTTCAGGTCGGTTCCGAACGGTTTTTCCATGATGATCCGGGAGCGGTCGACGAGGTCCGCCTCCGCCAACAGGCGTACGGCCGACAAGGCGGCATTGGGCGGCACGCTGAGGTAGTGCAAGCGACTGTTGTCGTTGCCCAGTTTCCGCTCCGCCTCGGCCGTCGCCGCCTTGAGCGCGTCAGCGCCCGCGCCGATCGGCACGAAGTCCAGTGTCTCGGCAAAGGCGGCCCAGTCCGCGTCCTTCACCTTTCGGCTGGAGAACTGGTCGAGCGCCTCGCGCGCGATCTTGCGAAAGCCATCGGCGTCAATCTGGTTGAGCGAGACGCCGATGATCCGGCAGCTCGGGATGAAACCGGCGCTCGACAGGTAGAACAGGCCCGGCAGCAGCTTGCGCCGCGACAGATCGCCGGTGGCGCCCACAAGGACAACGACCTGCGAATGCCGGGGACCGACCCCAGGAGTAATCTTTGCCAGCCTTAACGTCCCATCGTGAATATTGTGGCGCCGAGCCTCCGGCTACGCCTGCGCACGTTCATTCTGAAATGCCGGCGTCCGGCGTGCAAGATTTTCGGCTGATCGCGCCGCTGCAGTTCTCAGCGGACAAGGACTCTGCTTAAAAGACGCGACAGCCGTATGGCAAAGATTCGATCGACGACCGAGCTCGGACTTAATCCCCGCGTGGACGTTCAAGTGCGCAAGCCGGACAAGGCCGGCTTACATGGTCAAGCCCGCGCGCCATAATCCTCGCCGCTTTATGAGCTGACGCCGCTCCGGCTCACAAGCAGCGGCGATGGGCGAGGATTCGCTCAATTGATGAACTCGACCTTGGTGCCCTTGTGCACCATTTTCGCCAGCTGCTGCGCGTCCCAATTGGTGAGGCGCACGCAGCCGTGCGATTCCGTCTTGCTGATCCGCTCCGGCGCCGGCGTGCCGTGGATGCCGTAACTGTCGCCGAGATCGATCCACGTCGTGCCGACCGGATTCTTGGGGCCGGCCGCGACGGTGAAGGGCTTTTTAGACTTGACGCCCTTGAACTTGAGCTTCGGGCTGTAGTGATAGGTGGGGTTCTCCGTCACCGAACGAACGCGCCGCTCGCCGC
>Ga0210406_10008275_pt1 | contig 10419 bp, 15 predicted proteins | sample IncBWC30MmetaG_FD_155454 | JGI IMG/M metagenome (GOLD analysis project Ga0210406, IMG submission 155454) | Forest soil microbial communities from Barre Woods Harvard Forest LTER site, Petersham, Massachusetts, United States - Inc-BW-C-30-M | ecosystem: Environmental > Terrestrial > Soil >... | reverse complement strand
CTGTCCAAAGGACGCGGAAGGTGAGGTCCCTCGACCAGATGATCGAGGGCATGCATGAGCGTGCCAGGCACGTCCTGATCGGCCACAACGACGAGCAGCTCATGCCGTTCTTCCACATCCAGTTCAAGGACCGGCCAGACGCCGTGATCCCCGCGCCGTTCTCGGACGAGCGCGAGAAATCGATCTTCATCAAGGCAGTGCGCTTCTCGCTCAAGCAATTCCGTTCGAGCGTCGTCAACTACGCCTTCGTCAGCGAGGCCTGGGTGGCGCAGTCGGACCATCGGCCGCGCAAGGGCGACCTCTCGCCGTCGGAGCGCGAGGACAAAAGGGAGTGCGTCATCGTCTCGGCTGGCGACCGTGACCGCGCGATGATGAAATTGTGGGAGATCATCCGCGACGATCAGGCGCGGGTGACCGACCTCGTCGAGGACCCCAACATGACGGCCGACCACTTCGAAGGCCGCCTGCAGAACCTGATGGCCGAGGACTGAACAATGAAGGAAACGCGCATCCTCAGGAACGTCGTCGTCTACGACCGCAAGTTGAAGCAGCAGGTCGAGATCGATGTGGACGTGGAGGTCGACATCGATTGGATCGCCAGGGAATTGGCGGCCAAGGCCTACAACAACAAGTCCCAAAACAACGTGCGCAAGGCCCGCGCGCTGCATGGCCTCGTCGAGGTTCGCCTGCGTGGCACCAAGGCCACGCCGCTCCATGAGAAGGTGGCATGAGAACGGGGCTTTACGAAAACCGGATCGCGTTCTGTGAGTTCGACGAACACGCGCTCGACACGCTGATCGAGGGCGACATCGAGGTTGGTTTTGTCTGCGGCTCCTGCCAGCGGCGCAATTGCGTCGAGATGCAGAAATGGGCCGACGGCGAGGTCGAAGGCCTCAAGTGCAAGTGGTTGATGATCGTCGACGGCAAGCATTGGCGGCCGGTTTGCGACGAATGGCTTGGCCTCGTTGGAACCCCGCCCTCGACGGCGGCGAAGCTCTTCCGGCTATGAGCGACTTCGACCCAGACGCGATCCGGCCGATGATCATCCAACGCAAGGGTGATGTGCGCGCCGTCGCCGACGACCTCTGCGCCGACAGCGAAGAATTGCGCTCGTACATCATGAACACGCCGCTGCTCAGACGCGCGCTCGACGAGGTGGTCGCGCGCGGCGTCGACCAATCGCTCGGCGTCCTGTTCAAGGGCCTCGACGACGAGGACCATTATTCGAACCAGCTCGCGGCGGCGAAAGAGTTCCTCAAATCGCGCGCGGCGCAGCGCCGTGGCTTCCACCATGCGGGCGACCTGGAGCTGAAGATGCCCGGCAAGGGCGGCGCGCTCACGCTGACGTGGCTGCCGCCGGAGGACAATCGGCGCCCTGAGCCGCCGCTGATCGAAGGGACCGTCGAGAATGACTGACATCGTGCTAGTCGCCATGCGGCTCAAGGACATGTGGAAGGTGCATCCCGATCAGGACAGCTCGCGCGTCTGCTCCAAGTGCGGCGAGGCGGTCGGCATCTACCCGTCGGGCCAAAACGAGCTCGCCCACCGCCCCGACATGAAGATCATCTGCTTGCCCTGCTCCAATCCCCAGCCCGGCGACGATGTTCTCTCAGCCGGGACGTTGGGCGAGATCAAGCGCGAGCTGCGCGACAGCGTGAGGCGACAATGACCCGCCAGTGCGGCGACTGCCAACTGTGTTGCCGCCTCCTGCCGGTGAAGAGCCTCGGCAAGCTCGCAGGCCATCGCTGCGAACATCAGCGCCACCACAAGGGCTGCGCCGTCTACAAGCAGCTCGGCCGCGTCTCGCCGGAGTGCAAGCTGTGGAATTGCCGGTGGCTGGTCGAGAACGATACCGGAGGCCTCTCCCGGCCGGATCGGAGCCACTACGTCATCGACCTGATGCCTGACTTCGTCACCCTGCGCGATGACGCGACCGGCGAAGGGCAGCACGTCGAGGTGGTGCAGATCTGGGTGGATCCGAAATACCCCGACGCCCACCGCGATCCGGCGCTGCGCGCCTACCTCGAACGCAGGGCCCAGGAGAACATCATCGGCCTCGTCCGCTGGGATAACGAGCAGGCAATGGCGATCTTCCCGCCCGCGCTCTCGGCCGACCGGCAATGGCATGAGGTGGGCAGCAAGTTCCGCCTGGAGGAACACACCGTCGAGGAGAAGATCGCGGCCCTCGGCGGCACCATGGTCATGCACATCGCGGAGTGAAACGTGATGAAAATACAGATCGAGACGGCGCTGGCGCAGCCGATATTCGACCCTGAGCGCCAAATCGACGGCCGGTTCTTCTGGTGGGCCGAGCGCGACGTTTCCGTCGGCCTCACCTGCAACATCGGCATGGAGTGAACCCGCTATAGCGGCGGGCGCCCATTGTGGCAGCTCTCGTTGAGCTGGCATGATCGCGGGCGGCCCGTGACGGTGCTCAGTTGGAGCCCAACGAAATGGCGGAAGGCAGAGGCGATCAGAGACAAGATCATGCGCGGCTCCGGGACCGATGAACCCTGGTTCATGGATGATCCGCGCGAGATCGCCGACGACCTGGGGTTCGCTTCGGTCGCCGTCCACTGGCGCAAGCCGCTCAGTGTCGACGAGGTCGCGCGCATGGGGCCGACGCCGGAGGTCAAGGAGCGCAAGGGCCGAGGTTAGACCCACGCCATGCGATGCGTCCGTCACATGCGCGTGATAAGCCGAAGGCCTCCCCAAGGAGGACCTCCCCAATGGCACGCGCACAGATTGCTCTGATCATCCCGCTCGGCGATGCGCCGGGCTATATCCCAGGTCACCCCGACCAGGGCCTGCCCGGCGGCGGCTACTACCCCGACCAGGGCCTCCCAGGATCGCCCGTCTATCCCGACCAGGGCCTCCCTGGGCGCCCGCCGCATGTCGGCAACCGGCCCCCAGGCTCTTGGGACCGTCCTGAGTATCCCAGCACCGGCCCCGTGCGCCCTGGCCGCCCTGTCGATCCGAGCTGGGGCATCGACGCAGACCTCGGCCCGGCGCACCCGTGGGTCCCGCCGAGTGGCGAGGAGCTGCCCCCGCCTCCTGAGGAGATCGCCCACCAGGTCGTCGTCGCGGTTTGGCGCCCCGAACAGGGGACCTGGACGGTCGCAGTCGCCCAAGGCCCGCACCCCGCCCCGCACGGCTAAGTGACCTTCGCCGACACTGCACAAGCGACCAGCGACGCCGACGCGCCGCTGGTCATTCCCTACCGGCCGCGCCGCCACTTCATGGCGCTGCACGCCTCCGACAAGCGATGGATCTTCGCCTGCTGCCACCGACGCGCAGGCAAGACCGTTGCCATCGCCAATCATTTGATCCGCGCGGCTTATCTCAACTCCCGGCAATGGCCGCCGCCGCGCTACGGCTACGTCGGCCCGTCGTTCGAGCAGGCCAAAGACTTAGTCTGGTCGTATCTAAAGCAATACACCTCGACCATCGACGGCGTGCGCTTCTTGGAAGGCGAACTCGCCATCGTCCTCCCCCACAACGGCGCGATCATCAAGCTCTACGGCGGCATGAGCGCCTACGAGCGCATGCGCGGCATGTACTTCGACGGCATCGCCCTCGACGAATATCCGCTGCTGCAAAAGACCGTGTTCAGCACCGTCGTGCGACCGGCGCTGGCCGACTATCGGGGCTGGGCGATTGTGAGCGGAACCTCGAACGGCGACGATCACTTCAACACCCTGCGCCTGCGCGCGATGGAGGATGAACGCTGGGACGTGTTCCTGATCCCCCTCAGCGAGACGGGCGAGGAGGCCCTGAGCTACGCCGAGGCGCGCGAGCTCACCCAGGACATGAGCCCCGACGAATACGCACGCGAGATGGAATGCTCGTTCGATGCACCCGTCGAAGGCGCTTACTTTGCCGAAGCCCTCAACGCGCTCGCGCTGCAAGGCCGCGTGTGCAGCGTGCCGGTCGATCTCGCCGCGCCGGTCATCACCTCATGGGATCTCGGCGTGCATGACTATTGCTCGATCTGGCTGTGGCAGAACGTCGGCCGCGAAGTCCACTTCGTCGACTTCATGATGGGCGTCGGCAAGGACTTCAACCATTGGACCTCGGTCCTGCGCAAGAAGGCGAACGAGGGCGGCTTCCAATATCAGTGTCACCTGTTGCCGCACGATATCGAGGCGCGCGAGATCTCGTCGGCCAAGTCGAGGCGCGCGACGCTGGGCGAACTGATCCCGAAGGACGAGCCGATCATCACCGTGCCGCGCATCCGCTCGAAAGAGGACGGCATCAACGCCTCGCGCGCCATGCTCGGCAGCGCGTACTTCGACGCCGTCAATTGCAAGACGGGGTTGGCGATGTTGAGGGGCTACCACAAGAGCGCGATGGGCCAGCCGGTGCACGGGCCAGGGCCGCACTCACACGGGGCCGACGCCTTCCAGACCGCCGCCGTCGGGTTCCACCTCGTCACTGGCCTCAGCGCCAGTATGCTCAGGCGTGGCGCGATGCGGCGGAAGATCCGAGGCATCGTGTGAGTTTTTGGGGCGGCAAAAGTCTGGAGGAATGGGAAGAGATTTGGCGTCAAGAGCGGCTGCGCGAAGATAAAATGTTGGCCTTTCACGATGAGGTCGGCGACCGGATGACCAAGAAGGCGCTGGCCGCGAAATTCAACCTCAAGCCAACCCGCGTCGGCCTCTTGATCCGTCGCCATGACGGGGCCCGCGAACGCGGGCGCATGATCGCCGAGCTTGAGCGGCTCAGGCTCAAGGCGACCGCGAACACCTTCACCGCAATCGCTGAGAGATTGTGGATGGACCTTGGGTGGCTGGCGTCGGAGCTAGAGAAGCGCCGTCAGGAACTTTGATCGAGCCACCACTTCGGCCGCAGCCAGTAACCGTAGGCGTAGCGCCCGCGCTTCAGCGCCGCGATCATCGGCGGCATGACAGGCCCTATGAAATCAGGGTAAGGTCGCCAGCATTCGGTCAGCTCCAAGGGACCAGCTCTCCGCTGGTTGGTCCTCTTCGGAGCGAGTTGGCCCATGGCCATCGATGGCGTCGAACGCATCTTCACCTTCAAGGGTGACGGCGGAACACCGAACACATACGACCCCGGCGACCCCGACACTTATAAGCAATTTATTCACGCGCTGATCACCGACAGCAAGGACTACGAGAACAGCGTCCTGGCGCCCAAGCGCGACGAAGCGCAGAAATATTACTACGGCATGCTGCCGAACCTGGGCGGCCTCACCGGCTACAGCGACACGCTGATCGTCGAAGACCCCAACGCCACGTTCGAGGAGATCCTCGGCCCGACCGAGGGCCCGTCGAAAAGCTCCTTCATTTCGACCGATGTGCGCGACGCCATCCTGATGATGCTGCCCTCGCTGGTGCGGATCTTCGCCGCGAGCGAGAACGTCGTCTGCCTCGTCCCGCGCAGCCCCCAAGACGAGGCGATGGCCGAGCAGGCGACCAACTACGTCAACTATGTTTTCTGGCAGGATAACGCGGGCTTTCTGACGTTGTATGGCGCGTTCAAGGACGCGCTCACCGTCAAGACCGGCTACATCAAATGGTGGACCGACAACACCAAGGCGACGAAGCGCAAGCAGTTCCAAAATATCACCATGGAACAGCTCCAGATGCTGATGTCGGAGGAGCCGACCGCGCAGGTTGTGCCGGGCTCACTCAAGCAGAACGAGACAGGCGGCATCGATGTCACCATCGAGGCGACCGAGAACAAACCCATCACCCGCGTCGAGGGCGTGCCGCCGGAAGAGATGCGATTGGATCGCTATGCGCGGACCTTCGCCAAGTCGCGCCTCGTCGGCCACGAACGCATCGTCTCCATCGATGAGCTGACCGCGATGGGCTACCCGCGCGATCTCGCCGCGAATTACCTGCAAACGCAGGACGTACACAACTTCACCATGGAGGCGATGATCCGCAATCCAGGGCGCGGCATGTCGACCCGCGTTGGCGACGGCGTCCTCTACGGCGAGTGGTACATCCGCGCCGACAGCGACGGCGATGGCGTCGCCGAACTGCGCTACATCTGCACGATGGGCGAAGACCACGCCATCGTGCGCGACGAGCCCGCCAACCGCATCAAGATCGCGCTTTTTAGCTGCGACCCCATCGCCCACACCCTGGTCGGCGACAGCATCGCCGACCTCACCATCGACATTCAGAGGATCAAAACCAACATGACGCGGGGCGTGTTGGACAGCCTCGCCGAGAGCATCAACCCGAAGACGGTCGTCAACGAGCTGGTGACCAATCTCGACGACGCGCTCAACGACGACCTGGGCGCGGTGATCAGGACCAGGGGCGACCCCTCGGCCGCCGTGCAATTCGCCACGACGCCGTTCGTCGGTCAGCAGGCCCTGCCGGTCCTCGAATACCTCGACGCCGTGCAGCAGCGCAGAACGGGATTATCCGATGCGGCGCGCGGGCTCGACCCGAAGGCGTTGCAGAGCAGCACGATGATCGGCGTCGAGGCGGTCATCAACGGCCAGCAGGAGCGCACCGAGCTGGTGGCGCGCGTCCTCGCCGAGACGGGGTTTAGGGATTTGTTCCACGGCCTGTTCAATGAGGTCGTGGAAAATGAAAATCAAAGCCGCACGTTGAAGATCAACGGGTCCTGGCAGACCTACCACACCTCGATGTTCGACGCCGACATGAGCGTCGAGGTCAACCCGACGCTGGGCAAGGGCAGCGACACGGTGAGGATGATGACACTGCAGCAGATCAAGCAGGACCAGATGATGGTCTTCCAACAATTCGGGCCGCAGAACCCGGTCGTCGGCATCCCTGAGATGTTGAACACGATCAGCGATATGCTCGAACTGGCCAACATCAAAAACCCCGGCCGCTACTTCAAGACGCCGCCGCCGCAGGTCATCCAGCAGATGCAGACCGCGCCGAAGGAGCCCGACGCGATGACGATAGCGGCGATGGCCAGCAACGAGAAGGTGAAGGCGCAGACCGCGAAGGACATCGGGACCCAGCAGTTCAACGCCCAGAAGCAGGCGATGGACGAGGCGTTCCGGCGCGACAAGCTCAACCAGCAGCAGGCCCTCGACGCCGAGAAGCTTCGCCTGCAGGAGGCGCAGCTCGCCCTCGACCATCAGGTCGACATGGCCCAGGTCGTCGTCGACATGGCCAAGGCCACCACGCCGCCGAGCAACGACAACGGCGGGTCGACGGGAGGTATTTGATGGACAGCGTATTTTCCAACCTGCCGCCGCTGCCGACGTTCCCGGCCAACCCATCTGATCAGCGCTATTCGATGCTGGCCCGTATCGGCTCGGCGCTCGGCATCGAGGGCAAGCGCATCGGCCAGGGCCTGTGGAACGCCGCGACGCTGTCCGGCGATGTCGCCACCGGCAAGACGACGATGGCCGATCCTCAGGCGCAGACCCGCGTCATGGACCTCGCCTCGGCGGCGACGTTCGGTCCCCGCGCCCCCGCTCCTGAAGGCGCGCTCACCACTGGCTGGGCGCCTGGCGCGTGGAAGAAGCTTTCCGAGTTGAAGCAAAATCATCCTCGGCATGCCGACTTCATCGATGGGCTGTCGGACCTGACGCCCGATCAAGCGAGAACTATGCCGCCGTTCAGCAGTGACATACACAATTCGCTTCTCGATGATGTCCTCAACGCCCACAACGACGACCTGAGCTTAGTGGATCGCGTGCGGGGGGGCAGTCCGTATGCCCAAATCCCGCTGCGCGAAATGCGCGGCCAGCCGTTCGATGATCCAGGGCCTGCTTCCTCTCTACTCCAGCCGCCGCCGTTCGTATGGGGGCGGGAGGCATCGACGACGCCCACGTTTCAGTTGCAGCAGCCGAACATGCCGCCCTTCCCGGCCAATGACCCACGCGCCGTTGCGCCGCCGCCTACGCCCCGCCCATGGCCGCCGCCGCGCGGCATGACGCTGGGGCCGGGCGAACTGGGGGCATGAAGGCGGCTTGCCGCAGGGGTAAAACCGAAGTATTCATCTAAGCAACCTGCAAAGTTATCACGGGGATAACTTCGGTTGCCGATGGTCACATGTCGGCGCTGAGTAGCAGAGGCAATATAGACAGCTTGAGCGAGCGCCGAGAACTTTCGGCCGCCGCCAAGGCTCTCCTTGCCGACAAGGCCTTCGGCCACGTCTACCGCCAGCTCCGGCAGCAGTGGTTCAACGAGCTTCTGGACCAGCCAAACGCCAGCGTGAAGCAGGACGAATTGGCCGCCCGCCTGCGCGCCCTCGACCTCATCCCCCTGGCGCTCGGCGCTCTCCTCGACAATTACCGCATCGACGCCCAGCGGAGCGCCCGCAATGCCTCCTGACGGCATCGACGAGGCCCGCGAGGCGTTCGCCCAGGAGATCCCCCAGGCCACGCGGCAGCGCGATGTGTCTGGGCGGTTCGTCTCGACCGCCAAGCCGGAGGCGATCTTCCAGCCGCGCGAGACTGAGGGCGATGAGTTCGGCGACACGCGCGACGGCGGGCCCGACCCACGATTGCTCGAACACGAAAGGAAGGTCGCAGATGGCCGGTCTGAAGAAGGGGAGCCCGCTCAGAGGGCCCCGAAACGTGTTCCAGCCCCCGCCAACGACAACAATGACGGCCCAGCCGAAGATCAGCCGCCAGAGCGCATCGGCGAAGACCCCGACGATGCCGATCCAGACGCTGAAAAACCAGACAAGGGGCCCGGCGCCGATGGGGACGAAGGCGAAGACGCCTCCCCCCGGTACAAAGTTCAGGTAGACGGCGCAGAGGTCGAAGTCAGCCTCAACGAGGCCTTACGCGGCTATCAGCGCGAAGAGACTTTCAACCATCGCATGCGGCAGATGGTCGAGGTCGCCAAGACCATCGACCATCGCGGCGCGGAGGCCCAACACGCCCGCGACGCCTACATCCAGCTCTGCCAGCACCAAGAGCAAGAGTTCCAGGCGCTGATCCCCAAGGAGCCTGACTGGGACGCCTTGTACAAGGCCGACCCCGCAGGCGCGCACCAGCTCGAACAGAACTATCGGCATGTCTACGGCACGCTGAACAATATCCGCCAGCGGCGGGTGCAGGCGCAGCAGGAGGCCTACAACGACAACGCCCAGCGCAGCGCGGCCTATGCGCGGGCCGAGTTCGACAAGTTCTGCGCCAAAAATAAGTTGGCCAACCAGAAAGAGGTCGACCACGCCATCGCCGGGATGCGCAAGACCGCGCTGGAGGCTGGCTTCAACGACGACGAGATCGGCTCGACCTACGACGAGCGGATGCTGACCGTCCTCAACAAGGCGGCCAAGTACGACCGCATGGTCGCCAATAAACCTTTCCCGGTGCAGCCGGAGCGCAACGGCGCGCTCCAGCCTGGATCGGCCCCGCGCGTCGGCAACGGAGCGGCGCGCTCGATGAACGACGCCCAGAGACGGCTCGCAAGCACCGGCCGCGTCGATGACGCGGCCCTGGTGATGGCGCAGTTCCTGCGCGGCGGTCGATAATAAGTCCGGGTCAACCGGAGCCCCCCGTCCAGTCTAAATGACTGGAGCCCATAGTCTAGACCTTCGGGCTAGAGCCAATTGTCCGCCAAATACTGGCGGCGATCCCTCATGCCCGAAAGGATAACTATCGTGCCCAAGGTCACGAACGCTTTTACGACTTACAATGCCCAAGCAAACCGCGAAGACTTGAGCAACGCCATCTACAACATCGACCCGTTCGACACGCCGGTCATGTCGGCGATCCGGCGGCGCAATGTAAAGAACAGGATCTTCGACTGGCAAACAGAGTTCTTACCTCTGGTTAACCTTGCGAATGCTCAACTTGAAGGGTTCGCGCTGGCTAACAGCCCGTCTCAGCCGACGATCCGCCGCAACAACGTCACGCAGATCAGCGAGCGCGACGCGACCGTCTCAGGCTCGCAGGAGGAGAGCGACGCGGCGGGCAAGGGGAGCGAAATGGCTCACCAAATGGCCCTCGCCGCCAAGGTCCTGAAGTCGGACATGGAGAGCATCCTCTGCTCTCGCCAGCAACGCAACGATGGCAATGACACGGGCCCCACCGCCCGCACGACCGAGGCCTTCTCCCACTGGCTCGGCCGCGCCGTCGACAAGAACAGCAACGTCGCCGCAGCAGTCGCGCCCGGCACCGTCGTGACCGGCCTGCCAGTGGCGGCCACCGACGCCTTCGCCGCAGTCGCGGCCGGGTCGCAGGTGACCATCACTGAGGCGATGCTCGGCGATGCGATGCAGCTCGCGTACCAGAATGGTGGAAGCCCCTCCATGTGGATCGTGCCGCCGGGCCCGAAGCGCACCATCAGCACCTTCACCGGCCGCAGCACATCGCAGGTCCTGGTCGGCAAGACGGAGGTGGTCAGCACCATCGACGTGATCGCCACCGACTTCGGCCGGGTGAAGGTCGCGCCGTCGCGCTGGCTACAGCCTGACATCGGGCTCCTGATTGATCCCGACTAC
>Ga0210406_10008274_pt1 | contig 10419 bp, 7 predicted proteins | sample IncBWC30MmetaG_FD_155454 | JGI IMG/M metagenome (GOLD analysis project Ga0210406, IMG submission 155454) | Forest soil microbial communities from Barre Woods Harvard Forest LTER site, Petersham, Massachusetts, United States - Inc-BW-C-30-M | ecosystem: Environmental > Terrestrial > Soil >... | reverse complement strand
GAACAGGCTGCGAAGGAAGGACGCTCGCCCGATTTTGTGTTCGCGATCGATACCTTCGTCAGCTCCGATTCGCCGCTCGAATCGAAGCGTTTTGCCGACGCCAAGATCGGAGACGGTTTCGTGGTTCGCGCAGTCGACAACTCCAACACCGCGCCGCGCGAGTATGTGGATCGCGTCGTGGCGATGGCCCGCGAACATTCCATCCCGGTGCAATACGGAGTGACCGGCGGTGGTAACGATGGCTCCGTTTTCGTGCGCTATGGATCGGTGGATGTGGCCATGGGCTGGCCTCTGCGGTATGCGCACTCGCCGGGAGAAGTGATTGATACAAAGGATCTCGACGCGCTGGGAAAGATTGTGGAAATAATCGCCCGCCAGTGGTGAGAAGAAAGAGCAGGTTAGCCGGAACTGAGAAGCGCGGCGTAGCGGCCGGCGATTACACGCCAGGCAAAATGTTCGTTGTACACGATCTGACTGCTTCTCGAAAAACCGGATCGAAGCTCAGGGTTAGCCAGTAATCGAACCAATGCATCGTTCAGCTCATTAGGGTCAGAAGGAGACACAAGAATCACACCTGCATCCAGAAACGGCCAGGAAGTCTCTGGGCCCACAAAGGCGACCATTGGGACTCCGCAGGAAACTCCGGCAATCGCGCTGCTGCGACGGGTGGAAATGCCTCCTCTAACAAATAGCAGAACATCGCATTCTCGAATGCATCTGACAATCTGCCTGTCTTCTAGAACACCTTCTACCGAAAGTTCTACTGGGTAATTCGCAAGACTTTTGCGAAGGGCCTCTTGGCGAACTTCAGCGTGCCTTCCAAACACGGACAAGCGTAACTTGCCCAGCGTTTTGGCCGCGTGTTGAACAGCTGCAAGGATTTTTTGAGTCTCGATCGCACCCTGTTCGCCTCCGGTTATGCTAAACACACCAATCGTGGGGATATCATTCGGCCTGGGAGACGGCTGCCATTCTTCCGGTATCGGCAGGTTTGGTCCAACCGGGATGAAATGGCTTCGAAGCATGAGAGGCGAGGGATGGTCGGCGGCATTGTTCCCCGCCGCAAGCTTGCGCAGTGTCTCGGGAGCAAGGCTCCCCAGAACGGACTCAAGCGCTTTCGGAGAGAGCTTGCGATTCGCGGGGGCCGTCGGGTCTGTGTAAACAGCGTTGGTCGGAATGAAGGGAAGCCACGACAGCTTGTAAAGTGGAACGGTGAAGATGGCGAGATCCGCCATTTCAAGCGCGCGGCGCATGATGCGCAATTGGACGCGCTGCCGAAGTTGGTCGATGAGACGCGGGCTGGAGAAGGGTTCAACGTCGTGGAAGACCACCGCCACGCGCGCGCCCGCGGATTTCAGCATGTGAAGGACGCGCGGAAATTTCAGTGGGAACCCGCGAGCGGACCACGCGAGCGCGGTATATTGCACCAGCACCCAGGTATCGCGCCAACCTTCCGATTGGAGGTGCAACGCGCGCAGTGACTGTCGCCAGCCGTGAAGCTCCCAGGGCACGCGGCGGATGTGCATTTGAATATCGTGAGCCTCCAAAGCACCGCCCAGATAGCGGCAGTATTCCTCGACGGCGTCCGTGGGCGCGTCTTTGTGGCCGAGAAGGGCTATGACCTGGCGCGTCATTGAGGAAGGGCAAGCACGTGATTGTCGTCGAGCTTCTGGCAACGGTATCCGTGGCCAGTAAATTTATCGAGCAACGCCCGCTGATTTTCCGGGCTGTGCATTTCCACCAGAAAAATTGGGCGCTTGCCTGAGAACAATCGCGAGGCTCCCTGAAACACCGCGACTTCGGCGCCTTCCACATCGCATTTCAGAAAGTCCGGAGGGGGGTGGGATTCGGTGTATTGGTCCAAAGAGACGGCTCCGACGGTAATTGTGCCTGGCGTCGATCCGTTCGTCGTAACGTGGCCGAGGCCGCGATCCGGAGAGGTATTCGGGTCAACCCGCGCGAAAGAAACAGTTGCGGACTCCGACCAGACGGCTTTTTCTTCGACGTGCGCGTGCTTGAACTGATTGCGCGCCAGATTCTCCCGCAGCCGCTCGGCAATTTCCGGATCGGCTTCGAACGAAATGACGCGGCCCTGCGGGCCGACAAGTCGCGCCGCCATCAGCGAAAAAAAACCGATATTCGCGCCAACGTCGTAAAACGTCATGCCGGGCCGCAGGTGGTCAACCAGGGCTTTCTGCACTTGTGGCTCCCCGATTCCCTTCTGCACATTCTGGCCCGTGCGGGGATTCAGGCGAATCCAAAGGCCCTCGGAGGGGCCGTGCTGGATCTGCACCCAGATGAGCGCGTCGGGGGGAACAAGCTTCCGGCTGGTCCAACTTAGAAAATCACCAAGGAACGGCACCCGCCGCAATCCCGAGAGCGACGGAGCAAAACGCAAAAGCAGATTGGCCCGGCGGCTGGTTGGTCCCGCCATTTTATTTCTCCACGAGGAAACTTCCGAGGACCAGGGCATCCATGCCGGAACTGAAAAATGTGCGAATCGCATCGGTGGGCGTGTGCACGATGGCTTCACCGCGCAGATTGAAAGATGTATTCATTACGACGGGCACGCCGGTGCGCTTTCCGAATTCGTCGATCAGCCGGTAGTAGAGCGGATTGATCTCTTTCTCGACAGTTTGCGGCCGAGCGCTGCCATCCACATGCGTGACAGAGGGAATGACGTTGCGCTTTTCCGGACGTACCTGGGCAGTGAGAATCATGAACGGAGAATCGTAAGCCGACTCCAGATATTCCGGCGCTGCTTCTTTTTTGAAGGAAGGCGCGAACGGACGCCACCATTCGCGGAACTTCACCGCGTTGTTCACTTTGATATTCATCTCCGGATCGCGTGGATCCGCAAGAATCGAACGGCTGCCAAGCGCACGCGGGCCAAACTCCATCCGCCCCTGGTACCACCCGAGAATTTTTCCATGCGACAACATCTCCGCGGCCGTGGCCGCCGGATCTGAAAGGCGTGACGCGCGAATCTTATAGGTTTTCAGCGCGTTTTCAATGGCGCCGTCATCAAACGAGGGACCGAGATACGCGTGGCGCATGGCTCGCAAGGGGAGACGCTCTCCGCCATCCAAAAACGGCGCGAGGGCCGCGCCCAAAGCGACGCCGTCATCGGAAGCGGCAGGTTGTACAAAGAGTTTTTCAATGATGCCGGAGGCGACAATTTTTCCGTTGGCTTTGGAATTCAGCGCCACCCCGCCGGCGAGGCAGAGATTCTTGCTGCCCGTTTTTTCGAGCGCCATCCGGACGACGCTGAACATCGCTTGCTCGCACATTTCCTGGACGGCATGGGCAATGTTCTTGTGAAGGTCGGTGATTTCGCTTTCCGGTTCGCGCGGCGCACCAAGAGAAGCCGGGAAATTCGCGTAAGTACCGCTGCCATTGCCGATCAGGCGATCGACGTGGACTTTGTAGGGGGCGGCGTCCGTTTCCATGAAGATTCCCAAATCCACGCCTGGCTGGCCGTAAGGAGCAAGCCCCATCACCTTCCATTCGTCGGCGTTGGGCGTGAATCCCAGGAAGCCGGTGAATTGCGCGTAGAAGAGACCCAGCGAATTTGGCCAGTTGATGGTAAGCACATGCTCGACGCGGCCTTTGCTACCGCGCCAGATGGACGTGGCCTCCCATGCGCCGCGCCCATCCATGATGACCACCGCGGCATCGTCGAAGCCCGAATAAGAATAGCTGCTGAGCGCATGCGCGAGGTGATGGTCAACGAACCGGTAGCGCGCCTTCGTGGGGCCAAATTGCCGCCGAAAGGGGTTTTCTCCGCCGTGCTGGTGCTGCATGCTGGCAAAGTGGCGAGTGGAATTTAGAACATTCGGATAAGAAGCTGGCCAGCGGCCCGTTGCATACAGACTCAAATCCTGGCGAAATGTCGCGCCGGGGGCTTGCCAGCCGACGCAAACTTCATCCACCTGGGTGGCGGTAATCTTTGCATACTCGAGGCAAGCCTGAATGGCCAGGGCCGGAAATCGCGCGTCATGCTTCACGCGGCTGATGCGCTCCTCGGCGACGGCAAAGAGCAACTCGCCGTCCCGCACAAGGCACGCCGAAGAATCATGCATCTGCGAATAATTGAGTCCGAGGGTGATCATGCCGGCGCTGTGCTTTCATCGGCGATTACATGACGGAATAGTTTTTCAAGCATGAGGGCAGAGCGTTCCCAAGTATAGCGTGCCATCGTGAGTTGCGCCGCTTGACCGAGGCTCTGGCGGAATTCAGAAGAGGCCGCAAGGCGCAAGACTGCTGCTTCAATGGCAATCGCATCCGCCGGAGGCACCAGTAGGCCATTGAAGCCATCCTCCACAACATCCGGCATGCCACAGGTTTCCGCAGTGATCACCGGCATGCCGGAAGCCATCGCCTCGAGCAGAACGGAAGGAAGGCCTTCCATGAGCGATGGGAAAAGAAAGATGTCATGCGACGCAAATAGATCCTGCATGCGTTCCGACGGAACTACGGGCTGAACTGCGACGGTAGAGGTAAGTTTGGGGCCAAAGAATTCCCGAATTGTTTCCGGAGGGCAAGCACAGCCTGCGAAAGTCATCGTTAACCCCGGAAGTTGCGCTGAAAGGCGCTCGAGTGCATCGCGAATATAAAATATCCCTCGCTGATCGAGCCACGTGCCGGCGTAGAGGAGTTTTAAGGGACGAGCGGAATCGTAACTGCGCGGAAGGAAAAAGCGGAGATCAGCGCCGTTGGGAATATACGCGGTGCGATCGGAATCGAGATTATATTTCAACAGGAGCAGATTCCAAACGTCGCGGCTGTAGGTATGGGCGCCATCGGCGGTGCGGATGGCCCCTCGATAGAGTGGAAACGTGTAAAAGCGATGCCATAGTCGGTTGCGAAAGCTGAAATTCCAGGCGCGTCCCTTCTTGACCTCGCGGCTTTGCACATGGACGCGGCGTTCTTCCAATCCGTGAAGGGTCATTACGCAAGGTGGAAGGTTCTGTTGACCAAACCATCGGCGGCGTATGCCGTATAAAAGGCCTGAAGGGGCATGGAGATTCACAACGGAGAACTTGCCCGGATCCCTGGCAATAAACTGATGCAGACGGTGAGAAAACGCAAGTTCGTTGAAGCGTGCGGAGACATTGTCCTGGCCGAAAAGGTCTTCCTTGAACACATAGGTGACCGCGTGACCCCGGTTTTCGAGTTCGCGCCCAAGATTGTAGATGATGGCCGCAACGCCTCCTTCGCGGCGTCGCGGCACGTTGGCGGACATCAGGATGCGCAGGGGCTGAGGGGAAGAAACTGGCGACGAAGGCATCAAACGTTCCAATCCCCCGTGCGGTCAACGTGATTGGGGCGATGCAACGGAAGGTACTTCTCACGAGCCTTGGCGTAAAAGGGGTTCGAGACCAGTTTTCGTTTCAGGGAGTTGTAGCGTCCCGGCGAAACAAAGAGCGCAGGAACCAGGCTGACGCACTTCAAGAAGCGGCGAACCGGTGAGGCATGACCATGACTTAGGTCGTAGCTTCGGAGTTCCGTGCGAAAGGTGTCTAACGGCGAACCGTCGCCGAGCGAAAGGCGCAGAACATCCGCCTCGGTTTGAACCGCGTCCAGGATGATGCGGGAAATCTCTGCAGGGACGCGCTCCTCCGCAAACCGGCGGCGCAGGGCGTCTACAAGCGCCAACAAAACGCCGTGTTTCCGCCGGAGCGAAGGGATGTCGCGATCGCTGATCTGAAAGAGATTTTGTCCCTGCAGACGGTAGAAGGCCAAAGGTTCGCGCAGGAGTACAACCTCCGAGAAAAGTGCGCCAAGCGTGAAGAGAAATTCGTCGGCCTCGATCACCAGAGCTTCCGGAACCGGGCCGATGCGCCGCAGTAGCTCAGCGCGAAAGGCCATACGACTCGTGCCCAGGAAACTTTTTCTGAGGCGAAAGATGTGGGCGCCATCCACAGAATCGATTCGAAACTCGGGCGCTTCGCGTACTAATTCGCTCCGTTGGGTGCCCTCCTGCAAGACCTCGGTGATGCTGTGACCGATAAGGCCGGTGGACGGATGAGACGCAAACGCCCCCGCAACAGCAGACAACTTCTTCGGAGCCCACCAGTCATCCCCATCGAGGAAAGCGATTATTTCGCCCTGGCATTGGGGAATGCCGTGATTAAAAGCGGAGGCTTGACCCCCATTGGGTTTGCGAAGAATCCGGATTTGGGAGGCGAACCTGGCGAGAATTTCCGGCGTGCGGTCCGTGGAGCCGTCGTCCACCACCAGAATTTCCCGCTTGGCGGCGGGGAAATCCTGCGACAACACGCTCTGAATCGCCTCTTTGATGAAGCGTTCATGGTTATACGTATCGATCAATACGCTGACGAACGGCGTGGTCATCAACAGTCCGGAATCCTGTCGGGGAGCAAACACTCTTAGTGTACGCCAAGTGGAAACGGGGACGGAAGGGGACGCTGGAAGCTCACTTCAATTCGTAGTCGCCGATATACGTTTCGCGGCTGATCCCCAGCATGCTGAGAAAGAATGAGGAAAAGATGATCTGGATGCCGAGAAAAAGCCACGTGGACCAGAAGAGAATCTGGCGAACCTGATAAAGAGGTCCGAAGCCGCCGGCCGCCCATCCCCAGGTGATGCGAATACATCCGATCAAGCCTGCAAGGAAAGTCAGGCCGCCGATTAGTAAGCCAGTTTCCAGCGTAATCCGCTTCAGAAGGCGTTTCAGGGAAATGGTGCCGCGGTCGAAGCGCGCCGCGTAGCTGAATACCTTGGCGAAGGCGCCAATGGAGAGGATTTGCGCGCCGAGCAAAGTGAAAATCACGCCAAACACCATGGTGTGAACGTCCAATGTGACGCGGGAAGTAAGCTGGCGCGGGCCGGGAAAGAGCCAGAAGATCAAGGCGAATCCGCAAACGAGAAGCAGTCCGCCGGGTACGAGATAAAGCCAGTTGGGGGCGTACAGGAGCATGAAGCGAAGACTCCGCCAGCCGTCGCGGAAACTGCGGAGATGGGGCGGACGGCCGCGCTTGTCGGGCCAAAGAATGATGGGAATTTCGGAGATGCGGGCGCCAATCTGGCTGGCCTTAATGACAAACTCGAGGGCAAATTCCATCCCCGAGCTGCGCAAGTCCAATTTGTCGTAGAGAGCGCGGCTGAAGCCACGCATGCCGCAATAGCTGTCTCCGACTCCGGCACGGAAAAGAAAATTTACCAGCCAGCTTAGCCCAGGATTGCCAAAATATTTGTGCAGAGGAGGCATGGCCCCAGGCTTGATGCCGCCGCGGAAGCGATTGCCCATAACGAGGTCGAAGCCCTGGCGCAATTGCTTTACAAAATTGGGAACCTCGCTGAAATCATAGCTGTCGTCGGCATCTCCCATGATCACATACTCACCGCGCGAGGCCGCGATGCCCGCTTTTAATGCCGCGCCGTAGCCGCGCTCGGGCACGCGAAGCACGGTAGCTCCATTAAATTCGGCGATCTCAATCGAGCCGTCGGTTGAGCCGTTGTCCGCGACGATTACCTCGCCGCGCAGTCCTGCCCTGCGAAACGAAGAGATCGCTTTCTCTACACAAAAAGCCAGTGAGTTGGCTTCGTTCAGGCAGGGGATGACGACGGAAACGTCAAGGGGGGTGCCGGCTTGCTGAGCAGTTGACTCGTTTTCCTGGGTTCGGAGTTGAGTCTGTTCGTTGATCCTCATGTAATGTTTAGTAGTCAGATTGGGATTTAACGCTGAACAGCCCCTGTAGCCCTGGGTGTCTCTATCTACGTCAAAAAGCCTTGTTTTGCCGGAGAACGTAATATATCACGATAAGCCCGTCGCCCGATTCGAGACACGCGCCCGCTCGCAGCAGAACATCCAGACTTCCGCCGCCGATGGCAGGGAAGCGTCATGCTTTCCTCAAGGCTTCCCCGGCAACAAGTAGGTGTAATAGGCAGTATCGCCAATCTGGATCCAGCCCTCGTTGACTGCACGGCGTGGGGGATCCTTCACAACAACCGCGCGCGAACTGGTACTGGCAAACGCCGTGAATGCTCGTTCTTGCGTCGCGCGATCCGCGTTCCAGAAAACATCGTCGTCTCCCAACGGGATTTCCGAGACAACCTGTACGCCGGCAAGCCTTGCCCAGTGAATTCCAGCTTTACTCGCGATGAGGGCGACTTTGTCCCCCGGCTTAATGCCGATTTTGGGCAGGTTTTGGGCCACGTCCCAATAAACGTTCTCCTGATGCGGAATCATAATCAAGTCCGACACGAAATACTTTGCTGCCTTGATCCCTGTGACGCAAAGGACTCCAAGGACCACGGCAATCGCGACACGCCTCGAAGCAACTGATGGGAGACTAACGACCCCGGCAAATGCCCCGAGCCAGAGAAATACAAGGAAGGGCGCAACATATCTGTTTTCGACCAGCACGACTGAATAGGCCAGGCAGGCAGCCGCCGCGGGGAGCCAAATAGGCCATAGACGAGCAATCGTCGCAAAAAATTTATGACCTTGTTCTTGGCACATCAGAAGAATAAAAAAGCCAACCGCAAACTCCAGTTGTATGAGAAGCAACTGAAAGAAGGTTCCGGAAGATTGTCGCAAAATTCTCAATTGTCCCCGGAAAGTGAAGTGGGGCTTGATGCCCTCCTCCCAATAGGACAGGTCGGTGAGTGGATGGGTGCCCTTGATAGGTGTGGCGAACTCATATACGCGCGGCGAGGAAAGGATTTGCCGGGGGGGATGTTTCGGAATTCCGGAGTTAGTGTCCCCGTGCCAATAGGGCCGGCCTAAGATTGGATTTACTGCCTCTGCGTAAGCAATCTTCCCAACGTCACCAAATGTGAAGCGATGCTTTGCCTTCGAAATGGCATAAACGAAGGGGCCGGCAACAAAGACAAAAACAACGAGGGAGACCATCAGCCCCGGGAAATTCTTTCGGAAGGTTCCTCTTGTTAACAATGCCGCCCCAAAAAAGACGAAGCTCAGAGGAAAGTAGAACGTTTTCGTCAGATATCCCAGTCCGAGGACGAGCCCGAACGCCGCGAAATAGCCCGCTTTCTGAGGCCGAATCGCGATGCGCAGGAGGATTCCCATGGCCAGATAAGAGATAACACAAACCCAAATATCCGGCGTTGTGGGTTCCATGGTGAGCACAAAGAGGGTCGTCGAAAAAAACAATCCATAACCAAGCAGCCACCAGTGGGTATCCTCCAGCAACGGCTCACCGCCGGGTTGCCTGGAATGTTCAAGCAGCGCGAGGAAGGCGGCAAAGAAGAATTCGAAGCACCGAAGGGCAATCAACAATCCACCAAAGTTAAGCAGGTGCAGGAACCTTGTCTCCCAGTATCCGGATGGATGGAAAATCTTCAGGCCAAGGGCGATGAGCCAGGAGAGCATCGGGCTCCAGTAAGCGTTGAGAGCAGTCGCGTAATCTCCACGGAGATAATCGCCCGCAATTTGCAGGTATGAATTCCCATCCGGGCTCAAAGAGAAACGGAGCGACCACGTCTGGACAAAACCCGCCAGAATAGTGGCAATCCACACTGAACATCGAATCAGAAGCAGTGTTTTCCGCGGGTCACCGGACTCAAACCACAGAAGTTGTCGCCGAACATCCTTATCCTTCACAGATTCAAGCACGCGTTCAGACCCTCTCGTAATGTTCAGCCATCAAATTAGAATTTCACGTTCCGCCGGCTCTACCGCGCAGGCCACTCTAGTTCGGGAGAAACTGCCTGCGTTTATCAAGGGATTCAATATATCACGCCAAGTTCGCCCAAAATTGGGCTCGCGCACCGGGCCTGCTTCTTGTTAGGAGCTTTAAATACGCGTATCTTGGTTTTGCACAGCTAAAGTGAATTTCCGGCGCTAACGATCGACGCTTCGAGTTATGGCTGGGGAAGAGGACACCTACAACCGATGTCCGCTGGAATTCGTCTCTCCGTCGCCATTCCCGTGCACAATGAAGAGAGTGTTTTGCCGGAGCTTTTGCTGCGCCTTCAGAAAGTTCTTGATGGGCTGCCCGGCGGACCGCACGAGATCATTTTCGTGGATGACGGAAGCACCGACCGGACCTTTGAAACGCTCTGCGGGGCGGCCGGCAAGGATTCCCGCGTCGTAGCCATTTCTCTCTCGAGGAATTTTGGGCACCAGGCTGCAATTTCGGCCGCGCTGGATCATGCCTCGGGCGATGCCGTGGTGATCATGGACGGCGATTTGCAAGACATCCCGGAGGTCATCCCGCAATTCTTGGAGAAGTTTGGGGAAGGGTTCGATGTCGTCTACGCGCAACGCGTGCGGCGAAAAGAGCCGCTGCTGCTGCGGATTTGCTATTTTGTGTTTTACCGCATGATGGCCAGGCTTTCGGATATTCGCCTGCCGCTGGATTCCGGCGACTTTGGGCTGATGTCGCGGCGGGTGGTGGACCAGGTTCGCCGCATGCCGGAGCATCACCG
>Ga0210406_10008273_pt1 | contig 10421 bp, 8 predicted proteins | sample IncBWC30MmetaG_FD_155454 | JGI IMG/M metagenome (GOLD analysis project Ga0210406, IMG submission 155454) | Forest soil microbial communities from Barre Woods Harvard Forest LTER site, Petersham, Massachusetts, United States - Inc-BW-C-30-M | ecosystem: Environmental > Terrestrial > Soil >... | reverse complement strand
ACGCCGAGATCCGCATTGCCAACAAGCAGGGGTGGAGACTTGGCCAAAAAGTAGTGGTCATGATCGCTCCGGTTTCGGCGGACGATGGCTGGGACTCGTCGACCTAATTCTGTGTACTCCCATACCCAGGCCCCCGATCGAGGGGCTAAGAGGACGTGAGCGCCCGAGTCAAGGCGGCACACTCCCCAACCCCACGGACGGAAAGCCGCTGTGATGACGGCACCGAAACCAAAACTGATAGCAGCGCCCACCACAATTCCCGGCCGAGGTGGACTGGCGCTAACGGGAATCTGCCGCGTGGCCCGCACCAAGAGTCGAAGATGACGGGAGGAGCGCCTTCGATTCGTGTCCGGCATCGCCGGGCGGGCTCATGGGAATAACTGCCGACGATGCCCATTCGAGCCGCCCATCGCTATTTGCGACTTCCTCTACGATTTTCGTGAACAATTGATCTTTCATAGCGGTTCGTTTCGTGTAGTTGACCACGTAGCTGACGGTAAATTCCAGCGATCCGGCATTTACGACGAGTGCGACGGTAGGTTCCAACGGAGGATTTGCGCTTTGATAATTGTCGCTCATCACTTTCCATGAGCGGTGCGCCTCGACCAGGTACTCGCCAATCGCCTCGTTGGCTGCCCGCAAAAGCATCGCTTTGGCAAGCTGGCAATCGCTGGTGATTTTAAACAGCACGTTAATCTCGTCCCAAACAAACCGGAATCCTTGCGAGTAGTTAAAAACGGACCCGCGCAAGACGGTGCTGTTGGGGATGCGAGCGATGCGGCCGTTGTACAAGTCCCGGCTGACCCAGTTCCCCGTTTCCATCAAGGTGGTTCGCAGCAGCCCGATGTCGATCACATCCCCTCGAGTGTCGCCGATCTGCACTCTGTCTCCCACGGCATAGAGCTTTGAAAAGCCGATGGAGAAGGCGCCGGCAATGCTGGCCACCACGTCCTGCAGGGCGACTGCCACACCCGCGCCCACCACACCAATGGCAAAGCTGAGACGGCCCAGTCGATCTTCAAAGAGGATGGCGAGGAAAAGGAGAATCGAGAAGTACCCGGAAAAGACGATCAGCTTGCGAACCTTATATCGCGCATCGGCCTGGCCAAAGCGCTGGGGGAGCGTTTTTTCGAGCACGCGAAACGCGGCGTGGATGATGAGGACTCCGACGGTTGCAGCAGCGCCTTTCGCGAAGAACGACAGCGAAACAGCCTGTCTGTAGAGATCATTCATCCCGCACCATCGCTTCCAGTTCGCGGCTAGGGCACGAGTAAGACTACCAGACCTCCAATGCCTTCGAACAATCGCGATCTCTGATCCACCGGCGCACATGCCAAGTCCCGTCGGCGGCCTTCAGTGTGACTGGGTCCCATTTTCTTGCGTGATCCGGCTCAACCGAAGAACCGCGGCGGCGGAATAGCGCACAATATCTTTCTTGTTTCACGCCTGGAAGAAAAGAAGCACTGCGCCAACGCGGACTGCCGCCCACGGGAATTGGCCGGCGACCCGGACCGGCGCACCGGCCAAGCGCTTGCGAAAGCCAAATAGGGTTTCGCTGGAAGCTCTGCGGGAGTCGCGAAAACGGTTTCACGAGAGCGAAATGGCACTCCTCTACTGCAAGGGCCAAGCGAGGGTCTTCTCCACGAACTGGAAGCCATACCGGCTGCCAAGGAGCGCCGGAGGTTTCCTTGCGCACCACCCGAGCTTGTCCAACATAATGTTCGCCTCGGCTGCTCAGAATAACCTCGACAATCGAACCCTTGACCAGTGAAGACATGCAGTTGCACATAAACCCTTCAGCGCTCACGTTTTCGGTAGTAGTGATTTCCTCGAACGCTTTTCCACTAGGTTCAGTGCCCCGCAATCTCAGGAAAAGTCGCAAGCGGACACGGACGTGGGCTCGCTGCTCCGACCGCTTGCTCTGCAGTTCCATGGCGAGCCTGCGCCTGAGTTCATCGAGTTTGAGAGGCTTCTCAAAGTACGCAACGGCGCCAAGGTTCGCGCAGTGGTCCTTATATTTCGCCTCCGTCTCTCCCGTGATAACAAGGATCGGAATCGTAGACGTGTAGCTCAGGGAGCGAAAGCTCTGGCATAGTTCGAATCCGGAGAATTTCGGCATCATGAGGTCCAAAAAAATCGCATCCGGCTTGTTCCAGAGCCAGCCCCAGAGCTTGTTCCGGGTCTACCGTGTCGAAGACCTCATAGCCTTCGGACAAGCAGGCTCGCAGCAGATTGCACATCGCCTTATCATCATCCACGATCAGGATTTTGTGCACGCGCACGCCTCCATTTGAAAAGCTTCCTCCCCGAAGAGACGATTAGTTTTCATGCTCTTTGTTGCATTGTTGGTTCTCATACTCTTCGCGGGAAATTCCCAGCTTCTGCATTCTGGCACCGCAGCGTTGTCCTTTTCAGACCCAGTCGTGCCGCCGCTCCGCCTGGCCCGCTCAGCACTCCGCCGGTTTCTCGCAGCACGCGAACAATGGTCTCGCGCCGCAGGCTTTCCAGCGTGCCCTCGTTGAAGGAGTCTTGCGGGGACAGTTCCCTCACATTCCCCGGCCACGTCCAGTTCACCAATGCATTCATAATTTCCGCGGAAACGGTTTCGATCTGCTTCTTCATACGGCGAGCGAAGTCCTGTACGAAATGAGACCCCGTTTTTTATCTCCTCGATGCTTTCGCTTTGCCCACAACCCGCGTGACAGTGTGAATCAAAGCTACAGAATCGTTGTCGAGTCTGTCCGACTTTTCCACGCAAGCCGCGGCACCCTCACTCAATACCTCTTCCTTGGTTGATTCTGAAAGTGCCGCGAAAACGATCACGGGAATGCTCTTTGTAATGGCATCCCTCTTCAGCGCTTTAAGTACGTCGAGGCCTGAGATTGTCGGCAACACGAGGTCTAAGACAATCAAATCAGGTTGTGTCTCGCGCGCTGTACGTAGACCCACCTCTCCGTGGTTGGCGGTGCGTACGGTGTATCCCGCTCCGGTAAGTGCTCTCTGAACTGCGACTCGCATGAATTTGCTGTCCTCGATAAGAAGTATTTCTCGATTCTTATCTAAGAGCGATCTGACGGTACGAGCCAAGGCGTCGAAACTAAATGGTTTTTGCAGGAATTTTCCGAAGCTTATCGCTTCGTGGTCTAATGCGCGGTCTGTGTATCCGGACACAAGAACAACGGAAAGCGTTGGCCGCAGTTCCAATGCGAACTTGGCCAGTTCCAATCCTCCCAAGCCAGGCATCACGATGTCTGTGATTAGCACGTGAATCGGGCGATCATAGCTCTGGCAAATCCTCATCGCTTCTTTCGCATTGCCGGCCTCCAACACGGTGTAACCTTTGGATTCCAAGTACACTCGGCATACGTTGCGAAGGGCGGCTTCATCCTCCACCAAGAGAATTGTCTCAGTCCCCGCGGATGGCACCTGGACTGGTTGGAGGTTATCGTCGGAATCCGCAGCAGCGTCGACACGGGGGAGATAAATCTTAAAAATGCTGCCTTTGTCCGGTTCACTGTAAACCCAGATGAATCCGTTGCTTTGCTTCACAATTCCGTAGACCGTCGCCAAACCCAACCCCGTGCCTTTTCCTGCTTCTTTGGTCGTATAGAACGGTTCGAAGATATGAACTTGAGTCTCGGCGTCCATGCCGATGCTTGTATCGCTGACTGCCAACAACACGTACTGCCCCGGCGGAACCTCGACCCCCTGGTAGTAAGAGGCGTCCAGTGCCACATTACTTGTTGCGAGGGTGAGACGCCCACCCTGTGGCATGGCATCCCTTGCGTTCACCGCCAAGTTCATGATGACCTGCTCAATCTGTCCTCGATCAGCCCGCACTGTACCGATCTGAGGATCGAGCTCCATCACTGTTTCGACATCATCCCCCAGCAAACGTGGCAACATGTTCGCCAGGTCTTTCACTACGTAGCTAAGATCGAGGACAGTCGGTTCGAGCACTTGTTTCCGACTATAAGCCAACAGTTGGCGAGTCACCGTGGCGGCTTTGGAACTGGCATCTTGGATGCGGGTGGCGTATTCAACTACCTTCTTAGGGTCAGCAGAGGACTCGTCCAGAAGCTGCGCGTACCCGCTGATAATCATGAGCAGGTTGTTGAAGTCGTGGGCGACTCCGCCCGCTAATCGGCCAACGGCTTCCATCTTTTGCGCGTGTTCAAGCTGCTTCTGGAGAGATCGATGTTCGGTAATATCCTCAACAAAGACATCGAACCCGCCCGGAAGCTCATCATCATCTGGGAGGCGCCGCCCACCGAGTCGCACTGTTATCGTTTTTCCATCTTTACGCTTCCACTTGGTCTCGTAGCCAACCGCGGGATCTTCGGATGCATAATCACGAGCGCGTTGTTGCTGCTCCGTCGAATTGAGATAAATGTCCGTACCTGTCTTGAGACCCAGAACCTCGTCTGGAGCTTGGTAACCAAGCATGGCTGCGAAGGCTGAATTTGCCATGGCGATGCGACCACTCTGGTCAACTCGAAAAACGCCATAAGGCGCGCGCTCAATAATTGACCGATACCTTGATTCCGATCGCCTCAGAGCCTCCTCGGACTTCTTGCGCTGGGTAATATCGAAAAAGGTAACGATGCTACCTAGAACCCGACCGTTGTTGTGTACGGGATAAGACCAGTACTCAGCGGGGAAGCTAGTTCCGTCGGCGCGCCAAAGAACTTCGTCTGTCACGTGCGTCCCCTTCCTCTGCCGAAAAGCTTGTAAAATCTTGCATTCCTCCACGGGATAGGCGCGCCCATCCGGCCGGGTGTGGTGCATCACCGCATGCATGTTCTTTGCAAGCAGTTCGGAGTCGCGACTGTAACCCAACAACCGAAGACACGCAGCGTTGCAGAGAGTGCAAGCTCCATTAACATCAATGGCGTAAATCGCCTCCGCCGTGGAGTCGAGCAGTAGTTGCAGCTGCTCCTTGCCCTGCCGAACCTCCATCTCCGCGCGTTGTTGGGCTGTAACATCGTGCGCCAAGACCAACTCCGCATTCACTGCGCGAAAAGTGATGGGTTGTGAACTGATTTCAACATCAATAACGGTTCCATCTTTCTTCCGGTGTCTGCACAGCTCTCGATCAGATGGTCTGTTATGCCTCGGATTCTTCACAGCTGCCAGGAATCGCTCTTGGTCTTCCTCGGGCCGAATTTCCCTCACCGTCATCGAAAGGAATTCTTTCAAAGAGTATCCGTAATGCCGGAGGGCAGCATCGTTAACCGTCAGGAAAGAGAGTGTTTCTCGATCACAAACCCACATTGGATGGGGATTAGCATTAAATAAAAGTCGATATTGTTGTTCTGACCATTGGAGCTCTTTCTCTGCCTGATCACGCTCCAATCGAAGCTTATCTTCTTCCAAAGCTCTGCGAACAGCGACCGCGAGACGTTCTAGGTTTTCTTTAAGCACATAGTCATTGACCCCCGACTTTATGCACTCGATGGCAAGCTCATCGCCCAGCGTTCCCGTGACCAAAACGAAGGGAGCGCGAATTCCGGACGCTCTCACCCAGTTGAAAGCATCAAGTCCATTCCAGTCAGGAAGTCGATAGTCGGAAAGGATCACGTCGTAAGTATTTGTCTGGCCGTGTGCCATAAACTCGCGCGAGGTCCGAGCCAGGTCGACCTTCACGTGAAATCCGGCGTCCCTAAGCTTCCTGATGCAAAGCTCAGCATCATTCGGGTTGCCTTCCAACAATAGAATCTTGATTGTTCCCGTTTTCGCTGAGGTCGGTGCAGCCATACTCGAAAGGTTTAGTTACGACATCTCCTTGCGGAATGCGGGGTGGGCTGTGTGCAGAGAGCGATATCCGAATTTCTTGGAGCCAATACGCGAATAGCTTCGAGCAGATCTCGGGAGGGTTGGAGAAGTCTTGACTTCACGGCAGAGTTATGGACGCACCCAGCGGGCTGCTCCTCCTGGTGCCTGCACCCGACCGATGTCTCCCTGACCGGCGAACGCGGAACAAACCAATGGGGCCGGCCGGCGAGAAGCCGCCACAGGGAAACCCTACGCCCAGAAGCAAAACGGCCGCCCGCCCCAACTCACAACGACTGATTGCGCCGCCTCCTCAACAGAGTCCCGAATACTCGTACGCAACGCGCGCAATGCATACATGGCATCGTCGATTTCAGACTATTCTTCAATGTGATCTCCCGGAGCATGAAACAAATCAAGTGCCCGCAGAACCAAAGCCAATTCCGCGTCAGCTAGTAGTTGCAAGAGCCTTACGCAAACCGCTGGATGGTGCGCGAAGCCGCTCCTGAAAAACGCGATACGGGGAAGGCTGCTTGTCCGGCAGCATGCTCCGCAATGACCTTCCAACTCATATCGAAGGTATGACGAACTTACGCCTAGATCAATTGGGCGTTGGTGTGTGTCTTGTAACAGAAAGGAATTGAGAATAATGCTCCGGTTTACAATCTCTCCTGCATTCGCTCTTTTGCTACCCCGTGCAATTCAACATCTAGCCGCCAGCAGCTCTATGAGTCTCGCTTCCTCCGAAGTTCGTCGATTTGTCTGAGCAAGCACTCGACCTGGGGATCATTGATGTCGGCTCTCTGAAGAAGCAACTCCTTGGCCTGATCGGGTGACAGACGGGTGGGGTCTCCTGGTCCGTACACGACTTGTCATTTACAGACTTCAGGGCTGTGTCCTTACGACAGATTTCAGCGCTGACTCTTGTATTACCAGACGACGCGCGCGCGCCGAGCTTACCGCTTAGGTCCCCGCTGGGCTGAGCATTGCTGGCCATTCTGGCTAGTCCCCGCTTGTTGAACTGGCTTTTTGACTTCCACGACTGCACAAGGACGGAGCGGAATAGCAACAAAGAGCGGGCGATAGAAGCGACGGATACAGTCGCGGCATCGCACTGGTCGGAGCAAAGCGAGGATTGCGACCTCTTCCAGCAAACTCTTGGGGCGAGAAATGCAGACATCAGATCGATGGCAATACGGGCAGTCTGCTAACCCAATTCGCACGGCCTTACTCCAACGGCGACCCTTAACCTTCACTGCGAAACTAGCATTGGGTAACTGGTTCATCAATTAGGCGCTGGGTGATACGGGGTAACACAATGAATCCTCAAATGGAGCGATGGTTTACGAGGCTTTGGCGGTGGAACCATAAAGTCTTTCGACCATCTTCACTAGATCAGCCAGGGACTGCGCTTGCATCTTTTCCATGGCCCGGCTGCGGTGAACCTTAACTGTGTTCTCGGCGATTCCAATCGCATCTGCTATCTGTTTGTTAAGCATCCCGGAGACGACTTTGGTGACAACATCGCGTTCGCGTGGGCTAAGCGATTCGAAGCGCTCACGGAACACCGCGATTTCAGCCTCCCGTTGACGCCGAGTACGGCTCCGCTCCAAGGCGACCTGAATTGCGTCCAGCAGATCCTGATCACGGAACGGTTTGGTTAAGAACTCAATTGCTCCCGCCTTCATGGCCCGGACCGACATCGGAATATCACCATGGCCGGTAATGATAATGATGGGAACATGAATGTTGGCGTCTGCTAACCGGCGCTGCAAATCGAGTCCGCTTATTCCGGGTAATCTGACATCGAGAACCAGACAACTCGGTGCATCAGGTCGCTGCGTCTCTAGAAACTCTGTTGCCGATCCGAATAGTTCGACGTGGAGCCCCACCGAACGAATCAGGCTCTTGAGACTTTCGCGCACGGATGCATCGTCGTCGACGATGAACACAATGGGAGGGCGCTCAGTCATTGTTCCTTCTCTGCTCGTTGCAAGGTAAATTGAAAAATCGCTCCGTGTGGACTACGAGGTGTGGCCCACAAACGGCCACCATGAGCTTCGACAATGGAACGGCTTATTGATAGCCCCATCCCAATACCCTCCTGTTTAGACGTAAAGAACGGCTCGAAGATACGTTGCGCTCTCTCGGGATCGAGGCCTTCACCCGCATCTTGAACTTGGATCAACACTCCATCCGGATGCGGCGCTGATTTAATGATCAGCTCGCGTGGCCGATCGTTAACCATGCTCATGGCATCGATTCCATTGATGATCAAGTTCAGCATCAACTGCTGCAATTGAATGCGATCGCCAAGCACCAGAAGAACATCGACAGTGGTTTCAGTCTTTGCCCTAACGCCATGCCCGTGCAGCTCATTGCGGGCCAAAACTAACACCTCGCGAACAACTTCATTGACATTGAGTGCCCTCATTGGAGGTGGTGTCTTTTTAAGGAGCGCCCGAACTCTGCCAATGACGTCACTCGCTCGATTGGCTTGGCGAATGGCCCTGGCCAGCCCACTTCGTGCTTCATCAAGGTTTGGCGGTTGGAGAGCAAGCCATCGCAGAGAAGCACTCACCTCCGTGACTACGGCCGTCAGGGGCTGGTTGATCTCATGTGCGAGCGACGTGGTTAATTCGTCCATCGCCCCAACTCGAACCGTATGGTTAAGCACAACTTTTGATTCTGCCCAAGCGAGTTGCAAGCGTTGTGCGTAGAACCTGCGATCAACAGCCGAAGTCACGACGGACAACACGAGTATAAGCAAGGTCACTGTAGAAATCCCAAGTGTTTCGAGAGGGTCGATATTTACTACGTTGGATAAATCGGTAGGCCTGGCGGACGGCACGAAGCTGGCAGACGCCATGCCGGTGAAGTGCATCCCCAGAATCGCAGCACCCATGACTAGGGAACTCAGTGTCTTGCGTAATGAAGTGCCCCTGCTCTCCTCTCGAAGGTCAAAGGTAAGTAACAAAGCGAGGAGTGAGAATCCCATCGCGAACAGAACGGCCAGGGCCACGATAAAAGGGTTAAAATGCATCGCGGCAGCGAGCCGCATGGCCGCCATTGCAATGTAATGTAAAGCCGCAATGCCGATTCCCATGATGACGCTGCTGTTCAACGCCCGAACCGGGCCCATTTCCTTTCGGCTCGCTATATAAAGTGCGAAAGCTGAAGAAACGAGGCCGGCCATGAGTGATAGCAGGACTGTCGGCCAGTGGTACCGAATGGGAATGGGCAAGCGGAAAGCTAACATCGCAGTGAAGTGCGTTGACCAGGTGCCAATACCCATTGCGGTTGCTCCGCCGGCAAACCACGCAAGACGAGGCCAACCACTTGCCGCGGTCACACGTCCGGCGAGATCCAGAGCAGCGTAGGATGCGGACACTGCGATTATTGCCGACAGCGTTACCTGAAGATAGTCGTAGGAGGTGGGTAAAGTCACTGACGATCCCCCTTGCCAGTTTTGGAAGGGCCGTAAATGTCACCGAACCAACCGCTGAGCTCTAGGTATCCTAAACAATACGGTGTCTGGACACGAAAACGCCGAAAAACAGTGTACGCTTCTGGGCCCAAGAATTCGTCAAGTCAACAGATTCCTGCGTGGTCTGATTTAGAGCAGTCGATTTTAGGAAAAGTCGACCGGCTTACGCACATAGCTGTTCGCCCCCAAACTGTAACTCTCAATTAGATCATGCTGTTTCTTTGAAGAGGTGAGGATCACAACTGGCAGCCGCCGCGTACTATCGCTTAGGATCAAATGCGGTGGAAGCGGTAGCCTGATCCTTCCTACTAATTGCCTATTCCTCTCGTTAGATGAATATTTATTGCGGTCTGCGGAGTCGAGTGTCTATCTTGACGCAAGGGGACCCAGTGAATAACGTCAGCAAAAACGCCTCTACGCCATCAAACTCAGCCAACGAACTGCGCCCCGAGTTCGCTCAACAAATTACTGTCTTTTATAGGCTCTGAAGAGAATCGGGCAGCGGACATTCCTGACCTGTCGCTCCACCGGCGGATCTCTCCGACCGCTCCTTGCTCTGGGACAGCCCGTCAATCCACAACTGAACCTCAAGCGGCTCCAGGTCCTTGGCCACTCGTCCCTCCCAGTGCCGCAGGGGAAGACCTGCGTTGCGCTCATCTGTGTTCTTGATGGATTGAGCCTTGTCTTCGCCTGTTTTCATCTTGCTGTACTTCAAGTAGTGGCTCAGCACGTCGGCGGAAGTGATTTTGACGGGTCTGGTTTGCCTGCCAGCTACGTGGTTAAGGCACACGCGCAGTGGAACGGTTCGTCGGGGTAGGCAGTATCTCATTGCTGGATTCTCGAGTTACAATTACTCCGATGCGAGCCACAACATATTCTCAATCGATCAGCAAAGACCTCTTGAGAGACCTCAGTGTGAGGCCGAAAACTCCTCGTTGTGCGTCTGCAGTCCCGCTCCGCATACACGTAGTTTGCCTCCAAATCAATCCGTGCGGACTTTGGAGAGCCCGCTTCAAAGCCTATCTTGCGGGGACGACTTGCAGATTATTGGTCACCGAAAAGATTCCAGGGACGCTGTTGGCGCGAAGGGTGACCAGGTTCTTGTCGGCTTCGCTGTCCACGACGCCCTCCAAGGTAACCTGACCGTTCTTCACGATGATGC
>Ga0210406_10008271_pt1 | contig 10423 bp, 7 predicted proteins | sample IncBWC30MmetaG_FD_155454 | JGI IMG/M metagenome (GOLD analysis project Ga0210406, IMG submission 155454) | Forest soil microbial communities from Barre Woods Harvard Forest LTER site, Petersham, Massachusetts, United States - Inc-BW-C-30-M | ecosystem: Environmental > Terrestrial > Soil >... | reverse complement strand
GCTCGGGTTGGAAGATCCGCCCGCCGGAGGGCCGCTGATGGCGCCGGACGCGCTGCTCGAGGCCGCGCCGCCTGCTGGAGTGATCGACTGAATCTGGGAGTGAACAGGCAGGCTTTGACCGCCCTTCAACTCGATGTGGTCAAACTGGAGCGCCACCTGGGAGTTCTCGCCTGCCGCGCTCGCCTTCGCGCCGAGCACATGGCCTACTAGCTTCGACCCCTTGGGAATCTCGGTTCCGTCGGCAGTCTTGACTGACGACTTCGTCTGAACCACCACGCTGTCGCCCGTCTTTGCGGTCTTTGAGTCCAACTTGCTCACAAGTTCGCCGTTGACTGGACTCATCTCTATTGCAGGTGCTTCCTGACTCGCGGCGGGGGTATTCGGCGAAGCCTGCTCGGTGCCCGGAGGGTTCTGCTGCGTGGGGGGCCGGTTCGGTTGGCCGGCCGGGGGTGGCTGCTGCGCCAAGAGGGGGAAGCTCGCTAAGGTGAATAGGGTTACGAGCTTTGTGCCTGTTTTCATGAAATATCCTCCATCGGTTGCCACAATGCCGCGTCCGCACGTCCGCGGCGCGGTCACGGGTTCCAGGTACTTCGCAAGTGTCGTGCCAAACCGCGCTGAGCCAGGATCTCCACCTGGATTGCCCCAAAGGGTTGACTTAGAACCGGTTGACGTTGGGCAGCGGAGGATCGATGTAATTCCGAATCGGCGTTGGGCAATTCTCTCCACAGATCGAGTAATTCTTCCCAGGTCGAAATTACCGACTTGCGGCCCACGCGTTGCTTCTGAGTTGAGGCGAAAAACGAGGTGATCGGCAACTTCACCCTGTCGGACCCGATGCGAACTTTGGCTTCGGCATAAGATTGGAGGCTGGAGGTCTGCAGATGCTATACAAAAAGATCAATGTCGAAGTGATCGTTGTCGCTGATGAGGCGGAGGCAGTTGTCGCGGAGTTGAACGCCGCGCTCGATCGGATGGAAGAGAGTCATACGCTTTTCGGTGGTGGGATCGAGACCGTTGCTATCAAGCACCCGGGAACGCAGAAGAGATCGGCACTCGGGCATACGATGGCCGCAGGGGAGACGGTCGCTGGTGCTCTCCGGACTGCACGTAAGAGCGTGACTGTGGCTCTGCGCGCAGTCATCTGATGCAGGCCGTCTGATGTGGCCGGTCCGGCGAAGCGACGCATAGAACGCGGTGAGCGGCTCAGAGACAGCGGCTTGCCTGGGAGATCGCTCTCAGGGTGGGTAGCCCTGTTTCCCAAATAAATCCAGGGAAGTTTGAGTTTCCGCTGTAGTATTGGCTCATCTTGGGCCAAAAGAAATTCTAGTTTCGGCGGTCTTCGTGGAACGATCACGTTTTCTGGCTGTATCTCTGTGTGTCTTTTCTGCCGGCATTCTGCTGGGTCAAGCTCCAAATCAAGCGCCGGCGAAGGTCGACTTCGCTAAGGATGTGCAACCGCTGCTTCGGCAGAACTGCGTGGGCTGTCATGGCCCGATGAAGCAGAACGGCGGGATGCGGCTGGACCGCAAGAGCTCGGCGTTGAAGGCACGGCGGATCGTGCCTGGCAGCAGCGCCAACAGCTTTGTGTATCACCGGGTGACAGGAACCGAGTTCGGAGCGCAGATGCCGCCTACAGGGGATCTTCGTCCGGAAGAGGTGGCCACGATTAAGAGCTGGATCGATCAGGGCGCGGAGTGGCCGGACGCACTTTCGAACGAAGTGGACCTGCCGCCACCGAGCGCTGAGGCCGTGGCGATGGTCGAGGAACTGCACAACGGCATTCTGACGGCCTTCATGAAGGCGGCGACCGCCAAGCCGGCGCTGCTGAACGCACGAGGGCCGGAGGGATCGACTCCGTTTATGTATGCGGTCTTGTACGCGAATGCGACGACGCTGGCACAGCTGCTGAAGATCGGCGCTAACGTGAATGCGCACAATGATGCGAACGCGACGGCGTTGATGTGGGCGGCGAAGGATCTCGACAAGACTCGGCTGCTGGTGGACCACGGCGCGGAGGTCAATGTCAGGTCGGATGATCTTCGGACTCCACTGATGATTGCTGCAAGGAAGCCGGGCGGCGCTCCGATCGTGCAGCTTCTGCTGGAGCACGGAGCCAATCCGAATCCGAACCCGCGAGCGGATACGGCGTCGTCTCCGCTGCTGGAGGCGGCGACCGCCGGCGATGCTGCGAGCTTCGAACTGCTGTTGCAGCATGGAGCGACCATCAAGACTGACGGGGAGTATGTCCTCGCGATGGCGGTTCTGACCAACTGCAGCAGGTGCGTGGATCTGGCAGTTGCGAAGATCACCGACAAGGATGTGTACACGACCGCTTTGCAGGACTCTGCTGTGGTCGGCGACACGCGATCGATGCAGATGATGCTCGATCATGGCGCCGATGTGAAGGCATTCGACATTACCGGGCGGACGGCGCTGATGTATGCGGCGTCCTCGGATGCACTGCCGCTGGATGCGGTGAAGCTGCTGGTGGCTCACGGGGCAGATGTGAACGCAAAGAGCCGGCATACGAAGTCGGGTGACGAAGGCCTGACGGTGCTGGATATGGCTCAGCGGCATGGCAAGACGCCGGTGCTCGAGTTTCTGGTGGCGTCGGGCGCAAAGAACAGCGCGGTGAAAACGGCTGCTTTGAATCCGAGATTCAAGAATGAGATTCGCGGGGCGGTTCAGGACAGCCTTCCGCTTTTGCAGCGCGCGGATGCCAACTTCGCGACCAGTTCGGGTTGCGTGTCGTGCCACAACAACAGCCTGACGGCGATGACGGTAGGGCTGACCCGGACGCGGGGAATCCGAATCGACGAGAAGACAGCGTCTACGCAGCTGCAGGCGAATGCCGGGGCGCTCGAAAAGACTCGCGACATGCTGCATCAGGGATTTCTCGTCCCGGTTCAGGATAACTTCAGCGAGAACGTTGTCGCGTACATTCTGTTGGGTCTCCATGCCGAAGGGTACAAGGCTGACCTGAATACCGATGCGGCGGTGATGCACATCCTGTGGCGGCAGCAGCGGAATGGCGAGTGGTTTCAGCCAATGGCGGATACGCGGCAGCCGCTTTGCCTGAACCATGTCGGGCAGACGGCGCTGTCGATGCGAGCGCTGCAGCTGTATGCGCCGAAGACGGATGAGGCTGCGTATCGCCGAGCAATTCAGCTGGGTGCTTTGTGGCTTGCCAATGCGAAGTCGTATAACAACGACGACCGCAGCTGGCGCGTGGCCGGGCTTGCATGGGCGGGAACGAACAAGGCTGCGACCGCGAAGGCCATGCGAGAGCTGTTGGTCGCGCAGAAGGCGGATGGTGGCTGGTCCGATCTGCGCTCGATGGACAGCACAGCGTACGCCACGGGAAAGAGTCTGGTTGCGCTGCACACGGCGGGCCTGGCGGTCTCCGATCCGGCTTACAAGCGCGGGATCAAGTGGCTGCTGAGCCACCAGCAGCAGGATGGCTCGTGGTGGGTGCAGACGCGTGCGCTGGCGTTTCAGCCTTCGTTCGACGCGGGTTTTCCGCATGAGCACGACCAGTGGATCTCGAGCGCAGCCACGAACTGGGCGGCGATGGCGCTTACGCTTGCGTTGCCCGAATCCAATAATGTCATGGCGTCGCGTCTGCCGTAGGTTGTCTGCTCTGCGAAAACGCGACTTCTCATCCACATGGAAACACCTCTTTTCCGGCACTCGGAAATAACTCTTTTTAGGTACAAGGAAACAGCTATGGCTAGAGCGAGTCCATGCCTTGCAGACTCGCATCCAATGTATATGAACAGCTCGACTCGAAACCGTGTACGCAATTTGAAAAATGAGGATGCAGCCACGGAGGATTGACAGGCATAACGCTTGACCAATTCGTGGTATTTCAATTCACCCTCAGCGGTGGTGATCTACCTACCAGCGTCACGGAAAGCAGCTTCAAAACTCGATGATCGCTCTAACGGGAAGGGAAGCCTTTCGACGGTTCAGGTGATTTTTTGCGCATAGAGCGAACCATCTTAAGAGACCGAGGCATACGACAAGACACTAGCGGATGCCGAGGAAGAGATGGCAGAGTGGGAAGACAGACTCAATGGGCGCGACTCGAAGTAGCCAAGCTGGGCAAAAGCTAGGAGGCTTAAATGGACGACGCCACGTTTCTCCAACAGTGCGGTATCGAGATTGATGCTCGATGGTTGATGCAGTTTATGGACCAGGAAACACCCGCGGAGATTTATAACTACACTCAGAGTCTGATGAGAATCGCGGATGTGTTGACCCAGGCTCCATTCCCCGCCAACAGATCCCTTGGGTGAAAGACAGCGTGGGCTGCGACTTCGCAAGTTCCCCGCGGAGGTGTGCGACCGCGACTCGCACGAAAAAGCGAAGGGGCGATTTCTCTTTCGAGACCTCGCCCCTCACTCTCCGATTTTCGAAGATCTGGTTCGGCGCCCAGATCACAGCTACTCGTCAATTCAGAATCGTCCGGAGCCTTCGAGCGGAGCCCGCGCTTCCCGTACTTTCCCGTCATTCCATTCGCTGTAAGAGCTTTCTCGTGCCATGCCTAAGCAGCCAGTCTCCTGAGTGCTTCGCGAGTCTCGTTGCCGATACTCCCCCAGGGTCCGTTGCCGGTTCCCCTGATGGCCCTTGTCTACTCTCTCCTACTGGAAGATTTCTCCTCCGTTGATTTGTAAGATACTCGCGATTTGTCAGAAAAACATCGGGTTTGAAACCTATTTTTTTGTGGAAATAGCGCTTGTTTTGTGGAAAATACGGGTGCCTGCTGCGGTTGCCGCCGAAACTAACTGGTCAAGTCAGAAGGTGCAGTTTTGGACCTGGAAGAATTTCGTAAAACGCTTCCTAGCATGCTTCCTACCTTACCGACGATAGCGGCTACGACGGGGCTGATCAGCAGGTGCGAGAAGGCTGAATCGAGAGTGTTGGCGATGGCAAAAGCGTGAACGTCGGTCCAGCCGCTGCGTTTGAATTCCGGCCACGCGAGCATGGATTCGGGTGGCGTGGGCGAGAGAAAAAATTCCAGCGCGAAACCCGCGGCTACGACGATCGTCATGGTGACAACTGCGCTCCAGACGGCGAGCCAGATACCGGTTGGGGTGGCTTGTCCGGAACGGGCGGCGATGAAACCGGTAACGCCCCAGAGCATGAACGTCGTTAACATGAAGGCGAGAGTGATGGCGCCATTCCATGCGCCGGAGAAGCTTACGAAGTGCTCGCTGAGGAGATGAATGATCTGCACCAATCCAGCGATCAGGCCGATCGTTGTGCCTTGCAGCAACAGCTTCGGAGATGCCAGACCGGCTCCCCAGAATAAAACCGCGCCATAGAGCAGTAGCAGCGCGGCGACCTCCACGAGTAGGGCGGTTGCCCCAGGCAGGCGGAGCATGGAGGGGTAAGACGAGACACGTATCCACATCATCGACAGCGACAGGATCGTCGTGAAGACGAGAGCGAATCGCAGGAAGCGATTATGAGTGATGCCGTCATTACCGAAGGCCATGGTGGCTACCTCGGGGCAGTCTACTACTCGCTACTCGACCGGTTTGCCATGGGGCGGAGGCGGGATGGTGATGTCGACGTTGGTCACCTTGCCTAACGTAGACAATGGAGGCTTGATCTCCGCTTCGTTGCCGACTACTACGGTCGCCAGCTTTGAGACATCGATGTACTTGTTGGCCACGCGAGTCACATCCGCTGCCGTCACCTTTTCTATGCCGGTCTTGTATTTTTCAAGCGTGTCGGCCGGATAGCCGTAGAAGGCGAGCGTTACCTGTTCACTGAGAGTCTTGTCGGGTGAGTCGTAGTGGAAGATGAAGGAGTTGAGGACCTGGTCCTTCGCCTTGCTGAGTTCGGCGGGGGTGGGCGGTGCGGTCTTCAAACGTTCGACTTCGGCCAGCATCGCCTGGGTTGCGGCTACGGTCGAGTCGCTCTTGGTCGCTGCGAGGACATAGAAGATTCCCGGATGATCGTAGGCTGCGCTGAAGCTGCCACTCACGCTGTAGGCGAGGCCCAGCTTGGTGCGCACGTTCTGGACCACGCGCGATCCAAAGCCGCCGGAGAAGATTTCGTTCATCACGCTGAGAGCATAGTAGTCGGGGTTGCTGCGCTCCGTGCCCAGGCCGACGATGACGACGTTGGATTGGTTGACGTCCGACTTCTCGACGAAGTTGACGCTCTGCTTCGGGTCGGTGAAGGTGACCTTGGCCGACTCGAATTTTTCGCCGCGTGGCAGAGGTTCGAAGGCGGCGCGGAGCTTTGCCTCCATGGCGGCGCCGTCGAAGTCGCCGGAGACGGCGACGATCATGTTCTCCGGCTGAACGGTTTTGTCGTGCCACGCCTTCAGGTCGTCGAGCGTGATGGCATCGACGGTTGCGTACTCGGGCCGCCGCGCGTAGGGGTTGTGTGCGCCGTAGACGAGCTTCACCGCCTCGCGGATCGCGATCCCGTTGGCATCGTCATTGCGCCGCGAGATCGCCGTCTCCGCCTGGCCCTTTGCCAACTGGAGCTTGTCCGCCTTGAAGGTCGGATGGAGCAACAGATCCATCGTCGCGGCGAAGACCGTATCGAAGTCACCTTTGAGGCTCGACCATGTAATCGAGGTCGAGGCAGTGCCGCCCGAGGTCTCGACCGATGCCGCCTTCGCCTCCAGTTGATCGTCGAGCTTGTCGCCATCGACCGTCGCGGTGCCGCTGGTCCGCCAGGTTTCGCCATAGATCGAGACGAGGCCGACTTTGGCATCGGGTTCATCACGGCTGCCGCCTCGGATCAGGATCGTGCCGTTGATGAAGGGCAGCTCGTGGTCCTCCTGCAGGAAGATGACGAGGCCGTTTGCGAGCTCGATTCGCCGCGGCTGCACGGGCTTGAACGCATGCAATGGAGGAATTGGAATCTTATTCCACGGTTGCGCGGTTGCGGTGGGCTTGGTCGTGGTTGCAGGTTTGGCGGGTGCGCTTTGGGCGTTAGCACCAGCACCAAGGGAGAGAAGAACGGGTAACAGTGCAGCTGTGAGACGCATCGTCGAAGGTGTCTTCCTTGTCGTTGGTGCGTTCATTTCGCACCTCCGGCGTTCTGCTCGGTCGGCGTTGGGGGTTGTGCCTGGCCGGCCGCTCCCGGCTTCTGGCGTTGGGGTGCGACGAACTCAATGCGAGCGCTGGTTCGGTTGCTCTCGGTGAAGATCTTGTTGGCCACGCGGCGCACATCCGCTTTGCTGACGGCGTCGATCTTCTCCAGTTGGCGGAATAGCTGCCGCCAGTCGCCGAATTTCGTTTGATATTCGGCTAATTGGCGGGCAAGGCCTTCGTTGTTCCCGAGGCCGCGCAACAGATCGGCTCGGGCGCGGGTTTTGAAGCGCGCTAGTTCCTCGTCGGTGATGTCTTCGTTTTTGAGGCGGTCCAATTCTTTGTGGATGGCCGAGCGCATCTCGTCGGGCGAGTGGCCAGGGAGGGGAACGGCGTACACGGCGAAGAGTCCGGGGAATTTGTCGCCGGGGAAGCCGCTGAAGCCCTGCGCCTCCGCCGCAATCGCCTGGTCGCGAACGAGGCTGCGATAGAGACGGGCAGTGCGGCCGTTGGAGAAGATGTCGGTGATGGCGTCGTAGACGGAGTCGTCGGGGTCACGATAGTCGGGGCGATGGTAGCCCTCGATGTAGAAGGGCTGCGTCGCTTCGCGGATGGTGACGAACTTTTCCGCGACCTGCGGCGGCTCGACTGTCGTCATCGGTTCAGGCTTGGGGCCGGCGGGGATGGGCGCGAAGTAGCGTTCGAGCACGGGCATCGCCTCGGCGGCCTTCACGTCGCCGACGACGGCAATCACAATGTTCGACGGCACATAATATTTGACGTGGAAGGCATCGGCCTCGGTGGCGGAGATCTGGCTGATCTCGCTCTCCCAGCCGACGCCGGGCCGGCGATAGGGGTGCGAGACGTAGGCGGTGGCGAGGAACTGTTCGACCATGCGGCCAATTGGCGCGGAGTCGACGCGCATCCGGCGCTCCTCCTGCACGACGTTGCGCTCCTTGTAGAACTCGCGCTCGACGGGATGGCCGATGCGCTGGCTCTCGAGATAGGCCCAGAGTTCCAGACGATTTGATGGCATGCTCCAGAAGTACTGCGTGGAGTCTTCGGCGGTCGATGCGTTGATGCCGACTGCGCCGTTTTCTTCGGCGATTGCGGAGAACTGGTTGGGGATGACGAACTTCTGCGCCTCGGCCTGCGCCTGCTGAAATACCCTTAGCAACTCGGCGAGCTTTGCCGGACTCTGTCCGACGCGCTTGCGGTACTCGGCATCGTAGGCCGCGTAGGCGACTTCGACCTTGGCGAGAGCGATTTTTTCCGCCGGGTAGTTCGTGGTGCCGATCTCGGTCGAGCCTTTGAAGGCCATGTGCTCGAACATATGCGCAATGCCGCTGGCGCCTTGCGGATCGTCAGCCGAGCCGGCGTCGACCAGCGTGTAGAAGCTGAAGACTGGGGCTTCGGGGCGTTCGCATACGATCAGCGTCAGGCCATTGGGCAGAACCTTGACGGTGGTCCGTTTCTCGAAGCTCGCAAGATCCTGCGCCTTCGCCACACAAATCAACGCGATCGCACAGAAAGCGGCCGCAGCAATTCTACGTTTCATTCGTACCAAAGCTTGTCCTCCGAAGACTTTACAGTCAAGTACCCCACTATACCGAAGCGCCGGGGCGAGTCTCTAGCGGCTCCGGCCGAAGATGCGGTTCCATATTTGACGTATCCAACGCTGGATTCGCCTCAGCCAAGTCTCTGCTTCGGCTTTAATTGTGCCTACGACAGCGCTTAGGAACTGCTCTCTGGTCCAGGCATTGCGTGCGGCACTTGGTCCGCGGCGGATGCAATGCTCGGCTGCCTGCTGCCATGCTCCGGTTTGGATAGCCGCCACGAGATGGGGAAATCCTTTGAACAGGCCGGCGGGGCCGAGATTGTAGATCATGTCGAGCAGCGCCATCTTTATGCCGTCGGGCAGACCGTCGTAGTGAGGGAACTGGCTTCTGAGGTCGGCCTCGAATCCGACGAGGACGGAGCTGAGCTTTGCGTCGATCGTCTGCTGCGTGAGTATGAGGGAGGTTGGAGTCTTGTAGAACGTGGAGGCTCGACCCACTGCCATCGCATCGACGCGAGCGAACTCCGCGGCAATCTCCTGAGGTGTAGCGGCGCGAGCGCCAACGACAAAGGGAAGCGCCTCGGCAGCTTTGGCGTCGGGCAGCATCAGGCCCACGCCTACGGTTACCTTGCCTACCGTGTCGCGATACATCCACGGGACGCAGCCTTCAAACTCTTTCAACTTTGCAAGCGATTGCTCTAGATATGTCGCCACAATAGCGCCAGCCTAGCATGCCTCCGCCGTGACACCAATATTTCGTTGAGGCGCAATCGTCAAGCGATATTGCAAAACGCCGGCTTGATTCCTGCTGTGCTTACCGCTACGACCGAACCGCCTTCCTTGCGAGTCAAGCTGATCTCGGCTCGGCCGTTGTACATCTCGACGACGCGTGATGCTTTAGATGTTCCGCGATTGTCGATGAGCGAACCCATTCCCGCCACGCTGAAGCGCAGACGATTGCGGGCGTCGAGGCACAGAACGCCCTTCGCGTCGTAGAGCTTCGCTTCTACTGCGACTGTCTCAACGCCAGCGACGGTGCTGCGAGACTTTTCCGTCAGTTTGAGTTCAGCCGGCGAACTCCAGGTCTCCGTCTGGTAGAGGAATCCGATTTCGTCGGTGACGGTCTTTCCACCTTTGGTGGCGACGACACGCAGCGTGTTTTTTCCGGAGACGAATGGCGTCATCCAGCGCAGATTGGCGGCGGGAAAATCCTGACTGTTGCGATGCTTTACGCCCGCGCTCTTGCCGTTCACAAACAGTTCGGCGGTGTCGCAGTTGGAGTAAACCTTGACCATCTTCTCCTCACCTTCGGCGCCCCAGCGTATCGGCCAGCTATGGCCGTAGAGATGAACCATCGGCGTCTCGGCCCAGTAGGATTGAAAGACGAAGTATGCCTCCTTCTTGGTCATGTCGCGTTCGATCAGGCCTTTTTGATTGATGCGGGGGACGGGATTTTCGACACGGAGGGGTGTGGTGAAGTCCTTGAAGATCCACTGGGCGGATCCTGTGAGCCAGGGCAACGTCTCCTGAGTTTTGAGGTGCCAGTCGAAGAGATTGCAGGCGTAGGTTTCGGACCAGTCGCCGTCTTTCGAGACGCGGGCCTGGCCGCCGGTGTTGAGGTAGGCAAGGCCGCGCTCGTCGGTGCCATGGCCAGTGGCGATCTGCGAAAGGACTTTGTCGGGAGTCTCGGAGTGACGGCCGGCGTGGCTGTCGGCCCCCCACTCGGCGTGGAAGAGATGCTTGACGCGCTCGCGCTGGGTTTCGAGAGACTTCTGATACTCGGGATAGGTGCCGCTATACCAGCCGG
>Ga0210406_10008267_pt1 | contig 10426 bp, 8 predicted proteins | sample IncBWC30MmetaG_FD_155454 | JGI IMG/M metagenome (GOLD analysis project Ga0210406, IMG submission 155454) | Forest soil microbial communities from Barre Woods Harvard Forest LTER site, Petersham, Massachusetts, United States - Inc-BW-C-30-M | ecosystem: Environmental > Terrestrial > Soil >... | reverse complement strand
TCGCCAGCGTGCTGCCGGTTCCATCCGCCGCAGCGCAACCGGATTCCACGCAACTGACTGTCCGCGACATTCAGTTGAAAGATCCGACGCGGCTCGGTTCGCCGAGCCGGAGCAACCCGCAGCCCCAGATCGCTCAGAGCCAGAACACCCAGGCCCCGAGCCCTCAGACTCAGATGGCGATGGTCTCGCCGCCGTCGCGTGAGGAGATCACGAACGCCTATCAGTCGGCGTTGCAGCGGGCTCCCACTCCGGCGGCGCCGCCCCAAGCCGCATTGCCACCCGCTGCACCGACGGTCATGACCGCTCCGCCGCCACAAGCCGCCGCGCCGTCCGCTGGCGCACCCATGTCGCCGCCGGTCAGTGGACCTTCGGTGTTTCCGTCGCCTGTCGCTTCGCCGGCCGCAAGACACATCGAGCCTGAAGAGCTCGCGATGCTGATGAGGCGGGCCAGGGCGCTGCTCGAGTCGGGCGACATCTCTCCCGCGCGCCTGCTGCTGGAGCGCGCTGCCGATGCGCAGGACCCCAGTGCAGCGTTCCTGCTGGCGCAGACCTACGATCCAGAGGTGCTGGGCACGCGCACCATTACGCCCGATCCTGCTGCGGCGCGCGCCTGGTATCAGAAGGCCGCTCAGTACGGCTCCGCGGACGCACAGCGCCGCCTTGCCCAAATGCAGAACTAGCCCAAGGGGGACATATGCGACGTTTCGTTGGATTGGCGCTTGTCGCCATCATGATGGGCTGCGGCTTCGCGGCCCGCGCCCAGAATGCCGGGTACGATCCGGGCAAGGTCAGCGACAGCCTCAAGGCGATCTTCCAGTTCGGATCGACCCAGACCAAGCAGGCTCTGAACGCCAACACGGTGACGATGATCACCGGCACGATCGGAGGCACCTATGTGCAGTTTGGTGCCGACCTGGCCTCGGTGCTCGACGACGGCAACAAGCTGCGCGTGCTTCCCATCGTCGGGCGTGGCTCCGTGCAGAGCATCGCCGACATCCTGTTCCTGCAGGGCGTCGATCTCGGCGTCGTGCGCGCCGACTCGCTCGACTATCTTGAGCGGAAGGGCTATGCGCGCGACCTCCGCAAGCAGTTGACCTATGTGACCAAGCTCTACAACGAAGAGATGCAGGTCATCGCTCCGTTGGCGGTCCGCAACCTGCGCGACCTCGACGGCAAGCGGGTCAGTGTCGACCTTCCCGATGGCAGCACCTTCGTGACCTGCCTGGCCGTGTTCGAGCGGATCGGGCTCAATGCCAGCAATTTCGCCTATATCGAGCAGCGCATCGCGATGGAGAAGCTGAAGAAGGGCGAACTCGACGCGGTGATCGTCGTTGGCGGCAAGCCCTACAAATCGGTCAGCAACTTCGTCAATGACGGCCGTTTCCACCTTGTCACCGTCGATTACGAGAAGCCGCTGCAAAACGACTATCTGCCAGCCACGCTGACCTCGAAGGACTATCCGAACCTGATCGCGGACGGCGACAAGGTCGATACGATCGCGGTGCCGGCGGTGCTTGCGGCCTATAACTGGGCGCCCAACACCGATCGTTATCGCAAGCTTTCGCTGTTCGTGGACGCTTTCTTCTCGAAGTTCGCAACCCTCCAGAATCCGCCCTTCCATCCGAAATGGAAGGAAGTCTCGCTCACGGCGCCGCTGCCCGGCTGGCAACGACTGCCCTACGCAAATAAATGGCTGGAAGAGCACGGCCTCAGCGCAAGTTCGCGGAACCGGTTCGACGAATTCTTGAAGCAGAATCCGACGGCCGCAAAAAATATCCAGTCGGAAGCCGACCGCGAGGCGCTCTTCAAGCAATACCAGGCGTGGGAAGCAGATAAAGGGGCCAGAGCGCAGGTCGGCCGCTAGAACATTACCGCGCAACCGCGGTTTGCATTCGTTAACAGTAAGTTGAGTTAGGTAACTGGGAAGACCATTTTATCCGCCCCGCATGCAGATGCGGGGCGGATTTTTTTTTGCCCCGAGCGCGATCAGTTCGGGCGGCAGCGTTTTCGAGCGGTTCGCGTGAAGAAAGCGCGCTCAAACAACAGGCCAGCGGAGATCGCTATTCGTGCGCGTCCATCGTCTCCACGCCGCGCTTCAACGCGGCGCGAGCCGCCTGCCGATGGTCCTCGGTGATGTGCGAGGCGACCAACCGGATCGCGGTCGCGAGCACCGCGGCGTCATCGGTGAAGCCGAGCACCGGCAGCATATCGGGAATGAAATCGAATGGCAGGATGAAATAGGCGACGGCCCCGAGCAGCGCTCCCTGCACATGGCGCGGCGTCTCCTTGTCGAAAGCGCAGTAATAGGCGGCGAGCAGATCCTCGGCAAAGGGCAGCCTGGCCACGACGCGCTTCAGCTTGATCCAGAAACGCCGGCGCACGCTTTCACGGTCTTCCGCCAGCCGGTCCGCCGGCTCGAAACCTATGCTGTAGTTAGATACCATCGCTCGAAGCTCCATCACGCGCCGTCCGCGCGGCGGATCGCCGCGGTGCCGCTGGCCGAAAAATTAGGGACGCCGCAGTTCAACTGCAAGTCGTCAACCTCAAGCTGCCCCAAGCTGCGCAGCGATCGCGTTCATCGCCTTGGCGAGATCGACATCGCGCGCCGTCACGCCGCCGGCATCGTGAGTGGCAAGCACCACTTCGACCGTCCGGTACACATTGCGCCATTCCGGATGATGGTCGTTCTTTTCAGCGACCAGCGCCACGCGCGCCATGAAGCCGAAGGCCTCGTTGAAGTCCCTGAATGTGAACGTGCGGGTGATTGCCTCCCGGCCGGCGACCTCCGACCAGCCCGCCAGTCCCTGCAACGCCGATTTCCGCGCTTCCGCCGACAGCCGCTCCGCCATGATCGCTTCCTCCCTTCAGTGGAACTTTACCTTACCTCGAGTGTAACGCTTGCAGTCACGCTTTCGGTTCAGCCGCCTTTCACCTTCCCCCCGGTAACCATGACGCATATGTAACCACTCACCGGCGGAAAATTTGCTAGATTACCGCCGGACCGAACCCGCAAGATGAAATTGAGCCTGAAACGACTGTTTGCCAGATCGATGACGGGAGCTGTTGATTTTGTTGGGCCACCGGCGCCGCCATCACGCTCCGTGATGCGCAAGGCGACGCTGGTCACGCTCGCGGCTTTCCTTGCCATCATCGGCGCTGGCACGGGCGCTTATTACTTTGAGATGCGGCCTGTGCCGCTGAAGATCGCGGTCGGACCGCCCAACAGCGACGACGTCAAGGTCGTCCAGGCGCTCACGCAGGCCTTCAGTCAGAATCATTCCTATGTCCGGCTGCGGCCGGTGCAGACCGAAGGTGCCACCGAGAGCGCCGATGCGCTCGCGAGCGGCAAGGTCGACCTTGCGATCGTTCGCGGTGATCTCGACGTGCCGAAGAACGCGCAGGCGGTCGCGACGTTGCGCAAGAACGTCGCCGTGCTGTGGGTGCCGCCGCGGGCCAAGGGCAAGAAAGCGGGCCCGAAGATCACCAAGATCGCGCAACTTTCGGGACGGAAGGTCGGCGTCGTCGGCCGCACGCCGGCGAACGTCAACCTGCTCAAGGTGATCCTGCAGCAATATGGCGTCGACCCGAGCAAGGTCGAGACCGTGCAGTTTCCGGTCAGTGAGGCCGTGGACGCAATCCGCAATCAGAAGGCGGACGCCTATCTGGCGGCCGGCCCCGTCAACAGCAAGATCACGGCGGAAGCGATCGCCGCTTCCGCCAAGGACGGCGGCACGCCGACCTTCCTCGCCATCGATTCGGCCGAAGCGATCGCGCAGAACCATCCTTCCTATGAAGCGGCCGAAATTCCCGCCGGCGCCTTCGGCGGCTCGCCCGACCGTCCCGAGGACGAGGTCAAGACCATCAGCTTCAATCACCATATTGTCGCGCGCAAAGGTCTTTCGGACACGACGGTCGCGGCCTTTGCCCACCAATTATTCGCGGCCCGGCAGCAATTGCTGACCGAGTTCCCGCTCGCCGCCAAGATCGAGACGCCAGACACCGACAAGGACGCCGCGATCCCGGTGCATCCCGGCGCCGCCGCCTTCGTCGATGGCGAAGAGAAGACCTTTCTCGACCGCTACAGCGATTACATCTGGTGGACCCTGATGGCGCTCTCGGCGATGGGCTCGGTCGGCGCGTGGTTCGCCGGCTATCTGAAAAAGGACGAGCGCAACAACAACAGCACGCTGCGCGAGCGACTGCTCGACATGATCGCCACGGCGCGGCGCAGCGACTCGGTCGAAGAACTCGACCAACTGCAGACCGAGGCCGACAACATCCTGCGCGATACTCTGCATTGTTTCGAGCACGGCTCGATCGAGGAAGGCGCGCTCACAGCGTTCAACATTGCGCTTGAGCAGTTCCACAACGCGGTCGCCGACCGCAAGGCGCTGCTAGCCAACCTGCCGCAGAACCTGCAGCGGGCTGGATCGCAGCTCCGCGCCACCGGCACGTTGTAGCGTCGGGTTGCAAACAGGCCGCGCCGAATCCATCGTCCTGTAATTGCCGCGTCACACAATCTTCCTAGGTCTGTCGGAACCTTCGGCTCGACCGACCCCAAGGAGGCATGCATGACGATCCTGCTCCCGCGCAAAGCCCGTCGCGGACTGACCCGCAGGCGCTTTCTGTCCACAGCGGCGGCCGCCGGCGTCGGCACGCTCGCGATGCCCTATCTGAGCCGCGCCGCTGACCGCCCGCAGGTGACCCATGGCGTGCAATCCGGCGACGTCAGCACCGATGGCGGGGTGATCTGGGCCCGTGCCGACCGGCCATCGCAGATGCTGGTCGAGGTCGCGACCACCGAATCGTTCAAGGATGCCCGCAAGCTGCCGCCGATCGCGGCGCTGCCGGAGAGCGACTTCACCGCCAAGATGCTGGTAGAAGATCTGCCGGGCGGCCAGGACATCTTCTATCGCGTCCGCTTTCGCGACCTGTCCCACATCGACGTCGAGAGCGAGCCGGTGAGCGGCCGTTTCCGCACCGCGCCGTCGGACAAGCGCGATGTCAGCTTTGTCTGGGGCGGTGACGTCGCGGGCCAGGGTTGGGGCATCAATCCCGATGACGGCGGCATGTTCTCTTTCGCGACCATGCGCAAGCACCGGCCGGACTTCCTCCTGCATTCCGGCGACACCATCTATGCCGACGGCCTGATCCCCTCGGAGGTGAAGCTTGCGGACGGCAAGCTCTGGAAGAACCTCACGATCCCGGAGAAAGCCAAGGTCGCCGAAACACTGGACGAATTCCGCGCCGCGCATAAGTACAATTTCCTCGACGAGAACGTCCGCGCCTTCAATGCCGAAGTGCCGATCTTCGTGCAATGGGACGATCACGAGGTCACCAACAACTGGTCGCTGTCGAAGGATCTGCCCGCCGCCTACAAGGAGCGCAACATCTCGCTGCTCGCCGCACGCGCGGCCCGCGCCTTCCACGAGATGTATCCGCTGCGCGAAAGCATCGTCGAGCCGGGCCGGGTCTATCGCACCATCAACTACGGCCCGCATCTCGACGTGTTCGTGCTGGACGAGCGCAGCTATCGCGGCCCCAACGGACCGAACCAGCAGACCGCTTACGGCCCTGATGCCTACTTCCTCGGCCCGGACCAGATGCGCTGGCTGAAGCGCGCGCTGCTCAACTCGCGCGCCACATGGAAGGTGATCGCCTCCGATATGCCGCTCAGCCTGATCGTCTATGACGACGCAGCCAACAAGAAGGGTTCGGAAGCCTTTGCGCAGGGCGACGGTCCGCCGCGCGGCCGCGAGCTTGAAATCGCCGAGATCCTCCGCTTCATCAAGACCGCGCCGATCCAGAACACCGTGTGGCTGACGGCGGACGTGCATTACACCGCGGCCCACTACTACAATCCCGACAAGGCGCAGTTCCAGGATTTCGAGCCGTTCTGGGAGTTCGTGTCCGGTCCGCTGCATGCCGGCACCTTCGGACCGAACGAGCTCGACAACACTTTCGGTCCCGACGTGCGCTTCATCAAGGCGCCAGGGCCGGACAAGCAGAACCTGCCGCCCTCGGCCGGCATGCAGTTCTTCGGCCATGTCGCGATCGAGGGCACGACCGGGCAGATGACGGTGACGCTGCGCGATCGCGCCGACGTCGCATTGTGGTCGACGACGCTCGATCCAAAGATCAGCTAAAGCATGATCCGGAAAAGCATGCTCTCGGGCTAGATCCGACAGGTGGATACCGGTTTTCCCTTGAGCGTAACAAACGCGGAACGCGTTTGCGCGCAGATCATGCTCAATCAAAAACTACAGCGCGAGTTTGATTCAACCTAATCTCAGCGCGCTCGTCGCCGCCTGCCCGCGCGAGCAAATGGTGATTTCTCCGACTGCAGCGCCTGTGATAGGTTGATCACGGCGCTCGGGTCGGGAACAAGCCAGGTAAAGTCGCTCACGTGGTGTTTCGTGAATTGGTCGTCGGCGTCCTGCTCGCCGTTGTTGTTGTCCCCTCGGCGCATGCGCAGTCGCCGCTGCAGATGCCGGGCGAACAGCCGGGCTCGCTGCTGCGGGAGGCTTTCGGGTCGGCCTATGGCCAATCGTTGGCGGACGAGTTCGGCAAGGCGCTTCGTAACGCCGCCGATCCGGCATGCCTGGACTCGCGGAAGGTCACGGCGAACGAGCTGAGGCAGCGCGGGCTCGACCTCATGGTCAAATGGGGCACGAGAATGCTGGAGCAGTCGGCAGCCCTGATCGACGCAAAAGCCTATGAAGCGCAGCTCACGGCTGCGGCCGGGCAGAACGCGCCGGCAGAACTGGCACGCCTGGAGGACGACGCGGATGTCAGGCGCTATCGCGAGATCGAGCGGCCGATCCGCCTGACGGCCGTGCTCGATGCGATGTTCGAGCAATTCGATCACTATGTGATGATTGGGAAAATGAAGATCGCTCCCGTCTCACCGCTCGCAAGCGGCAATGACGCGCTCTTGAGCAAGGATCCGACCGAGGCCAGCGAGAGGGATCTGAAGGAATTCGTTGCCGCCCATCCTTCGCCGGCCCTGAAGAGATTTCTGAAACTGTCGGAGGACGCCGCCGACGCAACAACAGCCGCGATCAATACGGACCAGGCGGAGAAAGCGGAGCCGGCAGCCTTCTTCCACGGCATCGAGGCCGATCTGACGGAAATTTGCGTCCGCTAGAGCATTCGCCGATCATATTGCAGAATATAGCGAGGGTTGAGCGGCACGCTCTACCATTCCTCCTCCGTCATTCCGGGATGCGCCGCAAGGCGCAGACCCGGAATCTCGAGATTCCGGGTTCGATGCTGACGCATCGCCCCGGAATGACGTCGTAAGTTAACGGTTGCTGCGCCCCTGATTTTCAAGGGGCGCCGGATTGGCGGCGAGCGCCGCCCTGAGCGCGTCCGACGAGCAGGGTTTTGGCAGCCGCGGCCGGTCGGCAAACGCCGCCGGAACGCGATCGGCGCCGTAGCCGGTGACAAAAGCAAAGGGAATATTCAGCACCGCGAGTTGCTCGGCCACCGCGATGCTCTGCTCGCGCACCAGACCAACATCCAGAAGCGCGAAATCCGGCGGCCGCTCGCCAATCATCGCCAATGCCATGGCCACGTTGCCGGCCGTTCGGACCATTCGCACGCCAAAGCCGAGGATCGTATCCTCGAAATCCAGAGCAATGATGGGATCGTCCTCGACGATCAGGACGTCGTCGGGCAGGCCGCGGGGCTGGGCGGGTTCCATGATCACGCCAATCACTCTGACGCGTTTTCGTCGCGCGAGCCGGCAGTCACCCCCGCTGTCCAGCGTGGGGCAGGCTTTTGCGCGAAAGCGCTCGATACACCGATCAGGACGGCCCCGAGCCGAAGCCTTCGCATAAGCGCATCGGCGGGTTCCCGGAACGAAACCACCATATCGCAGTTCCTCTGTCGGTGCACTTGTGCACACAACGCCCTGTTATGATTCGCTACTGTTGTCCTGAAAGCACAGGAGTTCCCTCATATGCCGGCGCCTCACGGACCCCCTCCTGACAGCACCACCCGACCCTATAACAATCTTCTGCGCCGGCTCAGCACCGCCGATTACGCGCTGGTCGCGCCACATCTCTCCTTCACGGAGGCAAGCGCCAACGATCTGCTCTACAGCCCGGGCGAAGACGTTGAGATCGTGCATTTTCCCTGCGGGCCGAGCCTTGCCTCCTATCTCGTGGCGAACGAAGACGGCCGCGATGTCGAGACGGTCCTGGTCGGCCGCGAGGGCGCCGTCGGCGGCATCGTCAGCGAGGGATTCCTGCCGGCCTATACGCGCATTATCGTGAAGTTCTCAGGACCCTTCGTGCGCCTTCATGTCGGCAAGCTCGACGCGGCCAAGATGCAATCGAAGAGCTTGCGCAACGTCTTCGCCCGTTACGCCGACTGCATGCTGGCGCAGATCTTTCAGTCGACCGCCTGCAACGCGATCCACTCGATCGAGCAGCGCACCGCCAAATGGATCATCTCGGCGATGGAGCGCACCGAGGATGCCGACATGGTGCCGCTGACCCATGAGCAACTGGCGACCCTGCTCGGGGTCGGCCGCAGCTACACCAGCCGGGTGATCCAGACCTTCAAGGCCGAGGGCATCCTCGATACAAGGCGCGGCTCCATCCTGGTGCGCAACCGCGACGCCCTGCAGAAGCGCGCCTGCCTCTGTAACGAAGCCGTCAAGAGCCATTTCGAAGAGGTGCTGCAGGGAGTCTATCCGACAGAGGAGCCGGTTGGCGGCTGATGCGGCCGCCCTGGCGGAAAATCGATCACTCGGATCGTAAACAAGTCATTGTTTTTTGACCTTTTCTAACTATATTGCGCCGCAAACAGATCAGCGGCGCCCGGTCCTTCGGCCGGGTTTGCTTTTTGGGCCCCGCGCAAGTTGCGCCTTGACGACGCGCCAAGAACACGCGCCAACAACACGCGTCTTGGACGCGCGTCTTGAACGCATTCCTTGGGCCGCCATGCTCGACCAAAAGACGCTACCCACGGAAGACGCTACCCATGGACCTTCGCAACGTTGCCATCATCGCCCATGTCGACCACGGCAAGACCACGCTGGTCGATCGCCTGCTGCAGCAGTCCGGGACCTTCCGCGAGAACCAGAAGGTCGCCGAGCGCGCGATGGACTCCAACGATCTGGAGCGCGAGCGCGGCATCACGATCCTGGCGAAGGCCGCCTCCGTGCAGTGGAAGGACATCCGCATCAACATCGTGGACACGCCCGGCCACGCCGATTTCGGTGGCGAGGTCGAGCGCATCCTCAACATGGTGGATGGCGCGCTGGTGCTGGTCGATGCCGCCGAAGGCCCGCTGCCGCAGACCAAGTTTGTCGTCTCCAAGGCGCTCAAGGTCGGGCTGAAGCCGATCGTGGTGATCAACAAGGTTGACCGCCCCGACGCGCGGCCGACCGAAGTCATCAACGAGGTATTCGACCTGTTCGCCGCCCTCGACGCCAGCGAGGAGCAGCTCGACTTTCCGATCCTTTACGGCTCGGCCAAGCAGGGCTGGATGGCCGAAAGCCCGGACGGCCCGAAGGACAAGGGCATGCAGCCGCTGTTCGACCTGATCGCGCGTCACGTCGCTCCGCCGAAGGTCGAGCAGGGCTCGTTCCGGATGATCGGCACCATTCTTGAGGCCAATCCCTATCTCGGCCGCATCATCACCGGCCGCATCACCTCGGGCACGATCAAGCCGAACCAGCAGGTCAAGGTGCTGGCGGCCGATGGCAAGATGGTCGAGCAGGGGCGCATCACCAAGATCCTCGCCTTCCGCGGCATCGATCGCACGCCGCTGGAAGAGGCCGGGGCCGGCGACATCGTCGCGATTGCAGGCCTCACCAAGGGTACGGTTGCCGACACTTTCTGCGATCCATCCGTCGACATCCCGCTGCCGGCGCAGCCGATCGATCCGCCGACCGTGTCGATGTCCTTCATCGTCAACAACTCCCCGCTCGCCGGCACCGAGGGCGACAAGGTGACGAGCCGGATGATCCGCGACCGCCTGTTGCGCGAGGCGGAAGGCAATGTCGCGCTGCGCGTCATCGAAGCGTCCGACAAGGACTCCATGGAAGTCTCGGGCCGCGGCGAATTGCAGCTTGCGATCCTGATCGAGACCATGCGCCGCGAGGGCTTTGAGCTCTCGGTGTCGCGGCCGCGGGTCGTGTTCAAGAGGGACGAGGCGACGGGGCAGTTGCAAGAGCCCATCGAGGAGGTCGTGATCGACGTCGACGAGGACCATTCCGGCGTCGTCGTGCAGAAGATGAGCGAACGCAAGGCCGAGCTGATCGAGATGAAGCCTTCCGGCGGCAACGGGTTGCGACTCGTGTTCTACGCGCCGACCCGCGGTCTGATCGGCTACCAGGGCGAGCTGCTCACCGACACCCGCGGCACCGCGATCATGAACCGCCTGTTTCACAATTATGCGCCCTACAAGGGCG
>Ga0210406_10008265_pt1 | contig 10429 bp, 9 predicted proteins | sample IncBWC30MmetaG_FD_155454 | JGI IMG/M metagenome (GOLD analysis project Ga0210406, IMG submission 155454) | Forest soil microbial communities from Barre Woods Harvard Forest LTER site, Petersham, Massachusetts, United States - Inc-BW-C-30-M | ecosystem: Environmental > Terrestrial > Soil >... | reverse complement strand
ATGACTTCCTTCGATGGTACAATCAACATTCTGAAGCGTGACTGATTCTAAGAATTGCCCAAGAATCGATTGATTGGCCCGTTCGCCACACAAATCGCACCGATGACCACTGAGCCCCGCGCGCGCGCGCTCGTCTGCCTGATCGGCTTTATGGGCAGCGGCAAGTCCACGGTAGCGCGCCTGCTCGGCCGCCAAATCGGCTGGCAGCACGTGGACCTCGATAAACGCATCGTCGAGGCCGCGGAGCAATCCATCCCGGAAATATTTGCCAAGCGCGGCGAACTGGAATTCCGCAAAATCGAGCACGAACAGCTGCAGCGCATCGTCGGCGAAGCCGCTGCGCAGCAGAAACCTCGCGTCGTCTCGCTGGGGGGCGGCACCAGCGCGCAACCGCAGAATCTTGCGCTGTTGCGCCAAGCCGGCGCCGTGCTGGTCTGGCTGCAATGCCCTGTAGATGAATTGCTCAGGCGCATCGCCCATATTCAGGACCGTCCGCTGTTCCGCGACGAAGCAAGTTTTCGCAATCTCTACCAGGAACGCTTGCCTTCCTACGAGATTGCGGATTACCGTGTGGAGTCGAATATCGAGCCCCTGCGCGTAGTGGAGCAAATCGTCGCGTTGGGCATTTTCCCGAAGGTGATCGCATGAACGAAAACTCCGCACGCAGCCGGAGGAACTGTTTCCCGCACGGCTTCGCCGCACGCCTCGCACCGCCCGTTGCGCTGGCCATCGCGCTCGGAATCATCGGCGCGTCGCTTCTCGCGCTCCACTCTGCATCCCAAGCGAGCATACTGCCGCCGCGATCGCACGCGCTCATCGCGCCACTAGCCGCCGACAAAGGCACGTTTAAGATCCTCGTCAGCGGCCAGCAAATCGGCAAGGAAGAATTCAGCATTGCGCCGAATGGCGGCGATTGGACCGCTCACGGCAGCACCGAGCTGCAATCGCCCAAGGGAAATACGCACGTCTCTGGATCTCTCGTCGTGCACGCCGACGGCGTGCCGGTGCGCTACGAATGGTCCACGCAAGGCGCCAAAAAAGCTTCCGCCACGATACGCTTCGCCGACGTCACCGCCACTATCGAACTGCACCTCGAAGGCGCCAAGCCCTTCACCCAGCAATTCACCTTCGCTGCTCCGCTCGTGGTGGTGCTCGATGACAATCTGTATTACCAGTACACGTTTTTAGCGCGCCTCTATGACTGGGACAAGAAAGGCGAGCAAAGCTTCTCCGTGCTCGTTCCGCAGGAGATGACCCCCGGCACCGTCACAGTAGATTCCATGGGCGAGCAGGTAGTGAACGGCCAGAAAGTCCAAGAATTGCGCGTAAGAACCGAAGACAACGAAATTGATCTATTCCTCGACGGCGCCAAGCTCGTGCGCCTGGTAGCCCCCGCCGCCAACGCCGAAATCATCCGCGAATAATCCGCTCCTTGGCGCGTCTGTCAGGTTTGCTTTCTCGATGTATATTTGTGTATTTTCAAGCTGACATTTTTTCGGCCGTAGCCACTTCACGCCGTAGGCGCAAGGGAACCAATGAGTTTTGATCTCGGTGTTTGGTATCCAGACAAACGAATCGGCAACAAAGAGGCCGGGGAATTCTACGTGCGTCTCTGCGACGGTGATGCGAGCGGCGTCATACCGAATCCCGCAGTCGATGAGTTTTACGCGGCGCTAACCGCCAAGCACCCTGAAATCAACACGATCGCGCTAGACAAAATCGACGATCACGACTACCGCCCTTGGAGTTGCAAACTCGACCGCTCAGCCGATCACGTGATCATGTCTTGCGTGTGGCCTAAGGCCACGGACGTCGGCCAGTTGGTGGAGAGTTTGGCGCGCAAACACGGCCTCGCGGTCTACGACCCACAGTCCGACCTGATCACTTACCCCGGCGGTTCCACAGGCACCCCGAAAACCAGTCACCGTGCGCTATGGGTTTTGGGTTCATTCGCGCTCCTCTTCGCCGCGATATTCGGCTACGTGGCACAGGCCGCACCGGCGGAATCCCCCATGATGTTCTCCGTCTTCGCCGGATCATGCGTGCTGATGGCCGTAGCTTGTTTTAGTCAGGCGCGGAAGTAGTACGATTTCGGGAAGAGAACACCGGCGCGCCTAACTGCCGGTAAGGCCGCGAATTGAAGTCTGACTCGGCGCCGAAACAACAGTCGTGGTTAAATTTCCGATGGCGCGTTTATCATGAATTGCGCCGTCCTAACTCGGGGGTTGTAGGATTGGGACAAATGCCAGCGAGGCGCTCCCTTCGGACTCTCTTCATTATTGCCATTCTGTTCACAGGAGTAGTGCAAAGTGCGACGGGCCGAGGCAGGCGCATACCCCCACAAGCACTTGCAACTCCGGCCAATCAATCCGACTTTCCAACCCTTGATGGCCCAACTACGTCGTGCCTATTCGACTTTGAGCGTGGCGCGATTCCTGACTGTATCCATCAAGCGGCAGATGGAAAATTCCTCATCTCACACGCGGTTTTGAAATTACTGCAGTTCGATTCGTATGGTCTGGCGCCCGTGCTGTCCGCAAAAGAAGGTTTTATGTATGTCAACCGTACAGGAAGGGTCGTGATAATTGGTGTGCCTGGAATGGACAACTGGGCTGACTCATTCCACGATGGACTGGTGCGGGTCGTGAGAAACAAAAAGTACGGTTTTGCGAATCGCAAAGGACAAATTGTGGTGCCCACCCGCTATGACGGTGCGATGAACTTTGAAGAGGGTACTGCCAAAGTTTGCAGCGGTTGCGAGAGCAAATGCGTGGATCACGATTGTGAGTATCATGTCTTTGCCGGGGGAGAATGGTTTCAAATAGATACAAAAGGATTTGTTGTGGCTCGGATAAAGCCCGAAAATTGAACGGGACATCTCGCCGCGGGTGGGCAGTTGCCCTCAGTGGTTAGCCAGCCAATTGGAAAATGACCCGTTGCCGGAAAGCGGGCTTCAGGGGCTGAAGCCCGCTTTTCGATCATGGCCAGACATTCTCGATGTAACTTCTATAGCTCGGCGCGCCGCACCACGTGGCTCGATTCACTCGGTTGCGGCCTTTCAATCCCCACCGTCACGCTCATCTCCGCAGACTTGCGGATAATTCCCAGAGCCACCGTTTTCTGGTCGCTCTGCTCCCGCAACTCCGCCCGCAAATCAGACAGCGTGCGAATCGGCTTGCCGTCCACTTTCACGATCACATCGCCAGCCTTCAATCCCGCCTTGTCCGCCGCCGTTCCGGAACGCACTTCGCGAATTAGAATCCCCGTCCCATCCGGCGCGGCAAAATAACCTCCCAGCTGGCCAGACAGATCTTCCGCGTTGATCCCCAGCGACGGCATGCGCGCATCGACCGGCGGCATCGCCAGCGTGAAATCCTGATTGGGCATGGAGAATGAAAACGCGTTATCGAAATCGCGCATCTTGCCCTTCATCCGCCTCTCGAAAAACGCGCTGCGCTCGCCCAACTCCACCGAAACATTCTGCGTTGCGCCGTTCCGTGAAATCACCAGCCCCACTGTCCGCCCCGTCGGAGTCTCACGCACCAGTCGCCGGAACTGCACCGTGCCTTCCACCACCTGCCCGTCGTACTGCGTGATCACATCATTTTCTTTCAGCCCGGCCTTCGCCGCCGGCCCGTCCGGCTCGACGTCCATCACCACTACGCCGCGCTGCGCCGTCAGTTTCAGGTCCTTCGCTTTTTCCGCGGTCACTTCGCCGATCTCGACGCCGAGCCATCCGCTGCCATCCTCATCCGCCGTGACGAACACGCCCGGTCCTTGCACTTCCACGCTCTTTTCCTGCGCCTGATCCGCCAGTTCCGCCGCCCGCGTCGCCAGTTCGCTCGCGCTCGCGTCGAATTGCCCTTGGTTGAGCCGCAGCTGGGCCGAGAGATTTTGCAATCTCTGCATCTCGGGGGAACTCATCTGCACCTCCTGGCGCACTCGCTCGTTCAGATTGGCGAGGTTTTCGCGCAGTTCCTGTTGGACCGCGCGCGCGATTTCCGCCCGCTCAATCCTGCTATCTATACTACGTACCGCCTCGCCGATTTGTTCCAAGGGAACTTCCAGGGAAACGTTGCCGTGCAAGCACCCCTGTTCGTCAGCCGAATCGGGCGCAGCAGGTGTTGTGAGAGTGGGAGTAGAAGCGGAAGGTGCGACCGGAGCAGGCGTCTTTGTGGTTTGTTGTGGGGTGCCTGCGGTGGTCTGACCGGGCAAGGCTCCCGGAGTCATCCCCATCGTCACCAGCAGCAAGCCCCAGCCGACAAGGTTCAAGCGTTGAAAGTGCTTCATGCCATTTGTCCTCTCTTATGGGTGAATTACGCCCCGTCAGACGCCCGGCCGTTGCACCACCAGACGTATGCCGCCATTAATCGTTCGCACCGAAATTTGCCCGCCGCCGGTTCCCAGCTTGGCACGGAACGCGCGCGCCGCGGGCGTACTCGCTGCGGAAGTAACCGGCAATTCCGAATAAAAATCTCCATTCATCGCGAGCACTTTCAGATCCGCCCGCGCGCCCTCGGGGAGACCCAGCACCACCGAGCCGTTCACGGTCTCCAGATTCATCGGGCCGCCGGCCATCAACTGGCGCAACTCCAGCCGCAAATTTCCATTCGTGGTTTTCTCGCTGAATCGCCCCGAGCTGTCGAAAACTTCCACGTTGCCGTTCACGGACCGCAATTCCCCGCCGCCCTCGATTCCGCGCACGGTTACGCTGCCGTTCACCGTCTCGATGCTGCCCAGCAGCACGCGATAAGGCACGTGCACGTGGTATTCCACAGCAACTTCCGCGCCTTCGCCTTGCGGGTAGCGCGTGTGCACCGCCACTTGTCCCGGATGGCTGTCATCCACTTCGATCTTCACTTGCGACAGGTCGCGCGAATCGCTGCGCGCGGCGGTTTTCACCGCGCTCACTTCCACTTCGTCGCGGCTCCAGCCCTCCACCTGCACGGATCCGTTCACGTTTTCCAGCGCGAAGCTTCCGCCCGCGGCCAATGGATAGATGTGATGAAAATTCTCGTCTGCCGCCGAAGCGGGAAATACCAGAGCGGCAATCCCCGCCAGCAGCAACAGTCCGCGAAGTATGGTTCCCGCAATGCGTAACCGACCGTCCCGAGATTTACTTCCAGAAGTTTTACCTTCAGTTTGCGTTTGCACGGTACGCCCCCTTCGAGTGAAACACCCTCGTTCACTAGAACTCTCGGCCGCTTCTAGTTGGCCGGATTTCGGTCGTCGCCTGAACGCCACCGCTTCCCTCAACGAAGCGCAGCGCCGCGGTTCCCCGCCTACGGCGAGTTCGCGATCATCTGCTGCGATTGCTGCTGCAGCATGCGCAATTGCAATTGCAATTTCTGCTGCAACTGCTCCATCTGCTGCTTGTACAACTGAACTTGTTTGTTCGCATCGCTCACCATCACGTGAATATTGCCTGCCACCGTGCGCAGCCGGATCACTTCGCCGCCGCCGTTCAGCGCCCCCTCGGTACGAATCCATTCATCTCCGTTCGCCGCGGCCTCCCGGCTGATTTTCACCGGGAACGCCGGATCGAAAATCACATGATGCTCATCCCCGGATTGCACCTGCGCGTCAATCGTCACCGGCAGTTGCCTCGGTATGTACACCACGATGTCGCCTTCGCCCGATTGCAACTCGCATTGCCCGGGCATTTTCCCCGGAGTGACGAACCACGCCGTGATCGCTCCCGCTCCCGTGGACGCTTTCACCGGGCTGTCCACTTCCGTCAGATAAATGCTCCCGCCGCTGGTTTCCAAATTCGTCGGCCCGGAAACGCGCACGACGCGAATTCCTCCGCCGCCCGTCTTTGCCTGCACCAGCCCCGCGGTCTCACCTACGTCGATTTGTCCGCCGTTCGTCTCTGCCACCAGCTGGCTGCCCGAATGTTCCACGGAAACATTTCCGCCGCCGGTGGAAACATGCGCCACGCCTTCGACCGCAGCCACGCGGATGTGCCCGCCGTCCGTGTGCAAGATCGCGTTCCCCGCAATCGTGCCGGTAGTGATGTGTCCGCCGCCGGTACTGGCTGCGAGCGCGCCCGCCACATTCTTCACCGTGATATGTCCGCCTTCGGTGGAAAGGTGCGCTGCACCACCCACATTGCCCATCACAATATTTCCGCCGGAAGTCGCGAGCGTCGCCGCGCCGATGATTTCCTCGGTCTCAATGTTTCCACCGCCCGTCAGCACGTCCAGATTAAAATTCCTCGGAACATTCACTTCCACCGTCACCCACAAGCGCCCGCTGGCATGGCGGACCAGGCTTTGCCCGCGGAAATACACACCCTCGGTTGTCGTATTGGCCGTGACGATGAAATTTTTCAGGAGTTGCTTGGCGTCTTTTTGCGAGGCGTCCGCTTCGAGGTGTACTTTGTAATCGATCTTTCCCGAATTCTGCGTCTTGATGATGATGTTGCCCAAATCGGTGACCAGGTGCAGCCGCTGCCCGTCGCGCGCCGCGACGCTGCCCGTCAATTCCGCGCTAACCCGCGGCCCCGCGTGATTCTGCCGTTCGGTTTTCGCTTTCTCCACTCCATCCGCTGCAGCCGAAGCGGGAATCAGAAACGTAATCGCGAGGAAAGCCAAACCAATCCCTGCCGCCAAAATCCCGGCAGGCACACCAATCCGCGCCGCGATCTTCTGCCGAATTCGCGGAGTGTACGACGCTCTAATCATGTTTAGAATTTCTGCCGCGGGCCCAGATCGCGTATCACTTCCGCGCTCTGCAGCCGGATGTAAGTGCTGGGGTCTTTGGCCATCCGTTCACGAAGTACCGCGAGCAGATGATCGTCGGCGTCCACTTGGCCTTTGGCGGCCATGTCGCGCAGCGCGTTGATCGCTTCTACGCGGACGCCAGGATTCTGATCGTCCACGAGTGCATCGAGAAGAGTTTGACGAATGATGTCCTGCGGCTCGGCGCCATTCAACGCTTCCAGCGCTTTCAGCCGTACCGCCGCGTTGTGATCGGTGTGTACCGCCTGGCAGAGCGCCGAGCGCACGTCCGGATCATTATTCCGCGTGCGCAGCAAATCCACCGCATCCAACCGTACATCCGCATCGAAGCGCTGATTATTGTGCAGGATGTACATCAGCGTTTGTTTTACGTCGTCGTCATTCACCGTGCCGCGCACCGTGTAGGGCTGCCGCGCGTTCAATTGCAGTTGCACTTGCGGCGGCTGGTTGTCTTCAGCGGGAAATACGTTGATGCCTGCGACGCTTGCAGTGCGCATGTCGAGAGAACTAAGCCCTGCGGAAGGAGAACTTGGGGAAATCGCGTCCGCACTCTGCATGCCCGGCACAGCTTCAGCAGGGTTATTCGAAGCAACCGAAGAATTCGTGCCACCCTTACCGGCAGAATTGCGCAACAGACGCGGCCCCAGCATTCCCACCGAAAATCCGATCAGCACCAGCAGCGCCGCGCTCCACGCCGGCTGCGGCGAAATCCAGCTGGAAGGCAGCAGCGCGCCAATTGTCCGGCGCAGCCAGCCCCGCTCTTCCTGTTGATCCAGACTGTCTTCCAATCCCGCCCGGCAACTTGCGAGCAGCGCCGCATCCGGCTCGGTGTGCCGCCTAGCCAGCAGCGCCAGCATTTCCTGCTCCTGCGCCAACGCCAGATTGCATCCGGGGCAATGCTGCAGGTGCTCGTGCACATCCGCGATTTCCGAAGCGTCCAGTTCTCCGGCCGCAAAGAGCACCAGCCGCGGCTCGAATTCCTCGCACGCCGGGCTTTTCGTCTCTTCCATTCCTGCTTCCCGCATTCTTTCCGACCTCGCTGAGCTGATTGCGTCTAACGCATGCCTCCCAGGCTCGCGCGCAATTTTCGCGTCGCCCGGAACAGCGAATTCTTTACTGTCTCTTCAGACGTGCCTAGCATGTCCCCGATAGCACGCAATTTCAACCCTTGATAATGTTTCATCTCGAAGACCATGCGTTCGCGCGGCGAAAGCCTATTCAACGCGCAGGCAATCTGCTCTCCGAGTTCCTGCCCCAGCAAATTCCTTTCCGGATTCGCGCCCGCTCGCTGCTCCGGTTGGCGATCGAAGAAATCTCTGGTGCCGCCTTCGGCATCTTCCGACACAGGCGCCTGATCTTCGCGGCGGCTGGTGCGGCGGCGCAAGTGATCAAGCGCCACGTTCGTCACGATCCGGTATAGCCAGGTATAAAAACTGCACTCGAACCGGAAACGGTGCAGGTTCTTGTACACGCGCAGGAAACTTTCCTGATAAATGTCGCGCGCGTCCTCAGGACGGTGCACCAGATTCAGCGCCAACCGCAGAACCTCGCGGTCGAATCGTCGTACCAATGCCTCGAACGCCAGACGGTCGCCCGCCTGCGCTTTGCGGACCAGCGCTTGCTCTTCCGCAACCTTCACCGCCGCTGCCTGGCGCGCCTCGATGTCGAGCGCGACGCTCATCCCCATGGTGTTTATCGCCCGCCTGGTAACGTCCTGGTCCGCGCCACTCGAACCTGGAGCGTGGATCCCGTCAGTCCCGGTGTCAGCCCTGCCTGCCGGTACCGTGAAGATAGACGGTGCCTGTGGCCGTTGGTGAGCATCACCGGACGTCGTTTTCCCACTATCGGACAGCTGCTCCAAGATGCACCTTCTCGCTGAGATGCGCTACCTATCTAAAACGTTGCAAGAGAGCGGTTTACACACGACCGACGTGCGCTGTCATAGCTCCCCCGCCCGCTCATATCTCAACATTTCCACAGACTGCACGGGGCTAGCCACTTCAGGAAACCCGCAGCCACAAACTTAGCGGCTAGTGGGTCCCCAACTCTTAATACGTTCCAGATCCCTGCCAGAGTTCAATGTTTTTCCCTCTTGGCTCCGTGTGTTAACCACCGCGCCTTCCCGCCCGATACGCAACCGAACCTAGGCAACCGCAACCGATGATATAAACGTGGTGCTGCCGCCAGCGCAGAACAAGCACACGATCTGATGCCCATCTCCCTCACCAACTCGGTCAAATACCTCCACGGCGTAGGCCCGCAGCGGGCCGCCACGCTCGAAGCTCGCGGCATCATCACCGTCGGCGACCTGCTCAGCTATCTCCCCTTCCGCTACGAAGACCGCCTCCGCTTCACTCCCATCTCTGCGATAATCCCCGGCCAAGTGCAAACAATTTTCGCCGAGGTGACAGGCGGCGGAGGCGCCACCGTCCGCTTCCAACGCAGCCGAGGCTCGATTTTTCACGTCGCGGTGCGCGATGCTTCCGGCACGGTGTACGTCCGTTTCTTCCACGGCGGCTACCTGGAAGGAAAATTGAAGGACGGCCAAAAGCTCGTCCTGCACGGGAAAGTGGACGAGGACCGCTATCGCCCCGGCCGTCTGGAAATGGTCAACCCGCAGATGGAATTGGTCGGAGCCACCGAAGGCGGCGCCGCCGATTCCACCGAGGTCGGCCGCATCGTCCCCATCTACGAAGCGATCGGCGCGATCAGCTCCCGCATGTTGCGCCGCATCATCTATAGTGTCCTCGCGAATTTTGACGGCAACATTCCCGAACCGCTTCCACCGCAAATTCTCGAGCGCTATCGCTTCCCCGCGCGCCGCGAAGCGCTGCTCTACGCGCATTTTCCGCCGCAGGACCAGAGCATCGAACTGCTCAACAACTACCGCAGCCCCGCGCAAATCCGCCTGATCTTCGAGGAATTTTTCTACTATCAACTCGCGCTGGCCCTGCGCCGCCTGCGCGACCACGCTCGCCGCGGCATCGCCATGCGTGTGCGCGAAGAAAAAGTTCGCGCGGCCGTGAAACGCATTCTGCCCTTCAAGCCCACCACCGCACAAAAGCGCGTGCTCGCCGAAATCGCCGCCGACCTCGAGAAGCCCCTCCCCATGAACCGCCTGCTCGAAGGCGACGTTGGCAGCGGCAAGACGATCGTCGCATTCGAAGCCGCCACCATCGTCATCGAGAACGGCTACCAAGTTGCGCTGATGGCCCCCACCGAAATTCTCGCCGCGCAACATTATCTTTCCGCGCGCCGCATCTTCCAGGCCGCCGGCTATGGCGTGGAACTGATGGTCAGCGGCCGCAAACGCTCGACCAAAGACGAAGCCCTCGCGCGCGTGGAAAGCGGCGCAGCGCAAATCGTAGTCGGCACTCATGCGCTGATCGAAAATCCCGTAGCCTTCAAAAAACTCGGCCTGGTCATCGTGGACGAACAGCATCGCTTCGGCGTCCTGCAGCGCAAACGCCTGATGGACAAAGGCGTCTCCCCGCACGTGCTGGTGATGACCGCCACGCCCATCCCGCGCACACTGGCGCTCACGCTCTACGGCGACCTGGAAATTTCCGTGATTGACGAAATGCCCCCCGGACGCACGCCCATCGAAACTTTGTGGAAAGAAGAAAGTCAGCTCTCGGCTGTCTGGGAAACTGTCCGGCGCGAAATCGCCGCCGGACGCCAAGCCT
>Ga0210406_10008262_pt1 | contig 10433 bp, 3 predicted proteins | sample IncBWC30MmetaG_FD_155454 | JGI IMG/M metagenome (GOLD analysis project Ga0210406, IMG submission 155454) | Forest soil microbial communities from Barre Woods Harvard Forest LTER site, Petersham, Massachusetts, United States - Inc-BW-C-30-M | ecosystem: Environmental > Terrestrial > Soil >... | reverse complement strand
GCCTCGGCCCACGGCAATTCCCAGCCGTTTACAAGCGCCATCAGCCGGTATTTCCCCGGCACAATATTCGACAGCGTAAACGTTCCATCCGAGTCGCTCTGATCGCGCCGCGCCAACTCCGACTGTCCACTCTCGGGCAGCAACAAAACCATGGCGCCGGCAAACGGCTGCCCGTTTTTCATTGCGGTGCCCCGGATAGCCGCCGTATTTTCCGATACGATCAGCTTCAGACGCACTTCACCCGTTCCATCCAGCGTCAACCTGTTTCCATTCACGCGCGCCCCGGTCGCTTCCATCTTTTCGATCGCCACGCCCTGCGGGGCCGTTCCGGAAAGTTCGAAAACTCCCGCTCCCGGCGCCAGATTCCCAAACTGAAATGTATACTCGTCCGGCTTCCTCGCGGCCGCTCCTTCTGGGTTTTCCTCTCTCTTCGGCATGGTTTGTACCACCGATTTATTCCCCGCCTCGTCTTGGATTTGCAGAACTACCCAGGCACTACTCACCGGGGGTTGCGCGAACCGCAACGTCCCGCTGATCACCGGCCCCCGCGGAATTCCCCCCTGAAAATCCAACTCGGCGTCTCCGTTAACCTCGAGCCTTTCCTCACGGAGTCCGGCCGCTCCGCCTGCTCCCCCGGTGAACAATTGCACGCGATAATTGCCCGGAGCCAGTCCGCTGACTTCCACGAGGCCGGGGCTTATCTGGCGCTGCAGCGTTCCGGCCCTTTCCCACCCGCCGTCTTCAGCATCCGGCAAGAAATGCACGCGCCAGGGCCCGCCCTCTCCCGGCAGTGCCGTGTGGACCAGCACACGAAATCCGTGAGTGGCGCTCAATTGAAAATCCATGGCCTGTTCGTCCCCAGGGCGCATCTGGAACCACGACGCTTCCCGAATGTTCTGCCCGGTCGGATAAAACGCCGCCGGGTAGACCAAGTCCGTCAAGGAATTCTCCGGCGTTCCTTCTTTTTTCCGTTCGGTCGTTTCGGGCACTGAAGTCTCACGCGTTTCTCTCGCCGCGTTTGGCTCATCGGAATCGGCGTTCTCGTTCGGCGGCGCAGCGTTCAGAAACCTCCGGTACCACGGCAACGCCGCCACGCTGACCGTATATCTCCCGCCCGCCAGATGCTCGAACCGGTATCTTCCCTCGTCGTCCGTCGTCGTCTGCGTTCCCGGCGAACTCCGCCTCACACCATTCTGCAGCGACTCATTCCACAGTTTGACGGTGGCCTGGCGAATTGCCTCTCCGTTTTCATCCGTCACCTTGCCACTGATCACCGCCGAGGGATTCAAGGGGAACCTCAAATGCAACGTATCCTTTCCCAGCCCCACGGCGATGGCTGTCCAGAAATTTTCGTGCTGCAGATACGACTGCGGCGCATACCCACGACGGGCCGCCCGCAACGTATATTTTCCTTCCGCGATTCCATCGAAATGAAAGCTTCCGTCCGCGGCGCTCTCGGTCACCTCAAACATCTCGCCGATATTCTGCGCAGACTCGTAAATCTGGATCTCCGCGCCGGCGATCGGCTGACCAGTCTGGGCGTTCACCATCATTCCCCGGATTTGATACGGGCCGTTGGGGCGAGGCTTCGCATCCAGATTCGGGAAGCTCTGCGCGCGGATCGTCAGCGGCACGAACAAGAGCAAAGCGAGTAACGCCAGTCCCCGCTTCATTGGTTCATTCCTCCCACTTCTTTAATTCCAGTTCCACGGAAGCCCGGCCATCCGCTTGCAACTCCACGGCTTCGCCCTGGCTCTGAATTCGCCGCAGCGTTCCTGCATCCTCCAGGTCAATCTCGGTCCCGTTTCCGAGCGCCAGCATGAAATAGCGCCCGGGCGCAAGCTCCTGGAACGAAAATCTTCCGCCGGTGTCCGCCGAGATTATTGCCGCTTGCCGTGGCGCATTTTCCGGCAGCAACACCACCCGGCCTGGAGCCGCCTTCCCCTCATACCGCACCGTGCCGCTCAAAGACGCCGGGTCGTCCCGCAACACCAACTCGATCGGCTCGACTTCGGATCCGGGCGCGACGACCAGATCTTCCTTCAACAAATCCGTGTGACCGTGTAATGCGCTCACCGCATAGATCTTCGGCGACGCCTGGATCTCGATTCGAAATGCGCCGGGTTCCAGCAACACCTGGAGTTCCTTTTCCTGGGGGTTCCAGTCCGACTGCTGGTCGGTGAGCTTGGCAGCGACCTCGTAAGGCAGGTCCACGCGCAGGAATTCAACACTCGCGGGGGCTGACTCGAGCGACGGCTCTGGGCTGGATCTGTGCGTGTACTCTTCCCGGAAGCGGACGGGTATTCGCGTCCCGGGAAATACCTGCAGCACCAAATCCAGCACGTTCGTCTTCACGGTGATCATCTTCACCGCCATTCGAGTTTTCGCGGCTTCGTCGTTCACCATCTCAATCGCCGCCACCGCATATTCTCCCGGAGCCACACCCGGAAAAACAAAGGAACCGTCCGGACTCGCCAGCGCCAGCGTGAAATTCTGATCGCTGTAACTGCTCAACAGCCCGACCAGCAGGTTGCGGGATTCCCCCTTCGTTTGTACCCGTCCTGACACCTGGCAAAGCAGCTGATGCGCGATTCGCCAGTCGATCTGTTGCGAAGGTCCCGGAAGCACCCGGATCGCGGCGGCGTGCGCGGCTTCGAACACCCCGGGATAATAGTTGATCGGAACCCCGGACTTCATTCGCCGGACGGCCGTCAGCATCGCTTCGTTGGCCCCTCCCGACTTCGCCGTTTCCAGCAGGTAATAGGTGCCGGCCGTGAGTCCCGCTATCCTGTACTCGCCGGCTTCATTCGTATTCGACGTGCGGTCCGCGCTTTGATTCAGCTCGGATTTTCTTCCGAACCTGGGCCGGGCCTGCACTTCCAGTCCTTCGATCGGCTCTCCGTGCTCGTCCACAATTTTGCCGTGGATGACTCCCTCGGGAATCAGCGGCAGCGAAAGCTCCCGCGTACCGGCGTCCACTCGCACGCGCTGCACAACCGCGCCCAGCGGCTCACCCAGTTCGGTGGGGAAATACCCCTGCTTTCGCGCGCTGACTACAAAGTCTCCCGCCGCTAATTTTGAAAAGACAAAGCCGCCATCGGTCCCGCTCAGCACGCTGGCCTTCGTCGGCCCGCCTAGCTGCACCAGTGCGCCGCGGATCGGCGTGCCATCCACAGAGTTCACCACTTTCCCACGCAGCGAGTACGTCTCGTCCGCCAGAGCAACGCCGCCAACCCAAGTGGCGCACAACACCGCCGCCATCACCAGATGCCAAAAATTACGCATCAGGATCCTTGCCTCCCATCCTTTGCTACCGTGGTCGTCTTAGCGCGCCACTCTCCCGCCACTTAGTTGTGACTTTCAATTCCGGGCAGTTCTCCCGTCTCTTGGACGCCGCAATCATGCCCTTTGAGCCCAAACCCCCTCCGTCCCATGCACCGGATTAAGATGCTCTTTCCCTTCCAGGTTTTGTTCGCCTACGCTTCTCCGGGCAAGCGTCGCCAGTATCGCCGCTGCTAAAGGCGAGCGCCCCGCTTTCTTTGTGTCCGAACGCGAAGAGCCCGGCAGAAGCCCCCAGACTGCCACGGCTCGTGCCGCAGCCGCAACCGGCCATGCGGGTCCCGGCATCCAACTTACCGGTAACGCGGCTTATCAAGTCCTGAGACGAGAGTCGAGACCACTTGACCCCTGCGTCTTGGTATAGACTTGGGTTTTGACGCCACACCAAATTTTACGATGAAACGCCTTCTTGCTCTCGTATCACTTGTGGGATTAACTGCTTCGTGCGCGATCCCGCTGCGCGCTCAACAGATGAGCGTGGCGCAATATCAGCGCAATTCCGCGAAAGAGGCCAGGAAACAACAAAAATTGACGAAGAAAAACGCCAAGCAACAGCGGAAAGTCCAGAAGCGAGCGGCCAAGGCGCAAAAAAAGTCGCTGCAGGCGGCACAAAAGGCCGACGCCAAGGCTAACCGGCAACTTCATCAGAAGTAGCCCGCGGTCCCAGCCCGACTACCAGCCGCCACTTTTCCGGTTAGCCGACAAATCAGGAGTTATAAAGCGCGGCGGATTCAACCCCGCTATAACGAAAACTGTCGAAGGGCTCTTAGCGGACGGAGGCCTTTTTCGTCCCAGGGGTTAACAACACCACTACCATGACCTGGGTCTTCTGAATGGTAGAAATGGCCTCAATTGCGACTACGTAAGAAAGTGAGGGGTCAACATCGAGATATACCGCGCAGTTCGTCTTAAACGCGGTTGCCGGAAATATGGCTACTAGTACGAGGATGGCCACTAAGCCTGCGTACCGGGACTTACCAGACGAGCGCTAACTAAGCGCTTTGCGCTTTTTGTTCGCCGGAATTCTAAAACGGGGTCGCAGGCTGCTCCTCTACCTGACTCAGAAAATCGCCCGAACCGCGTCTTTTCGAAAGGAGGCACGCAACTAATCCCACCCGACGGGGTTGAGGGCTGACACCACTCGGGAAAGCTACGATAGCGGACGAGGGAAGTTGGTCTGAAGGGATTCCTCCCGCGCTCGTCGCGACGCCCGCTTCCAATAGTTTGCCTGCCGCATGCCGGCAAAATCGTGCGGCGGGTTGCACTTTTCGGGCCGAAACATGAAATTGAATGAACACGAACGACCCAGGCCCAACGTCGCTGGACTCTCGTCTCTAGGGCAACAATCCGAGATGAAAATGCTCCTGGCCGGCGGGTGGCCTCCGCTCAAGCCCTTGCCGGTTTTCAAGTACGAAACGGATGCGTATCGCGTCTCGATTGATTTCGACAAACTTCGCGGAGAGTGGGTCTGTCGCAAAACTTCTCTACCGTCCAACAAGGCACAGGAGTTGCGTGGCGGGTTGCGGGAAATCATCAGGGCGTTACCCAACGGCCAAGCAGAAGTGTTCGCCGCGTCCTCGCCGGCGGGCCGGCAAGAACACGAATTGGATAAGGACGTCAGCCGCCGCCTCCAGGCCATTCTTGAATGGAAACAGAATTACGAGAACGGCGCTCTCTATTCTGGCCTGCGGGACTATCTCTCCGAAAGCCAGCAACAGGAAGTCGACGAAATCCTCCGGCTGACTCTTACTGCCCGGCAGCTTCAGTTCAGCCCGAAAAACGTTGCGTACGTGTTTGATGCGCTCTCGAAGGCGGGCGGAAGGCTCGCAGCACTCATAGAGATCGCGCAGCGGAATAAGACGCTGCAAGTAGCGGACCCGGCAGTAAATATGGAAGCGACCGCACCCGACGCCCTGCTCGATGCGCCGGTTTCCAGCCTGATCCCCCCAACCGTTGAAGATTTGCCGGAAGAAGAGACCGAGAGCGCATTGCCTGGCCAAGAACATCCAGCTTCGGCCGAACTGGCAGCGCAAACCGCGCCTGAAGCAAAAGTGAGCGTGCCACCGGGAATTCTCGACGCCAATTCGCTTTCGTCTCTTGTTGAGCACTCGGAAAAAGTGGACCCGCCGACTTCCGTCGCTGATTTTCGACCGCAAGTTCGAACGCGCAGACTCGACGCGGCGGCGAATCGCGCCGAGAATGCGCCCTTCCCCCAACGTGCGCTGGAAATCTCCGGATTTCATATTGCGGCGTTCGCAGTAGTGTTCCTGTTTGCGGTGATCAGTCTTCCCATCGGGCTCACCGTGGGACGCGGCCCGCTCGGGCAGTGGCTCCGGGATACTCAGCAATCGCTATTTGCTGCTCATGTCGCGCAACCCGCACTGCGAGAAGACCCAGTGGATGCGACTTCGAAAAGTTCCGCTCCGCCGTCGCCAATTCCTATAGTTGATTCCGATCACTCTTCGGGAATCACTCCGCCAAGTTCCCTCAAGCTTCCGGAAGAAAAGCCGAGGGAAAGCGCCGAGGACTCAAAATCTTCGATCGAGGCACATCCCACAATTTCAAATTTACCTCCCGCACCGGAATCGAGGCCTTCCGCGCACGCCAACGCCATTCCCGGGCGCGATGGCTCGAGGGGGCCAATCGCGAGAGTCGCGTCGCCTCACGCAACTCCCGAACCGGCTCATCCGTTTAAAGCTACGGAACCTGTAAGCGGCGCGTGGGAAAACCACGCTTCAAGGAGCTTCGTGCCGTCGATGGGCACATCGCCGCACCGGGCCGCCCCTTCCGGAATACTGGTGACTACCCCGTCCCATGGGAGCAAACCGTTTCGGGTGAATTTCCCGGAAAAACCAATCGCCGCATCGTCCTCGTTTGCCATGACATCCGAACTTTCCGTTCTGGTGCCTCCCGAGCCCGGAACTTCGGCGGCCCATCCATCCTCTCGATTGCGGGCCGGTGAATTGGCCTACTTCGTCTGGCCTCGCTATTCACGGCAGGGGGATCGTTATGGATCGGCGGAAACCGTTCGGGTTCGCGCCACTGTCGGACAACTCGGCCAGGTGCTGGATATCAAGCTCCTGAGCGGCTCGGCCGCCCTATTTCCCGCTGCGCGGAATGCAATTCGACTGTGGCGTTACAGGCCCACCCTCTTGAACAACAGGCCCATCGCGGTTCAACAGGACATCACCATTGAATTCCGGCCGCCGAAATATTTATCGCGGGTGCGCACCCAACATCCTTCGTGACGGTTGCCTCCGATTGAACCGAAAGCATTCGACGCACTCAGCGGCTAGATAACACCCTCTGGAAATGACTGCGCCCAGAAACCCTCTCTTGACTTTGCTCTGCGCTACATATATGAACGGGAGGATTCCTGACCTGTTTGCGGGGAGCCGGCCCGGTTTTCTCCCATTTCTCTGAAAATCGCGGCCTGCGGCATCTCTCCGAGGGACCTCTCCCCGGAGGATTGTGTCTGCCAGCGTTCACCCAGTCCAGGAATTTCAACTTAGCGACGGAAACTCAGGGGGAACAATATGGCCAGCGGCACCATAGCTCTCGAAGGGGCACCGGCGGAGTATGGCATTTGGCGCGTCATCATGGCTTCTTCCGTCGGAACCATGATTGAGTGGTACGACTTCTATATATTTGGCAGCCTCGCCGCCATCCTTTCGCCAAAATTCTATCCGCCCGGGAACGAGACCTTCGCCTACATCGCCTATCTCGCCACGTTCGCCGTTGGCTTTCTCGTGCGTCCTTTTGGCGCGCTCTTCTTCGGGCGCATCGGTGACATGGTTGGCCGCAAATACGCCTTCATCGTCACGCTCAGCATCATGGGCGGCGCCACGGCCCTCATCGGCATGCTCCCTACCTACCAAACCGCCGGCTGGTTTTCTCCCATCACCCTGCTGGCGATCCGCGTCCTGCAGGGCCTCGCGCTCGGCGGTGAATACGGAGGAGCGGCGGTCTACGTTGCGGAACATGCTCCCGACGGAAAGCGCGGCTTTTACACCAGCTTCATTCAGATCACCGCCACGTTGGGACTCTTCGTCTCTCTCCTCGTAGTGATCGGCACGCAAGACTCCATGACCAAACAACAGTTCGCGGATTGGGGCTGGCGCATTCCCTTCTTGGTCTCCCTTGTCCTCGTCACCATCTCTCTCTACATTCGCTTGAAGATGAAGGAATCGCCGATCTTCTCACAGTTGAAAACTACCGGCATGACTTCTGCGAAACCCCTGACGGAAGCCTTTCTGCGCTGGGGTAACTTTAAGCTGTTCCTCGTCTCGCTCCTTGGCGCAACGGCGGGGCAGGGTGTCATCTGGTATACCGGGCAATTCTATGCCTTGTTTTATTTGCAAACCGTGCTGAAGGTGAATGCAAGAACCGCAAGCTTCGTTATCGCCATCGCGCTGCTGCTGGGGATGCCCTTTTTCACCGTCTTTGGTGCCCTCTCCGATCGGATCGGACGTAAATGGCTGATGATGGCCGCCTGCCTCCTCGCCATTCTGACCTACATCCCTATCTACACGGCTATGGAGCATGCGGCCGGAAACAACATCAACGGCCTGAAATCCGCCAAAAACAAAGTAACCGGTGCTACTAGCATCACGCCTCTCACTAGTGATCCGGCTACCGGTCAACAAGTGCCAGCCAAGGAAGCGCCAAGCCCGAATGTTCCCAAGCTCGTACTCCTCGTATTCATTCAGGTCATCTATGTCTGCATGATTTACGGCCCGATCGCTGCCTATCTCGTCGAGGCATTCCCTGCGAAGATCCGATACACGGCTCTCTCCCTGCCGTACCACATTGGCAACGGCGTGTTCGGCGGCATGCTGCCGCTCACTGGCTTATGGTTGTGCGCGTGGACCGGCAATATCTATGCCGGTCTCTACTATCCCATGATCGTGGCCGGCATTACCCTGGTCATCGGCTCGATCTTCCTCAAAGAAACCCATGGCACCCTCATTTGGGCTGAATACGACGCGGCCTCCAAGAAGACTTAAGCTCGCCGGCCGTGCTGGACACTGCGGTCGCATTGACGAGTGAACCGCCAAAGTAGCATCATCTTTCTCTCGGGCGGAATTCGTGCCATCGGGTAACGTGGCCCTGCCACTCCTCCGCTACGTGCCGCTCCGCGCGTGTAGTCCAATTCGTTCGTGGTGTGCAGTCCTTACTTTCCAAGGGAGTTGCTTCCGTGCCGAAAAAAGCCCCTGCAAAAAAGTCCGCCGCAAAAAAATCTCAGCCCAAGAAACAGGGTTTGACCGAAGCGCAGATCGCCGTCCACTGGAAAGAAGAAGAGTACTACCGTCCCTCCAGGAAATTCATCGCCCAAGCGAATCTGGCCGATCCCGCGTTCGTCAAAAAATTCGGCGAAAAGCATTTTCCGGAGTGTTTCGACCATTACGCTTCCCTCCTCGATTGGGATAAGCCCTGGCGCAAAACGCTCGACACCAGCCACCCTCCCTTCTGGAAGTGGTTCGTCGGCGGCAAGCTGAACGCCAGCTATAACTGCGTCGACCGCCACCTGGCCAAATACAAAAACAAAGCCGCGTTCATCTTCGTTCCGGAACCCGAAGACGAACACCACACCGTCATCACTTTTCAGGAACTCTATCGCCGCGTCAACGAAACCGCCGCCATGCTGCGCGATTTCGCTGGCCTGCAAAAGGGCGATCGCGTCACCATTCACATGCCCATGATTCCGGAGCTGCCCATCACCATGCTGGCCTGCGCCCGACTGGGCGTGATTCATTCCGTCGTCTTCGGCGGCTTCTCCGGCGAAGCCTGCGGTATGCGCGCCGCCGATTCCGGCAGCCGAGTCCTGATTTACGCCGACGGCTACCACCGCAACGGCCGCTGGGTCGACCACAAGGCCAGCGCCGACATCGCCGTGAAAACTGCCATAAAAGAGGGCCAGCCGATCGACAAAGTTCTCGTCTGGCGCCGCTACCCGCACAAATATTCTTCCGACGCCCCGATGATCATGGAGCGCGATTTCTTCATCAACGATGTGCTGAAGGATTACCGCAACGCCGTTGTCGAGCCCGTCTCGATGGAGGCCGAAGATCCGCTCTTCCTGATGTACACCAGCGGCACCACAGGTAAACCCAAGGGCTGCCAGCACCGCACCGGCGGCTACCTCGCTTACGTCGCCGGAACTTCCAAGTATTACCAGGACATTCATCCCGAAGACGTCTACTGGTGCATGGCCGACATCGGCTGGATCACCGGCCACTCCTACATCGTCTATGGCCCGCTCACGCTCGGCGCCACCAGCGTTCTCTATGAAGGCGTCCCGCAATTTCCCGACGCCGGCCGCCCATGGCGAATCGCCGAACGCCTCGACGTCAACATCTTCCACACTTCGCCGACCGCTATCCGCATGTTGCGCAAAGCCGGCGGCGACGAACCCAAGAAACACAACTATCGCTTCAAGCACATGACCACCGTTGGCGAACCGATCGAACCGGAAGTCTGGCGCTGGTATCACGATGTCGTCGGCAAAGGCGAAGCCGTCATCGTCGACACCTGGTGGCAAACCGAAACCGGCGGCTTCCTCTGTACCACCAAGCCTGCCCTCGATGCGATGAAGCCCGGCAGCGCGGGCCCCGCGTGCCTCGGCATCTATCCGGTGATCTGGGACGAAAACGGCAAGGAGGTTTTGGCCGCCGCGCGCGCCGCCGGAAATATCTGCGTCCGCAATCCTTGGCCCGGCATCATGCAGACCATCTGGGGCGACCCGGAGCGCTTCGTGAATAACTACTACAAAAAATACAACGCCAACCCGAACAGCAAGGATTGGCGCGACTGGCCCTACTACGCCGCCGACGGCGCCGTGCTCGCTCCCGACGGCTACTATCGCATCCTCGGCCGCGTCGATGACGTCATCAACGTCGCCGGCCACCGCCTCGGCACCAAAGAACTCGAGTCCGCTTGTCTCACCGTCCCGGAAATTGCCGAAGCTGCCGTCGTTCCCGTCGTGGATGAAATCAAGGGTCGCGTCCCCGAAATTTACGTTTCGCTGAAACCTGGCATCCGCTCCAACCGAGAGGTGACGGAAAAACTCATCGCCACCATCGAAACCATGATCG
>Ga0210406_10008261_pt1 | contig 10435 bp, 11 predicted proteins | sample IncBWC30MmetaG_FD_155454 | JGI IMG/M metagenome (GOLD analysis project Ga0210406, IMG submission 155454) | Forest soil microbial communities from Barre Woods Harvard Forest LTER site, Petersham, Massachusetts, United States - Inc-BW-C-30-M | ecosystem: Environmental > Terrestrial > Soil >... | reverse complement strand
TCGTCCGCAACGCGAACCGTGCGATGCCATCGGCCTGACTAGGGCCTGAAATGACCGGCGCAACAGCTTCAGTTTGGGTCATGATCCGATTCCCCTTCTAGCTCGTCACGGTGATAAGCCACGGCTACCGTTGAACAATATTACGGCGGGAGTGCGTCAGCGCCAAGACGCGAATCCCGCCGCTCTGCTGCGTTGGCCGGGCCAACTTTACGGCTGGATGGGGACGTGCTTGGGAGGGAGCCCGGGCACCAAAATTGGGAATTTCGGCAAACCAAAGAGCAGGGAACAAAATGGATGCGACCAACCAAAATAAAAGGGACGGGGACTAAGGCCATAACGTAGCCGACGACTTCAACACGTCGATCAAATGGCTCAACCAATCGACTCGGACGTCGCGCCGCGAGTGTCCAAATAACTATTTAGAGCTTGCTGCTTCTTCAATTACCTTCAACACCTGTGCGGGATGCGAGAGCATCACCACGTGGCACGACGCTAACTCCATGGTTTTGGCGTTCATTCTTTTCGCCATAAAGCGCTCCAAATCGGGATGTATCGCTTTATCGTTTTTTGCTACGACATACCAGGTTGGTTTGTGTTTCCAGGCAGGTTCCCCGCTTTTATCGTCAAATACGGTATGTGACGCCGGGGTCTGTGTTGCATATACTAACGCTTGTTGTTTTGGGCTTAGCTCGGCTGCAAATGCGGTTTTAACGCCCTCTTCTGATAGAAAAACATAACCGCCTGACGGTACTAGGTATTTACCCAGTTCGGTTTGAGGAGCGTTTACAGATACGACTGTTAGAGACTCGTCTGAGTCAGGCCCATAGGCGGCCAGATATACCAGCCCTACAACCTTAGGGTCATTGCCAGCCTGGGTAATTACCATACCGCCCCAGGAATGACCTACCAATATCACCTTGCCCTTAACCAGGTCGATGGCCCTTTGAGTAGTAGCCACATCCTCGGCCAGGGAGTTTATTGGGTTTTGTACAGAAATCACATGGTAACCCTTGGTTTGCAACGCCGCGATTTGATTAGTCCAGCAAGAGCCATCGGCCCATATACCATGTACAAAAACAATTGTTGGTTTTTCGTTATCGGTGGCTTGTGCCATGGCGCATGTTGCAATCATTAAGGTTAAAACTAGGATAGATTTAAATTTCGATGTTTTCATGGTTTTTGTTCAGATGGATTCGAAGGCTGAAACCTGAATTTGGCAAGCCCAAACTTGGCACAGGCCTGTGGCGTCTCGCTGTGTTTCTCCTGGATCGCCTGCCGCGCCTCAAAGCACCGGACCGAGAAGAGCGAGCGTGTTGTTCCAGAACTTGCGCGGCAAAGACCAACCCTCGACCATCTCACGTGTCAGGGCTCGTGACTGATCCAGGTAATGCTTTTGCCGTTCGCACATGGCGGTCGTCAACGCGGCATCGTGCAGCAGAATATTGTTCTCGTAATTCAGGTCGAAGCTGCGCCGATCCATGTTGGCCGACCCGATGAGCGTGATCTCGCCGTCAACCGTGAGCGATTTGGTATGGAGCAACCCGCCAACGTACTCGCGAATCGACACGCCCGCCGCCAGCAGGTCGGCGTAGTAACTGCGACTCGCGCCGGCCACGATCCATGAGTCGTTGCGCGCGGGAAGAATCAGCGCGGTCTTTACGCCTCGGTAGGCCGCCGAGCAGAGTGCGTTTTGCAGTGACTCATCGGGGACATAATACGGCGTCGTAATTATCAGTTCGTGGCGAGCCGCGTAAATCAGCGCTTCGAACAACTCCGGCATCGCGGAAACGCGAATGGTTGGTCCGGTGCCAACCGCTTGCGCCACAAAACCCGGCCTCGGAGCGTGTAGCGGCTGCCGCAACAGTTCGTCCAGGTTCTCGTTAGTCGCGCTCATCCAGTCAACCGCGAAGAGGCGCTGATTCTGCTGCGCGATCGGGCCCTCGAAACGCATCAGCGCATCTACCCATGGCGCGAACCTGGCCTTGATGAGAAACTCCGGATCAGCGCAATTTTGGCTGCCGCAGTAGGTGATGACATTGTCGATCACTACGATTTTTCGATGGTTGCGCAGATCAAATCGCCGGAAGGGCGCCCGCAATAAGGGATGACTGATCGCGAGCGCCACACCCACCTTCACGCCCGCGGCCTGCATCGTCTTCCATTGCTTCGATTTCAGCAGGCCGCGCGAACCGAGATTGTCCACCATGGCGCGGCATTGCACGCCTCGCGCCGCGGCCCGCTTGAGCGCGTCGGCGACGCGGTTCCCGTTGGTGTCGGTCAGCCAGATGTAGAAGAGCACATGGACGTGATCCTTCGCCCCATCAATGTCCGCCACCATCGCGTCGATCGCCGCGTTCGAATCGGTCAGCAGTCGTGCTGCATTGCCAGCGATCGCCTCGAAGCCGCTGATCGATTGGCCGACGCGAAACAGATACTCGTAGCGATCGGGAATCTCCGCGCTCAGATTGGCGGCGTCCTCCGCGGTACCGGGCTCGGCCGAAGGCATGCGACTTTCGATGGCCCGCAATTTGGCCGCGCGTCTGCGGCCGATATTCACCTCGCCGAACAGAACGTAGGCGATCACGCCGAGCAGCGGCAGCGCGAGAATCACCGCCACCCAGGCGATGCGGGAGGCGGGCTCGCGATGCGGCCGCAACATGACACGTACCAGCACGACAAGCTCTACCAGCAGGCCGGCGGCCAGTATGATGTTGGGTAAAGTCATCTTGCCTACGAAGCGGGTCGGCCCGGCTTGGCAAATGTGGTGATCATGCTGCGTGGTTATCGACTAGTCGATTTTAGCCCCACGGCCTGTCGCCCGCGAGGGGAAGGCAGGCATCACCCCGCAGTTCTACCGTATCCAAATTTGCTTTCCGTAACTGCCCTAACGAGACTGTAACACCGCAGGCGCGATCGAACGAACTATCACATTCGTTAAACCCGCGATCACGAATTGAACCCCAATCGAGGCGACAAGCAACCCGAGGATGCGCGTGGCGATGCTCAGACCAACATCGCCCAACAGCCCTCGTAAGAATCTGCCCGAAAGCAGAATCACGAATGTCAGGAACGAAACTCCCACCGTCACGGCCACCAGTCCCCCAAACAGTGTGGCGCTTTTTTTCCCTTCGCTGGCGTACAGAATCAAGTTGGCGATGACGCCCGGTCCGACCAGCAGCGGCATGGCAAGAGGAACGACGATCTGACGGTAGGCAGACTCGGCTTCGATGAGCGCACCGACCTCCGATGCGACGATGAGATCTTTCGCCTTACTCGCAGGATCTTGTGCGACGGTGCGAATCCCAATCAGCAGCAAGAGAATACCGCCAGCGACGCGGAACGCGTCTAATGTAATGCCAAAGAAATCAAGCAGCGCTGTGCCGGCAAAAAGGAACAGGAGCATTAATCCCAGCACCGTGGTCGAGACAAAAAGGGCTAACCAGCGTTGGGCGCCTATGCTGCAGCCGGCGGTATATCCAATGAAGACGGGAAGCATCCCAAGCGGGTTGAGGAGCGCAAACAGGGTGGCGGCAAATGTGCCCAGAATACTGGTTTCACTCGTTGCAATCATGTAAAATGGACCCCTCCTGGCAAGGTGCGTTAGTTATCGGGGGCGAAGTCGCACGCGGGCCAGCAGCTGGCTTTAGGGTCCTTTCGTGTTTTAAGATCGGGAAGTCGAACGCCTCTTGCACCCACCGCAGGGAAACGGGTCCGGCAAACGTCAGGTGGAGATCGCGCTTGGGCTGCCCGCGCGTGAACGAAAAGTGCATAGTCACCCCAAGCTGATCACGACTGTTTAACTCGAACGAGATGTCAGCGCATGCGGACTGGATCCCCGGAACAGGTTCCCACTTCAAGCACCGTTCACTCGGCATACACCTAACGAGAATTAGACGAATAAACTGTTAAATGCACGCGAAAATGAAAATGCACAGGCGCCTGCCATTAGCTCAGCCGGTGCGCAGTCGAAGCACGGGGTCAGGCATAGCGCATTTCCTCCTCTCTTGTGAAGAACTCTACCGCAGCGATTTGAAACCAGCGCGAACCTCTTCTGAAAAGAGCTTCGGCTGTTCCCAGGCCGCAAAGTGCCCGCCCTTGGGGAGTTTGTTGAAGTGAATGAGCTTGGGGTACGCCTGCTGCGCCCAGCTCCGCGGAGCAGGATAGAGTTCGTCGGGAAAGACGCTCACGGCGGTCGGGACAACGACGCCTTTGACGGCGAAGAACGAGGCCCCCTTGTTCTCCCAATAGAGACGGGCCCCTGACAGCGCGGTATTCGTCAACCAGGTCAGCGTGATGTTGTCGAGGACCTCGCCGCGGGTGAGGCCTTCGCTGCCTCCGGCAAAGACACGTGCGATCATCTCATAGCTGCGCGCGTCGTGATCGAGGAAATACGCCGCGAGGCCTACGGGTGAATCCGCTATCCCGTACAGCGTCTGCGGTCTCAACCCCATCTGAAAGCCGTAGCCGATGCCCTTTGCATAGACGAAGCTCAGCCGCTCGTAAGCGAGCTTCTCGTCGGCCGAGAGATTCGCCGGCGCCGGTGCGCCGGAAAAGGCCAGCTTGTCGATGTCGAGTGGAATCACGTTCGCCATGTTGGTGTGGATGCCCATCAATTCCGTCGGCGCCTGCACGCCCATAAGCTCGGTGATGATTGCGCCCCAGTCGCCACCCTGCGCCACGAACTTCGTGTATCCGAGGCGCTTCATCAGCACGGTCCAGGCACGGGCAATGTGGGCGGGGTCCCACCCGGTCGTGGTCGGCCTCCCGGAAAAACCGTAACCTGGCATGGATGGAATCACGACATCGAAGGCGTCGGATGCATTTCCGCCGTGTGCGGTGGGATCGGTCAGTGGATCGATGATCTTCACCTGTTCGGTGATCGAGCCGGGCCAACCGTGCGTGACGATCAGCGGCAACGCATTTTCGTGTTTCGAGCGGACGTGGATGAAATGAATGTCGAGCCCGTCGATCTCAGTGATGAACTGAGGCAGGGCGTTCAGTTTGGCCTCGATTTTGCGCCAGTCATACTCTGTCGCCCAATAGCGCGCCAGCGCCTGAATCGTCGCGAGTTGCACTCCCTGTGTGGCATCTGTAACGGTCTCGCGTTCAGGCCATTTCGTGGCGAGGATGCGCCTTCTCAATTCAGTGAGTTCCGCTTCCGGAACATTCACCTTCTGAAACGGACGAATAGCATCTGCCTGCTCGCTGCTTCGTTGTGTACCAGTGGTATGGGTCATGGTGTGCTCCCTTCGGAGAGTTTCAAATTTCTTCGGCCACGGACGTGGGGATTATTGCCTTCGCATCGCTCAAGGAACGAGCTCCATCGGTGAGTGGCATGGCCTAGTTAAGTGGATTACGGGCTCAACCACAAACTATCAATCGTGCCATGCCCATCATGCGATCTGGGAAGAGGGCTTAGACCAACTTTCTCGAATCTCAACTGCGGAGCAGCAGGATTGACAAAGTAACGAAACTTTTGCATCAATCACTGCTGTTCGGTTGAGTGATCACAGCATGAAACGCACGTATTTTCCCGGTGTCACTGACAATGTCGTCGTCACGGATCCGGCAGAGATCCGGACAATTTCAAACGATTCAAGATTCGACCGGGACTTCATAAGACATGGTCCTGTTCGCAACGTGCAGCGTCTCCGGAAAATGCTCCGTATTTTCTCGGTCAACGGCAGATTAGTTCCAACTTTGCTGCCGCGCACCGACCCGAGCCGCGCCGCCGCGCAAGACAAACTGTGGTCGAGACTAAACGTCAAGGCCGACGAGGTGAAACACGGACCCGCTGAATTGGAGCCCCTGGCCGAATGGGTCAGAGGGATCGGAACTGCGGAGAAGCTCGATCTGCTTGTGCAGCAGAGCATAGGAAGATTGTTCGTGGAAACGTTCACAGCCACTGAGGAGAGTGTGGCAGCGGCCCATATCGTGCTTGAGGCTGCGAGCTCTTCCAATGTCCTGAAAATGCTGGGGTGGCGCATCAGCGGCAGCCTGGAGCGGGCCAAAACGCTGCTTGCTTCCATGGTCAAAGGCGATCTGGCTGGCGTTATCGCGACAATTGCAGCTCGGCAGCTCATTGTTGATGGCCTGCATAAAATGCGACAACTTGCTGCCGACCCGGCGCTTCGACCTTCAATCACGACGGATGCCGCCGTGGATGAATGCCTCTTTGCACCACCCACCGTTGCACGCCAGGCGAAAACCTCCGGCGAGGTCGGCGGTTGTCCCTTTAGAAGAGGCTCGCTCTTCATCCTTGAGCTGGGAAGCGCGAGCAAAGGCGCAGCGAATCGTGACCTCGTCTTCCTCAGTCAGAGTTGGAGCCGCTGTCCCGCCGAAAAGTGGGTGCCTGCGCTATTGGAAGGCGTGTGGACGCGTGTGTTAGGTATATTGTGAGTCTGTAAAACCTGCCAACTAACCTGAGTCTTCCTGCCAGTCGCCGTTAGCTCAACCGTTGCGAAGTCGAAGCACGAGCTCGGTCGGCGGCATCATTCCGACAATCGCCCGCCGATTCGGCCACCCCATGGCTGGGACGACCGTAACGCCGACCTTGTGCCCGTCTTCGATGAACGCGTCGACCGTCGGAGAAAACCGGCGCTCGCGCCAGGCGGTTTCCACGTCCGAGGCAGAGATGCCGAAGCGGTCAGCGATTGGGACGATGATTTCGCGTTTCGAGATATCGGCGTGTTCGGTGAAAAACGCGCGCGAAACGCCGTGGCAAAAAGCGCCGGCTTCGCCCTCGCCCTTTTGAGCGCGCACGAGCTCAGCAGTCTCAAGCGCAAAACGTGAGTTCACGTTACGTTGGGGCGGGTCGATTGGAAGACCGACTTCTTGAGCTAAACGCTCCAGCCTCGCGCGAACCTGTGGCCACTCCTCCGGCGAAAACGGCTTCGGTGCACCTTCGGGCGGCGTGTCCGGATGAATCTCGAAAGGAAGCCAACGCAAATCAGCTTGCAGTTCTCGCGCCGCTTGTTCAGCCCAAACTGAGCCCAGATAGCAAAACGGTCAAATAACGTCAGCCCAGATGTTGATCACGCGATTCATTATCTCTGAGCGTAGCACCCGCTATCGTTGAAAAACAATACGGCGGGAGTGCGTGAGCGCGAAGAGGCAAATCGCACTAGGGCAGCCGGGAACCTGGATGAAACCCAGGACGGACGCGACAAAATTAGCAAGTGCCATGGAAGCCACGAAATCAAGAACAGCATTTTAAAATACACGAGGGCAGCGTTCCGCCGATTTTAGCGCGACCTGATCGTAAAACTGCGGGAAAAATGATTCTGCAGTCACGATCAATCATCTGCATCTGGAAGTGTGCAAAGAAGGCGCCTTGGAGAGAATAATGAGCTCGGTGCGATTCGAACGATATGACCACGGTCGAATAGAAGAGTCAATCAGGGCAGGTTGACACTTCGGCGCAGCTCGGATATCCACGAAAAACAGCGTGCGCCGGTCTGCTGATCGCGCTAAGAGTTTCCGGTGATCAATCTCCCCGTTTCTCAGCAGCACACGTTTGCCGAATTCTTCGCCGGCGTCGGATGGATGCGAATCGGGTTAGAACGCCGCGGTTGGAAAATCGCGTTTGCAAATGATATCTGCGAGGACAAATACGAAATGTACGCTGCGCATTTTGAGGATGCCGACGATCATTTTGTCGTTGAAGATATTCACAAGCTAAACGCAAACGAGATTCCGACCGTCACGCTCGCGACCGCTTCGTTCCCGTGTAACGATCTTTCATTGGCTGGCGCATGATGGGCGGGCGTGAGTCTCAAATTCTTTGCGGGCTTTTGCTTTCCAAATACAACGAAAAAGCACTCGCAAGCCTTGGTTTCGAAAGTTTTGCGGAAGCGTACAACGTGTTGGGTTCGGCACTAAATGTTCCGCCAGCGACTATAAAGAATTATCGAGATGAATTAGACCCTTACTTTCCGAATCGCCGCAAGGGTTGGTATCAGCGTCCACTTCGTAAGCATTGTGAGACTGTTCTTAAGGAATATGGCGACTTGCCGCTTTCCAAGTTGGTAATCATCGTCAAAACGCTGTTCGATCCGGTTGCTGATCTAGTCGAGTCCGCAGAGGAAGAGGAAGCCAAGCCTTCCGCATTCGCCAAGCGGTTAGTTACTGGGCAAGCAGCCGAAGGATACTTCCGCACGAATTATGAAACTCATGAGGCGCTAGTCGGCGGCCTGCTTGTTGATACCACTAAGACAGGCTGTGGTTTCGACTTTCGGATTAACTTCTCTGACCGCGCCATGTTTTATGCAGTTGAAGTGAAAGGATTGTTCGATTCGGGCGGGAGCATCATGCTGACGGAAAAGGAACATTCGCGAGCTCAACAACTGCGAAATCGTTATTTTCTCTACGTTGTCAGAAATTTTCGGGACATTCCGTTCGCGTCCGTTTGGCGTGATCCTTTGAATTCGCAGTTGAAGTGGGATTTAGTAAGTCAGCAGCAAACAATCAACTCTTGGAGGACTGGCGTATGACGCGAATCTACAATCTCACAATCTATCCCAAGCTCCCTTCAGACGCGTATCCATTTCGAGCGGACGTTCGCACATTCTTGAAAAGTGCAGGGAATTGCGAGGTGCTTGGAGGCGGAATGAGTTGTCTGGATCCTTTAGCCGCTGATCTCGACGTTCGCTTTCGCTCGAAGAAAGTAGCGACATCATCGCTCGCGGCGTTACGCCGTGCTTATTCTGGTCGCGGCGAAATCGACGCAGACTAAACATTCCGACACACAAATTGCCCGACGGGCGTCAACGATCGCGAACCTCGCGCGTGTCATCAGCGAACGGAATGTCTCCAAAGGTTTGCGTCGAACACTGTTAACCCAAGCACAACGATTAGAACAACTGGCGGCGAGGCGACTCGCCGATTTTGCCGAACAGTATCCCGTTGAAAAAAAAGGCGAAGAAACGGGCGAAGAAGTCGCCGAGTAGGAAACAGATTCATTACACGATGTCACGAGTCCGATCGTCGGGCTCGCAAATCGAGGAGATGCTCGGACGATCGCTTTGGCGCGCTGGTTTGAGGTATCGCAAGCAGTATCCAATTTTCGGCAGACCGGATTTCGTGCTTGTGAGCAGGCGCATTGCGATTTTCTGTGACAGCGAATTTTGGCACGGATATCGATGGGGGAGTCGCAGACGTCTCGAACACAAAACCAATCAATCGTACTGGTTTCCTAAGATTGAGCGCAATCGCGCACGCGATCGCATCGTCAATCGCCAACTGCGAAATACAGGTTGGAAAGTCATCCGGTTTTGGGAGCGCGAAATTCTTCGCACTCCAGACAAATGCGCGGCGGAAGTCGTGGCGGAATTAAGTTGATTGTCGATCACGATTCGAAGATCGACAATGCAACGAAGGTGTTCTTCCACGACTTCATTGTGCCGTTCGCGGTTCGATTCGAGCGCGTTGTATTTCGGCAGCTCCCGCTGCGCTCAACCCTTGAACTGGAATTTGTTAATTTTTAGAGAGCGAATTCTGGATTCGAGAGTTGAAGGTGGCATGCCCAACTTGGCCGCGGCGCCGCTCGCTCCAGCAATCTTTCCGTTACTTTGCGCAAGCGCTGCTTCGATGCGCGTCCGCTCAGAAGAAGTCTGATCGACTGCGGGCGACCTGGCCGGTTGTGACTCGCTCGAGAACTAACTTTTATCAATCGAGAACTCGTTCGTTTCACCGATGATGAGCGACCGTTCGATTACGTTCTGCAGTTCGCGGACGTGGCCAGGCTGAAGTCGCTCGGACCCACGTGAAACTCAATTTTTTTCTTGTAGGGCGTCCCAGCTTTCGAAGTTGGCGGCAACTTCGTTGACCAGTACTGTTCGTTTCCACGTCGAAACCGCCGGGTTGGTCCGCGTCATGACAGTGCTCGCTCCTCCAGCCAATCGACGTAAAGCCGGCGCTCCGAGAAAAACCACCCGCCGTCGATTTTCACGAAGGTGTCTAGATACCGAAGCGAGGCGAGCATCAAATGTCGCTGTCCACGATCGACCGTAATGTGATGCGCCAGGCAGTATGCTTCCCCGGTGGCTTGGTCGGGCGCCAGCGTGAAGAGTGTGCTCTGTCCAACAAAGTGGGTTGTGGCGTCGTACTTATTCAGCTCTGCGAACACTGGAGCGAGTGCCTCGCGCGAGTGCAGTTCCTGTGACGGCGTCGGATCCTTCGCATTCATGTAGACCACGAAATGTGTGTCTTCGGTGAAGAGAGCCATCTGACCTTTTGCATCGCGACGATCCGCACAGTGCGCGTAAGCCTCCACCAGCTCCCGAATGGCGAGACGGTCGGCCGCTTCGCTGGGGGAGAGCGCGAGGTGCTTAGTCATGGCTGGCCTCAGATGGGTAGATGGCTCGTACCTTTTATTTGTAGAGCCAAGGCTTATAGGCAATCTCGATGTTGTATCCGTCCGGGTCGCCGATGTTTG
>Ga0210406_10008259_pt1 | contig 10438 bp, 6 predicted proteins | sample IncBWC30MmetaG_FD_155454 | JGI IMG/M metagenome (GOLD analysis project Ga0210406, IMG submission 155454) | Forest soil microbial communities from Barre Woods Harvard Forest LTER site, Petersham, Massachusetts, United States - Inc-BW-C-30-M | ecosystem: Environmental > Terrestrial > Soil >... | reverse complement strand
CCAGCAACTGAAATTCATCCACGGTAAAATCTTTTCGCAGACAAGGAATCTTCACCGCCTGAGAAGCCGCCCGCAGATTCCCCAGCGAGCCCTGAAAAAATTCCTCCTCCGTCAGCACCGACAGCGCCGCCGCCCCCGCCGCCTCCAGTTCCCGCGCCAACTCCGCCGGATGAAACTGGGCCCGAATCAACCCTTTTGAGGGCGACGCCTTCTTCAACTCCGCAATCACCGCCACACCCTCGCGGCTCTTCAACTCCAGTGCCCGTCGAAACCCGCGGGGCACATGCATTTCCGCGCGCAACTCCAGTTCGCGCAAATCCGCAGCGCGCTTTGCTCCCGCCACCAGCGCCCGCGTAGCCGCAACGATCCGCTCCAAAATGGCCGCCATAAGAATCTTTTTGATTATAAGGGACGCACCGGATTACAGCCGGTTCCGCATGGGTGTCCGATGGCGACTTGAGGTTGCGGTGCGCCCCCTGATCAGCCAGAAAAACCAGCCTCAGTCGAACCTGCCCAGCGCTCGTCTTATTCGACCATCACCCTCACGCCCGGTCGAGTGGTTTGATTGCGGCTTGATTCCGCGCGCACAACTCATGACCGGCTGCGCGCAGGGCGTCGACCGCCCACGCGAACTCTTCCGGAATCAGCACATAGTCCGTGTCGTAGGTAGAGATGGCGAAGATGGGAACATCTTTGGTCGACAGCGGCTCGATAAAGGAAAGCAGCACGCCAGTTTGCCAGAACGGAAATGGGCCTTCGAGTTTCAAGCAGATCCAGCGGTGTGAAGAATGCATCTCGGCAGGAAGATTGTCCGTTGAACACACAACCGAGACCTCATCCGCGGTGTGCGTGATCGAACTGAACCCGCCCTTGGTCGCCCAATCCCCGACCGGGGTGTCGACCGCCAGATGCACGACGGCATAGGAGCCGGGAAGCAAGCGGAATTTGAGTTGGTGGCGTTCCATTAGCCTTCTACCGCCTTGCGCAGAGCGGCTCGGGCGAGAATGCGCGTCGAGTCCAGCAGCGGAAGCGGGGAAGATTCCGGGGTCATCAGTAAGGGAATCTCAGTGCAGGCCAGCGCCACGGCTTCGCATCCTTCATCTTGGAGTCCGCGAATCACCTCCGTGAAATACGCCCGAGTGCGGGGCAGGAAGGTTCCCTGGACCAGTTCGTCGAAGATCATGCGGTGGATGCGCTCCCGCTGCTCCGCGCCCGGGAGGCGCTGTTCGATGCCGGCGGCCTTGAGCGTCTCGCGGTAGACCGGACCGTCCATCAAGGAGCGGGTGCCGAGGACTCCCAGGCGTTTGTAGCCGTGATGTTTGGCTTCCTTGGCGACTTCGACCGCGATGTGCAGCCAGGGGCGCGGCGAGCGGCGCTCGACTAGATCGAAAGCCTGGTGCACAGTGTTCACGGGTGCGATGAGGAAGTCGGCCCCGGCCTTGGCCAATTTCTCGGCGGAAGAGAGCATGAGCTCCGCGACCCCGGCCCAGTCCCCCGCGTCGGTGAAATTCTTGTATTGGACAAAAGGATGGCCGTGCATCGAGACTTCGGGATGATGGTAGGGCCCCAGCAACTCGGCGCCTTCCACACAGATCGTGCGATAGCAGAGCGCGGCGCCTTCCGCGCTGCATGCGACGATGCCGATGTGTAACATTTGGGGCTTCGATCTTAGCTCTTAGCTATTCGGAGCCGGGTCCGAGGACGTCGTTGTTCAGTTTCTGCGCGAGTTGAAAATTCTCGGCTAAGTCTAGCACCCAAGACTAAGACCCGTTTTTGATGGTAGCTGAAGCAAGCGCGTAAGGGCTCGTGTCCCGGTAACGTTTTTCGAATTCTTCGCGGGTGCAGATGGTCTTGACATCGACGACCCGATCGATGGCCAGGATGCCGTCGAGGTGGTCGATTTCGTGCTGCAAAAGTTCGGAAAGATTACGCTCGTCTCCGGCGACGACTTCAAGGGTTTCGCCCTGCAGACTCTCATAGCGGACCGTGATCCGGCGGTGGCGTTCGACCTGCATGAAGATCGAGAGAAAACTCAGGCAAGCGTCCCAGACAACAATTTTTTCCTGGCTCGATTCGACAATTTCCGGGTTAATGAGCGGCCAAGGCTCGATGGGCCGGAGTTGGAGAAAAATGACTCGCTGCAACTCACCGAGTTGGGGAGCCGCGATGCCGCGGCCGTAGCCGGTAAGGGAACGCCAGTGCGCAAGAGTGTCGGCGAGATGCTGAACCAGAAGGCGGGTTTCGTGCGCTGTCGGGTCTTCCACTCTTACGGCCTTTTGCCTCAGGAGCGGGTTGCCGAGTTGGAGGATGGGGCGGATTGCCATGGAGACTTCTCGGTTCCCAAGTTCTCAGTTCTCAGTTAAGACAAGATAGGGCCGTCGCGAGATTTTATAACATCTCTTCGATAACCTCTCTTCCGTGTGCAACCGGGGAGTGGACACTCGAGCCGCGCGCAGGCCGGGAACAGCCGAGGCGGCTTTTCCTACGTAACTTTCTGGATTGCCGAAAATGACCCGGTTACTGACTGCAGTCATTTCTCACTTTACCTAACCAAGATACGATCGGGGTTGCGGACAACCTCATTCCAAAGATCGAAAAGGGGCCAAGCTCTGCCGAGGTTATAATTGCGACCCGTGGGGCTCACCTCTGGCTCAATACTCGGAGCGTATGAAATCCAATCACCGCTCGGCGCCGGCGGCATGGGTGAGGTGTATCGCGCCACCGACACGAAACTCGGCCGCGATGTCGCCCTCAAAGTGCTGCCTGCCGAAATGGCGCAGGATGCCGAACGGCTCGGGCGTTTTCGTCGCGAGGCGAAGGTTCTGGCTCAACTCGATCACCCCAATATTGTCACGATTTACTCGGTAGAGGAATCCGACGGCGTCCACTTCCTGACGATGCAACTTGTCGAAGGGCTGCCACTGGACCGCTTGATCTGCCAACGTGGTCTGCCAGTCGAGCAGATCATCGAAATCGCTGAGGCGATGGCCGAGGCGCTCGCAGCCGCTCACGAAAAAGGCATCGTGCATCGCGACTTGAAGCCTGCCAATGTCATGGTCACGAATCAAGGCCGCGTCAAGGTGCTGGATTTTGGGCTGGCAAAAGACGTTCGCGGTTCCAACCTCGGCGACGCCACGTTGACCTCTGACAGCCGGACACAAGTCGGCGTAGTCATGGGAACGCCGGCATACATGTCGCCGGAACAGACTTCAGGCCGTCCACTCGACCATCGCACCGATATTTTCTCGTTGGGCGTCTTGCTGCACGAAATGGCAACTGGGCGGCGGCCATTCGAGGGAAATTCTTCCGCAGAACTGGCCTCAGCGATTCTTCGCGATAGTCCGCCATCCGTTACCGACATCCGCCCCGACCTGCCAAGCGATCTAGCCCGCATTATTCGCCGTTGCCTGGAAAAGAATCCACGGCACCGAGTGCAGACGGCGCGCGACGTCAGCAACGAGTTCCGCGATCTGGTGCGAAGTGCGACGCACGCCACGCCGATTTCGAGCTCGCCCGCCCGCGCGCCAGTCGCTGCCGATTCGGGCACGGCCCGCGCCGACGAGGGTTTCTGGGTCGCGGTGCTGCCGTTCAAGTACGGTGGTACTAACGCTGACCTGGTGGCGCTAGCAGAAGGACTCTCGGAAGAAATCATTACCGGGCTTTCGCGGTTTTCCTATCTCCGGGTGATTGCCTGCAGTTCTACCGCACGCTATTCCGGGCAGTCGGTCGATATGCGCAGCGCCGGCAATGAGCTGAACGCACGGTATGTGATGGAGGGGGCGCTTCGCCAAGCGGGGAACAGGTTGCGGCTTGCGGTGCAGTTGGTAGACACAGGGTCGGGAGCGCATCTTTGGGCGGAGAACTTCGAGCGGCCTTTTAGTCCGGAGGCGGTATTTGATTTACAAGATGATCTCGTCCCAAGAATTGTCTCCACCGTTGCCGACATGAACGGCGTTCTACCCCGAAGTATGAGCGAAGGTTTGCGGGGTCTCTCCCCCAAGCAACTCAGCCCTTACGAAGCGGTGCTGCGCAGCTTCGCCTACCCCTATAGTGCGACGCCGGAGGAACTGGCTGCCGCGCGATCTGGACTGGAAGAAGCGGTGCGGAAAGCCCCGGGATATGCCGATGCCTGGGCGATGCTCTCGTTCTTGTGCGGCCAGGACTATGTGCATGGGTACGAGCTTCAGAGGAACGCGCTGGAGATTGCAGCATCCGCCGCGCGGCGGGCAGTCGCGCTCGGTCCTTCCAATCATCTGGCATATTTCAGTCTGGCCTCGGTACTCTGGTACCAGAAAGACTACGATTCGTTCCGGGACGCCGCCGAGCGTGCTGTCGCCCTCAACCCGATGGACGGGAACTCAGTTGCATATATGGGGGAGTTGCTGACCTACACGGGCAGCGCGGAGCGCGGCATGGAATTGGCCGAGCGGGCCAAACAGCTCAACCCGAACCATCCAGGATGGTACTGGTACGCAGATTTTTACCATGCATTCTCGCAGGGCGACTACCGCGGGGCGCTCAGCTTCGCGCTCAAGGTCAAGCTGCGGGGTAATCCGCTCGCGCCGATGATGATCGCAGCCGCTTGCGGGCAGCTTGGCGACGTCGATGGCGGCGCAAAAGCAGCCGCTGATTTGGTGGAATTCCGCCCTGAGCTCCCCGCCATCATGCTCGGGCAGGTCGCAAAAGTCTGGAACGCCGAGTACGGCGCGCGCTTCATCGACGGCTTGCGCAAGGCGGGGCTAAAGATTCCAGAAAAAGAAATCAGTACGACCGCGGCCATTTCAACTTCTTCCCCGTCGCGCGCGGCCGTCGCGCCGGATTCAGGTTCGGCACGCGCCGATGAAGGATTCTGGATCGCGGTGCTGCCGTTTAAGTGTGTCGGCGGTAATGCAGATCTCGCCGCTCTCGCCGAGGGATTCGCTGACGACATCATTACGAATATGTCCAAATTCTCTTACCTGCGAGTGATCGCTCGTGGTTCTACGGCGCAATACGCACAGAGATCCGTCGATGTGCGCACGGCGGCAAAGGAACTCGGCGCACGCTACGTGATGGAAGGCAGCATCCGGCAGGCTGGAACGAAGGTTCGCATTGCGGTGCAGTTAGTGGATTCCAGCGCGGGCGCGAGCCTGTGGGCGGAAACTTACGATCGCGCGTTCACGGCAGAAGCCACCCTCGAGCTTCTCGACGACGTCGTGCCTCGCATCGTGGCTACGGTGGGTGATGCTCAAGGCGTTCTGGCGCACAGCATGACCGAATCACTCCGGAATCGCGACCCGGGATCACTCACGCCCTACGAAGCCCTGCTGCGCAGCTTCGGATTCCATCAGCACGTCAGTGCCGAAGAACATTTGGCAGGAGTGACCGCACTGGAGAAAGCCGTGAAGAAAGCACCCGATCACGCCGACTGCTGGGCGATGCTTTCCTGGCTCTACCGTTCTGAACGCACGCACGGATACTATCCGCGCCCCGATTCGATGCGCCGCTCGCTCGAGGCGGCGCGGCGCGCTGTAAACCTTGCGCCTTCCAGCCAATTGGCGCACGCCGCGCTGGCTTCCGCGCATTTTTTCCGCGGCGAACTGGGAGAGTTTCGCGCGGCCGCTGAACGGGCGCTGGCGCTCAACCGTATGCAGGGGTACACCACCGCTTTCCTGGGATTGCACTTCGCGTATTCCGGCGACTGGGAACGCGGTTGCGCGCTTGCCGAGCAAGCGACGCAGCTGAATCCGAATCATCCCGGATGGTTCTGGCTGCCGCTGGTCATCAATGCTTACCGCCAGCACGATGGCGAGCGGGCTTTACAATATGCGGTCAAGATCAACATGCCGGCCTTGTGGACGGCGCAAGTGGCGCTCGCAGTGGTGAACAGCCAGCTTGGAAAGATGAATCAGGCCCGCAGCGCGGTGCGCGACCTGCTGGCATGCCGGCCTGATTTCGCAGCCAGAGCGGGGGAAGACCTCAGCATCTGGTGGCAGCCGGACTTGGTGGAGGAGATGCTCGGCGATCTGCGTAAAGCTGGCCTTAATACATCCGGAGCTGACTCTCCGATGCAGCCCTTGGCGGCGATTCAGACGCGGACTGGCTCTGGCGCGACCCGAGCCGATGGAGGCTTCTGGGTCGCCGTGCTGCCGTTCAAGGCCGCGAGCGGCGATGCCGAACTCGAAGGCCTGGCCGACGGCCTGAACGAAGATGTCACTACGGGGCTTTCACGATTCCCCTATCTTCAGGTCATCGCCAACAATTCGGCGATGGCTTACAAAGGCCGCGCGGCGGACATCCGCACGGTGGGCCGTGAACTGGGCGCGCGCTATGTGATCGAGGGGAGCATACGCAAGAGAGGCCGCGCCCTTCGCGTAAGCGCCCAGTTGATGGACGCGGTGAGCGGCGCACAGCTTTGGGCTGAAACATATGACCGCGAAGTTGGCGACGCGGGCACATTCCAGATTCAGGACGACCTTACCGACCACATCGTGACGGCTGTAGCGGATGGATATGGTGTTTTGGTTCGCTCCATGGCTGCCCCGACGCGCGAGCGAAAGGTGGAGGAACTTAGCGCGGCTGAACTTGTGCTGCGCTACTACGCCTACATGCAACAAGTCGATGTCCAGGAACATGCCGCGCTCCGCGCCGGTTTCGAACGGGTGCTGCAACGCGAGCCCAACTACGCCATCGCGTGGGCCTGTCTTGCCAATTTGTACGTATTGGAATATGCCGATGGGTTCAATCCGCGGGAGAAGCCGCTGGAGCGCGCGCAGGAGGCCGCGTGGCGGGCCGTGAAAATTGATCCGGCGTGCCAGATGGGCTGGAAATTACTCGCGGCTGTGCACTTCTTCAGTCGCGATTTCACGTCGTTCCGCGAGACTGCGGAGCGAGCCTTATCGCTCAATCCGCGCGACGGCACTACCGTGGCCTACACGGCGATGATGATGGGGTTCGCCGGCGATTGGGAACGTGGCGTGGCTCTAATGCAAAGGGCGATGGAGCTGAACCGGCACCATCCCGGCTGGTATTACAACATCTTTTTTCATGATCACTATCGCAAAGGCAACTACGAAGCAGCCTTGCAAGCCGCCAAGAAGATCAACATGCCGGAATACCATTGGATGCACCTGACGATTGCGGCCACGTGCGGCATGTTGGGTCGGTATGAAGAAGCTCGCACGGCCATTGAGTCCCTGCGCAAATACAACCCGACGTTTCTCGACCTCGAAAATGTCCGTGAGGAACTGCGGAGGTGGGATCCGGACAAAGATGAGGTAGAACGTTTCATGCAGGGCTTGCAAAAGGCCGGCCTGAAGTATGGAACAAAGCATAGCTCGGCCGATTCTGTAGCGACGGAGGAAGCCGCGGCTTCCTCGGCTGGCACTTCTCCCTCTTTGGCGGGTCAGGCCGTTGTGAAGTCCGGCTCGGGCGCGGCTCGCGCCGAGGAAGGTTTCTGGGTCGCGGTGCTGCCGTTCAAGTACACGGGCAGCAATCAGGATCTCAAAGCACTCGCCGAAGGGCTGGCAGAGGAAGTCACTACAGGGCTCTCACGCTTCTCTTATCTGCGCGTGATTGCGCGCGGCTCAGCGGCGAAATATTCGAGCGAATCCGGCGATGTGCGCGCGATCGGCAAAGAACTCGGCGCCCGCTACGTTATGGAGGGCAGTCTGCGCCAGGCAGGAAACAAACTGCGTCTGGCGGTCCAGCTCGCCGACACGGTCTCCGGCGCTCATCTCTGGGCTGAGACGTACGAGCGCGCCTTCACCCCGGAATCGCTTTTCGAACTTCAGGACGATCTCGTTCCCCGCATCGTCGCCACCATCGCCGATCAATACGGAGTTCTGCCGCGCAGCATGAGCGAAGTGTTGCGCAACAAAAGCGAAGACGCGCTTACTCCGCACGAGGCTGTGCTTCGCACCTTCAGCTACTTCTCCCGCATCGATCGGGAGGAGCATGCTGTTGTACGGGACATCCTTGAACGCTCCGTCCGCGACGCGCCGGATCACGCCGATAGCTGGTCGCTCTTGGCGATGATTTATCGCGGCGAATTCGCCCAAGGGTTTAACGCCCGTCCGAATTCGCTCGACCGTGCACTGGACGCGGCCCGGCGTGCCGTGGACCTGGCTCCCACCCACGCACTCGGTCACTCCGCGCTGGCCACGATTTATTTCTTCCGCAAGGAAATGATGGCCTTCCGCATTGAGGCAGAACGAGCGTTTGAGCTCAACCCTTTCGATGCGTCAGTGAAAGCCTATCAAGGCCTTCTGCTTGCCGTGTCGGGCGAGTGGGAGCGCGGTTGCCAGCTGGTCGAATTTGCGTTGCAACTGAATCCCAACTGCCCCGGATACTTTTATTTCGCCAGATGCTGGAACGGCTACCGGCAAGGTAAGTACGAAGAAGTGCTCGAAGGCGTGACCCGAATCAACATGCCCAGCTACTTTCATGTACCTGCGATCAAGGCCGCCGCATCAGGCCAGCTTGGCCGCCGCGACGAAGCGCAGAAAGCGCTGCAGGAGGTACTTGCGCTCCGTCCGGATTTCGCTGCCGCAGCGCGCCAGGAGTATGCCAAGTGGTGTGACTCCGAGCTGGTCGAGCACCTGATTGAAGGCCTGCGCAAGGCGGGACTGGAAATTCCAGAGGCCAGATGACGAGCAAACCGTAAAGTGGCGGAGGTAGGCAGTCCATCGTAGCGCGGTTTGTAGGAGGACCGCGACCGATGTCTCGCAAGCCAACCTCGAAACGAACTCGCCCCAAGCCCAAGGCAGTTCTTCGCTTGCCTGATTTGGACCAGGCTAAATCTGCCGTTCTTAACAGCTTGACCTCAGCCGACGCGCAACGTGGATACCGGCACGCAATTGATGAATTCCTGGACTGGTACGCCACTTATGCCGCATGCGGCATGATCGCCGCACCTGTGCACGGCTTTGTCACACTGCGGGAGGGGAGCTTGAGCAGATCCAGTTTCTGCTCGGTCACATTTCCATTCAGACAACCGAACGATACTTCGGTTGCAAACAGCGAATTCAAGGTGCCGTCAACGACAAAATCGGAATAGAGCCACCGGGCTGAAGGAGCCACTCACTGTCCGCTTTGCCGACTACCTTGCTGCGGCTGCGTCGAACAGGCCCAGGAGCTCCAGCTTTTTTTCTGCGGGCAGGAAAGACGCTTCGAACGAGTTGCGCGCCAGTTCCCGGAGATGTTCATCGCTGAATCCGAACGTGTCCTGGGCAAGCTGGAATTCGCGCGACAGGGTGGTGGCGAACAATGCCGGGTCGTCCGTATTGAGGGTGATCATGACCCCTTGATCGAAGTAGTTTTTCGCGGGATGCTCCCCGACCGTCCTACACACTCCGGTGCGAAGGTTGCTGGTAATGCAGAGCTCGACCGGAATCTGGCGCTGGGCAAGTTCTTCGATCAGGTCCGTGTCCTGCGCGGCAGCGAGGGCGTGACCGATTCGCTCCGCGCGCAAGTTGAGCGCTCCCCAGATCGATTCCGCAGGGCCGGTCTCTCCGGCGTGAGCCGTAAGCCGTAAACCGTGATCGGCGGCGTAGGCGTAAACGCTGCGGAAAAGTTCCGGTGGGGCCTTTACTTCGTCGCCGCCGATGCCGATGCCGACGACGTGACGATCCCGGTAGCGCGCGGCGAGCTCGAAGACTTTTTGGGCTTCCTCGACTCCGAAGTGGCGGGTGGCATCGAAAATCCACAGCAGCGAAACGCCGAAGTCGCGGGCGCCGCGGGCGCGACCGCGCTCGAGACCCTCGAAGATCGCGGTGAAATCCTGCTTGCGATAAAGGCAGACGCCAACCGCAACATAGACCTCGGCGTGCAATACGGTTTCTTCCTTGAGCCGCTGCATCAGGCGATAGGTAATCAGTTCGTAGTCTTCGGGAGTACGCAGCTGCGCGCTCACCGCCTTGAATGCCATCAGGAAGCTTTGGAAGTCGGTGTAGTCGTAGAACGTCTCAACCTCGGCAAGAGTCGCGTGCTCGCCGTGCAGCTTGCGGAGTTCAAGGAGGGTGGCCGGCTCGACCGAGCCCTCAAGGTGCAGGTGCAGCTCCGCCTTCGGCAACTGGCGGATAAAAGCATTGGGCGGACGAAGCGGCACGGAGGTCATCCCCCTGATTGTAGATTCTTGACCAAAGATTTGCGAGGGAATGGAGATCTTCGGGGAGAGGATTTTTCCGCTACAATCGGCTGTTTCTCCGATCACGCGTGGGAGATCTCATGAACGTAAAGTTGGTTTGCGGGTGGCTGATTGCGGGGGGAATGCTGGGCATGCCGCCGGTCCTGTGGGGGGCGTCCGCCCCGAAAGTGAAGACCGATGCCGGGGTGTTTGAAGGAAAGCAAGTCGGGTCGGTCCACGCCTTTCTCGGTATTCGCTACGCCGCGCCGCCGCTGGGTGATCTGCGCTGGAAACCACCCGCACCCCTGACGAAGGGGGGCGGAGTCCGCAAAG
>Ga0210406_10008258_pt1 | contig 10438 bp, 6 predicted proteins | sample IncBWC30MmetaG_FD_155454 | JGI IMG/M metagenome (GOLD analysis project Ga0210406, IMG submission 155454) | Forest soil microbial communities from Barre Woods Harvard Forest LTER site, Petersham, Massachusetts, United States - Inc-BW-C-30-M | ecosystem: Environmental > Terrestrial > Soil >... | reverse complement strand
TCCTGCCGCCACCACCGTGAATGTCGCTGTCTGTCCCGCGGTCACCGTCTGGTTCACTGGCTGCGTGGTGATCGTGGGCGACACCGGAGCGGGGTTCACCGTCAGCGTCACCGCCGCACTGGTCACCGTCCCCGCCGTGTTGCTCACCACCACAGTGAATGTCGATCCGCTATCCGAAGTCGCGGTCGCCGGCGTGGTATAACTCACAGCCGTGGCTCCGGCGATGTTCACGCCGTTCTTCTGCCACTGGTAGCTGAGTGGTGCAGTTCCACTCGCCGCCACCGTGAATGTCGCTGTCTGCCCCGCAGTCACCGTCTGGCTCGCCGGCTGCGTGGTGATCGTGGGTGACACGGGAGCGGGGTTCACCGTCAGTGTCGCCACCGCACTGGTCGCCGTCCCAGCGGTGTTCGTCACCACCACTGTGAAAGCCGATCCGCTATCCGAAGTCGCGGTCGCCGGTGTGGTGTAACTTGTGGCCGTGGCCCCGGCAATGTTCGCGCCGTTCTTCTGCCACTGGTAGCTGAGTGGCGCAGTTCCACTCGCCACCACCGTGAATGTCGCTGTCTGTCCCGCAGTCACTGTCTGGCTCACTGGCTGCGTGGTGATCGTGGGTGATACGGGAGCGGGGTTCACCGTCAGCGTCGCCGTAGAACTGGTCACCGTCCCCGCCGTGTTCGTCACTACCACAGAGAAAGCCGATCCACTGTCCGAAGTCGTGGTTGCCGGTGTGGTGTAACTTGCAGCCGTGGCTCCGGCGATGTTCACGCCGTTCTTCTGCCACTGGTAGCTGAGTGGTGCAGTTCCACTCGCCGCCACCGTGAACGTCGCCGTCTGTCCAGCGGTCACCGTCTGGCTCACTGGCTGCGTGGTGATCGTGGGCGATACGGGAGCGGGGTTCACCGTCAGCGTCGCCGTAGAACTCGTCGCCGTCCCCGCCGTGTTGCTCACCACCACAGTGAATGTCGATCCACTGTCCGAAGTCGCGGTTGCCGGCGTCGTATAGCTCACAGCCGTGGCTCCGGCGATGTTCACGCCGTTCTTCTGCCACTGGTAGCTGAGTGGTGCAGTTCCTGCCGCCAACACCGTGAACGTCGCTGTCTGTCCCGCGGTCACCGTCTGGCCCGCCGGCTGCGAGGTGATCGTCGGCGCTACGGTTGTTGCTGTTCCCGTTCCTGACACCGAGAGGACGGATGTAGGCGTCAGGGGATCATCACTCGTAATCGTCACGCTTCCGGTACTGGTCACTGGCGCGGTGGGAGAATATGTAACATTGAACGAATTACTGGCACCTGGAGCGATTGAACTCGGGGTCGTCAGACCGGAAACAGTAAATGGGTTGCCACTCGCGGAGATCGAGGAGATGGTCAGGTTGGAGCCGCCAACGTTACTTATAGTTACGATCCCTTTTGCCGTTGTTCCTACCGTGACGCTTCCAATATTTAGACTTGTCGCCGGAGTTAGCCCGATTTGCTGTGGCGCCGTCGTTGCGGTCCCAGCAAGGGCAACTTGTTCTGAAGTGACTCCTGTGTCGGTATGGACCGTCAAGGTGCCTGTGGCGTTCCCCATGGCCGTGGCATTGAACCAAACTTGAAAACTACTGGACTGACCGACTGGCAAGGAAAGAGGCATGGTCAGGCCCGATACGGAGAACTGGCTGTTCGATACATTCACCTGGCTGATGTTGACGGAAGTGTTTCCGGTATTTGCGACAGAAACAGTCTGAGAGATCTTTCTGTTGGCAACAATGCTGCCGAAATTAACGCTGGAGGGAGTCACTTGGATCGCGGCTTGAGGAGCCGGTTGCGACTTACTGCCTGCACTCACTAGCCCTGCACACCCGCTTAGGACCGTGACCGTCAGCGCCACAAGCAAAAACAGAAGGTCGTACTGCTGCGAGCTCCGGATTTTCCGGGAGGATAGTTTAGTCCGGTTTCCCGAACCTGCTTGGCTGCCCGTCATCGAGTCTCCCCTCGAAGTTCGCGGAGAGGAAAAGTACGGAGCGAATGCGCACACCAATACCTTTCACTCTCATTACTTGGTTTGGGTTAGATCAGCTCTGAGGGCCTGGACTGGGGTGGGTCCGTTGTAGCTGAAATAGTTGCTTGTCTCGTTTTAGCTTCAAGCGAAAGGATAGAGAGGGAACAGGAAGGTGACTACTGGTTTGAAGAACAGTTTTGGTGTAAGGTCCTCAGTCTTCAGCCGCTGGTCAGTCCATTGACCGAAGGTCAGTGATTAATTGGCCGAAGGGACAAGTTTGGACCTGGCGGCAGGCGCAATTAGGACAGTAGAAGCCAGGAGATTTTGGTAAGCCGGGTAATCGGAAACTGACGCGCTGCTCGGAGCCGCCATTCGTTGACAAACGCCTGTTCCCGCCCCAAAATAAGACCTGCCTGTGTTGTTTTCCCTGTGCCCGAATGGCGGAACTGGCAGACGCGCTAGCTTCAGGAGCTAGTGGCCTCACGGTCGTGGAGGTTCGAGTCCTCTTTCGGGCACCATCTCTCTGCCCTGGCAACGCATATGCCTTTGTAGCGGTCGCCTTCTGAGGCGGGCACCTTTTTCTTGAGTGCGGGAGCAAAGCTCCCGCTTTTGCGATCTCCACCCCGCCGACAAAATCTCCAATCCCCACTGAATTCTCCGCCCTCTTCGCGTATTCTTCTTCCCTATGCCCATCTTTCCTCGTCCCTCGCGTTTCTGGTCAGTATCTTTTTTCGCAATCTTCCTCCTCACCTGCGCCGTCTCTCTCCACTCCGACGAATGGAAAGCGCGCCACGCCCTCGTCGCTCCCAACGGCACTATGACGCTTACAATCCCTCCCGCGCCCTCCGAAGTCTTCTTCACCGGCCCCGTCGATTCTTCCGACCCCTCCTGGCTCGCCGGCCTCCAAGCCTGGCGCAAGGAACGCCGCACCCAACTCCGCCTCGATGAATCCGACTACGCCAATCCTGATCTCGCCTGGACTCAGCGCACCTTCTCGCAAGTCCAGCTCCTCGTCTGGGACCGATCGATTTACGACCCCGAAACCCGCCGCTACACGCCCGAAAAATTCCTCGCCGAAACCGAGCGCCGCCTCGGCCCCATCGACGCCGTCCTCCTCTGGCACGTCTATCCCAACATTGGCGTCGACGACCGCAACCAGTTCGATCTCCTCCGCGATCTTCCCGGCGGCCTCTCCGCCCTAAAAAAGCTCGTCGATGATTTCCACCGCCACAACGTCAAAGTCCTTTTCCCAGTCCTCGCCTGGGATTCCGGCACGCGCGAAGAATCCGCGCCTCCCTGGATCGCGCTCACGCAACTCCTCAAAGAAATCGGCGCCGATGGCATCAATTTCGACACGCTCGAAAGCGTCCCCGCCGATTTTCGCGCCGCCTCCGTCGCCGCCGGACACCGCCTCGCGTTCGAACCGCAATTCGAAATTCGCGACGAATCCGTCGCCTGGAGCACTCTCGGCTGGAACGACTGGGTCACCTGGGAAGACGTCGCCTATCCCTTCACGCCGATGGTCAGCAAAACCCGATGGCTCGAACCGCGCCACATGATCAACGTTACCGACCGCTTTACCCGCGACAAAACCGACAGCCTCCAGCACGCCTTCTTCAACGGCAGCGGCTACGCCAGCCTCGAAAATCTCTGGGGCTTCTGGTATCCCATGAATCCCCGCGATGCCGAAGCGGTTCTCCGCTTCACACGCATCGAGCGCGCCTTCGCCGCCAATCTCGTCAGCGCCGACTGGCAACCGCACGCGCCCACGCTGCAATCCGGCGTCTTCGCCAGCAAATTTCCCCTGCCGCAGCGCACGCTCTGGACCATCGTGAGCCGCAACGAATTCGATCTCGACGGCCAGCAACTTCGCGTCCCTTACAGCCCCGGCCTCCACTATTACGACCTCTGGCACGGCGTCGAACTCCAGCCGCGCATCAACGCGCAGGAAGCGACGCTCAGCTTCTCGATGGAGGGCCTCGGCTTCGGCGCTGTCCTCGCCACCACGGAAGGTGCCAACTCCGCGCCTCTCCGCGAACTTCTCCCCTTCATGGCCGAGCGCTCCAAAAAATCTCTCCGCGAATTCTCCCGCGCATGGTCCGCGGTTCCGCAAACCATCGTCGAAATTCCGCCCACCAAGCCCGCAGCCTCCCCTCCTTCCGGCATGACTAAAATTCCCGAAGGCGATTTCGACTTCTCCGTTCGCGGCATCGAAATCGAAGGCGGCAACGATCCCGGCGTCGACGCGCAATATCCCTGGGAAAATTCCCCACGCCGCTCCCATCTTCACCACCTGCATCTCCACGCTTATTACATCGACCGCACGCCCGTCACGAATGCGCAATTCAAGCAGTTCCTCGACGCCACCCACTATCATCCCGCCGACGATCACAATTTTCTGCGCGACTGGTCCAACGGAAATTTCCCCGCCGGTTGGGACTCCAAGCCAGTCACCTGGGTCTCGCTCGAAGACGCGCGCGCCTACACCGCCTGGGCCGGCAAGCGCCTTCCGCACGAATGGGAATGGCAGTATGCCGCGCAATCCGCCGACGCGCGCCTCTATCCCTGGGGCAATGATTGGAACGCCGCCAACGTTCCCGCCGCCGACCGAGGCCACACCCGCGCCCCGCTCTCCAACGTCGACGCACACCCGCAGGGCGCCAGCCCCTTCGGCCTGCTCGATCTGATCGGAAATGTTTCGCAATGGACCGACGAGTTCCGCGATGAGCACACGCGCGCCGCAATCATTCGCGGCGCCGCGGCCTATCAACCGCTAGGCTCTGTCTGGTATTCCCCCCAAACCTACCGCCTCGACGAACACGAAAAACTCCTCCTCATGGCCCCCAGCCGCGACCGCGCCGCCACCATCGGCTTCCGCTGCGTCGTCGACGCCTTGTAATTCTTCACTGGCCGCTGGTCGCTTTCTATGCTCACTCCGCCGCCAGCACCGCATACCTCGCCACAAACAACCCCGTCAAAATCCACAGCAGCACGCTAACCTCTCTCCACTTCCCCGCCGCCAATTTCGCCGCCGTATACGAAATCACTCCCAAGCTCAACCCCGTAGCAATGCTGAACGTAAGCGGCGTCGCCACCAGCGTCACAAACGCCGGAAACGCTTCCGTAAACTCCTTCCACTCCACCTGCGCAATCGATTCCGTCATCAGCGCGCCGACCAGCACCAGCGCCGGAGCCGTCGCAAACGCGGGAATTGCCGCCGCCACCGGCGAAAAAAACATCGCCGCCAGAAACAGCGCCGCCACCATCACGTTGCTCAGTCCCGTCCGCGCCCCCGCCGCCACGCCCGCCGCGCTCTCGATGTAGCTCGTCACCGTCGACGTTCCGGTCATCGCCCCAAAAATCGTCCCAATCCCGTCCGCCAGCAGCATCCGCCCCACGCGCGGAATCTTTCCATCCTTCACGAACCCACCCTGCTCGCACACGCCCACCATCGTGCCCACGTTGTCGAACAAATCCACAAACAGGAAAATGAAAATAATCTCCACCAGCCCCAGGTGCAGCGCACCGCGCAAATCCATCTTCAAAAACGTGGATGAAGGATGCGGCAGCGCCACCCAATGCTCCGGCAAATGCGACAGCCCGCGAAAAATTCCAAACACCGCCGTCCCCAGAATCCCCAGCAGAATCGCCCCGTTTACCCGCCGCACCATCAGCGCCAGCGTCAGCAAAATTCCCACACAAGCCGCCTGCACCGAAGGATCCGCAAAATTTCCCAGGCTCACAAACGTCGCCGGATTCGCGACCACCAGCTTCGCGCTGCGCAATCCCACAAACGCGATGAACATTCCGATCCCGCCCGCCGTCGCATGCTTCAACCCCAGCGGAATCCCATTCACAATCTGCTCCCGCACCCGCGTCACCGTCAGCAGCACAAACAGCACGCCCGAGAAAAACACCGCGCCCAGCGCCGTCTGCCAGGGGACATGCATTCCGATGCAAACCGTGTACGTGAAATACGCGTTCAGCGACATCCCCGGCGCCAGCGCGATCGGATAATTCGCGTACAGCCCCATCACCAGCGTCGCCACCGCCGCCGCCAGGCATGTCGCGAACACCACGCCCTCTGCAGGCATCCCCGCCTGCGACAATATCTGCGGATTCACCACGATGATGTACGCCATCGTGATGAAGGTCGTCAGACCGCCCAGCATCTCCCGCCGCACGGTCGTCTGATTTTCCTGCAACCCGAAAATTCGCTCGATCAATCCATTCCCCTGCACCCCAAGTGAGCCGCCACTCTAAAGTCCTCTCCCCTCCCTGTCAATTACTCTCTCCCCAATCCAATGCTTAGCTTCATCGCATCTGTTCGGAAAATCCTGGGTCTTTGTAGGGACCACCTTCCGCCTGCCCGCCGCAGGTGGGAGACGGTCCGCTCTTCCTTTGGAGTGCGGTGGCTTTGCCACCGCTTTTACACACTCAACCTCGCCGCCCAACCTTTCATATCACCGCCCAGACCGAACATTGTCATCCTGAGAGCATCCGACGAGGATGCGCGAAGGACCTCAATGTAAGCGATCCCTCACAATCCTTAAATGCGCCCGACTTGCTGTCCACGAATGGTGGGTCAGTTTCCGATTACACAACTAATCGAGACCTAGCCTACTGCTGACGGTCTCGCTGACTGGTAATTGGCCATTCCTCGCTACAATTGGGCTGAGAGCGAGTAACGGTATTCATAGAAAGGACCGGACATCGTCAATGGCTAAAACGGACCGGGTGTTGAAGCTCGCGCAGTCTCTAATGGAAAAACGCCGTTGGCGAGAGGCGATCCAGTTGCTAAAGGAAGACCCTGCCCTGCTCAAAAAGGACTGGAAGCTGCTTTGGAATCTCGGATGGTCCAACTTCAAGCTCGAACGAATGGATGATGCAGGAAAATATCTGAAAAGAGCGGCCAATCTCGCACCTGAGAACCACAGTTGCAAGTTTGCATTGGGGGTGGTTTATCTCGAAAAAAAACAATATAAGAAAGCGGAGTTGCTGCTGCTAGAAGCGCTGCAAATCAGAGAGTCGTACGTCGCTCGTATCAGCCTGGCGTTAGCTTACCTCGAACAAGGAAAGGTTAACGAAGCCGAGAATACTCATCTTGATGGTATAAGACTCAGACCAAAACAGTCCAAACGATACGAAGCTTACGGGGATTTTCTGTCTGATGTCGGGCGTGAAGATGAAGCAGAAAGAATGAACCAGAAGGCTCAGGAGTTAAAGCGCATAAATTGATTTCTACATGAATAGGTGGCGACCGTGCTGCTCAAGTCCTGGTAAACGCGGTAATCCGAAACTGACCCACTAGCCCTCGCGCCACCAATTGCACCACCGCTCTTTCTGAGCTAACTTCTAACACTCATTCATTCTTCATCCAAGGACTCCCATGCGCTCCATACTTTTCTCTCGTAACCGACGCGAATTCCTCCGCACTTCCGCCGCAACTTTAGCCGCCGGCGCTCTCCCCACTTCTCTCTTCTCCGCAAACACAAAACTCCCAACTCACTCGTCCACTACCCCCTCCAAACCCCACCGCATCATCCTCGACACCGACCCCGGCGTCGACGACGCCATCGCCATCTTCCTCGCCCTCCGCTCCCCCGAACTCCACGTCGAGGCCGTCACGCCCGTCTGCGGCAACGTTCCTCTCTCCCTCACGCTTCCCAACGCTCTCCGCCTCGTCGAAATCGCCGGCCGCACCAACATCCCGGTCGCCGCCGGGGCCGCCACTCCTCTCGTTCGCCGCCTCGTCACCGCCAAATACGCGCACGGCAACAACGGCCTCGGCGGCGTGGATTTCCCCGAACCAAAACTCAAGCCGGTCTCCGAAACTGCCACTGAACTGATCCGCCGCATCGTCCGCGCCAATCCCGGCGAAATTTCCATCGTTGCCATCGGTCCGCTCACCAATGTCGCCACCGTCCTCAAATCCGACCCCACGCTCGCCCCGCTCATCAAATCCATCGTCATCATGGGCGGCTCGCTCAGCGGCGGCAACATCACGCCCGCGGCCGAATTTAATTTCTACGTCGATCCCGAAGCCGCGCGCATCGTCTTCGATTCCGGGATTCCGCTCACCATGGTCGGCCTCGACGTCACACGCAGAGTCCTCATACGAGACGAACAGGTCCGCGCCCTCGAAGCCGCGCAAACTCCCGTCAGCCAGGCCGCCGGAAAAATCCTGCGCGCCAATTTCGACCGGCTGCACAAAACCAGCAACGCCGTTGACTTCGCCATGCACGACCCCCTGACGGTCGCGCAGCTCATCGACCCATCCGTCGTCACCCTCAAGGATTTTTTTGTTGAAATTGAAACCACTGGTGAACTCACCGCAGGGCAGTCCCTCGGCTATGCACACGGCCCCGTTCGCCGTTCTCCGCCGCTCGAAACCGGCCTGCCCCCTGCCGATTCTCCCGAGCCCGAATTCAAGCCCAACGCCAAAGTCGCCGTCGAAGTCGACCCCGACAAATTCTTCCGCCTGCTTCTGGCGCGCCTGACGGCTACCGCTTAATCAGGGGCACCTATCGGAGGCGAAAAACATGGCCGCAACACGTCAGGAGAAATACCAAATCTTTCGGGCCCTCCATCAACGGCCCGGCGCATTCGTAATTCCCAACCCCTGGGACGCGGGAAGCGCGAAAATTCTGGCGGCCCTGGGTTTCGAAGCACTGGCCACCACGAGCGCCGGCTGCGCCTTCTCCAAGGGATGCCTCGACTCTGCACCGGAAATGACGCGCGATGTGATTTTGCAGAACGCCAAAGAGATTGTGGACGCCACGACCCTGCCCGTCTCTGCGGATCTTCAGAACGGGTTCGGTCATACCCCCAATATTTGCGCGGAAACCATCCGGCTCGCTGCCGCCGTCGGCCTCGCCGGAGGCTCCATTGAAGATTCCACGGGCGATCCGAAGAATCCCATCTACGACTTCCAGCTGGCCACCGAACGCGTCGCCGCCGCAGCGGAAGCGGCTCACGCTTCCCAGTTCCTGCTCACGGCCCGCGCCGAGAACTTTCTCCACGGACGCCCTGATCTCGACGATACCATCCGGCGCTTGCAATCTTTTTCCAAGGCTGGCGCTGACGTTCTCTACGCCCCCGGCCTCACGAGCCTCGATGCAATCCGCACCGTCTGTGCTTCCGTTTCAAAGCCCGTCAATGTCCTCATGGGTTTCGCAGGGGCAACATTTTCGGTGGAAGAGCTGGCTGCAGCCGGCGCGAAACGCATCAGCGTGGGCGGCTCCTTCGCCCGGGCCGCACTGGGAGCGCTCGTGCGGGCCGCGCGCGAGGTGAAAGAAAAAGGCACATTTGCTTACTCGGCGGAAGCCCTTCCGTCCGCTGAGGTGAAACGTTACCTGGTCGATCCCAAGCAGTAATTCTTCCTGCTACCGGAAAATTCCCCACCCAATCCGCACCTGAATCGTGTTGATTCCCGGATTCGGCGTGGTCATCCCCGCATTCGATATATGCATGAAGCGCACTTCCGCGCTCCAATTGTGCTTCTCTCCCAAAATGTGCATTCCCAATGCGCCGCTCGTCGTGAAATTAACTTGCGACGTGCGCTCCGGCACTTCTTTATTCGTGAACAACGTCCCGCCCTCAATCTCAAAAAACGGTTTCACCTTCTTCGGCTCCGACAAAATCCATTTGAACGCGAACGGATTCACTCCCCCGCCGTAAGCCGTGTTCGTCTTCTGCGTCAGCACCCAGGCCGGCACCACGTCGAACGCGTACTCTAATTGCCCTTTCAAAAATCCCGGCCCGTGCGGACTCGTCAAAATCAATCCATACCGCAATCCCAGATTCCACACGCCCGTATCCGAAGTGCTCCCATTAATCCCATGCCCGCCGCCAGTCCAAATCTGCAACTCCCGGCTCGAATTCTCCGGCGAACCCTGCGCTCGCAAATTCGCGGCACCCAAGAGCCCCGCCAGCAACACTAACGCAACCGCCAACAGAATCTCTCGCTTCACCTGTTTTCTCCGCCCTTCCTGAATCCTGCACCATATCCGAAAACCCATCCCGCTGACAATCAACGATCTTCCCCGAGAACAGCCTATTCACATCGTTTCCCTCACCAAGCGCCGGAGGCGCAGCAGAAGTTAGCCCAGCACGTAAGCGCTGGGTATAGAAAAGCCGCACGACCAGCGCCGGAGGTGCGGCACATTTCTTTTCACATCGAACACCATCTCACCAGACCAACGCCCACCACCCACTCCACGCGTTGTCATCCTGAGCCTATCCGATAAGGATAGGCGAAGGATCTCAACGTATGAATCCAAACCAAACTAGGGTTGGATGATCTCCACGCTCAAATTGTTCTGGAAAAAAGAGAGGAGGCGAGCCAGGTCTTCTCGCCTCCCTGTTATTCCCCTTTCGGGGAATCCGATTAGCCTGACGGAGGGCGGCTAATCGGTCGTGTGTTGGCTTGCCTATGAAACTCTCAAAACACGAAAAAAGT
>Ga0210406_10008257_pt1 | contig 10438 bp, 10 predicted proteins | sample IncBWC30MmetaG_FD_155454 | JGI IMG/M metagenome (GOLD analysis project Ga0210406, IMG submission 155454) | Forest soil microbial communities from Barre Woods Harvard Forest LTER site, Petersham, Massachusetts, United States - Inc-BW-C-30-M | ecosystem: Environmental > Terrestrial > Soil >... | reverse complement strand
ACGCCGAGATCCGCATTGCCAACAAGCAGGGGTGGAGACTTGGCCAAAAAGTAGTGGTCATGATCGCTCCGGTTTCGGCGGACGATGGCTGGGACTCGTCGACCTAATTCTGTGTACTCCCATACCCGGGCCCCCGATCGAGGCGCTAAGAGGTGGCGCAGATATGAGCGACCAGCAGGCGCTCCAAGACCGCGAGAAACAAATCGCGATCCTGCGCGAGCTAAGGAAAAGAAGGCACGAAGAGCGGGCTGAGCGGCCTCCCAGGCTGCTGAAGGGGCTCGACGCGCCTGCCGTAATCTCGAACGAAGAGATCAAGGGCCTTCTCCAGGCGGAATATCAGAATCTTGTGGTGAGTCTTTATCTGCAGCTGGGTCCCGACAAGGTAGCGCCCACACAAAAAGCTCTGGCAAGGTCCTTTCACTCGCTACAGACTCGCGAACTGGAGCGACGGAAAGACTTGATCGAAGCAATTCCCAAAGCACAAAAGGAAATGCTCACGCACGACTTGAAGGAAATTGAAGAACTTCTCGCGCAATATTACGTTCCGCAGGATTCCCACACGCTTATCATTTTCAAGTCTGCAGGGGAACTCAACCGTGTCATTCAACTCCCGGTTCACGCGACGGACAGGTTAACGATTGATCCCGACCCCTACATTGTTCCACTGGAGATGATTCTGGAGGAGAATGAGCGAGTCCTCTTCCTCGAAATCGAGAAGCAGGAAAGCCGGTTTCAGATTTACCACTTTGGACAGCGCCAGGAACAAGACAGGATCCAGTCCTTTGTGCCCTCGGATCGCGTGGACGATTCGATTCCTGGTCGCGCGCAGCGGCATCGCCTGACGCACCTCGAGCGACATTTGAAGGCGACTGCCCAAAAGGCATATCACCTTTACAACGATTCGTCCTTTGACGTCCTGGTTCTAATGGGCGAGGAGCGAGTCATGCACCTGCTGGAAGAGTTCCTTCACGCGACTGTCAAGGCACAGATTATCGGCCGCATCTATGGCTCACCTGATGCGGATCCTCGCGACCGGAAGAGCCTGATCGAAAACGCGCTTCGCGACCACAAAGCCGATCGGGAGATCAAAGCGATTGCGGACCTGAAAGAACACAATCCCGCTGAGATTGCACGCAGCCTCGGAAGCGTTGTCAAAGCCTGCAACCTCTTCCTTGTCCGCAAGTTGATCGTTAGTGTGGGTTTTCACCACCAAGGTTTCATCTGCAAGGAACATCACTATCTTTCCCTTGAGCCCACCGACTGTCCTTTCTGCGGAAAGAAACTGGTTTCTGTCGAGAACCTGGTCGACGAGATGATCGAGATAGCGCGGCTTCACGCGGTCGAGGTCACCATCGTCAGCTATCATCGGGAGCTCTTAACCGAGTATGAAGGGATTGCTGCGGTCGTATACGCTCCGGTAACCGCCGCCTGATATGTCACCATCGTACTCAGAAGAAAAGGCCCAGACCGCGTTCCCGCTCGGTCTGGGCCTTCCTGCAGACTCTTTACGCTGCCTGTCTGAGTTGAGAGTGAGAGGGTACCGGCAAACTATGAATGGCGAAGGCCAACATTACATAGGACCAGCCGCGGAAAATTAAGGAAATCCCCACGGCAACGCCCATGAACCAGAGTCCGGACCACGGCCACTGCACCCAAAGCAACATACCAAGCAGCAGCGTGACCGCGCCGTCGAATACTGCCCATCCCCAATTTGGAAACTTCAGCCGGATGGCAGCAATCACTCGGAAGATTCCGATTACGGCGAAGAATGAAGCAAAAAGTAGTGTCCATGCGAGTGCGCCCGCCACCGGGTGTGTGACGATCATCAGTCCGATGAAAATCCCCAGGATGCCGGCCGTCAGATGAAGGAAGACTCCTCCCCACTTGCGCATGCGAAACGAGTGGATCGCTTCTATTACACCGCTTAGCACGATGAGCCAGCCCAATACGAGCACCGTCCCAAGAGTCGCGGCGGGTGCGATGATGAGCGCGATCGTTCCCAGAAGGAGCATCAGGATTCCCAATACCAGAAACCATCCCCATCGGTGGCGAAGACCCTCAAGTTCCATAAACAACGGAGTCGTGATCATAAATTCCCTCGCGAAATCATCATGATGCTATTGAACCGCAGAGGGTGGAACAATTCCTCGTAAGCATGACCGCCGATTCCGAGGTGCTGCCTAGGTTCAGGGCGGCCACGAGTGAGAGGCGGGCATACGACTTTCGCACTAGTACCACGAAGCGCCGGTGATGCTTCCTCGGAAAATACGGAGGACGCCCACGTACTCAACACCAGCACAACAAAACTGCAGCATTATAAAAAAGAGGAAGCGGAGTGGACCCGCGGTTCTATCTGTGATGGTGCTCTATGAATCGTCCTTCGCTCCACCGCTTCCAGCATACAGCGGACGTCATCCCATGTGATGGAACGGGGCACATCATTGAGTCGATATATCTGCGGCGTTCCCACAGCTCCGCTGAGGTCGCGAGTCGTGATCCCCTCGCGGTAACAGAATCGCAACAAAACTCGCAAATGACAGCAGAAACCGAGGCGTGTGCGGGGAGCGACCTTCGGCCTGTACTGCACAATGAAGGCCGCAAGAACTGCCGGAGACAACTGGCCGAAAGAAGTGATGCCAGTTCGGCTGAGGTACTGAGCAAACTCATCCAGGTGGCGACGGTAATTGCGAATGGTGCTTTCCGCGAATCCACGTTCGCTGCGCAAATACTCAGCAAACCCCGGAACCTCTGATTCGAGTGGAAACAGGCGGCGCCGGCGATTGCGCATGACTGGCTCCTTACAGGCCAGCTGTAGCATCTGCCGCACGCCACATTCAGCATCGATCGTATGCTTGCGCACAGCAACGGCTGTCTTTGCCTTGGCTCCATGCTGCTCCAACCACTGCGATACGAACTCCTTTATATAGGCCTTGCGAGAGGCAACATCTCTGCAGCCTTTCTTCTGTGCGAACTCAGCAAAGTGAAAAAGCAGCGGCAACCGGCGATACACAACGAGGTGAGAGTAGCGGTGCGATTCCAGCCATTCCAGATAGCTCTCTATTTGCGGCGCCAGCCAGCTGGCACGAACCCTGTCAACGGTTGCAGGCTTAACGTAATAATCTTCGAGCATGAAATCCTCCATTCGGAAATCTCCGATGGAGGTCCATGATCCGCCTAACCATGCCCGCTATTGTGAACTGGTCTGTCCTTCGGCTGCCGGACGGATTGAATTTCTCTCGTTTAGTCCGGCGACCTGCTTGCACAAGGTCAACTTCAGAGTCGCCGACGATACGTCCACAATCATCCCCCGCATGCGATTGAATCCAATGCTGCGTTACAAATACGATATTCGGCAGGCTGAGTCACGACAATGTGAGGGGCGCGCGATGCGAAATCCAACATGGTAATATCCGGTTCCATATGCCAACGAGCGGTGGCACGTCTGATTACGCGCTGGGCAATGCCGATGCCGAACACGAGCGCTTGCTTCGCCAGGCGATACTTCTGGCCCCCCTCACCGAACGATTCTTCCGTCAAGCTGGCATTGGATCTGGCCAGCGTGTCCTGGACATTGGTTCTGGCGTTGGTGATGTCGCCATGCTGGCTGCCCGGCTGGTTGGCTCTTCTGGAGAAGTAGTGGGCGTAGAACGCGATACACGCTCAATCGCCCGAGCAAGAGTTCGCGTGGCCGAGGCGGGCCTGCGCAACGTGACCTTCACGCGATCGGATGTAAGCGAACTTTCGGGAGACAAACCTTTCGATGCCGTGGTGGGCCGTTTCATTCTGCAGTTTCTTCCCGATCCCGTCGCCGCCCTGCGATCCCTGTCTCAGTTGATTCATCCCGGCGGAGTCATCGCCTTTCACGAGCCATGCTGGACTGCCATTCTCCCGCTTGCCGCGCACTTGCCTCTTTGGTCTGCATGTGCATCTCTAATTTGCGAGTCTCTCCAACGCTCTGGCGGGAATACTGAGATGGGTCTCACTCTCTGCCGCATCTTCCGGCAGGCCGGGCTGCCTACACCAAATCTGCAGATGGAGATTCCGCTTGCAGAGGTTGCTTGCTCCGCGGCTTGGATCTACGATCTTCTTTTAACTTTGCTGCCGCAAATCCGGCGACTCAATCTTCCTCTCGAAGGTCTGGGCAATCTGGAGACTCTCTTGGAAAGGATTCAATCCGAGGTGGCAGCGTCGAAAACCCCTGTTCCCTGTGTTGCTCTGGTCGGCGCCTGGTCACGCATTCCCGCAAGTCCGGCGTCGTAGCAACGACGGTCAGTCCGTGGAAATGCACGCCCTTTTCGGAAGGAGCGCCGCAAGTGTCGCGCATACGAACAAGGAGACGCCAGTGAGGGCCAAACCACCGTACAAGCTGCCTGTCCTCTGGCTAACCATCCCAATCGCGTAGGGGCCGGCAAACCCGCCCAAGTTGGCAACCGAGCTGATCAAGGCTATACCCGAAGCCGCTGCGAATCCCGTCAGGAACTGGCTCGGCAGCGACCAATATGGACCGTACACGCTGTAGACGCCAAGAGAAGCCAAGCATAAGCAGAAGATCGAAGAGAACATAGAATGCGTTGCGCCCAATGACACGAGGGCAATTCCTGCAATGACGGCAGGAATCGCCGTATGATACTTCCGCTCCATCTTGCGATCAGAACTAAGCGACACGAGGACCATCGCCAACAAACCCACAACGTATGGAACCATCACAAGGAATCCAATCATGGTGTTGGAGTAGAGACTCGAAAGCGATTTCACGAACTGCGGCATCCAGAAGCTCAGTGAGTACATGCCGATATTAAGAGTGAACCCAATACAGGCCAAGTGCCATACCCGGCCGTTTGCTAGAGCCCTTCCAGCGGAGATTTTGTGAGATTCCCTTTTCTGCCGTTCCTCCTGATCCAATTCCTCGGTAATCCAGCGCTTTTCATTATCCGTGAGGAATTTGGCTTCCGCTGGACGGCCCGGCAGCAAGAAATAGGTAAGAACACCGCACGCTACGGCCGGAATGCCCTCCAAAACCAGGAGCCACCGCCAACTGCTGACGCCCAACCAGTGCACATGATCCAGAATGAGACCGGAGACAGGAGCACCCAGGATGCTGGTGAAAGGCAATCCCGTCAAGAACAGAGCGATCGCCTGGGCCTGTTCCCGCTGGCGAAACCAGTAAGTCAAATACAGAACGATTCCGGGGAAGTAACCGGCCTCGGCCAGCCCCAGCAGAAAGCGCACAACATACAGCTGATGCACGGTGTGCACGAAGCCGGTCAGCATGGCTACAATTCCCCAGGTAATCAGTATTCGGGCGATCCAGACGCGTGCTCCGACTTTATGCAGTATCAGGTTGCTCGGAATCTCAAATAGGAAATAGCCAAAAAAGAAAATTCCAACTAGCAATCCAAACTGCCGGCTGGTGATGGCCAGGTCCTTGTTCATTGTCAAGGCAGCAAAACCAATGTTGATCCGGTCGAGGTAGGAGATGACGTACAGCAGAAAAAGATAAGGAAGAATCCGCATCTGCATCTTCCGAATCGTCTTCGTTCCGGTCGAGATCGACACGATCGTCGGACCGCTTACCATGCTCACCTCTTTGAGAGAGTCTGACGAAACGTCACCGTAGCGCCGCCGGTCGCGGGCGCAAAAGGATTGAAGAGACTCTATCCGTGGTCGGAACATCGGTCAAGCGTACCGCTCCAGTGCGAGAATCCCCGGAACGCCGACCGATTCAGTATTGACGGGTATGGTTATGGTCCAGATGGAAAGGCGTTAGTGGATTGGTACCGAGTAACGCGAGTGCTAACGGGCAATCCGGAGATTGAGGTTCAGCCGTGTCCGACAGCTTCAACGGGCTTTCATAGCGGCGTCCGAAGGGCAAGTTCCGCCGTTACACGTTATGTGTCCTTCCAAGAGGGTACCGCCAAGTTTGATACTGGGTTTGCTGTCTTCGGACACAAAACGGCGAGCGACACAAAAGGCGCGTGGCTTCAAAACGCAAGGGATTCTGGCTTCTCTTCTGGTACGCGAACTGGAGGAAAGCAAGTACCAGGTTGTCGCCGGAGCACATCGCCTGAGAGCGGCGAAAATGCCGGAACTCGCAAAACTTCCCGTCCGGGTGGTCAAGCTGACCGATGCCGAGGCTATCGAGGCTCAGTGCGTCGAATTATCTGTAGTTGGCAAGATTTTTCTTGGTTGATAACGCAGCGTGGCACGTGGTTTACATGTAAACGACGTGCCGCGTTCCTAGTCTGCCTCAGCGTCGTACCACAGGTGGAATCCCAGCTTCTGTGTAGCGGACCATCCACCCAGAACTACCGTATATTCTTTTGAAACGTGTCATTGGAAACTCCGACCAGAGGCTTAGTCGAAAAGGCGCTCACTTGCTTGGGAGTTGTCGACGGCGAGCTCGATCTGAACGACAAAGTGATGGAGGCTGGTAATGAAGTACATGTTGCTGATCTATGGCAACAAAGCCGGTTGGGACTCTTTGACCCAGAATGTGATTGATGAGATAGGACGGACTCACAGAGCGCTGCAGAACGAACTTAGCGCCTCGGGTGAACTGTTGGACCACAAGGAACTGGCTCTGGACAACTCGAAGATCGTGCGCACGGAACGCCGAACCCCCGTCATTACAAATGGTCCTTTCGCCGGCGACAAAGAAATTCTCGGCGGTTACTACTTGGTTGATTGCGTCAGCCTTGCGAGAGCGACGGAGATAGCCGGCCGGTTTCTTGAAGCGGAGTTCGCGCCTATCGAAGTGCGCCGACTCAGCGGCGACACCTCTTGGGACACTGGCGCGCCAACGGTTTAGCTCAGCGCTGTCGTCGCGGCCCGGCGACACCGAGGATCGTGGGGCCGGGTGGTCCAGGGTCGAGAAGCCGACTTATCATTGCTGACGGTACGCTGGCATCACATCACTTCCTGTTTGCCGACACTCCGGGCGTTATCGCGTGGCGGTTCGAATCAAAATGCCGAGTGCGGCCACATCTACGAGCACAGCGTTTGCCATTGCCATACCTCGGAGGGCCTCGCTATCGTCAAATCCTTGCCGCTGATTTTCAGGCGGGAAGGACTGCGAGAGGAACTACAATGGCGACAGGAGATCAGCGATGGAAATTCCAAAACGCTTGTGGATAGGCATGGTGGTTCTCGGTGCGTGTGCGAGGCTGGTTCCTCATCCGTGGAATTTCACCCCGATGATGGCCATCGGACTGTTTGCGGGAAGTCACGCTCGAAAGGTTAGCACGGGTGTTCTGGCGACTCTGTTTGCCCTTGCTCTGGGTGACGCCGTGTTGGGTTTCTACCCCGGCTTTTGGTACGTATATGGGGCGGCGCTGATTCCAGTTCTGCTCGGCAGGCTGATTCGTAATCGAAGTGGCGCGGGTGCCGTTGCCGCTGCGGCCATGGCTTCCAGTTTCTCGTTCTTCCTGATCACGAATTTCATGGTCTGGGTAAGCGATCGATTGTATCCGCTGACGATCGGTGGTCTATCAGAGTGTTACCTGGCTGGCATACCCTTCTACCGGAATCAAGTGCTGGGCGACGCAGTTTACACTGTCGCAATATTCGGCGGCTACGCCATTGTCAACCTTTGGTGCCAACCAGCACGGCAGGCTGCATAACGTGCGCATTGTTTCTCTTCTGGCAAGCGCCACGGAAATCGTTTGTGCTTTGGGTGCCGGCGAAATGCTGGTAGGGCGCTCGCATGAGTGCGATAACCCGGTGTGGGTGCGGCGCCTTCCAGCCTGCAGCGCTCCTGCCTTTGACGTGTCGGTTTCGAGCGGGGAAATCGACGCGGAGGTTCGGCGTCGGCTCCGCTCAGGCGAGCCCCTTTATCACATTCACGGCGAACTGATTCGCGAGTTGTGTGCCGATCTGCTGATTACACAATCGCATTGCGAAGTGTGCGCGGTTACTCCCGGCGACATTGAGCGAAGTGGCGCCTGCGCATCCCCTGCGCGGCAAGTGGCGCTGTCGGCCTCGTCGTTGGAGGAGATCTTCCAAGGTGTTCTGCGGATCGCAAGAGAGCTTGGTCTGGAGGAGCGGGGCGAAGCGGTTGTCGCTCGCGAACGGGAGCGCTTGGGTACAGTCCGGGAAAAAGCTGCGCGCCTCCGTCGTCCAACCGTGGTCATGGTGGAGTGGACGGACCCTCTCTTCGCGATGGGCAACTGGGGTCCCGAGTTGGTAGAGATTGCTAACGGCGAACTGCTGCTTGGGGAAAAGGGGGAGTATTCGGCAGCCATTCCCGCCGAGCAGCTTCGAGACGCCGATCCGGAGTATCTGATCGTGGCGCCCTGCGGATTCAACCTGGAGCGGAGTTTGCAGGAGCAAACCGTGCTGGAGCGATATCCGTGGTGGTGCGAGCTTCAAGCTGTGCGCCAAGGCAACGTCGCGTTTGCCGACGGTAATCTGCTCTTCAACCGTTCCGGAATGACGGTCTCCCAAACCGCCGAGGTAATTGCCGAAATCCTCCACGGCGTCTCGTTCGGCGAGCGAACTGAGGGAGTGCGTTGGCGCCGGATCGAAACGCCTGCGAAGGGAGATTCGCGGGGGGTGAGCGTGAGCCGCGCGTGAGGAAGGTTGTCTTATCGTGAAGCAACGGCAAAGACAGCGCATGGGCACTGCACCTTCTCCGGCAACAACCGACTCTCCAGGTAGCCGCGCTGCTCACGACCTTTAACTCCGCGGCGAACCGCGTGGCGATGCATGCGGTTCGGCGGGCGCTGGTAGAAGCGCAGGCCGAGCGAACGGGATCCCGCTCTGGGCCGTGGAACCGCCCTGGCCTTGCTCTAATCAGGAATACGAAGAGCGGATGCGCGCCGTATGCCAGCGGGCTACGGCCGAAGCAATCACCGCGGTTGCATTCGGAGACCTGTTTCTTCTGGATATTCGCGATTACCGGGTGCAGCAACTGCAGGGGACCGGGCTCAAACCGCTGTTTCCGGTCTGGCAAATTCCCACGGACCAACTGGGCCGGGACATGATCGCAGCGGGCGTGAAAGCAAAGATTACGTGCGTGGACCCGTCGAAACTCGCGAAGTCCTTTGCCGGTCATGAGGACGACCTGCGGTTGCTGCAAGCTTTGCCTCTCGGGGTCGACCCATGCGGCGAGAACGGGGAATTTCACGCGTTCACTAAAATCCCGCACTACCGGACTGTGCAACCGCAACGTAGTTGTAAGCGCTTGCTGTGGCGGGAGGAATAGAGAGCCATGCCCTGCCGAGGTTTGGTTACCCCTTGGGAAAGCCAGACATTATCAGACGTGTTTCGGTATTATCCCGGTAAAATTGGCGAAATCGTCTCGTCGCGCAACCAAAGCTCCAGGCCGTCCCTCCTGAGTGCGCAAAGATCTGCACGGTTGACAACACTTCACTCGCCCACTCACAATTACCAGCCATTGGCTCGTTTCAGCGCCTGGGTTTCCTTGGGCCCATTGAGCAAGTCCTACCAGGTCTTATGCCGCCACAGAATGATTCTAGAAAGCGGAGGAGCAAGAAGACATGAAGACACATTGTGTTTCACGGATTCAGACACTCAGCCTGATTACGCTGGCGTGTTTCGTTTTGACGGGCGTTGTGGTCGCGCAGGAATCCGACATCGCACCCGGCAGCGAACGGCCAATGTTTACGCGTCTGCCTGCAACCTTGCATCAGCCGAGAAGTATTATTGAGGCGGCGAGCACTCCCTTGAAGACATGGAATGGGTCCTTCACGTATCAAGGGACCAGGTACAACTTCAACATGGTGGGCGCCCAGCCATCTACGAACACGTCGGTGACAATCCCGGTCGAGATCATTCCCATAAAGATTGTGATTTCGGGTCATCGTGGCGTAACCACAACTTTTGATCCGTCGCACGTCTTGTCGAATGGAAAAACCGTCACCAACAATACTGTCGCGTCCCCGATTTTTGCTTCTATTCCGTTTTCATCCGGGGGCGTAAGTATGGGCACGACGCAGTATATTGATGCGTATCAGCGAGCCAACTTCTGGGGCACAGCAGACACTGGCTCACATCTGCTGCTTGGTGGACCGACCGTATTGGCGGAACGGACGCTGAGTCCTCCTTCCCGGGACGGGAAAACCGGAACCGTGTTCGGGTTCACCGCAGGGCTAGTGGACATCAACTGGTTTGATTCGCAGTTGCATACCCTGATCACTAATCTCGGGATTCAGCCGAACACATTCCCCATTTTCCTGACCTACGACGTCTATTTAACCCAGAACAACTCTTGCTGCATCGGCGGTTATCACAGCTCGACCGGCAGCACCAGCGCGCCGCAGGCGTACGCGCACGCCACCTACGTCGATCACGTGGGATCCTTTTCTCAAGACGTCTCGGCGTTGTCGCATGAAGTCGGCGAGTGGGCGGATGATCCGCTGGTGGTCAACATCAACGGCAACAACACCCCGTGCGGGATTTTGGAAAACGGCGATCCGCT
>Ga0210406_10008256_pt1 | contig 10439 bp, 8 predicted proteins | sample IncBWC30MmetaG_FD_155454 | JGI IMG/M metagenome (GOLD analysis project Ga0210406, IMG submission 155454) | Forest soil microbial communities from Barre Woods Harvard Forest LTER site, Petersham, Massachusetts, United States - Inc-BW-C-30-M | ecosystem: Environmental > Terrestrial > Soil >... | reverse complement strand
TAAAGATTGGATTTGGAGTCGAGGGCATCACAATGTCACTGGGGATTGGTGTGAACACTTCTCCCCCTCCGCTGCATGAGCCACTAGCGATGCCGGCTACGCCGCAACCCGGGACGAGTGGCGCACCAAACGTTTCTTCAAGACCAAAGTCGTCGCAACCAGTACAGAACTGACTCAATGGCGCTCCCGTAGCAAAGAAGAGCGGCAAGTGATATCCCGCCTCTCCCTGCACGCTTAGGGAGGGTCCGGTGATCAAGAACTCGACTGAGCCGACCGATGGGCCGGTCCAAGACGCAGTCGCCGAAGTTGCTGAAGGATCGATCGTGCTAGCGGTGAGCTGACACGCGACAAGAAAAAACGTTGCGATGAGCTGATAACGCATGCTCATGCCACTCCTTTCGCCTGTTGGCCGCGAACTGATCGAGATTTATATCACTCGACAGCAGCAGTTGCAAGCCCAGTGCGGCCACATTAGCGAAATGGGCGGATTCGACGAAGTGACAGCCTACTTCTGCTATCAGTGCGGCGCTGGCGTCGCTCTACAGGAGGCGTCGGCTGATGGCGGTCCGGTAAGCCCGACGTGCCGTCCCGTATCCGAGGCCCGTCTGAGAGGAGATTTCGTGCCAACTGTAACCGGCCCATCTGAGGCCGATGATTTCGAGGATGTCGACCTTCAGCCTGGGCCGCGCCATTTCAGTAATTCGCCACCTTGCGATTGAGCCCGCTTACCGACATCCGGTCATGCTGTGTGACGGCACGGGCAGGGCGCTCCACAAGTCGCCTGAGATGCCGTAGAGCGGGCCGGGGTTCTTCTTTGTTCCTGCTTCCCCGAAGCGATCGATGAGGGCCTGTCGGATATTGCCATCCTTCGCGCGGCTGGTGTGGCACAGGTGCATCTTGACGTCAATGCGCGTGATTCGCTCCACGTGCTCGACTCCGTAGGCTTGCGCGAATCTTCCGGTCCAGTAGACCGTCTCGAAGACTTCGGCGCCCACCGGCATTCCGAAGCTCGCGATCCTTTCGATAGCGAGGGGATAGATGCCGGGGGTGCGCTGCAGTTCGGCCAGAATAAACTCATTCGGCTGGTAGGTGGCATTCACCACACGTTGCCCGTCGAACAACACGAGCGCGCTTTCCTCTGGACCTGGATCGATACCGGCGACGGTTATCACGGGTCCGGCTGCCGGCGTGCGGACGCTAGGTCGAGGCATTGCCCATCCAAATGCCCCTCCAGAACGCGCCGATTTGCAGGCCCGGAAGCGCCAAACAGTGGCGACTTACAACGGAAACTGAACGGCTTGGGGGTTGATCGTCAGGTTTGTAATCAGAGGGTCGGGGGTTCAAGCCCCTCCGCCAGCTCCACAACCTCAAATGTTTCCATGCGATTCCGAAACGATCGGGGATGGGCGTGGAGACTCCTAATGACCTCGCCTTAGAGCTCACTTTCCCGTCCGACCCCCATTAGAAATGTCCCAGGGCTCTGGCATGTGCGGGTAACGGTTAGTTTGGACCCGCTTAAACCCAGAACGGCGTCAAGAGTTGCGGTACCTGTTATTATATTCGCGGGGTGTTCCACGTTTGGGTATTCTCAAGTCCCTAAAGATGCTAGCGCTGCAGTCGGCCAACGCCGTCGGGGCTTCCTCAATCATCCTGAACAGCCGTTGGCGGCAACAACGGCTGCTGATTCTGTGCTACCACGGCATTTCTTTGGACGACGAGCATTTGTGGAATCCAGCTCTGTATATGCCGCTCAGCCTGTTCCACCAGCGCCTGAAAGTCCTACGGTCAAATCGATGCAACGTGCTTCCCTTGAGCGAAGGGCTTGAACGTCTGTACTCAAGCACGTTACCGCCTCGCAGCGTGGTTCTGACTTTTGACGATGGCTATAGCGACTTCGTCAGCCAGGCGCTCCCCGCGCTGCGCCACTTTGGATTCCCGGCAACAGTCTATCTCACGACATACTATTCGCAGTTGAACCGACCCGTTTTTGATGTGATGTCCGGTTACCTGCTATGGAAGGCACGCGGGAGGACATTGGAATGGCCTGGCCTAATTGGAAGGGCCATCGCTTTGAATGCGGCGGAGCGAGCCAGTACCTTCGCTAAGCTGAAGTCATTTGCGCGAATGCAACGCTTGACGGGAATCGAAAAAGATGACATTCTGAATGAACTCTCAAGCCGCCTGGACATCGACTACAACGCCCTTTGCCAGCGTCGTATTTTGTGTTTGATGACGCCCAAGGAACTAGCCCGAGCGTTGCAAGCTGGAACGGATATTCAACTCCATACCCATAGGCATCGTATTCCACGAGAGCGAGCGCAGTTCTTTCGGGAAATCGAGGAGAATCGCCAGGTCATCAGCCAAGTATCCGACCATCGGCCGATACACTTCTGTTACCCCAATGGGGTTTATCAGCCCCATATCTCGGGCTGGCTGGCGGAATTAGAGATCCGATCAGCGGTCACTTCCGAACCTGGGCTGGCAACCGTCCAGGGAGGCAGAATGCGGGTGCCCCGTTTATCGGATTCGGCAAGTCTGACGATGACGGAGTTCAAGAGCTGGATCAGCGGGGAGGCATCATTGTTACCGCGCCGGAACCCGCCGGAGTTGAACGGAAGTCCGAGAGAAGACGAAGAACTACACCGCCCCCTTATAACCCTGGCGTAATTAGCCGTGAGACCCAGTCTGCGTCCATGACGGGTTTAGCGACACTCTAAGGCCATGATCGATGCCATCTGCCGTTCGAATAATCGCAGGGGGCAAGGACCTCAACACTCCGCCTTCTCAGCTTATGAAATCCGGCGCTCCTAAACCGCACCGCCAGCACCAGCCCGATAAGCAACAAGGGGCGCGGCCAAAAATGCACCGCCAGGGACCGCGAGAAGGACAGCCAATAGTCGTACCACAGGTAGAGTCGGGGCTCAGATCCCTCCGCCAGCTCCGAGTCTTCCGCTTTCGCCTTTGCACTTTGAGTCACCGTCTCCCTAATTTCGCCGATTAGTCAGACGTGGGCTTGTCCACGACAACCAAGTTCTATATCGGCGTATTCATCTGCGCCGGGTTGATTCTCTCGGTCAGCTCCACGCTGCACTGGTCGTCGGCGGATCATGGCCGGTTTCTTGCCTATTTTCTTTTAACCGCAATCGCATCCGGCATGAAGGTCAGGCTCCCGGGCGTCACCGGGACGATATCAGCGAGTTACGTCCTGCTCCTCTCCTGTATGGTGCAGTTCTCATGGAGTGAGGTGGCCGCTATCGCAGTGATTTCCGCGCTGGTCCAAAGTTTTTGGAAGGCGAAGTCGCGGCCCAGCCTGATCCAACTGTCCTTCAACACCAGTGTGACGATTGCTAGCGCCGCTCTAGCGTATGCAATCTACCACGCCTGGCCCACTGACATTAGCCCGATATTTTCGATCACTTCCGCTGCGTGCGCTTTTTTCCTGATCAACACCGTTTCGGTAGCCGGCGTCATTGCGCTAACGGAACATAAATCGCTCATCCGGACCTGGGAAAAATCCTATATCTGGTCGTTTCCTTACTACCTGGTGGGAGCCTCGATCGCCCTTTCCATGAGTTATCTGAGCAAGTTGAATTGGGAGATCGCGCTGGCAATACTACCGGTAATCTTCCTTATCTATCGTTCTTACACTCTGCACTTGCGGCAGCTAGAGGCGGGTAAAAGGCAGGCAGAAATAGTGGCCGCGCTCCACGTCCGCACCATTGAGACGCTCGCCTTCGCGATCGAAGCCAAGGATCAGACCACTGCGGCTCATCTGAAAAGAGTTCAGATCTATACCGGCGCACTGTGTCAAGGGTTGGGTTTATCGGAGGATGAGAAGCTAGCCCTGCATGCCGCATCCATTCTTCATGACGTCGGAAAAATCGCGGTTCCCGATTACATCATTTCGAAACCGGGACGGCTGACGCCGGAAGAGTTCGACAGAATGAAGATCCATCCCATTGTCGGGGCGGAGATCGTCGAACGTATCGGATTCCCCTATCCGGTCGCGCCCATCGTCCGAGCGCATCATGAGAAGTGGGATGGATCGGGATATCCCTTCGGTTTAGCGGGCGATCAGATTCCCATGGGCGCCCGGATCCTGTCAGTAGTGGACTGTTTCGACGCCCTCGCGTCGGACCGCCAGTATCGCAAAGCGCTGCCCCTGGAACAAGCGATGGCGATCATTGCCGGCGAGGCCGGCAAGAGCTTCGACCGTCAGATCGTGGAACTGCTCAGCCAACGCTACCTGCAACTGGAGCAGCTAGCCCAGGCTCAGCCAGTACCCGATCCACCGAAGCTGTCGCTGCATGCAAAAGTCGAGCGGGGGCCTGAGCCCGCGGTTGGTTTTGAGGCTGCCGCCGTGCGCAATGTCGCCAATCGCTTCAATCCACCGGATCAGTTGGCAACTGCTCACGACAAGACAAGAGCATTCGATGAATTTACAAGCACGCTGGGGATATCGCTTAGTTCGGGGGAAACACTCGGCATAGTGTGCTCCAGGGTAAACGCGTTGGTTCCGGCCGATGCCGTTTCCGTTTACCTGATGGAAAGCAGCACACTTGTGCCCGAATATGTACGCGGCGAAAATTTCAAAGTCTTGAGCTCGTTGCGCATCGGATTGGGCGAAGGCGTCGCTGGCTGGGTGGCCGAAAACCATATGCCCATCCTGAATGGCGACCCTATGGTCGAACCTGGATATTGTAACGGCCCAGCCTGCCCCAGCCCGCTCAATTCAGTGCTGGCCGTTCCCCTGCAGACTGATTCAGGAACCATCGGCGTGTTGGCGCTGTATCGCGCCGCGAAGGATGCCTTCTCTCGCGAGGACATGCAGGATCTCATGGCCGTGAGCAGTAGAATCTCGCTCGCAATTGAGAGCTCCTGGCTGCAGGAACACAGGAAGGTTTTAGAAAACGTGGATCTGATCACTGGGTTGCCCAATGGGAGGACCCTCTCATCGAACATCGCAGCGGAAATAGGCAAGCGCCGCGCCACTAATGCCACTCTGACGGTCTTACTGTGCGCTTTGGAGGGCGTCGCCGGCGTTCACGAATCCTTCGGAAGAGTTGCGGCTGACCAGGTGCTTCGAGCTGTAGCGCGCAGGTTTCGCGACAGCTGCCGGGAAGTCGATTGCCTGGGCCGCCGGGGTTCGGATGAGTTTGTGTTCGTGCTGCCTGGATTGAGTGCGAACGCGGTGGACGGGCGGATCAGCGCGCTGAATTATTTGGTACGTGAAGCGAGCCGGGAGCTCTGGGGCTCGGAGCTCTTGTCACTTAGCTCTGGCACAGCAATGTTTCCTTTGAATGGCTCGACTGCCGAAGTCTTGGTTGCGGAGGCCGAAAACAAAATGTTCGCCGCTAGACGATTAAATGTAGGGGCGAACTTCAATTCAACCGCCGAGGACCTCGTCCATCTGTCTCGATTCTGATTCACAGTCTTGGCAAATTTGACACCGCTGCCGCTGGTTGATTCTGTCCATGCTGGCTACCGGATGAAAAGGGTTCTTGTTCTTCCTTTCCTGTTGGCCTCCACCGCTTTCTGCCAGAGCTACCTCGAGTTGGTGAAGGCCGATCCCAACAACTGGTCCAGCTATTCGGGCTCGTTCGGGGCCCAGCGTCATAGCGCCCTCAAGCAGATCAACACCGACAACGTAGATAGCCTGATGGTGAAGTGGATCTATCATTTGCCCCGCGCGCAGGAGTTGGAAGGTTGTTCCGGTAGATCTACGTATCAGGCTGTTCGTGTCGTGACGCGCGATGGGAAGACGATGACCGGAGTTTTGATCTACGAGCCAAAAAACCTGATGCCCACCGATTTTGATAAACGGTTTACGCCGGAAGAATTCCACGACTTACTCGCGCTCTTGAGCCGCCAGGCCACGCGCTAATTTAGCTGCGCTGATGGCTTGGCCGACGTGGCGCTGTGTATGTTCGGCGATATGGGTCAACAGTCCGATAACCGTCGTGGGCAGCCGTTTCCGTCCCACTTCGCGCGGATCGGCCAATGTCGCCGGATCGATAGCGCGAACGATGATTTCAGCGCGCTCGAAGGCCGCGTTCAACTCCGCGAGCAACTCTTCCCGTGTTTCGCCGGGCGTCGCTTCCGTTTCAAGCGCGCGCAGTTCGGAGGGAGTGAGCTGTCGCCCTTGGAGGTAGGTCATTAGCCGATCCGTGCTCCCGGCGACGTGGCGCACGTGAAACCCGACCGATCCAAAGCCGTGCGGCATAGCCCAGAGCTGTTCGGACGTAAGCGATTCGGTGTACTTCGCGATATCCTCGCGGGCTTGTTGGAACGAAAAGAGGATAGGAGCTGTAAGTGGAGAAACACCCGCCAGGCCGCGCAGCCAAGGTTCGGGAAGCGTGTCCACTACTCGAGAACCAGCACGCGAATCTGCGAGCCGTCAGACCCACCGCGATAGACCCGCTCGGTCGCCTTCTGGAAATCGGAGGCACGGGCGTTCGGAATATCCAGGAATTGCTGTGGGTTTCGGTCCACCAGCGGGAACCAGGAGCTTTGAATCTGCACCATAATTCGATGGCCGGTCCGGAATGTGTGCAGTACATCCGGCATCCAGAATTCGATTTTTTCCTGCTTCCCTGGCGTGAACGCCACGGGCTTGGAATAGCTATTGCGGAACTTGCCCCGGAATGGCTCGCCGCGCACCATCTGCTGATAGCCGCCCATGTGAACGCCTTTGGGATTTGGATCGGGGTCCGGATAATCGTTCGGATAAACGTCCACCAGCTTGACCACGAAATCCGAATCGGTGCCAGTGGTTGAGACGTGCAGCACTGGTGTGATCGGACCCGCGATGGTGACGTCCTGATCGAGCGGCTCAGTCTCGTAAGTCAGGACGTCGGGCCGCGCGGAGGCGAAGCGCTGGTCGAAGGTCATGTAATCGACTGGCATTCCCATTCCAGGGGCGATTTCGCCGACCGAGGGCACTGGCTTATTCGGATCGCTGAGATACTCGTCGAAACCGGTGGCCGAGGGAGCCGTCATCAACAATTTTCCCGCTGCGTCGAGATACAGAGTGCGGGCTATCGCCTTCTTGGGCGGCCAAGAGTCGAAGCGATGCCATTCGTTGCGTCCGGTCTCGAACAAATAAGCTTTCGGGACGGCGCCGCCGGCGGACGCTTTTAGACCGTTGCCTTTGCCCTTCAAGTTGTCGACGAAAAAGGCCAGCTCGATGTTTTCCTGGAAATACTCCGAGGTCGGAGCCGTGAACTTTAGATTGCCAAGCGTGTCGCCCTTGTCGCGCGCCCATCCACCATGCCGCCAGGGTCCCATGACCAGCGTGTCGGGCGCGATGGCGCCGTTTTTCTCCAGCGAGTTGAACAGTTTCAAAGGGCCTGAGAGATCTTCTGCATCGAACCAACCGCCCACCCACATAACGGCAGGCTTCACGTTCTTCATGTGCGGCGCTTGCGCGCGCGATTGCCAATAGTCGTCATAAGAAGTATGCAGAATGGTGTCGTCCCAATAAGGATTCTGATGCTTCAGATACTTTTCATTGGCGTTCGAGAGTGGGCCCATGCGCAGGAAAAAGTCATACGCGTCCATGGTGCCGGGCTCGAATCGAAGAGTGGGTTGGGGACGCTCGGGATCCGGCTTGCGGGGCACAAATCCGGAGTAAAAACGGAAATTCGCCGCCAGGTGGAAAGCGCCGTTATGATAGCCGTCGTCGCCGTTGCCGACGTCACCCATGGGCGCTTGGGGAGATACGGCCTTTAGCGCGGGATGCGAATCCATCAGGCTGTGAGCCGCGAAAAATCCGGGATAAGAGATGCCCCAGATACCGACGCGCCCATTGTTGTTGGGAACGTGTTTCACCAGCCAGTCGATGGTGTCATAGGTGTCGGTGCTCTCGTCGGTATCCTTGGCTCCGTCGTAGTGCGTTTTGTGCGGGCGAACGTCGACGAAGGCGCCTTCCGACATATAGCGGCCCCGCACGTCTTCGTAGACGAAGATGAATCCCTCTTTCTCGGCTGCTTCGGAGGGGCCGAGCTGCGCGCGGTAATTGTCGATCCCGTACGGGGCGACGTTATAGGGCGTCCGCGTCATGATCATCGGGTACGGCTGACTGTCGTCCTTCGGAACGTACACAGCCGCGAAGAGCCGGACACCGTCGCGCATAGGAATTTTGAATTCATACTTGGTGTAATGCGCGAGCGTGTAAGCAAGCTGCTTACGAGTGACCTCTTCGGGCGTCGGGGCCGACGGTGCCGGTGACGCAACAGGTTGAGCGAGCAAGGCCGTGGCCGATAGGAGGAAGATCGTATAGTTTCGGTTTAACATGCGGGAAAATTTATGGTAACAAGGTTCGCTAAGACTGGATGACCAGCCCGTGCTCAGCAGATGCGAAGCAGTTGCTCGACGAACGGGAGGTTTAAGACGGGCGAGCCGCCAACCTCAGTCGCCAACCCGCCGCGAGTAGGATCGCGCAGTACGTGCACGTCGCGGGGCTTAGCGGCGAGATCCAAGGAGGAGTGCGTCTGGATCGCGAATTTTCCTCGCGGCCGCGGCGTGAGAGAGGGTGACTCATCGACCTGGAAAAGAGTCATGATAGAAGAAGTAAATCCCCCTCCGGAGCTATTCATGCAAGCAACCACTCCTGCTGAAAGTGCCAGCCCTGGTGAGAGTGCCAGCCTCTCCCAGAATCCGTTGTCCGCCGACGAACTTCGTAAGATCAACGCCTACTGGCATGCGGCCAACTATCTTTCGGTCGGACAGATTTATCTCTACGATAATCCGCTGCTCACCGAACCTTTGCGGCTGGAGCATATCAAACCCCGCCTGCTCGGCCACTGGGGCACCACGCCAGGTCTCAATTTCATTTACGCGCACTGCAATCGCGTGATCAAGAAATATGACCTCAACATGATTTACATTTGTGGGCCCGGCCACGGCGGCCCCGGCATGGTCGCGAATACTTACCTGGAAGGCACCTACAGCGAATTATTCCCCAACATTGCACGCGACGTGGAGGGCCTGAAGAGGCTATTCAAGCAGTTCTCTTTCCCCGGTGGGATCCCAAGTCATGCTGCTCCCGAAACGCCTGGCTCGATCAACGAGGGAGGCGAGCTGGGATACTCGCTCCTGCACGCCTATGGAGCGGTCTTTGACAATCCCGATTTGATCGTATGCTGCGTCATCGGCGACGGTGAAGCGGAAACGGGACCGCTCGCGACCAGTTGGCACTCCAACAAATTCCTAAATCCGGTGCGCGACGGAGCGGTGATTCCCATCCTGCATCTTAACGGCTATAAGATCGCCGGTCCTACCATCCTGGCCCGGATTCCAAAGGACGAATTGTCCAAGCTGTTGCGAGGGTATGGCTATCGCACCTATTTCGTATCGGGGCACGAACCGGAGATCATGCACCAGTCCATGGCCGCGGCGTTCGAGACAGTGTTGAACGATATTCGCGCCATTCAAAGTGAGGCGCGGACCAAGGGATTCTCGCGGCGCCCGGAATGGCCCATGATTGTTCTCGAGTCGCCCAAGGGCTGGACAGGGCCGAAGGTCGTGGATGGAATCCAAATCGAGGGTACTTTCCGAGCCCACCAAGTCCCGCTCACCGAAATTGCCACCAAGCCCGGGCACTTGAAGATCCTCGAAGACTGGATGAAAAGCTACAAACCCGAAGAACTTTTCGACGAGAAAGGTGCTTTGATTCCTGAGCTGGCCGCGCTTGCCCCCAAAGGAGAGCGCCGCATGGGCGCCAACCCGAATGCTAACGGAGGGTTGCTGCTCAAGGATCTCCGGCTCCCCGATTTTCGCAAGTACGCCGTGGAGGTTTCAAAACCTGGAACTGTGACCGCCGAAGCCACGCGTGTCCTCGGAAAGATGCTGCGGGACGTCATGAAGATGAATATGGAGTCGCGTAATTTTCGGGTGTTCGGACCGGATGAAACCAGCTCGAACCGTCTGGAGGCGCTCTTTGAGGTGACCGATCGCATGTCGGCGGCGACCATCCTGCCAACCGACGATCATGTCGCGCCCGATGGCCGCGTCCTCGAGGTGTTGAGCGAGCATATGTGCCAAGGCTGGCTCGAAGGTTATCTCCTCACTGGGCGGCACGGCGTTTTCTCCTGCTACGAAGCCTTCATTCACATCGTAGACTCGATGTTCAATCAGCACGCCAAATGGCTGAAATCCTCGCGCGAGATCCCGTGGCGCCGGCCGATCGCTTCGCTGAACTATTTGCTGACCTCGCACGTCTGGCGCCAGGACCACAACGGCTTCAGTCATCAAGATCCGGGATTCATCGACCTCGTCGTCAATAAAAAAGCCGACATCGTGCGAGTGTACTTGCCTCCGGATGCGAATTGCCTTTTGTCAGTTGCCGATCACTGCCTGCGCAGCCGGCATTACGTTAATGTCATCGTGGCCGGAAAACAGCCGGCTTTGCAGTACCTCGATATGGACGCTGCGATCCA
>Ga0210406_10008255_pt1 | contig 10439 bp, 6 predicted proteins | sample IncBWC30MmetaG_FD_155454 | JGI IMG/M metagenome (GOLD analysis project Ga0210406, IMG submission 155454) | Forest soil microbial communities from Barre Woods Harvard Forest LTER site, Petersham, Massachusetts, United States - Inc-BW-C-30-M | ecosystem: Environmental > Terrestrial > Soil >... | reverse complement strand
CGGTTGGACCGTATAGGTTGAAATACCGCTGATGGCGCCAGAGCGGTTTCAGCAACTTCAGGTATTTGATCGGAAAGACCTCGCCGGCGAACAGTATGAGCCTAAGGGAGGAATAATCGTGCCGTTCCAATTTTCCAAACTGTGCCAGCAGGCTCAAGATTGAAGGAGCCGAGTACCACACAGTGAGTTTCTTCTCGGCAATCCACGGTGCAAGGCGCGCGGGCTCTTTGCCGAGTTGTTCCTCAACCAGTACAAGTGTCGCGCCGTGTCTGAGCGAGACATAGATATCAAGAATCGACAGATCGAAGTGGAACGGGGCATGGGAAGAAAACCGATCAGCTTCGCTGGGCTGAAACACATCGGAGCACCAATCGACGAAACAAGCGGCGTTGCCGTGCGACAACATCACGCCTTTTGGTCGACCGGTCGAACCTGACGTATAAAGAATGTACGCGAGATGATCCGGGTTCGGGGCCGCGCTGGGCATCAACGTCGCCCGGTTAGCTGCGTCGAGTTGGTCCAGGGCTTTGCTCAGCGGGACTCCGGCTCCAGTTCCCTCCAGGACGATCATTGTCGGAGCAAAGCCGATTTGGCCGAATTCTAGGCGCAGCGCCTCCGCCAACCGTTCCTCAACGATGAGCACTTTGACTGCACAATTATGAAAAATAAATGCGTTGCGCGAGGCCGGTGCTGTTGGATCTGCCGGGACGTACGCAGCACCCGCTTTCATGATCCCGAATATTGAAGCGACTGCATCGCCGGATTTTCGCATACAGATGCCCACGCGATCCCCAGCCTCAACCCGCAGTTGGAGTAAGCGGTCCCGCAATCGATCTGACAGATGGGCCAGCTCACCATAGCGGATGCTGCCGCCTTGGGACTCTTCGACCGCAACCTTATTTGGAAATCGTGAGGCGGAAACGTCGAGAAGTTGATGCAGTGCTTTAGTACTAGTCGGAGTCATCTTGTTCCCCAATGCAACCTAGTTGAAAAGGTCCAGAAGGTTTCTGCCGCGATCAGCTCGCGGCTTTTTTCGATATCACAAGCTGGGCTATGTCCGATAACGTATTGAGGTTCTCGACTACGGCCTCGTGTGGTTCGAGCGTGATACCGAATTGGCTCTCCAAAAACGTCACCACCTTGAGCACCGCGATGGAATCAAGAATTCCAGTCGTCATTAGTGCAGTAGTGTCGGTGAGTGCTGCAGGGTCTTCTCCGGGCAGGTACTCGTTAAGAATAAAAGTTTTGACGGCGGCTTTGATGTCTTCCTTATTCATCATAGATGTTGCTTTAAATTTCAGTGTATGACAGACGGAGCCTTACCGTCATCATGTTTTTTGACCACTTGAGGAAATCCGCCCTGCTGCATCAACGGGGCCCCAGCCATTTTTCGGTGGTTTCGACCGGCGAATTCACTTCCCAAATCGCCGCCCGCTCAGGGTGGTAGCGAGATCCGATCGGGATCGAGTAGAGATCGGCGGTTTCGTAGGACCGCTCTCGTTCGCCTTCACGCTTCAACAATTTGCGAAACGAATGGAGGGCGGGGGTCGGCTGCCGTTCGTGGCCGTAGATGCGCCCGGCAAACATGTCTGTCATGTACTCGGTATAGCGGGAGTAGACGCAATGGGCGAAGGACAACGGATGCTCCCAAAAAGAGTCGAGGACATCCTCCAGAACGTCGATGCCCGTCTCACAGAATAATTGGTGCTCGGCGAAAGGATTGGGCTTATCGCGATTCGCCCCCTCCAGGTAAGCCCGAATGATGGGCGCCACAAACTGACCTTCTCGCATCGTCACAGTCAAACCGAACGAAAAAATCGGATCGATGAACCGATGCGCGTCGCCAATGCAGACGAACCCTTTGCCGCAAAATCCGTTTACCTGATACGAATAGTTAGGGATCACATGGACGTCTTCGACCAGTTTGATCTCAGGAATTCTCCTGCTCAGCTCCGGATGCAGCTCACGAAGTTCGCGAATGTAAAAGTCACGTTTGCTTTCCCTTTTGTCCAAGAAGTATGCAGACGGACACACGATGCCGACGCTGACGACTTGGTCGTCGAGCGGGATGAACCATCCCCAGTGGTATTTTTTCTGGTAAAAGATGAGTGTGTTATCTTTGTCAGTCTCGCGGGTGCCGCCATTGTCTCGCACTGTGTCGACAACCTGCGAAAAGATCGCGATCTGCTTATCGTATACGCCGAGATACTTCGGTCCGGTGACGCCACCAAGGTTGGCCAGCCAGGTTGCCTGTCCGGAACAGTCGAGAAGCACTTCCGACTCGATCTCTTCAACCTTCTCGCTATCTGCCATCCTGATTTGTGCGCCTTTGATTGAGCCATTGTTTCTCAACGGCTTGATCGCTTTGCCCGAGATCAGCCTGGCGCCCCTCGCTACCGCTTCGTTCAGCATCATCTTGTCGAAATCGCTTCGGCGTACCTGCCAGGTGTCCCATTCGAACAGATTCCAGTTCTCGTCCCGTCCAGTAACGGGAACAAACCAGGTGCCGGCCTTGCTCTGGCCATAGACCTTTACCCCTTGCTTGGTTGGGTATTTGCGCTTGTACATCTCGTCGGCGAGTCCCAGGTCGCGGAGAACTTTGCCGCCGGCGCCGGTCATGGATTCTCCAATGTGGTACCGAGGGAATTTCTCCGCCTCAACGATCATCGATTTGAGCCCCTCTCGGGCCAGGAACATCGCCGCCGCCGAGCCACCCGGCCCGCCGCCTACTATCAGAACATCAGTTTTCATATTTGCTACTTTCTCCTTATCGGAATCACTTCAGGTGCTCGCCTACTAACTCACTCTGCCGTTCCAGAGCGAGTAATGAGCGATATCATTACCGCGGCCCTAACCATTTCTCGGTGGTTTCGACCGAAGCGTTCGCTTCCCAGATCGCTGCGCGCTCGGGGTGGAAGCGTGAGCCAATTGGCACCGAATAGAGATCTTCAGTCTCATAGGACTTTTCGCGGAGACCTTCGCGATTGAGCAGCTTGCGGAACTCGTCCAGAGCCGGCGACGGCTGATGGTCGTAAATTCGCGTTGCAAACATGTCGGTAATGAAGTCGGTGTGTCGCTTGTAGACCAGGAGGGCGAAGGCGAGCGGTTTTTCCCAGAAGCAATCGATCAGGTCCTCCAGCACATCGACCCCCTTCTCACAATAGAGCTGGTGATCGGCAAAAGGGTTGGCCTCATCCCGCCCCTTCCCATTTAGATAGGCCTTGACGCGCGGTGCCGCCAGCTGGGCCTCCCACATCGCCATCGTCATACCGAACGAGAAAATTGGGTCCACGAAACGATGCGCATCTCCAACGCAGATAAAGCCTTTGCCACAAAACTTTTTCACTTGGAACGAGTAATTCGGAATCACGTGGACCGATTCGACTAGCTTGATCTCCGGGATACGTCGGCTGAGCTCCGGATGAAGCTCGCGCAGCTCGCGAACATAGAAATCGTGGAGGCTCTCTTTTTTCTCCTGGAAATAGGCTGATGGAACCACAATACCGACGCTGACGACTTCCTCATCGAGCGGGATAAACCACCCCCAATGGAACTTGCTCGCATAAAAGATCAGCGTGTTGTCTTTATGCTGGTCGCGGGTGGTGCCATGATCGCGAACGGTGTTGACGACTTGAGAAAAGATGGCGATCTGCTTGTCATAGGAGCCCAGATACTTCGGGCCGGTTACCCCGCCGAGGTTCGCCAGCCATGTTGCCTGCCCCGAACAATCGAGCAGCACATCGGCTTCGATATCCATTGTTTTCTCGCTATCAGCCGGACGAATTTGTACGCCGCGCACCGAACCGCCGTTCTTGGAGATGGGTTTGAGTGCCTTACCTGGAACCAGCGTGGCGCCTCTCGACACAGCCTCATCCAGCATCATCTTGTCGAAGTCGCTCCGCCGCACCTGCCAGGTGTCCCACGGGAAGAGCTTCCAATCGGCGTCACGCCCGGTGACCGGCACGAACCAACTGCCGGCTTTGCTCTGGCCATAGACTTTGACGCCCTGCTTGCACGGATACTTGCGCCGGTACATCTCGGCTTCGAGTCCAAGTTGCCGCAAGACCTGGCCACCGCCGCCCGTCAGCGACTCTCCAATATGGTAACGCGGAAATTTCTCCGCCTCGACGATTACCGGCTTGATTCCTTCCCGCGCCAGGAACATGGCGCTCGCCGCGCCGGCGGGGCCGCCACCTACAATCACAACATCAGTTTTCATATTTCATATTTCTTACAGAAATTATTCCTCGTCTGGCGAGTTTCTCGAATGAGACCAACCTGCGGGCCTTAAAGATTACTCACAGGCTGTGGGTTGATAGCAGGTACTATACGCCTTTTCAGATGTTCTGCCAAACTCAGCAAAGGACTGGCTAAGAACGTCGTGAAAAGCGCCATCAGGACCAGCATGGCAAAAATGGCCGGTGACAAGATGCCAAGGTCGTAGCCAATATTGAGCGCGACCAGTTCCACGAGACCGCGCGTATTCATCAAGGCGCCGAGCGCGAAGGCATCGTTCCATTTCACGCCCATCAAGCGGGCGGAGATCATGGTCCCGGCTCCTTTGCCGATCGTGGCGATGCAGACGATTGCCAAACAAACAAGCCAGCCCGTCGGGTCGTTTAATAAACCCACGTGCGTGCGTAGCCCGCTAAAGGCGAAGAACAGTGGCAGCAGAAACAACGAGCTAAAGTTTCCCAAGCGCGATAGGACGCATTCGCGGAAACCTTTTTGTCGCGGCATTACGACCCCCGCGAGAAATGCGCCAAATAAAGCATGTATTCCCATCGCCTCCGTCGCAAGCGCGGAGGCAGTCATAAAAATAAGAACAACAGGCAAGGCAACCGGGCTCGGCTCGCCATTGTTCATACGGTGGATACCCAGCCAATACACGAGGCGGGGTCGCACCACCCAAACCATCGCCGTCACGAACAGCGCAAGAAGACCGAGGCAGACAGCAGTAGAGACCAGGCCTCCCGCCCGCGCGATGGCCACTACAAATGCCAAAATCGTCCATGCGGTCGCGTCATTGACGGCCGCACAGGCGATGGCGGTGATCCCGAGAAAGCTCTTGGTCATGCCACGTTCCTCAAGAATCCGCGCCAGTACGGGAAAGGCAGTGATGCTTAGAGCGATTCCCATGAACAGCGCAAAAGCCATAAATGTAGCGCCGCTACCGGCATAACTCGGGTACAGCCATACGGCCGTGAGCACTCCTAGAAAGTATGGGAAAATAATGCTGGCCTGGCTCACCACCACCGCCGTGTGCGCGTTTTGCCTGATGTGGCCCAAGTCTAATTCCATTCCTACCACAAACATGAACAGACAAACGCCGATCTGGCTAAACAATCGCAAAGTCTGCAAGGAGTTATCAGCAAACACAAAGCTAAAAGCTCCCGGCCAAAGCCATCCGAACAATGATGGACCGAGCAAAATCCCCGCGGTCATTGCCCCAATCACTCCCGGTTGCCCAAGCTTTCGAAAGATTGCGCCGACAATTTGCGTCGCACCTAGAATCACAATGAACTGCAGCAAGAGCCGCCCCAGAGGCGCCTCCATTTTCTCGCGCAACGTCGCCCACGGAGATGCATTGCCAATGGATGAGGTCAACGCGCCCGGGTCTGCCACGGCAGTCGCTTGATTCACTGGGTTAGGCTGGAGAGAGAGTTGTCCCCACTCCAGCGTGAGGCAAATCACGAGCCCGAAGAAAACAAGGAGGCCGGTATAAATCAGGATCGTTCGTTTCATTGGTGCTGTTACGAGCCTCGGCGGATCTTAAAAACGCGCGGGGCTATACAGAACGTCTTACAAGCTAATGCCGCGGTGAGCCAAATAGCATTGGCACGAGATCTTCGTACAGTTTTTCCGCGAGCAATCGGTGACCAAGTGCCGTGGTGTGATCGTCCCACTTGGCGAGGACCAGTGAAGACCGGTCAGTCACTGAGTCAAATGCCGGAGACAGGTCAACGACTTCCAGCCCGGCAGCTCGGGCCAACCCAAGCATTTTGCTGCGACCGGCTGACTCCATACCAGAAAAATCCGCTGGTGCTGGACGATATATGACAATCGGACGAACTCCTCGCTGAGCGCACTGCTGTGCGAACCTTTGGAACGACCACCTGCATAGTTCGGTGAAATAAGGTTGGAGGCGACGTTCAATCATCTCGCCAGGCATGTTCCCGTTGACACCCGCTCGGCGAACAACTGATTGCACGACCTCACGGTAACCGGGAGACGGTTCGACTCCTTGGATAAGAGCTTTTCTTATGTGTGACGCGATCATCTGCTCATCGACCGCGGATACCGACAGTATCGCCGCGTCAGGTTGAAACTCAAAGCCTTCCTCTTCGAGGCGCAGCACCCTTTGAAGAAGAGTATCCGCAGCGACGGATAGATTCAGGATCTCGTAGCGTGAGTAGCGCGCGCCTGGCATGCGAGAATTGAGAGAGTCTTCGACGAGATTCTCGTAAGTCTGGTTGTCCTTAACCCCCGTGCCCATGTCATTCGAGGCACCTAATAGCACCATTCGGTATGTGTTCGCTGGCTTGGCCTTCTGGTATTCGCGATCACGCATTCCAAGCGAATTGGACGTGCAGGGCGCGCCTCCGAGAATCGTGCTCATCGATGGAACAATATCGGTTAATAAGAAGTCCGGTCGCGCGTGGACGAACGCCTTTTTACCTTTACTCCATCCCTCTGGCTCTTCCGCACCTTGCCAGCGCCAGTTGTCGATCCCGCGGACGTCTAGTTCCTCATAATAGCCGCGACGCTGCTGAGCCATATCGCGCGCGTTCAACACGTCCCCATGGAGCCGCGCAATTACGCCTTTGGTGGCTGGGATTGTCCAAGTAGCGACTGATGGCGCAGCCAGGAGACATATCGAGCCAGCCGTAACGGTGATTGCCGAAGGCCAGAAAGAAAATGGCTTGCGTATCTCCTGTGTGGAGCGGCCCTCCGAGGTTTCTCGGCTAGATCGTCCCCACAACATGCCGCACACGCACACCATGACGAAGACGGCAAGGACAATGGCGATGTCGCGCCAAGCTGGTTTGGATGCGGCATCTAACAACGTCTGAAACTCGGCCCACGATTGAATTGTCCAAAACGTCCAGAGAATACACATCAAGGAAAAGACCCCACCCGCTTGCAATCCAAGCATCAATCGCCGGCGCAGGGTGACCCGCGATGGCGTCAGCGTTCGCTGTCGACCCCGAGTAGCCTCGTAAATGGTAGTAACGAGCACAAGGAATGCGAGAATCATCCAGAAAGAAAAGTCCTTCCAGGTGAACAAAGGCGTGCCGCGGATCCAAAACCATTGCCACGAGTGTAACAGCCAGGTGACAATAAATGTTACCAGGGTAGCGACCGACATTGCGCGCAGCGTGCCCATCTTCCGCAACTTGAAGTGAGTGGGATAGAAGAAAAGCTTCATCACGAAGTCTTTCCAATAAATGTTAATGCGACGCCAGAGATCGGTGAAGCTCGTCGCCAGAAAATAGAAATGGTGTGTCTCAGGAAGGTTAAAACCAAACATGTGCAACAGACCCACGATCAGATGAAAAGTTCCAGAGACACGCAGATACAATAGGTACATGCCCAGCATGAATCCGGCAGCATCCAAGGTGGATGACAGCTTGGAAACATCCAGAGGCGCATACTGATAAACGACCCGATATAACAATAGCTGGACTACTCCGCGGAACATCCACTTAAGTCCCGTCTGATAGACTCGTGGCCAATCTTCGTTGTAGTAGGTTGAGCAAAAAGTCTTGTAGTCAACTATGGGAAATAGTGGAAAACAAACGTTCGGCAGTAAAAAGAAATATGAGATGGCGCGTGACGGACTCAGAGGCGCTGTGCCATGCTTCACGTCATACAAATAGATCATCAATCGGAACATGAACATCGAGCCGAGAATGACCCACATCTCAGCCACGTCAGGAAACCACTGACTGTGTGCCCGCAGAAAAACCAACCCAGCGCCGACGACCGCCACCAACGCGACGCGGGCCCCAAATCGGATGGGAAGATGACAGATCCCAATCAAACCCAAGCCGATCCCGATCAACGTTAGACCGGGAACCAAATGATAGAGAAAGCCAGCCGTTGTGATTTTGCCAGCCAGCCATCCCCGCCCTACGTTGGGACCAAAATGGCCGACGCTAGTGATGACCGCCACAACCGATAAGATGGCGAAGAACGGAAGCCGAAATCGTTGCGGCAGGAGATGATGAATGACGAAGCCGCCAAGTGCCAACCACAGCACTCGTGATAGCAGGTGGCTTTCCAGCTGCCAATAATCGACGAGCATGACAATCAATGCGAATTGCGCGACAATCGCAAGAAATTGAGCCAGTGCCGCGAAGCGCGGTCGGAAGGCGCGTCGCGCGACAGACGCTTCAACACCGCGGGCCTTTGTTTCAGTAACTAGTTCGGAAGTTAGGGTCTTGGTTAGCATGTGAGTTTTAGTGGTAGAAAGCAACTATGATTGGTTGTCCGCTAAAGTGTCTTTGATATTTGGCGGGTTACTTGACGATTTACTAGTTCAGCACAATCCCCTGCCGGCTTCGCCGGGATGCGCTTCTGACGGGCTTCCCTGACGGCGGTGATGATGAATTTCGGCAAGATCGCTTTGGATGTCCCTCTAAGCCACTTTTTGCAACGTATAGACCCACGCCATGCCGCCGCATAAACATCGGCACCGATGCAATAGAGGGCACCAACGCCATTTGATGCCCTGTTAATTTCAAGTTGAACCTTTTCATTTAAATCAAAACCTTTCGTTAAAGAATAACCGTACTTGGCAAATTCGGGCTCATACTTTCTAGCAATATAGCGGTAGTACCCTTTGAAAGATGAACTACTCAAAAGATAGGACCACCGGTCAAAGTATTTCTTGCTGCGAACTGCGCTTGTTGTTTCCATCGCACGCTCCGGAACCCGCAAAAAAACAGGGGGATTACGCCACTCAACCACAATACGAAAGCTATCTTCTTTTGGTGGTTCCGGGACCCGTGTGCCGATAAATGCTGCGATTTCCCGATGGTATTTACCAGGATTCGCCACGTAATCTTCGTAAGTCAACTCGTAAACGTGCTTCAAGTACTTCCTGTCCTGTTCAAAAAGCTTATGGCAGTGCAGCCAATGCTCAAACGATCTATAGAGTGGGGTTAGGCACGCTTTCCACTTCCGAATCGCCATACTGACTGACACCGGATGACGCCTGATAACGATGAAGTAGGAGTTTGGAAAAGCTGCTTGCAAAAACCGTGTCATAAGAAGATTGGCCGGAGTTTTCTCCACGAAAATAGTCTTGCTATTGTCCCAGTAAGCATGCCAACTTGCCCGAAGCTTCGCCACGTTTTCCCGGGTTAACAAGGCGGACGTCTCTGTTCGGTGTGCACGCGGATCAAACCCGAATCTACTCATGCCGCCGTACTCGGCATCGACAGGATAAACATCCTGCAGAAACTGTCCCTCGTCCTCGGATTCGCCTGTATTCTTGAAGCCGGTGCAGTTTTCCAGTCTCGCAACATTGCGGCCTAAGACGCTCGTGCCACTTCGCTGCAGACCACAGACAAACACATATTTATGGTCATCTCTGGTCTCGGTTTTTGGAATCGTAATTTCTTTCATGGATTCTTCTTTAATTGTCGGATCGTCTCGAAGAGATGAATCGCGACTTGTCGTTGGGAACTAAAGATCCAGATGTAGGCAACAGCCGTCAGCAATCCGACCGGCGCGCAGATGAGTAGTTCAGCATGTGGAGCAAGATGTGGCACGGCGCTGAGCGTCAACCAGGTTACGGAGAACACGACAATCCAGACCGGTAGGTGCCGAAAAAGTACTGCCCACAGATCCTTTGTTTGGACTGGGCCCCGCCGTCCTACTATGAAATACAAGATAGGCAGCCGAACTAATGGACCTGAAATCGAAAACGCCGTTGCTACGCCTATTGGTCCGAAAGGCAAGCCGGCTACGTAGGAAAGCACTATAACAAGAGAGTTAATTGCCCCTACGGTCATCATATCCCGGCCACGGCCTTGACTGGTAAATAACCAGGTCGAAGCGCCAGCCAGGGGAACGCTAAGCGCCGCAATGGTGAATCCCCCAAAAATGGCAGCTGCACTTTCCCACTTGTGTCCGAGCAGTACGAGCGTAAGGGGACGGGAAAGGGCAAGGAATAAGCCGGTGAAAACGAATCCTACGAGTGCGACTGCCTCATATATGCGGAGAAACGTCGTCCGATACCGCTCGGGCTGGCTTTGCAGTCGGGATAATGCCGGCACGAAAACAGCGTTCACCGGACCCATGAATTGTTCGATTGGGCGCATCAACAAGGCGCTTGCCCTTGAGTATAGTCCCAAGCCACGAGGTCCATACAATCGGCCGATCAAAAGGTTATCCGTTCCCCGAGCCAAGGAGAATATTAAGCTAGTTAG